>Ga0068855_100001690_pt1 | contig 27598 bp, 21 predicted proteins | sample KBSCornC52_FD_66592 | JGI IMG/M metagenome (GOLD analysis project Ga0068855, IMG submission 66592) | Corn rhizosphere microbial communities from Kellogg Biological Station, Michigan, USA - KBS Corn C5-2 | ecosystem: Host-associated > Plants > Roots > Rhizosphere > Soil ... | reverse complement strand
GGTCAAGGGCAAGACCGGCTCGCTCACCGCGCTGCCGATCATCGAGACGCAGGCCGGCGACGTGTCCGCGTTCGTGCCGACCAACGTGATCTCGATCACCGACGGCCAGATCTTCCTCGAGACCGACCTGTTCAATGCCGGCATCCGCCCGGCCGTGAACGCCGGCATCTCGGTGTCGCGCGTCGGTGGCGCGGCGCAGACCAAGATCGTGAAGAAACTGTCGGGCGGCGTGAAGCTCTCGCTCGCGCAGTTCCGCGAACTCGCCGCGTTCGCGCAGTTCGCCTCCGATCTCGACGCGGCGACGCGTGCGCAGCTCGAGCGCGGCCAGCGCGTGACCGAGCTGATGAAGCAGAAGCAGTACGCGCCGCTGTCGATCGCCGAACTGGCGCTGTCGGTGTACGCGGCCGAGAAGGGTTACCTCGACGACCTGCCGCTGAACAAGGTGCTGCCATTCGAAGCGGCGCTGCACGCGCACTTCCACGGCAACTACGGCGACCTCATGAAGAAGATCGTCGACACCGGCGACTGGAACAACGACATCGAAGGCGCGTTCAAGAAGGGCCTCGAAGAGTTCAAGAAGACGGGAAGCTGGTAAGGCAGAGACGAGGGCTGAGAGCTGAGGGCTGAGAGAGCCCGCTCTTTCCAGCCCTCAGCTCTCGGCCCTCAGCCCTAGACTGGAAAAAACATGGCAGGCGCAAGAGAAATCCGCACCAAGATCAAGAGCGTCGCGAACACGCGCAAGGTGACGCGCGCGCTCGAGATGGTCTCGGCCTCGAAGATCCGCAAGGCGCAGGAACTGATGAAGGCCTCGCGCCCGTACGCGCGCCTGATGCGCCAGGTCATCGGCCACATCGCGCACGCGAACGTCGAGTTCCAGCATCCGTTCCTGGTCGCGCGCGAAAGCGTCAAGCGCGTCGGCTACGTGATCGTCTCGACCGATCGCGGCCTGTGCGGCGGCCTCAACTCGAACCTGTTCCGCAAGCTGCTCGGCGAGATCCGCACCTGGCAGGACAAGGGCGTCGAAGTGGACCTCGTCTGCGTCGGCCAGAAGGCCGTGCAGTTCTTCCGCCGCCTCAAGGTCAACATGGTCGGTTCGGTCACGAACCTCGGCGAGAAGCCGCAGATCGCCCAGCTGATCGGCGTGATCAAGGTCATGCTCGACGCCTATACCGAAGGCCGCATCGATCGCCTCAACCTCGCCTACAACGACTTCGTCAACACGATGACGCAGAAGGCGACGATCGACGCGCTGCTGCCGCTGCCGCCGTCGCAGGAACTGGCCACCACGCACGCGTGGGACTACCTGTACGAGCCGGATGCGGAAACGGTGCTGGAACACGTGCTGACGCGCTACATCGAATCGCTGGTTTACCAGTCGGTGCTCGAGAACCTCGCGTCGGAGCATGCCGCGCGCATGGTCGCGATGAAGAGCGCCTCGGACAACGCAACCAAGGCGATCGGCTCGCTGACGCTGGTCTACAACAAGGCGCGCCAGGCGGCGATCACGCAGGAAATCTCCGAGATCGTTTCGGGCGCCGCGGCGGTATGAGTGCGATCGGGCGCATGGGTGCGCTCGTCGTTGATCGCGAGAGTCGAATGGCAGCCATCCAATGGCTGCACTTTTAAATAACAGCATGGTTTCGGCCACGCTACGGCAAGTTTGAAGAGTCATCCGGAGTCAGATCATGAGCCAGGGCAAAGTCGTACAAATCATCGGCGCCGTCGTCGACGTCGAATTCCCGCGCGAGTCCGTGCCGAAGGTGTACGACGCGTTGAAGATCGACGGCATGGCGATCACGCTCGAGGTGCAGCAGCAGCTCGGTGACGGCGTCGTGCGCACGATCGCACTCGGCTCGACCGACGGCCTCAAGCGTGGCCTCGTCGCGACCAACACCGGCGAAGGCATCAAGGTGCCGGTCGGCAAGGCGACGCTCGGCCGCATCATGGACGTGCTCGGCAACCCGATCGACGAAGCCGGCCCGATCGGCGAGAAGGAGCAGTGGGTCATCCATCGCAAGGCGCCGTCCTACGACGACCAGGCGGCCGCGAGCGACCTGCTCGAGACCGGCATCAAGGTCATCGACCTCGTGTGTCCGTTCGCCAAGGGCGGCAAGGTCGGCCTGTTCGGCGGTGCCGGCGTCGGCAAGACCGTCAACATGCTCGAACTGATCAACAACATCGCGACCCAGCACGCGGGCCTGTCGGTGTTCGCCGGCGTCGGCGAGCGCACGCGCGAAGGCAACGACTTCTACCACGAGATGATCGATGCGGGCGTCGTCAAGCTCGACGACAAGACCCAGTCGAAGGTCGCAATGGTGTACGGCCAGATGAACGAGCCGCCGGGCAACCGTCTGCGCGTCGCGCTGACCGGCCTCACGATGGCCGAGTACTTCCGCGACGACATCGATCCGGCCACCGGCAAGGGTCGCGACATCCTGTTCTTCGTCGACAATATCTACCGCTACACGCTGGCCGGTACCGAAGTGTCGGCGCTGCTCGGCCGCATGCCGTCGGCGGTGGGCTACCAGCCCACGCTGGCCGACGAAATGGGCCGCCTGCAGGAACGCATCACGTCCACCAAGACGGGGTCGATCACCTCGATCCAGGCCGTGTACGTGCCCGCGGACGACCTGACCGATCCGTCGCCGGCGACCACGTTCGCGCATCTGGATGCGACCGTCGTGCTCTCGCGCAACATCGCCTCGCTCGGCATCTATCCGGCGGTCGATCCGCTCGATTCGACGAGTCGCCAGCTCGACCCGCTGGTGATCGGCAACGAGCACTACGAAACCGCGCGTCGCGTGCAGGGCACCCTGCAGCGCTACAAGGAACTGAAGGACATCATCGCGATCCTCGGCATGGACGAGCTCAGCGAGGAAGACCGCCAGACCGTGTACCGCGCGCGCAAGATCGAGAAGTTCTTCTCGCAGCCGTTCACGGTCGCGCAGGTGTTCACCGGCGCTCCGGGCAAGTACGTCTCGCTGAAGGAAACGATCCGCGGCTTCAAGATGATCTGCGACGGCGAGTGCGACCACCTGCCGGAACAGGCGTTCTACATGGTCGGCGGCATCGACGAGGCCTTCGAGAAGGCCAAGGCGATGGAGAAGAAGGCGGCCTGAGTCGAATCGCAGGGTTGAGGAACACATCCCGGCCCTCGGCACAGGGCGGGCCTCGGCCCGCCGATGGCGGCCTCGCCCGCTCAAGCAAGACGGTGGGCCAAGGCCCACCCCATTCGGAAACGAACCATGGCAAGCACAATCCGTTGCGACATCGTGAGCGCCGAGGAAGAGATCTTCCACGGCAACGCGCAGATGGTCATCGCGACCGGCGAGATGGGCGAGCTCGGCATCGCGCCGCGCCACGCGCCGCTGATCACGCGCCTCAAGCCCGGCCAGGTGCGCGTGCAGCTGGAGAACGGCGACGAGCAGTTCTTCTACGTCTCGGGTGGCATCCTCGAAGTGCAACCGAACGTCGTCACCGTGCTCGCCGACACCGCGATCCGCGCCAAGGACCTCGACGAGGCCGCTGCGCGCAATGCGAAGAGCGAGGCCGAGCGCGCGCTCGCGAACCGTTCCGATGCACTCGAGGTCGCGCAGGCGCAGGCGCAGCTTGCACAGGCGCTGGCGCAGCTGCAGGCGCTCGAGCGCCTGCGTCGCTCGCTCAAGCACTGAGCTTGAAGCGACCATCCATGGCCGCGCTCTTCGGATGAAACACTGACCGCCGGCGTTTGCCGGCGTTCCTGTTTTCAGCGATAGACCCAGTGGCGCGAGGCGAGGAAGCTGCCGATCGCGAGCGTCGCGTCGACCAGCGGCTTGCCGATCCATGCGCCGCGCAAGCCGAACGCCGCATCGATCGCGGTCACGCCGAGTGTGCTCAGCGCAGTGTTCGCGCACCACAGCAGCGCGTAGCGGCGCAGCTGCGGCCAACCCGGCCGTCGGCCGTCGGTCGCGAACGTGATGCGGCCGTTGAGCCAGAAACCGAGCAACGCACCGCAGACGCGACCGGCGACATTCGCCGGCGCGACCGGAACGCCGGCGCGGCTGAGCAGGAACATCACGCTCCAGTCGGTCAGCCACTGCACGACGCCGACCACGACGAACCAACGGCCCTGGCGCAGCAGGCTCAAGGTGTTGCTCCCGTCGGCGCCACCGCGACCGACCACAGCTCCGCATCACCGGCAATGGCGACGCGTTCGGCGCGCAACGCCGCGAGCGCACGGCGCTGCGCCGCGCCGAGGCGCTCGGGTCGCAGCACGATCCAGCGCGCGCCGACGTCGACGATCAGCGCCTGCCATCGCGCGCCACCCGGGTCGGCGTCCGCGGCGATCGCCGCCACGTTCAGGCGCGGCGCGTAGTGCGCAAGCGTGCGCCCGCGCCCGGCCAGCTCCGCCAGGTACGGCGAGCGCACGTCCAGCGCGAGCACGATCGACGTGCCGTCGTCGCGCTCCCGAAGCGCGGCGGCAATCGCGCGCTCGGGTGCGTAACGCTCGTACAGCGCGGATGGATTGCCGCCATCGCGCACCAGGCGACGCACGCCACCGGTGCGGACGAGCCAGTTCGCGTTCGCCTGGAACGCGATGTTCAAGGCGCACAGCGTGCACAGCAGCATGCTGCCCGCGCGCGTACCGAGCGTCGACAGGATCGCGACGACGAGCGGCGGCAACATCAGCACGAGGCCGGGGAACGCATAGCGCGCGTACTGCATTGGCAGCAGCGGCAACAGGGTTGCGAGCGTCGCGACGATCGCGAGACCCCGCGTGTCGCGCCGGAACAGTGCGACCGCCCACGCAGCACCCGCCGCGACGAACACGAAGCCGAAGCCGCCGTCGACGACTTCGCCGTAGCGGTCGGTATCGAACGTGAGTTGCCACGGCAGCGCGAGCCCGAAACCGGCATGCCAGCGCGGATCGGACAGCTGCTCCGGTGCCAGCACCGGTGAACGGAACACGTTGTTGAACAGCGGCAGCAACGGATTGCCGCCGAGTCGCCACGCAAGCAGGTAGCTCGAACCGGCAAGCAGGAGGAACAGCACGAATGCGCCCGGCAGGCGCGCCCACGGCAGGCGTCCGCGTTCACGCAGGATCGCCCAGCCGAGCAGGACGAGCGCGCTGACCGCGCTGCCGAACTTGAGCCCGACCAGTCCGGCGACGAGCACGGCACCTGCGAACAGGCGCCCGCGCGAATCGTCGAGGATCAGCAGCGCGAGCGCGACCATCAGTGCGCAGGTCGGCAGTTCGGTCTGCATGCCGCCGAGCAGCCACAGCAGCATCGGCTCGCTCGCGAACAGGGCGACGACCAGCCACGCGCCGCGTGCGTCGCTGCGCACACGGTGCGCGAGCGACCACAGGCCGGCGGCCGTCGCGCACAGCCACAACGCATCGAGCGCTCCGCGCGCCTCGCGCCCCGCGACAACCTGGGCGATCCCCTGCAGCACGTCACCGAGCCACGGCGCGAGCGCCCATATCTGCTGCGCGGGATCGGGCGCATAGACGCCCCAGCGCTGCAACTGGCTCGGCAATGCCAGGTGGTAGGCGAGATCGTCGGACTGCATCGTCGGCAGCCACGCGCCGATCGAGACGAGTCCGAGCACGAGCAGCGCGAACGCCGCCGCGCGCGGATCGGCGTCGACGGCGCGCGTCCAGCCCTGACGCAGCGACTGCCAGGCGGCCGCCAGCGCGACCCGCTGCACCAGGCAGATCGCGAGCAGCAGTGGCGCGTAAAGCCAGGCGTGATGGATCGGCCAGCGCAGCGTCCAGCCGGCGACACCGCCGATCACGACCAGCCCGACGCTCAACGCAAGGGCGGTTGGCAGATGGCGACCTCGCGGCATGAGCAGGTCGCCGATCGCGATCGCTGCGAGCGCGAGCAAGCCAACCGACAGGACCGGCATGACGCCCGCAAAGAACGCGAGCGCGAGCAGCCAGGTCGCGGCGAGCGCGGTCGCCATGCGCACGCGGCATGCGCGCGCGAGGCCGAGCGCGACCAGCACGGAGGCGCACGCGAGCACGATGCAATCGGCGAGCCTTGCCCACGGCAGCACGCCCGCGCTGCGCGCGACGAACAGCCCGGCGGCGCAGGCAAAGGCGCCGCTCGCGACGAGGGTCGCAGCGGCGGAGGCACGTATCGTCGACGACATCCAGCATCCGTTCTCGGGCAGGCGCGCGATGCTAGCAGGATGCCGGGCACGCCTCCGAACGGCACAGGCCGTGCATGCCGAGCCGTGGCGGCCGATGCGAACCGCGACCGGTATCGCATCCGCGCGTCGGTGGCGCAGTATGCTCGGGGCAGCCGCATTGCCGACCGACCGATGTCCCACGCGCCCTTCCGCCTGCTGTTCGCCACCTGCCTGTACAGCGCTTCCGTACAGGCACAGAACAGCGCGAACTTCACCGCGCTCGACGCCTACGGCACGTTCAACGCCGGCGGCGTGGTCGCGACGGTCAGCGGCGATGCGAACCGCAATGCGAGCGCGCAGCTCGAATGGCGCGCCAGCGGTGCGGGTGCGTGGCGCGCCGCGCATCCGCTGGTGCGCGTCGATGCGACGCACCTGCTCGGCAGCCTGTTCTGGCTCGACCCCGGCCAGCCCTACGACGTGCGCGTCACGCTCAGCGATCCGGATGGCGCCGGCGCGACGCCGCAGCGGACCGCCGCGCTCGCCACGCGCGCGGAAGCCACGCCGTTCGTGCCGACGCGCACGCTGTACGTCGCGCCCAACGGCCTCGACAGCCACGATGGCAGCAGTCCAGCGCAGGCCTTGAAGACGATCCAGCGCGGCGCCAACCTCGCGCAACCGGGCGATCTCGTCTCGATCGCCGCGGGCGTCTATCGCGAGAGTGTCAACGCAGCGCGCTCCGGCACTCCGGTCCAGCCGATCGTGTTCCGCGGTGCATTCGGCGCGATCCTCGATGGCGCCGACGCAGCGATCGCCGCCGGCGTGGGCTGGAACAATGCCGGCAATGGCGTGTGGTCGCGCGCGACCGGCTTCGCCACCGCGCTCGTGGTCAGCGACCAGGGACGCCTGTTTCCGTACGCGAGCCTGGTCGACCTGCGCGCGCTCGCCTCCGGGGCGCCCGGCGGTTTCTTCTTCGACGGCACCACGCTGTCGGTGAAGTTCAGCGACGGCTCGACGGCCGCGCAACGCCATCTCGACGTGGCCCGCCTGCCCGCCGGCTTCGTCGTCGACGGCCTGCACCACATCCGCATCGAGAACCTCGAGATCCGCCACTACGGCAGCGACCAGTACGGCAAGGGCATCTACCTGCGCCATGCGAGCGACACGACGGTCGGCGGCAATGCGATCCACGAGAATGCCGCGACCGGCGTGTGGGTCAAGGGCGGCGACCGCAACCTGATCGAACACAACACGATCGGCGACAGCTCGATCTTCGGCTGGCCGTGGGAAGCGACGCATGAAAGCAGCGCGCAGAACAATTCGGTGTACTTCACCGACGATGTCGGCCGCGGCAACGTGGTGCGCTACAACACCGTGCACGACACCTACGACGGCCTGCATCCGTGCGGCGACAGCGCCCCGGCGAGCGGATTCAGCAACGAGACCGACGTCTACGGCAACACCCTGTCGCGCCACAACGACGACGCGATCGAGGCCGAGGGCTATTGCGCGAACGTGCGCATCTGGGGCAACCGCACGAGCGACAGCCTGATGGGATTCGCCGTCGCGCCGGCCGGCACCGGACCGGTGTGGATCGTGCGCAATACCGCGTGGAACCTCGGCAATACCCGCTCGGCGCTCGTCGACGGCAACGTGTCGAGCGCGATCAAGATCAACAGCGGCTATTCCACCCCGGTCGGACCGTTGCTGGTCTACCACAACAGTTTCGTGACGACGGTGCCCGCGACCGACGCGGTGGTGCTGTTCGACCCCGGCGTCACCACCACGCTGAGGAGCCGCAACAACCTCTACTCGGCACCCGGCCATGCCCTGCGCAAGATCAACACGATCGCGCTCGACCTCGACTACGACGACCTCGATGCGGCGACGCCGCCGCTGGTGCGCTGGTATTCGACCGACTATGCGACGCTCGCCGCACTGCAGGGCGGCACCGGACAGGAATCGCATGGCTTCGCGGCGCCGGCGCAGCTGGCGGAGCCGGCGCACGCGAACTTCATGCCGCGCCCCGGCAGCCCCCTGGTCGATCGCGGCGTCGCCCTGCCCGGCATCAACGACAGCCCGGTCGGAGCTGCGCCGGACGTCGGCGCGGTCGAATATGCCGACCGCATCTTCGCCGACGGGTTCGACTAGCGGAGTGCAACGTTCATTTTGGGAGATGGAGCGCGCAGTGGGCGCCTCGCCGCCGACCGGCGGATGGCGAACGTCGCCAGCCGGCGTAAAGGCGCGCGACGGCGATGCCGCGCTCCCTCTAGAATGTGACCAACGTCTCAAGACCGCTCGCAGGGTCGGGGGCGGGTGGCGCGGCCCGGCCGCGACCTTGGCAGCCGGTTGCGCCCCGCGCGGGTGCAGGCGGCGTCCTGTTGAGAGGATGTTCCGTGACGAGCACACCCCTGCATGTGATCGTCCTCGCCGCCGGCGAGGGCAAGCGGATGAAGTCGGCGAAACCGAAGGTACTGATGCCGCTCGCCGGGCGGCCGATGCTCGCCCATGTGCTCGACTCCGCGCGCGCGCTGCAGCCGGCGCGCATCCACCTCGTCTTCGGCCATCTCGGCGAACAGGTGAAGGCGGCGGTGACCGACCTCGGCGACCTGTCCTGGGTGCACCAGGCCGAGCAGCGCGGCACCGGCCATGCGGTCAAGCTCGCGATGCCCGACATCCCGGAAGACTCACGCGTGCTCGTGCTGTACGGCGACGTGCCGCTGATCCGCACCGATACCCTGCGCAAGCTGCTCGCGGTCGAGACGCCGCTCGCCGCACTGGTGACCCAGCTCGACAACCCGTACGGCTATGGGCGCGTCGTGCGCGACGGCATCGGGCGCATCCGCGCAATCGTCGAGGAGAAGGACGCGACGATCGAGCAGCGTGCGATCACCTGGGTCAACAGCGGCATCCTCGCCGCCGACACGCGCCGCCTGCGCGTGTGGATCAACAACCTGACCGACGCCAATGCGCAGCGCGAGTACTACCTGACCGACGTGTTCGAGCAGGCCAACGAAGAGGGCGAGCCGGCCGAAGCAGTACCCTGCGTGAATCCACAGGAAGTGTTTGGTGCCAACGACCCGTGGCAGCTGGCCGGGCTCGAGCGCATGCACCAGCGGCTGCGCGCAACCCAGCTCGCCGCCGCCGGGGTGCGGTTCGCCGACCCGGTGCGTTTCGACGTGCGCGGCGACGTGCGCGTTGGGCACGACGTCGAGATCGACGTCGACGTGATCCTCGAAGGCCTGGTCGAACTCGGCGACGAGGTGCGCATCGGCCCGTTCTGCCGCGTGCGCAACTCGACGCTCGCCGCCGGCACGATCGTGCATTCGCACTGCAACCTCGACGGCGTGGTCACGCACGGTCCGTGCGACATCGGCCCGTTCGCGCGCCTGCGACCCGGTACCGAACTCGGCGCGCATACGCGCATCGGCAATTTCGTCGAGACGAAGAAGGCGCGCTTCGGCGAGCATTCCAAGGCGAACCACCTCAGTTACGTCGGCGACGCCGAGGTCGGCCGCGACGTCAACATCGGCGCCGGCACGATCACCTGCAACTACGACGGCGTGAACAAGCACGTGACGACGCTCGAGGATGGCGTGTTCATCGGCTCCAACACCGCGCTGATCGCGCCGGTTCGGATCGGCAAGGACGCGACGATCGGCGCCGGATCGGTGGTCGGCAAGGAAGCGCCGGCCGGCGAGCTGACGGTCGCGCGCGCGCGCCAGACCACGGTGCCGGGATGGAAGCGGCCGACGAAAAACGACTGAGCGCCGCCGTGGCACTCGCGTCGAGTTGCTAGACTTGCGCCCCCTCGTACCGGAGCCCTGAATGGACGCTGCCGCTCTGCCCCGCAACGACGACACCCGCGTCGCCGTGATCGGCCTCGGTTACGTCGGCCTGCCCCTCGCGGTCGGCTTTGGCCGCCAGCTGCCGACGCTCGGTTTCGACATCAACCAGGCGCGTATCGCCGAATTGCGCGCGCACCGCGACCACACGCTGGAAGTCAGCAGCGAGGAATTGCAGGCGACCTCGCAGCTGCGCTTCAGCGCGGACGCGGCCGACCTGAAGACGTGCAACGTGTTCATCGTGACGGTGCCGACGCCGATCGACGATGCCAAGCGGCCCGACCTCAGCCCGCTCGAGGCCGCCAGCCGGACGGTCGGGCGCGCGATCGCGCGCGGTGCCGTGGTCGTGTTCGAGTCAACCGTGTACCCCGGCGCGACCGAGGAAGTCTGCGTACCGATCATCGAGCGCGAATCCGGCTTGAAGTTCAATGTCGACTTCTACGCCGGCTACAGCCCCGAACGCATCAACCCCGGCGACAAGCAGCATCGGCTCGAGACGATCCTCAAGGTGACGTCCGGCTCGACACCGCAGGTCGCCGATTTCGTCGACGCGCTGTATCGGCGCGTCGTCACCGCCGGCACGCACAAGGCGTCGAGCATCCGCGTCGCCGAAGCCGCCAAGGTGATCGAGAACACCCAGCGCGACCTCAATATCGCCCTCGTCAACGAGCTCGCGCTGATCTTCCACCGCCTCGGCATCGACACCAGCGAAGTGCTCGCCGCGGCCGGCACCAAGTGGAACTTCCTGCCGTTCCGCCCCGGCCTGGTCGGCGGCCACTGCATCGGCGTGGATCCGTACTACCTCACGCACAAGGCGCAGCAGATCGGCTACCACCCGGAAGTGATCCTGTCCGGGCGGCGCATCAACGACGGCATGGGCCAGCACGTCGCGCAACGCGTGATCAAGCTGATGACGCAGCGGCGCATCCATGCCGCCGGCTCGAACATCCTCGTGCTCGGCCTCGCGTTCAAGGAGAACTGCCCGGACCTGCGCAACACGCGCGTGACCGACGTGGTCCGGGAATTTTCCAGCTACCACGCGAACGTCGACGTGTACGATCCGTGGGTGAGCGCCGACGAAGCACGTCACGAATACGACCTGGAGCTCGTGCCGGAACTGGTCCCCGGCAAGTACGACGCGGTGATCCTCGCGGTCGCGCACCGGCAGTTCATCGAGCTCGGCGGTGAACGCATCCGCGCGCTCGGCAAACCGGGCTGCGTCGTGTTCGACGTCAAGCAGGCGCTGCCGCGCGACCTCGTCGACGACCGCTTGTAGGGCGGTACGCGCGCAGCGCGTGCCACCTACCGGGCGGCGGCGGGACTCGCGCTTCGCGCTCGACCCGCCCTACCATTCGCTACCGGCTGTTCCGCAATCCCGAATCCTCAAACCCCGGCCCCAACCATGCGCATCCTCGTCACCGGCGCCGCCGGCTTCATCGGGTCCACCTTGAGCGAACGCCTGCTCGCGCGCGGCGACGAGGTGCTCGGCTACGACAACCTCAACGACTACTACGACCCGACCCTGAAGGAAGCGCGCCTCGCCAAGCTCACGCCGCATCCGAAGTTCGCCTGCGTGCGCGCCTCGCTCGAAGACCGCCCGGCGCTGGAGAAGGCGTTCGCGGATTTCCGCCCGCAGCGCGTCGTCAACCTCGCCGCGCAGGCCGGCGTGCGCTACTCGTTGACCAATCCGTACGCGTACATCGAAGCGAACCTGGTCGGCTTCATCAACGTGCTGGAAGCCTGCCGCCACGGCGGCGTCGAACACCTCGTGTATGCCTCGTCGAGTTCGGTCTACGGCGCCAACCGCAAGCTGCCGTTCTCGGTGCAGGACGCGGTCGACCATCCGGTCAGCCTGTACGCCGCGACCAAGAAGGCGAACGAGCTGATGGCGCACACCTACAGCCATCTCTACCGGTTGCCGACCACCGGCCTGCGCTTCTTCACCGTGTATGGCCCGTGGGGCCGGCCGGACATGGCGCTGTTCCTGTTCACGCGCAAGATCCTCGCCGGCGAGCCGATCGAGGTGTTCAACCACGGCAAGCACACGCGCGACTTCACCTACATCGACGACATCGTCGAAGGCGTGATCCGCACCCTCGACCGCGTGCCCGCCGGCGACCCCGCGTTCGACCCGCTGCAACCGAACCCGGGTTCGTCGTCGGCGCCGTACCGGGTCTACAACATCGGCAACAACCAGCCGGTCGAACTCGCCCATTACATCGAGGTGCTCGAGGCCAGGCTCGGGCGCAAGGCCGAGAAGATCCTGCTGCCGCTGCAGCCGGGCGACGTGCCGGACACCTATGCCGATGTCGCCGAGCTGTCGCGCGATACCGGCTACGCGCCGTCGACGCCGGTCGAGGTCGGGATCGGCCGCTTCGTCGACTGGTACCGCGCGTTCTATCGGGTCTGAATCTGCCCTCGGAGGGTGCTGCCGGTCACGCGGATGTGACCACAAGTGGACTATTCTGCGTGCGGCGGAACAGCGTTTCGTCGTCCCCTGCAGGACGCTTGCCAAGCGCCGGGACGGCCCTCAAAGTGTGATAGGGTTCACGTTTCCATCGGGAGGGGCTGCGCCATGAAGCGATTCGTCCGGCTGTCGATCCTCGCTGTTTTGCTGTTCCTCGCGGCCTGCGCGAGCACCGGTCCGTCCGGCGCCGGCGCGCCGAGCGTCAATCCGCAGGCGCAGGCGGTCAGCGTCTACCGCATCGGTGTCGACGACATCGTCGAGGTTTCGGTCTGGCACAACCCGGACCTGAACGCGAAGGTCCCGGTGCGCCCGGACGGCATGATCTCGATTCCGCTGATCGGCGACGTCACCGCGGGTGGCAAGACGCCCGAGGAAGTCTCCGCCGAGATCGCCGAGAAGCTCAAGGCCTACGTGCGCGACCCGCAGGTCGCGGTGATCCTGACCGAACTGCGCAGCCACGAATACCTGTCGCGCGTGCGCGTGACCGGCGCGGTGCGCACGCCGGTGTCGGTGCCGTACCGCCAGGGCATGACCGTGCTCGACGCCGTGCTCGCCGCAGGCGGCACCACCGAATTCGCGTCGGCCGATCGCACCGAGCTGTACCGCAAGGAGGGCGAGAACACGCGTGCCTACGCCGTGCGCCTCGACCAGATCCTGAAGAAGGGCGACCTGTCGACGAACTATCCGGCCCAGCCGGGCGACGTCATCACCGTGCCCGAGCGGGTATTCTGAGGACGCATGCCGATGACCGCGATGGCCCCGCTGGGTGAACTGCTGCCGGTGCTCGCCACGGAGGCGCGCCGACGCATGCTCACGCTCGGAACGATGTTCGCGGTCATCGCAATCGCGGCGCTCGCCATCGGCGTCACGCTGCCGCGCAAGTACGAATCCTCGACCACGATCCTCGTGCAGGAAAGCAATATCGTGACCGGTCTGATGGAAGGCCGCGTGGTCGCGACCGGCGTTGCCGACCGCGCCTCGATCGCGCGCGAGGTGATCTTCAGCCGCAAGGTCATGAACGAGATCCTCGCCGCGGGCGGCTGGCTCGAGCGGCAGCCCTCGGCGATCGACCAGGACCGCATGATCGAGGGGATCAGCGACCGCACCAAGGTCGCCAGTCCGCGCGACAACCTGATCCAGATCACCTATACGGACAGCGACGCGGCACGCTCGTTCCACATCACGCAGCGCCTGGCGGAGCTGTTCATCCAGGAGAGCCTCGCCGCGAAGGAACGCGAGAGCCGCAATGCGTTCGACTTCATCGACAACCAGGTCGAGTCGTACCACAAGAAGCTCACCGACGCCGAGGACAAGCTGAAGGCCTATCGCGAGGCGAACGTCGACGCACGGCCCGGCGGCGAGACCGACAGCAACACGCGCATCAGCCAGCTGCGCAGCCAGATCGAGCAGACGCGACTGGAGCTCATGGAACAGCGCTCGCGCGAAGGCGCGCTGGTTTCGCAGCTGTCGGGCGAATCGGAAATCACCGCAGTGCAGACCCGCACCAGCACCTATCGCGTGCAGCTGGCCGAGTTGCAGACCCAGCTCGACAAGCTGCTGCTGACCTACACCGACGACTATCCCGACGTGGTGCGCATCCGCCACCAGATGCAGGACATCCGCGAAACGCTCAAGCGCGAGGAAGAACGCAAGGAGCTGGCGCCGAAGCCGAAGGGGCCGTCCGCGACCGACGACAGCATCGCCTACAACCCGCTCTACCAGGAGCTGCGCAGCAAGCTCAACGAGGCGCGCCGCAACGGTTCGGCCACTTCGTCGCGCCTCAGCGTGACCGAAGGCATGCTGCAATCCGAACTCGAGCGCAGCAAGCGCATCGCGAATTCGGAGAACGAGTTGTCGGAACTGACGCGCGACTACGAGGTCAACCGCGACATCTACCAGGACCTGCTCAAGCGGCGCGAGAATGCGCGCGTGTCGATGGACCTCGACGCCAAGCAGCAGGGCCTGACCTTCCGCATCCAGGAACCGGCGGTGATGCCGCTGCGCCCGTCCGGGGTGCGCCTCATGCACATCGCGATCGCAGGCCTCGCCCTCGCGGTGCTGTTGCCGCTCGGCCTGCTGTTCGGCTACGCGCGCTTCGATCCGCGCGCGCGCTCGGCCGCGCAGATCGAGCGCATGGCCGGGCTGCCCGTGCTGGCGACGATTCCCGCCTACCCGACACCGGCCGACCGCCGCCGCAGCGTCATGCACGGCACCGTGCTCGCGGTGATCATCGCCGGCGTCATGCTCTGCTACGCGGCGATGTACCTGATCCGCCTCGAGGTCTCGCCATGAGCGCCGGCGACAGCGGCAAACCGGCCGACCACGTCGGCGGCGCGCTCGAGGCGGCGGCGAGCAACCTGACCCTGCGCACCAGCGCGAGTCGTTCGATCGCGCGCATGGCCGAGCCGAACGCGCTGACGCCGCGCCAGCTCGACGAGCGCCGCCTGATCCATCGCGACGATGCGGTGCGGCCGCAGGCAGACGCGTTCCGCGAGATCCGCACGCGCCTGCTCGCGCTCGGCGGCGACCAGAATTTCGTCACGATGATCACTTCGGTGAGTCCGCGCTCGGGCGGCAGCTTCGTCGCGCGCAACCTCGCCGCGGCGTTCGCGTTCGACGAGGCGAAGACCGCGCTGCTGATCGATTGCAATCCGCGCCACGCGGCGCAGTACAAGGCGCTCGGCACCGAGCCGAGCCCGGGCCTGATCGACTATCTGGATCACCCGTCGATGGGAATGGAACCGATCATCCACCGTACCGGCATCCCGCGCCTGCGCCTGATCCCGTCCGGCAAGGCGCGCGAGACCAGCGGCGAATACTTCTCCTCGTTCCGCATGCGCGCGGCGCTGGACTCGCTGCGCTGCCGCTACCCGGATCGCTACCTGTTCCTCGACGGGCCGCCGGTGAAGGGATCGCCGGACGCACGCATCCTGTCCGACCTCGCCGACTTCGTCGTGCTGGTCGCCGGCTATGGCCGCGACACGCCCGCAGCGATCGCGCAGGCCGCGGCGATCTTCGATCCGACCCGTTTCGCCGGTGTCGTGTTCGACGAGTTGCCTTGACCGCTGCGGCCGATGCCGCGAACGAACCGCTGCAAGGGAGGGGGCATGTGCACGTTCAAACGCAAACTGGTCGCCGGCGCCGTCGTCGCGGCGTTCGCCGCGTCGTGGGTCCATGCCGACCCCGCCATCGACTACCGCATCGGCGTGCAGGTCGAGCACGACAGCAACGTCAACCTCAGCCACGACAATCCGGATGACGAAAGCATCCTGACCACCGACCTGTCGTTCAATGTCAAGGAACAGGGCGCGACGCTCAGCGCGAACGTCGCCGGCTCGCTCGCCTATCGCGACTACCTCGGCGGCGCCTACGGCGGCGAGCTGCGCAGCCTGCTGTCCGGTGTCGCGGTATGGGCGATCAGCCCCGAACGCTTCGACTGGGTCGCCGAGGACTACCTCGGCCGCCAGCCGGTCAACGTGCTCGCCAGCGACGTGCCGAGCAACCAGCAGCAGACCAATGTGTTCAGCACCGGCCCGACCCTGCGCGCGCGCTTCAGCGACAACCTGCGCGGCCGTCTCGACCTGCGCTACTCGAACACCTATGCCGACACCACCGACACCTTCAACAGCGACCGCGTCAGCGCCGTCGCGCGCCTGGCCTGGCTGCTCGGCCCGCTCGACAGCGTCAGTACCTCGCTCGCGTCGGCGCGCGTGCGCTACGACGAAGTCGCGTCGCGCCCGTTCGACTACGACCGCAACGACCTCTACTTCGGCTACGAACACGAAGCGAACCAGCTGAAGCTGACCACGGCCGTCGGCTACAGCGCGCTCGACGTGCGCGCCTCCGGCAACCGGTCCGGCGCACTGCTGCTGGCCGACCTGCACTGGTCGCCGGCGCCGACCACGCGCCTCGGCATCAATGCGATGCGCCAGTTCTCCGACGCCAGCCAGGACCTCATCCTCGACCCGGCGGAGATCGGCAACCTCGGCGTCGGCAGCGGGCGCAATGGCGCGGTGATCGCGCCGCAGATCTACATCGAGAAGCGCATCGGCCTCGATTTCGCCCACGACTGGCAGCGCGTGCGTTTCGACGTCGCGCCGTTCTGGCGCAAGCTCGACTACGTCGACGGCGACACGCTCAGCCAGCGTTCGCTCGGCTACACCGCTTCGCTGACCTGGCAGCTGCGCGAGCGACTCGGCCTGGTCGCCTCGACCGGGCGCGAGCGGCGCCGCTACACCGGCTTCGCGCGTACCGACGACGATGTCCGCTACGGCCTCGCGCTCGCCTGGCAGCAGGCGCGCCATTGGACCTGGACGCTGAGCGTGAACCATCTCGCGCGCGACAGCAGCGTCGACGACGCCGGCTATTCGGACAACACGGTCGCCCTTTCCCTGACCTACACGCGCTGACGACGCAAGCGGATGAGCGAAGCGGCCCCTCCCAGCGCGTGCGCGGCCACCGACACCGTCGCCCTCATGTACCACGCGATCGGCGACGGCACGGACGCCGCGCAGGATGCGCACTACACGGTCCCTGCCGACCGCTTCGCCGCACAGCTCGACCTGCTCGCGCGCGTCGGCGGCGGCGCCACCAGTGCGCGCGACTGGCTCGCTGCGCCGAGCCGCGCGCTCGTGCTGACGTTCGACGATGGCCATGCGAGCAACCATGCGCTGGCGTGGCCCGCGCTCGCCGCGCGCGGCATGTGCGCCGACTTCTTCGTCAACCCGGGCAAGGTCGGCGAGCCCGGCCTGGCCGGCTGGGCTGCCTTGCGCGAGATGGCCGATGCCGGCATGTCGATCCAGTCGCATGGCTGGAACCACACCTACTTCAGCGCGCTCGATGCGAAGGCGCTGCGCGAGGACCTCACGCGTTCGCGTGCGGTGATCGAGGATCGCATCGGGCGGGCGGTCACCCTGCTCGCGCCTCCCGGCGGGCGCATGCCGCGTGGCCTCGACGCGATCGCGCGCGAATGCGGCTATTCGCACGTGCTCGGTTCGGTACCGGGACGCATCGGCGCGACGAGCCCGGCGCACGTGCTGCCGCGCATGAGCGTGACCGCGGCGCTCGACCTCGCTACGCTCGAAGGCTGGGTGCACGGCCGCGGCATCGCGCGCGCGCGCCTGCGCTACGACATGCTCCACCTTGCCAAGCAGACGCTCGGCGATCGCCGCTACGAACGCTGGCGCGGGCACCTGCTCGGCCGCCATGGAGACGCACGATGAAATGGATCTTCCTGCTCAGTTTCCTCGCCCTCGCCTGGACCTACTTCGGCTATCCACTCGCGATGCTCGCGCGTGCGCTGTATCGCCCGCGGCGCGTGCAGCCGGCCGAGTGGGAGCCGAGCGTCGACGTGGTCATCGTCGCGCACAATGCCGCCGATGAACTCGCGGCCAAGCTGAAGAACCTCGCCGCGTTCGACTATCCGGCCGATCGCCTGCGCTTCCACGTCGCATCCGACGGCTCCGAGGACCACACCGCGACGGTGTTGCGCGAGTGCACCGACACGCGCCTGCGCGCACACATATTCCCGGTGCGGCGCGGCAAGTCGGCCTGCCTCGGCGACATCGTCGCCAGGCTCAATGCGGACGTCGTGCTGTTCGCCGACGTGCGCCAGCGCATCGAACCCGGCGCGCTGCGCGCCTTGCTGCGCCTGCTGTCGGACCCGCGCGTCGGCGCGGTCGGCGGCGAACTCGCGTTCGAGCGCGCGCACAGCGACTTCGGCGACGGCATCGACTTCTACTGGCGCTACGAAACGTTCATCCGCAGCCACGAGGCGGAGAGTGGCTCGATGGTCGGTGTCAGCGGCGCGCTGTATGCGGTCCGCCGCGCGCTGCTGCCGGAGATCCCCGAGGGCCTGATCCTCGACGACGTCTGGATCCCGCTGCAGGTCGCCCGCGACGGCTCGCGCGTCGTGTTCGCCAGCGAAGCGCGCGCCTGGGACCGGCCATCGAAGGACGCGCAGCTCGAATCGCGGCGCAAGCGCCGTACGCTCGCCGGCAATTTCCAGCTGCTCGCGCGCGAGCCGGCGCTGCTGCTGCCATGGACACATCCGCTCGGCTGGCGCCTGTGGGGCCACAAGTGGCTGCGCCTGTGCGCGCCGCTGTTCCTGTTCGTCCTGTTTGTCAGCAACCTCGCGCTGGTCGCGACATCACCGAAGTGGCTGCTGCTCGCGCTCGCACAGTGCGCGTTCTACGCCATCGCAGCTGCCGCGATCCGCAATCCCGCGCTGCTGCGTTTCGCGCCCACGCGCATCGTCGCGACGTTCGTGCGGATGAACCTCTACGTGCTGCTCGGCCTGTACGATTTCCTGACCGGCCGTGCCAGCGCGGCATGGTCGGCCACGCGCGCGCGGGACGCCTGAGGCATGGTCGCCACGTCGTCGGAGCAACGCCCGTTGCGCGTGCTGTACGTCGTCTCGCTGTTTCCGTGCTGGTCGGAGACCTTCATCGTGCGCGAGATGCATGCGCTGATCGAGCGCGGCGCGGAACTTCGCATCCTGTCGCTGAAGCCGGCCAGCGAGCGCATCGTGCAGGAGCGCGCGGCGCTGCTGCTCGATCGCACGCTGCACCCACGGGGCGCGTTCGCGTCGGTGCTCGCTTTCCTCCTGCTGATGCTGCGCCGACCGCTGGTCACGCTCGGTTTCGTCGCGCGTCTCGTCGGCGGCCTGTGGCGCCAGCCGAAGGTGTTGATCCACAGCCTCGGCGCGGCCTGCCGCGCAGCCGCCCGGCTCGACGCGATCGAGCGCTTCGATGCCGACCTCGTGCATGCGCCATGGGCGACGTATCCGGCCACCGTCGCCTGGTTCCTGGGCCGCGTGCTCGGCAAGCCGTTCTCGTTCACCAGCCGCGCACACGACATCTTCGTCGAGGACCACATGATGGCGGCGAAGCTCGCCGCCGCCGACCTCGCGGTCACGATCACGCGCAACAACGTGCGCCACATGCAGCGCTGGCTGAGCACGCCGGATGCCGTGCCGATCCAGGTCATGCATTCCGCACTCGATCTCGACGAGACGCGCTACACGCGCGAAGGGCGCCTGCCGCACCGGCTGCTGTCGGTCGGGCGACTCGATCCGATCAAGGGGTTCGACGTGCTGTTGCCGGCATTGGCACTGCTGCGCGCGCGCGGTATCGCCTTCGACAGCGTGATCATCGGCGAAGGCGAGGAGCTCACGCGCCTCGAGGCTTTGCGCGATCGGCTCGGCCTCGCCGGCGTGGTGCGCTTCGTCGGCGCGAAAGCGCAGACCGAGGTGCGCCAGGCGATGGCCGAGTCCACCCTGATGGTGATGCCGTGCGTGGTCACGCCGGAAGGCAATGCGGACGGCATCCCGAACGTGTTGACCGAAGCGATGGCCGCCGGCCTGCCGGTGGTCAGCACGCGCGTATCGGGCATCCCCGAGTTGATCGACGACGGCGTCAGCGGACGCATCGTCGAGCAACGCGACCCGACCGCACTCGCCGACGCGATCGCCGCGCTGCTGGCGGAACCTGCGCTCGGCGATGCCTATGCGCGTGCGGGCCGCGCCAAGGTCGAGCGCGAGTTCGACGTGCGCATCGAAGCCGGACGCCTGTACGACTGCTTCGCGAAGGTCGTCCATGGCTGAGCGCAGGCGCGTGCTGGTCGTCAGCGACGAGATGGAGGTCGGCGGCAGCCAGCGCCAGATCGCGCACCTGCTGTGCGGCCTCGACCGCACGCGCTGGCAGGCGGAACTGGTGTATTTCCGCCAGCGCTCGTTCCTCGTCGACGAGATCGAGGCGGCCGGCGTGCCGACGCATTGCATCGCCAAGGCGCGCGCGTTCGACCCGGGCTTCCTGCGCCGCCTGCGCGCGCACCTGCGCGCCGGCCGCTACGATCTCGTGCAGTGCTATTCCCTCACCGCCGAACTGTGGCTGCGCGCGCTGCTGCCGTGGCTGCCGGCGACCTGCCTGGTCGGCTCGATCCGCGGCCTGTTCTTCGTCTACGCGCCGTGGCAATGGCGCGTGAAGCGCTGGGTGCTCGGGCGCTGCGCACTCGCGATCGCGAACAGCGCGGCGGGTGCGCGCGAGACCGCGCGACGCACGCGCTATGCGCCCGAGCGCATCGCGGTCGTGCCGAACGGTGTCGCGGTGCCGGCCGATCTCGCCGCGGTCGAGCGCATGCGACTGCGTGACAGCTTCGGTGTTGCGACCGGACAAGCGCTGCTGCTGTTCGTCGGTCGGTTCGTGCCCGAGAAGAACCTGCCGCTGCTGCTCGGCGCGCTCGCCGACATCGACCCCGCACGAAGACCGCTGTTGCTACTCGCCGGCGACGGCCCGCTCGAAGCCGAGGTACGCAGCGCGATCGAACGGCATGCGCTCGCCGCGCACGTGCGCGTGCTCGGCGAACGGCGCGATGCGTCGCGCCTGATGCAGGCTGCCGACCTGCTCGTGCTGCCTTCGCTGGAAGAGGGCCTGTCGAACGTCGTGCTGGAAGCGATGGCGGCCGGCTGCGCGGTGCTGGCATCGGATGTCGGCGGCAATCCCGAAGTCATCTGCGACGGCAACAATGGCCTGCTGTTCCGTTCGGACGACCGCGCCGCGCTCGGCGCGGCGCTCGTGCGTTTGTGTGATGACGCCGCCTTGCGGCAACGCTTCGCCGAAGCGGCGTTGCGCGACGTGCACGCGCGCTACGCGATCCCGGCGATGATCGCCGCGACCGAGGCCGCGTGGCTGCGCGCACTCGACGACCGCATGCCCACCACGGAGCCACGAACCGCATGAACATCGACGCCCGCCCGCCGCCGCTCGCCGGCGACGTCATCGGCGACTTCGTGGTCGCGATCGGGGCCGACAGCGCGCGCATGCTGCCGGCACTCGCCGGTTTCGACGCCGTCGACAGCGGAGCGCCGAACGTCCAAGCGTTCGTGCGCGGCGCGGTCAGGCGGCATGCGACCGCCGATGGCGCCGGCCTCGCGCTGGCGGACCTGATCGAGGGCGACCTCGCGCAGGCGCGCCTCGACGATGCGTCGGCGCAAGCCGGCTGGCGCGGCCGCTTCGCGCAGGTGCAATGGGATGCGCACGGCCGGCGCCTCGCTGCCAGCGTCGATCATTTCGGCAGCCTGCCGCTGTATGTGCTCGCGAGCGGCGCAGGCCTGCTGCTCGCGACCGACCTGCGCCTGCTGCTGCGCGCGCCGGGCTGTTCGCGCCGGGTCGATCCGGTCGCGGTCTACCACTACCTCAACTTCGCCTGCATCCCTGCGCCGCGCACGATCTGCGAAGGCATCGTGCGGATCGAGCCCGGCTCGCGCCTGTTGTGGCAGGACGGTGCCAGCGCCACGCAACGCTACTACCTGCCGGAGTATCCCGCCGATCTCGCCGGCAGCGACACCGAACTCGCCGCGCAGTTGCTGCAGCGGATCGATGGCAGCGTGCGCGCGTTCGCGCCGGCGCGCGAGAACGGCTGGGGCTGCTTCCTGTCCGGCGGCACCGACAGTTCGAGCATCGTCTCGCTGCTCGCGCGCGCAACCGCTCCGCGTCGCGTCGACACGTTCTCGATCGGCTTCGCCGAACAGGGCTACGACGAACTCGCTTACGCGCGCCTCGCGGCCGAAGCCTGCGGGGCGCGCCCGTTCACCGCCGTGGTCGACAGCGCCCAGACGCTCGCCCTGCTCGATCGCAGCGTGCACGCGTTCGACCAGCCGTTCGGCAATTCGTCCGCGGTCGCGACCCTGGTTTGCGCGCAGCTCGCACGCGAACATGGCGCCACCCTGCTGCTCGCCGGCGACGGCGGCGACGAGATCTTCGGCGGCAACCAGCGCTACGCGAAGGATCGCGTGATGGAGGCCTACCATCGCCTGCCGGCGCCGCTGCGCGCGCTCGGCGGCCGCATCGGCGCGGCCGCGGGCCGCAGCCATCGCCACCTGCTGCAGCGCGTCGGCAATTTCGTCGCGCGTTCCTCGCTGCCGAACCCGGATCGCTTCTACACCGACGATTCGTTCGCCTCCGACTACTACGACGAGCTGCTCAGCGCGGACTTCCGCGCCGTGGTCGCGCGCGACGCTTCGCTCGACCTCATGCGCACGACCTATGCGCTCGGCGCGCCGGCCAGCCCGCTGCACCGGATCATGCGCCTCGACCTGCTGCAGGCGATCGCACAGAACGACCTGGTCAAGGTGCACGGTGCCTGTCGCGCGCACGGCATCAGCGTGCGCTTCCCCTATCTCGACCCGGCGCTCGTCGCGTTCACCGGTCGTCTCGCCGAGCGGCACAAGGTGCGCGGCCTCGACAAGCGCTACCTGTTCAAGCGCGCGATGCGCGGCGTGCTGCCGGAAGCGACGCTGAAGAAGAAGAAGCAGGGCTTCGGCATGCCGATCGCGGTGTGGCTGCGCGACGACGCCGCGTTCCGCGCCTATACCGACGACGTGCTCGGCGACGCGCGCACGCGCGCGCGCGGCTGGTTCGACCCGGCCTGCGTCGAACGCCTGCTGGCCGAACATCGCCGCGGCAGCTGGGACCATTCGGCCTCGATCTGGCAACTGGTCGTGCTCGAACGCTGGCTGCGGGAGTACATGGATGGCGCCTGAGGCCGCTCCGCTGCGCGTGCTGATGATCCTCGAAAGCGGCTATCCGGTGCGCGGCGGCGGCGGCGCCGAGTCGCAGCTGCGCACGCTCGCATGCGAACTGCGCCGGCGCGGCCAGCGCGTGACGATCGTGACGCCGCGCGTGGCGAACGCGCCGCAGGCGCGCGTCGAGCGTGTCGAAGGCATACCGGTCGTGCGCCTGCCGAGTCCACGCGTGCGCGGACTCGCGCGCCTCGTGCTCTGGTGTCGTTTCATCGCGTTCCTGCAGCGGCGCGGGCGGCGCTACCACGCCTGGCATGCGCACATCGCGCACTGGCTCGCCGCGATCGCCTGCGCGATGGGCGATCGCCTCGACCGCCCGGTGCTGGTCAAGGTATCCGGCTGGTGGGAGCTCGAACGCGGCGTGCTCGCGCCGGACGCGGGCCTGCTCGCGCGCAAGGCGCGCGACGCGCTGCGCGGCGCACGCTGGACGCAGGCGATCAGCCGGCGCATCGCCGCGGAACTCGCACGGCACGATTTTCCCGCGGCGCGCGTCGTCGCTTTGCCGAATGCGGTCGACACGCGGCGTTTCATGCATGCGCGGCGCGAAGCGTCCGACGAAGCACCGCTGCAGGCGATCTTCGTCGGTCGACTGGTCGCGGAGAAAGGCCTGTCGACCTTGTTCGAGGCGATCGCCGCCGCGTTCGGCAACTCACGCCAGCTGCAATTGCGCGTGGTCGGCAACGGCCCGCTCGAAGCGGCACTGCGCGCGCAGGCCGCGGCGCTCGGCATCGCCGACGCGGTGGAATTCCTCGGCCACCGCGAAGACATCGACGCCCTGCTCGCCGGCGCCGACCTCGGCCTGTTGCCGTCGACGATCGAAGGCCTGTCCAATACGCTGCTCGAATGCATGGCGAGCGGCCTCCCGGTCGTCGCCAGCCGCATCAGCGGCAGCGAGGACCTGGTCGTGCCCGGGCGCAACGGCTGGTTGTTCGAGGCCGGCGACGCCGGCGCGCTCGCCGCCTGCCTGCGCGAAGCCGCCGCGCTGCCGCGCGCAGGCCTGCGCGCGCTTGGGGCGCAGGCGCGCGCCGACGTCAGTGCGCACGCGGGCCTCGACGTCGTCGTCGAACGCCTGCTCGCGTTGTATCGTGGCGCGCCGGCGCATGACGTTGCCGCCGCACCATCCACCTCTCGGAGCTGAATCGAATGTGCGGCATCGCAGGCATGGTTGTGGCTCCCGGCGCAGCGCCGCCCTCCGCGGCGCTCGGCAGCGCGATGAACGCGATGATCCGCCATCGCGGTCCCGACGACGAGGGCATCTACTGCGACGCGCGCGCCCTGCTGGGCATGCGCCGCCTGTCGATCATCGACGTCGCCGGCGGCCACCAGCCGATGCACAACGCCGACGGCAGCGTGCAGCTGGTGTTCAACGGCGAGATCTACAACTACCGCGAGCTGCGCGCGGAACTCGTCGCACGCGGCCACGTGTTCTATTCGCAATCGGACGCCGAAGTCATCGTGCAGGCGTACGAGGCCTGGGGCGAGGGTTGCTTCGCGCACCTGCACGGCATGTTCGCGATCGCGCTGTGGGACACGCGCCGCCAGTTGCTGCTGCTCGCGCGCGACCGCTACGGCGAGAAGCCGTTGTACGTGGCCGAGCTCGGCGACCGCCTGCTGTTCGGCAGCGAGCTGAAATCACTGCTGCAGGTGCCCGGCCTGCGCGCCGAGCTCGATCACGACGCGCTGCAGGGCTACGTCGCATTCGGCTACGTGCCTTCGCCACGCTGCATCCTCAAGGGCGTGCGCAAGCTGCGCCCGGCGCACTACCTGCGCTACCTCGACGGGCGCGTCAGCGAGCAGGCCTATTACACGCTCGACTTCACTCCCAAGACCGGCCTCGACGAAACGGCCGCGACCGAGGAACTCGCCCACCTGCTCGACCAGGCGGTCAGCAGCCGGCTCGTGTCGGACGTGCCGTTCGGCGCGTTCCTCAGCGGCGGACTCGACTCCAGCGTGGTCGTCGCACTGATGGCGCGCCACATGTCGCAGCCGGTGAAGACGTTCTCGATCGGGTTCCGCGAGGCGCAGTTCAACGAACTCGACGACGCCCGCCGCGTCGCGCAGCATCTCGGCACCGAGCATCACGACCTCGTGGTCGAGCCGGATGCGGTGGCGCTGCTGCAGGACCTGGTCTGGTACCTCGACGAACCGTTCGCGGATGCGTCCGCGCTGCCGACGTACCTGGTGTCGCAACTTGCGAGCCAGCACGTGAAGATGGTGTTGAGCGGCGACGGCGGCGACGAGGCGTTCGCCGGCTACGGTCGCTACCTGCGCTTCCTCAAGGCGCAGCGCCTCGGCCTGCTCAAGCCGATGGCTGCGCTCGCGGCGGACGCCGCGGCGCTGGTGTTGCCGGGCGGGCAGCGACGGCGCCTGCGCCGCATCGGGCAGTCGCTGCGCCTGCCGTTCCCGCAGAGCTACCTCAGCGTCGTCGCACTGACGCGCAGCGATCACGCGCAGGCGCTGCTCGGTCGCCGCGACGGTCACTACGACGCGCTCTCGCTCGCGGCGGCGCGCCTGCCCGATGGCGCGCTCGACCGCCTGATCGCGATCGACTTCGCGAGCTACCTGCCGGACGACATCCTGGTCAAGGTCGATCGCATGGCGATGGCGCATTCGCTGGAGAGCCGCGCGCCGCTGCTCGACCATCGCCTGGTCGATTTCGCGGTGCGCCTGCCGCCGGACCTGCGCATCCGCGGCGGTCGCGGCAAGCATCTGCTCCGTCGTGCCGCCGAACGCTGGCTGCCGCCCGACGTGCTCGCGAAGAAGAAGCAGGGCTTCGCGGTGCCGCTGGCGACCTGGTTCAGGGGCCCCCTGCGCGAATTCGCCGCCGACATCATCGCCAGCCGCGCGTTCCGCGAGCGCGGCCTCGTCGATGCGCAGGCCGCCGAGCATTGCCTCGCCGAACATGTCGCCGGCAACGACGACCTGTCCGAGCCGCTATGGTTGATCCTCTCGCTCGAACTGTGGGCACGGCGCTATCTCGATGCCGGCGCCGCGCCGACCGGCTGAGGCGACCATGCTGCGCGCGCTGCTGTTCTTCCAGATCTTCTACACCGTCTACGAGCTGCATTTCCCGTTCACCAGCGGCCTGGTCGGCCTGAACCTGGTCAACCTGCTGTTCCTCGCGACCGTGTTCGCGCTGATGCTGCGCAGCGCGCCCGATCCGGCGCACGGCCCGGCGCTGCTGCGCGGCGGCCTGCTGCTGTTCTTCTGCGCGCTCACGCTCGCCTACGTCATCGCGCAGATGCGCTGGGCGAAACTCGGCATCGACGACAACGCCTACCTCAAGAACGCGATCTTCTATCCGTTGCTGTACTTCGTCTATCTGCATTGCAAGCAGGATTTGAAGACGACGCGCTGGCTGATCATCTTCGTGCTCGCGGTCAGTGTGCTGGCCGGCGTGCAGGCGATCCGCCAGGGCCTCGACTACGGACTCGGCGCCTATGTCGAGACGCATCGCGCGTCGGGGCCGTTCGGCACCACGTTCGCGATGGCGAATCGCGCCGGCGTCTACTACGCGATGTTCCTGCCGATGTTCATCGCACTCGCGTTGATGATGCGCCGGCAATGGCGCTGGCGCGTCGCGGCGCTGGCCGGCATCGCGGTGCTGGCGGCGGCAATCCTGTTCACCTATTCGCGCCAGTCGTACGCCATCGCCCTGCTGGCCGCGGCGCTGCTGTTCGCGCGACGTCACGTCGTGCTCGCCGCTCTGATGGCGGTGGTCTTCGTCGGCCTGATCGACTACCTGCCCGAGAGCGTGACCGAACGCGTCGCCGAGACGCACCAGGAGAGCCGACCCGGCGGCGACCAGTACGACGTCAGCACCGAATCGCGCTGGAAGATCTGGCACGGCGCGATGGGCATGCTGCAGGACAATCCGCAGGGCATCGGCCTGAACCGCTTCCAGACCCAGATCGGCCACTACGTACCCGAGTATGCCGGCTACGACGCGCACAACTTCTACGTGCTGACCGTGTGCGAGTGCGGCATCCTCGGCCTGCTCGCACTGGGCTGGCTGATCACGCGCCTGTTCGCGCTCGCCGGTCGGCTTCGCCGCAGCGCCGGCGACGACGACGAGGCGCACGCGCTCGCGACCGGTTTCACCGTGACGGTGCTGAGCATGGTGCTCGGCAACCTGTACGGCAGCCCGTTCCTGGAGGGCGCCGTGATGGGGGATTTCTGGATTTTGTGCGGATTGATGGAACGCTACATGCGCCTCAAGCAGGTGCAGCGCGAAGCGACCGGCGAATCCGCCACGGTCGCAACAACAGCGGCGAGCGCCGGCGCGGTGCGCGTCACGGTCGTGCCGCTCGGCCAGCGGCGCCGCACGCGGGCAGCGCCGCCGCGCGTGAACCGCTAGAATCGCGCCGACCTGGGAGAAAGACGCAGCGGTCGCGGAAGCACCGTCCGATCGCAAAGGGGGAAGCGGATGTCCTGTCCACGCCTGCCGAAGCATCGACACCTCATCGTGCGTTGCGCCGCTGCCTGTCTTGCGCTGGCGAGCCTGCAGCATGCCGCTGCCGCGATCCCCGCGACCGAGCGCAACACCCTGATCGCGATCTACCAGGCGACCGGCGGCGGCAGTTGGGACAGCAACGC
>Ga0068855_100001689_pt1 | contig 27614 bp, 24 predicted proteins | sample KBSCornC52_FD_66592 | JGI IMG/M metagenome (GOLD analysis project Ga0068855, IMG submission 66592) | Corn rhizosphere microbial communities from Kellogg Biological Station, Michigan, USA - KBS Corn C5-2 | ecosystem: Host-associated > Plants > Roots > Rhizosphere > Soil ... | reverse complement strand
CATTCTTCTTTCACCTATCTGATCGATCGCAGCGGAAGAATCCGTGCGCTCATGCCTTACGGACACAGCCCGGACGACTACGTGAACGATCTGACTCTCTTGCTGAAAGAGTAGCCGTGCGACGCGCTCGCTCTCTTACGCTGCTGATACTCGCGGCCGGGGTCTGCGCAGTGCTGACGTGGGGCGGATTTGCGCCGGTCCACAGCGAATCCCGCGATCGAATTTTCGAAATCCCGAAGGGCACCTGGGCCCGGCGGATGTCCGGGCACAACGTGGAGATCCTGCCTGACCACATCCGCCTGACATTGGGTTTGCGGGATATCCTCGTATTGCGTAATCACGATGACGTGCCGCAGATTTTCGGCCCGACGCTCATGATGCCCGGCCAGAGCTTCGAGCTGCCGTTCGAGCAGGCATCCGAGTACCAGTTTGCCTGCACCGCACATGCGAGCGGGCAGATGACGATCACCGTTGACCCCTATCCGGCGAGTCCGTGGGCACGGATAGCATGGCGCACGCGTGAGCTGTTGAGCCAATTGAAAGATTCTTCGGGAACATCCTGACCATGCAAGTCAAAGAAGCGTTGCCGTCCTTGGCCGTGATCGCCGCCTTGATTGCCGTATGGTGGCTGACAGTCCTGGCTACGCACAGTGTCATCTTCCCAACGCCCTGGGCGGTGGTGACCGGCACGTTGGAGTTGCTGAAAGACGGTACGCTGTGGCGGCACATCGGCGCATCGCTGCTGCGTGTCGGTGTCGGCTTCGGGCTGGCCGTTTGCGTGGCCGTCCCGCTCGGCCTGTGGATGGGCTGGGTCCGCGGGGCGTATCAAACATTGAACCCGATTTTCCAGATCCTGCGGCCCATCTCGCCGATCGCCTGGATTCCGATCGCCATCCTGTGGTTCGGTGTTGGAGATGCCTCGCCCATTTATCTCATCTTCATCTCGTCCGTATTTCCCATGGTGGTGCAGACCACAGTGGGCGTGCATACGATCGAGAAGCGCTATCTGCGCGCTGCGGAGAACTTCGGGGTTTCGCGCCGCACGCTGTTCAAGCGAGTCGTCATTCCAGCCGTCCTGCCGCAGATCCTGGTCGGCATGCGCATCGGGCTCGGGGTGGCTTGGCTGGTCGTCGTCGCGGCGGAAATGATTGCGCTGCATTCGGGCCTGGGCTACATGATCATGGACTCGCGCAACGCCGGAAATCGTTACGATCTGGTGATCGCGGGCATGATCATCATCGGGCTGATCGGTCTTTCGTTGGACGGCATCATGCGCCTGCTGGAGGAGTTCAAGTGGGTCAGGTGGCGCTATGCGCACTAAGATCGAAGTCCGTAATCTGACCAAGACTTTCGCTTCGGACAAGGGGCGCCTGCCGGTTGTCGAGAGTGTCAGCTTCGAGGTGCGCGATGGTGAGTTCGTGGCCATCGTCGGTCCGTCGGGCTGCGGCAAGTCCACGTTGATGAACATAATCGCTGGATTCGTTGCACCCGATACGGGCGCGGTGCTCATCGATGGTGCGCCCCGGACCAAGCCGAGCTCCAAAGGCATCCTGATCTCCCAGCAGGGATCGGTATTCCCGTGGCTGACGGTGCGCGAGAACCTGATGTTCGGATTGAATGGTCACGGACCGGCCAACAACATGGAGATCGCGGACCACTACGCCGGGATCGTCGGCCTGAAAGGCTTCGAGGACAGCTATCCGCACGAGCTCTCGGGGGGCATGCTCAAGCGCGCCGAGCTGGCTCGCGCCCTGGTGGTGAAGCCGGAAATCCTCTACATGGACGAGCCGTTCTCGGCGCTCGATGCCCTGATGAGCCTGCGCATGCGCAACGAGTTGCTGCGCATCCTCGCAAAAGAGCGCCATACGGTCATGCTGATTACCCACGACGTCGAGGAAGCGATCCACCTCGCCGATCGCATACTCGTGCTTTCACCGCGACCTACTCGTATCCAGGCAACCTTCGAAGTGCCGTTCCCGCGCCCGCGCAGAGTGTCTAGTAGCGAGTTGCAGGAGATGCGGGTTGCGATCCTGCGTGAGCTGGGTGTGGATCGCGACGAATTGGGCTCCTAGCCGTTAGTCTCGCCAGGGTACTGTTCCCGCCGGTAACCCCTTGTAGCGTTTGCACAACAAGACATTCCCTTACATTAAATAACACGCTACGATTGCAACACACTGACCGGCACGGCAATACCACAAGGGGCCGGTCACGGAAGCCAACCTGGAGGGCGTCCACGATGCTCTCCAGCCAACAAATCTAGGGAAACGGCACTGCCGTTCAGGGGAGTAATCCTATGCTGATGAACGACGGCCCCGTGGCGCGCGCCACGGAGTTCGTGGGCAAAGTTTCTGTCGCATCCATGGTGAGCTGGCTGCTTGCAGCCCAAGCCGCCCACGCACAGACCGCGCCAACCCAGCCCCAGGCCAGCACCGACACCGAAGCGCAGACCGTGGTCATCACGGGAAGCCGCATCGCCACGCCGGAGCTGCAGTCCATGGCACCCGTGACCGTGGTAACCACCCAAGCCATCGAATCCTCGGGGCAGTTGAATATTTCCGACTTCCTGCGCGACCTGCCGTCGGTCGGCACGTCCGCGCTGAGTACCACAAACAGTAACTTCCTCACCAACAACGCCGGCGTCAACACCATCAATCTGCGCAACCTGGGTGACCAACGCACCCTGGTGCTGGTGAACGGAAAACGGTACACGCCAGGAATCTCGGGCACCTCCGAGGTTGACTTCAACACCGTTCCGACGGACTTCATCGATCACATCGAGGTCACGACCGGTGGCGCCTCGGCCATCTATGGCTCGGATGCGGTGGCCGGCGTGGTCAACATCATATATAAGACCAACTTCGAGGGGTTGCAACTGCGCGGCCAGGGTGGTCAGACCGGATCCAACGACGACGCGCGCTACGGTGGGGGTTTCCTTGCCGGGTCGAGCTTCGACCAGGGACGTGGGCACTTCATGCTCGATGTATCCTGGGACAAGGACGACGGCCTGTGGTCGCGGCAACGAACGCGGTCGGCGATCGACGAAACCGTGTTGAATTGCCAGCCTGATTGCAACACGATCGGTGCCCTCGTCAAGCCTACTTACAGCAGCTACGCGCCGCAGGGCCGGTTCGAGTACAACGATAGCCTCGGTAACATCGACAAGGTCTTCACCTTCAACTCCGACAACACGTTGCGGAACGGCTTTTCGACCACGGCCAACGGCTTCAACCGCAATGCCTTCCGGCGCCTCGCTGTACCGACTGATCGGACACTGATCGCTTCGACCATGACCTTCGATCTGGCCGAGCATCATCAGCTCTACTCGGAGCTCACCTACGGCTTCAACCACACCAAGTCATCGATCGAGCCCTTTGCCATGGCGGGCTCGGGCATTCCCGGTTCGGTCTATGGAATCGGTGCTCAGGATCAGAACGGCGACCTCATCGCCATGCCGGTCACCAATGCCTACCTGCAGACCCTGCCGGCACTGGCACCGATCGCATCGGCCATCAACACGTTCAACGCCACGGGTACGAACTGCACCGGCAGCCTCGCCACGAACCCGAACTATGACTGTATCAACTACGTCAACTTCAGGAAGCGTCTCGTCGATGTCGCGGTCCGCTCCAACGAGGCCAACCGCCAGACCGGACGGTTCCTGCTGGGTGCGAAGGGCAGTTTACCGCTGGGCGACTGGACGTACGATGTATCTTATAGCTACGGCCGCACCACGGATTCCCAGCTCACCACCGGACAGGTCAACATTGTGAACGTGCGCGCGGCACTCGATTCCATGGTCGATCCGGCGACCAACCAGATCGTCTGCCGCGACCCGGTGGCGCGGCAATTGGGTTGCGTGCCTCTCAATATATTCGGATACAACAGTATCACTCCGGCGGCCGCCAACTGGATCAGGGCGAACGAGACGCGCGATGTGAAGGTGCAGGAGCAGATCATTTCGGCTGCGGTGACGGGCTCGATCGGCCATCTGCCCGCCGGTGATCCGCAGCTCGTGATCGGTTTGGAGCATCGCAAGGACCAGAGCGAGGAGATCTGGGACGCGCTCACCAATGCCGGCCTGAATGGCGGCAACCAGATACCGAACACCTACGGCACCATCACCGCGAAGGAGGCTTTCGCCGAAGTGCAAGTGCCCGTGCTGAAAGATCTGCCTGGCGTCGACAAGCTCGATGTGAATGCCGCCATCCGGCACGCGCAGTACAGCACAGTGGGCGCCATCAATACCTGGAAGACGGGCTTCGACTATGCGCCCGTCCCTGACGTGCGCTTCCGGGGCATCTACTCGGTGGCCATTCGCGCTCCGGACATCAACGAGCTCTATGGTGGTGCGGCGGAGACTTTCCCGGCCGGTTTGGTCGACCCGTGCGATGGAATCACGCAGGCAACGGCCGGGCAGTTCCCCGCGGCCTGCGCCAAGAACCCGGCGATCGCGGCGGCCATGGCCAATGGTGGGAAATTCCAGTACAGCTTCCTGGATTATCAGACCATCAACGGCTTCATCATTGCGAACCCGACGCTCAAGCAGGAGAAGGCCAAGACGACCACCTTTGGTCTCGTGTTCACGCCGCGAGCACTGCCGCACTTCAACGCAACGATCGACTTCTACGACGTGAAGATCGATGACGCGGTCAACGTGGTCGACTTCCAGACCCAGATCAACCAGTGCGCGGCCACCGGCACCCAGTTCTGCGAGAACGTGATCCGCAATCAATTCACTGGTAAGTTGCAGACGATCAACCAGACCGAGTTGAACCTCGCCGCGATCCGCACGAGGGGCATCGACACGGTGCTGCGCTATGGATTGGATTTCGGCGCCGGCGGTGCCCTCAGTATGCAGCTGACCGAGACCCATCTGATCAAGCTCGAGGAGGCGATTCCTCTCGCGCCACGCCTCGACAACCTGGGTGAGTTGAATAGCGGCGCCAATGGCCGCTTGGGTTCGGGATTCGAGGACCGCGGGACGTTCTCACTGGTGTACGACGTGGGTCCCTTCGAGGCCACATGGCGTGCGAATTACATGAGCAGTATCGACGACACCAGGCCAACTCCGGACAACACCGTCATCTCGACAATCTACAATCACGTTCCGGCGTACGTGTATCACGACATGCAGGTGCGATACACACTGCCTTTCAAGCCGAAGGCGCAGGTGTATGTCGGTGCCAACAACGTGTTCAACAAGCAGCCGCCGTTCTTGCCGATGGGAATGGCCTCGACGGTCACGGGCTCGGAGACCGCTGCAGATACGTATGACGTATTCGGCGTCTTCTGGTACGCCGGCTTCAACGTGAAGTTTTGATGTGACGTAGCCCTGAATCCCCCTCGTGGCAAATCAGCACGAGGGGGATTTTTTATTCGTACAGCGCTCGTCCGACGAGCTCCTCGATCAGCGAGAGATCCGGGCCGCGGTCGCCGACATTACCGACGATGCGCCCCGCGGGTAGATGAACGACTCGGGGTCTACCGTCGAGCCGCTTGATGGTCACGTTGACACCGCTCTGGTGAGGATCATCGACGGCCGGATCGAACTCGTGCACATCGCCCGTGCACTCATCCAGAATGAACGACGGTACGCTGTAAAAATAGACCGAGATCAGGTCCTGCGGCGAATAGTACTGCGAGAAGTATTCTTTCGATTTGCAGGGATGAGTGTGATAGAGCCCTACGAGCTTGTCGCCGGGATTGAGCTGTTTGTCGGCGTCCATCCCTACCGCGTCTATCTTCTTCATGGTACGCGGAAACGCGTTGTTCATGATTTCGCCGTCGTGCAGGACCAGGATGCCGCTGTATTCCCAGCGATGACCGTTGGGAGCATAGAAGGCCCAGCGCAATGCATGCACCGCGGCGGGTCCCAGGGCGGGTTGGGCAGGTAGGCTAGCGTCGACAGCTTCGGCAGCGGGCGCCTGGGGGGACAGCGCAATGGTCAGGCCCAGGGCAAAGGCGATCAGGCTCAGATTGAAAGCTCGCACGATCGTGAACTCCAAATCCCATCCGTTCCCGTGGGTTTCACGGGTACCCACATTCTCTTATCGGCCATTCGTGCCTCTACTGAGGCTACATGGATCGCATAATCGCGCGCGAATTTTGGGGTGTGGATCACGTTTGCGAGGACAGCTGTATCCAATCCGAGCAATCCCTCCGCCCCTGACTGCCATGCGCCGCCGCGACCTGGCCGTGCTATACAGTCGTTTATTCCCGTCAACGAGACATACAGGAAGGATGTTCCATGGCCAAAGCCTATTGGGTAGTCTGTTACCGTGAGATCAAGGATCCCGCCAAATTGGCTGCCTACGGCAAGCTCGCCGTCCCGGCCATCCAAGCTGCTGGTGGTCGCGTATTGGTGCGCGGTACCGCCGTGAAGGCCTACGAAAGCGGTCAGCTCGAGCGCACCGTGGTGATCGAGTTCGACTCCGTGGAAAAAGCGACCGCCGCGCACGACACTCCGGCATATCAGGCGGCCTTGGAAGCACTTGGCGACGGCGTCGTGCGTGACATGCGGGTTGTTCCCGGGATCTGATGGATAGCAACGGCTCGTGCTCGATGCCGATGGTAGCGATCGCGGCTTTGCTCGCGATCCCGCCTAACGCCCTCGCCACGACTCCCGACTCGCTGCCTGCGCCGGACTACTCTCGTCCGGAGAGCTGGGCAGCGTACCCAGGCGTTCCGAGCCATGCCGACGAGGTTCCTGCCGGCATGGCTCGCGCCGTCGGCTCTGGCACGCCGGTATTTTTCGTACATCCGACAACGTACCTGGCGCCCGTTATCGGCAATGCCAGCTTCGAGTCTGGAAGCGATATTGAAAGGCGAGTCGACGATGCGGTGCTGCGCTTTCAAGCCAGCGTGTTCAACGGGTGCTGCGATATCTTCGCTCCACGCTACCGGCAGGCTTCATTGCGCGCCATCACTACCAACACGCCGGAAGCGTATGCCGCGGATGAGCTCGCCTACGGCGATGTAGCTCGTGCGTTCGAACGCTTTGTGCAGATCCATCCGCGTGGCGCCTTCATCCTCGCGAGTCACAGTCAGGGCTCGATCCATGACTTTGAGCGGCATCTATCACGACTTTGATTACGGGCTTTTCTACGCCAACATCCGAGCGAATGTTGCGATCCGGGTGCAGGCGTGGAGCAAGGGCTCTGATGGAGGTAAGTGAGAGCCCTTGCCGGGGTCGCGCGCGTTAGAGCTTCTGCACGACCACACGCCCACTCGGATCGACGAAGACGTGATAGCGATTGCCGTCCTTGCAAGTCGCGGTGTAATCGCTGTCACCATTGCGCTTGGCATCGACTACTTTGTCGCAGGGCATCCCTTGCAAGGCGATGGTTGCGCCCAGGTCCCTGCCCATTGAGGCATCGTCAGCGGATGCCGCCACGGCCACTCCCATCAGAACGGCGGTAGCAGCGTGTGCGAATGTGCGACGACCCATGATCTTTCTCCCGTATCTTCAAAGGTTGGCGAATTTTTGTGGATCCGTCAGGAGGCCCCAGAGCGCCTCGCGCGAGCCCGATATCTGAGCCGCCAGCGGTGGATCCCCATCCTGCAGCAGACTCAGTACCTTCAACAACAACAGATCATATTGCTGCCGCAGCTCGCTCAGAGGCGGCTGTTTGCGGGCATGAAAGGCGCGGAACTGGCCTAGCAGGTCATCCACCTGATTCTTCAGTGAGAGTTTCGTGAACACGCCAATGGCGTGCGTGCTCTTCAGCCGGTCTTCGAGCGCTGCCAGATCGAGCGCGGGGGCCGCTGGCCGGGCGTTGCTTGCGCTCGCTTCGGATTTCGCGCCGCTGGCGGTTCCAGTAGCACCGCCGGCGTTCCCCGCAGCGCTACCCGTTTTGCCAGAGGGAGAGGCCGATGCCGTTGCGGACGAGGATGTTGCCTTCGAAGTGTTAGCACGGCCGGGCGGCGGCGCGGCATGGCCGGAGGACGCAGGGCCGCCGGAGCTAGAGCCGTTTGCACCTGAGCCGCCGTTACCAGAGCTGCCGTTTGAGGCGCTCTCGCTCTGCGCGGATCCGGCGCCCGTTCGAGCCGACTTTGGTCCAGTTTGCGTCGGCTTGGTGCCGGCTTGTCGCGCCGGTGAGTTGGAGTTACCCGACGCGGCGCCGGATTGGGCACCCGACGTATTCGCAGTCGGCGCGCCGGAGCCAGCGCTGGAAGTTCCAGAGCCGTTCGTGCCCTGAGCAGGCGAGGATCCCGAGCCCTGCTGTGCGCCGCCACCCGCAGCCGTGCCCGTGCCCTGAGAGGCCGATGTTGGATGACCTGGCTGCAAATGAGTACAAGCGGCCAGAACGATGGCTCCTGCCAGGCCGGTCATCCGCATCACGCGCATCATTCCCCTCCTCGCACCCATCGCACGCAGCCGCAACCTTTCCGCAAGAATACTGCAAGGATACTGTAGCTATTGCATCGCAACATCGCGGACCTTTTGCACAGGACGCTGATGATGCCCCAGATCAGTAGACTCCCGCTCACAGATTCCGTTCTCTCCCTGGCAGTTCTCTCCGTGGTCGCGCTCTCCCTGGCCACGACCCGTCCCGCTCGTGCCGACGAGCCCGCCATCCAGAGCGGGGAGGATAATGACCTCCAGGAGATCGTGGTGACGACCGGACGGACGACCCGGTCTTCCGTGACCATGGTCGGCACCGAGTTGCAGAAGCTGCTGCCTGGCATCAGTCCCCTGAAAGCGATCGAGACGTTGCCGGGTGTGGTTTATGAAACTGCCGACCCCTGGGGCAACAACGAGCAGAACGAGTCGCTCGTGATCCACGGGTTTACCACTCAGCAGCTCGGCTACACCATGGACGGCGTGCCCCTCGGGGATCAGCAATATGGCAACTACAACGGGCTGAGCCTCTCCCGCGCGATCAGCAGCGAGAACGTCGCGCGCACTGAGTTGGCTTCCGGCGCGGGTGCGTTGGGGGTCGCTTCCACGAGCAACCTCGGTGGCGCCATCGAGACCTTTTCCAGCGACCCCGCCAAGAGGCTCGCAGTGGACATCCGTGAGACCGGCGGCAGCTATCAGACAACTCGCACCTTCGCGCGATTCGACACCGGGGAGCTCGGTACGGGCAATTCCGCCTACCTGTCCTATCTCCATCACGACGCACGCGCGTGGGATTTCGACGGCCATCAGCGGGACGATCAGGTCAATCTCAAGTGGGTGCACGAGGATGCGATTGGCAAATTGACCCTGTTCGGCGACTACGACTACAAAGTCGAGCCCAACGAGGATGCGACCGGCTTCGGTAACCAACAGACCGCGACCTCGACCTATTTCCCGTACACGCGTCCGTTCATCTACCCGAACTACGCGGCGGGTCTGGCTTACCTGAATGCCGCGGGCGCGCCACCGGCTGTTTATGGCAACAATTTCTCCAACTACCACAGCGCTGCCCAGCGTGAGGATGGTCTCGCCTATCTCAACTATGATTGGCATGCCAGTGAGGCCCTCACCTGGTCCAACCAGGTCTATTGGCACACTGACTCCGGGCGCGGCATCGTTGCCGGCCCCGTCAACCAGGCCGGTCTACCGGGCTTGTTCGCGATCTATTTTCCGGGCCAGAACCTGGTACAGACCTTCGGCGGCACCGGTTATGAGGTGCGCACCACCGAGTACGAGATCCATCGCTTCGGCGAGCGCTCCACTTTGGACTGGCATGCCGGCGACCACCAGCTAGAGGCCGGCGTCTGGTATGAGCACAACCATTCGGGCCAGGGTCGCAGGTGGTACCCGTTCTCGGCGGCGAACGATGATCTGACACCCTACGACATTCCCCAGAACCCCGCCTTCACACAGTACGCTTTCCTTCTCACCACGCGTGACGTGCAGCCGCACGTGCAGGACCAGTGGCAGATCCTTCCCTCCCTGCTGCTCCAGGTTGGCTGGAAAGCGAGCCTGCAAACCGCAAGCAACACGCTACCCGTGCAGCAGCAGAACCTGCCCACGACGAATCCGCCGGTGCGCTACCCGATCGGCTCGATAACCTCCAACAACTGGCTGCTACCGCAGGCCGGCGCCGTCTGGGACATCAACGCCAACGAGCACTTGTTTTTCAACGTGCAGAAGAACCTGCGCCAGTACATCCCTTACGGTGCCGGGAGCAATTTCTACGGAGCTTCTCCGTGGAGCCTGGGCAGTCAGACGGCATTCGATTCGTTCAAGGCGACGGCTCACCCGGAAACGTCCGTGACCTACGATGTGGGCTTGCGTAGCAAGTTCGACTTCGATTGGGACTGGTTTTCCGCCCTCGAAGGCCAGATCAACTACTATCACGTCAACTTTTCGGACCGCCTGCTGAACGTTGCGACCTATAGCTTCATCAACCCCAATCCGGCCATCCTGGTGAACGTGGGCGGAGTGACGACCAACGGGGCCGATCTCGCCGAGACGGTGCACTTCGGCCAACACGTGCAATTCTACAACGGCCTCTCATACAACAAATCCACCTATAACTCCAACTACGCTACTGTCGCCGCCGGCCAGTCCACTACCGTGCCGATCTCGGGCAAGCAAGTTCCGTTGACGCCCAAGTGGCTCTACAAATCCATTCTCAGCACGAGCGTCGGTCCCTTCGAGGCGCAGATCAATGGTGACTATGTGGGTCGGCGTCCCGTGACGTATCTCAACGACCTTTCAGTCGGGGGCACGTTTCTCATGGGTCTGGAGGCGAGCTACCTGTTTGATCGGCCCTTCGGTGCGGGTGTGGTCAAGGACATCAAAGTCAGCGCCAATGTCACCAATCTCGGCGGCATCCGCGGCGTCTCGACAGCAGTCGTGACCAGCAACTCGGGCGGCTACCAGGCCTATCCGCTCGCGCCCCGAATGGCGTTCGTGACGGTCGCCGCACAGTTCGAATAGTCCGGCGCCGGGTGCGCGGGAGTGACTCTCGCGGCCCGGCGAGTCCGTAAGCTCCTAGCGGGACTTGGGCTCCGGTAGCTCTGTGTACTGCGGCAAGCCGTCAGTGATCTCGTACCAGGGTGCTTTGGAGCCGACGTAGATGTGATGGTCCGGCAGTCGGCGCGGCGATTCCGACAGCACGCCGAGACTGACGTGCACATATTTTCTCTCGCGAACCGCGGCGAACAGAAAGGCGTAACAGCGGCTGCAGCGCGCGCCATAACCGTCAGCGCATTCTCCCTCGATCAACAAGTGATCGCTGCCTGCGATCACTTGCACTTTGTCCGTACCAATGCCGGCGATCGCCGCGAATGCTGACCCGGTACGCGCCCGGCAACGCGAGCAGTGGCAGTAGAACGCGTACTCGAAGTCGTTCTCGATGAGAAGTTGGATCTCGCCGCAGGAGCACTGACCCCGCACCGTGCCGATCTCCTTGTCCGCCTCATCGGCGCCGGCGTGTTCTTCCTCCGCCGCGGTGCTCACCGAGCCGTCGGGACGCAAGAAGTTGGGTCGCGCGCTCACCAGCTCCCGGAGGTCCATGCCGCCGAGCAGAGCCGGTATTTCCGGGTGGCTGGCCGGATCTGGAACGGCCGGTTGATAGGTGCTGCCGGGGACCGTCGTAGTCACATAACTGCGGAGGTTGACAGTATGGCCCGATTGGGTCTCGTCGGACCCGAGTCCACCCCAGGCGAGCGTGCCGGCGTCCGCCCCCGATTGCTTTTGTGTCTGGATGGTGGCGATTGCCGCAGCAACTTCGCGCGCCGGTGCCGTGACGTTTGCATTGGCGAATGCTTTCTGCAGCTCGCTGATGTCCTGTGGCGACAAACTGTCCTTGCCGGCTGTGAAGACCAGGACGCCGCCATTTACAGAGAAGCTCCAGTCCTTTTGTTGGAGCTGCGCAGGCAGCGTCGCGATGGCCGCGGAGTAGGTGGCTCGTAACGTCGCCGACGCGTTTCCCAGATTGTTGGTCAACAGGGCTGCCGACTTCTGATCAGATTCGTTGCTGGCCAAGGCGCTCAGAAGATGAATGTAGGCGCCGATACCGCTCTGTGACAAGAGGCTGGCGGACGCCGAGCCACCCGAGCCGCGATAGAGATCCACAGCGGTGCTCGTTCCGGAAGCACCAGCAAAGCCGGCACGTTGCTGCGACTGGATGCGCGCGACCTGACCGCCGGGGACCAGGCTGGAGAGCGCGGTGGCGCTGCCACGGGAGCCTGACGGGGTGCCGAGCCCAGGCCGGGAGGGCCCGCCAGCGTCCGATCGGGCGGCAACCTGCGCACCCAGGTTCGCCGAGGTCAGCCCAGACCGACCCGGCGCGCCCGCGCCAAGTTGGTCAAGCCCGCTCGCGCCCGGTTGACCACCTGTGCCAAGTTGACCGGGACCGCTCGCGCCCGGCTCGCCGCCGCCGGCGCCTGGCTGACCAGGCGCGCTCACCGCTCCGCCTCCCAATGCCGTACCGAAGTTCAAGCTAAGCGGATCCGTAACTTCCGACCCAGACTGTCCCGGAAGACCCAATCCAGGCGGCGTAGGCAGGTTGAGTCCAGGCGCGACGGACAGGCTCGCAGCGGCGGCAGCAGGGGGCACCTGCGGAGTCGGCTGGCCAGGTGCATGGCTGCCGCCCCCTTGAACCAGGGTGTTGAGCAGGGAATTGAGCTCCATAGGCACACCCGCAAAGTAGATAGCGCAGTGTATAGCGCCATCGCCCGCGAAAGCTTGAAACCCGTCCCAATGCGATCCGGGCCGCGAGCGGCATTAGCCCCCCCGTCGCGCTCCTCTCAATGGGTGCGTGCGAGATCTGCGGTCGGCGCTGCGGGGTGGGCGCCCGGTTGTGACGGTCTGACGGCTGGCGCGGCGACATAGATCGGATTGCCTACGAGTGCCAGATGCCCGGAGCCATCCCGGGCCGCAACCCGAAGCCAGTGCCGCTCGCCATCAGCACGCCAGGTAAATTCGAAAGAGTACGAGCCGGAGTTGATGTAGGAATTCCTTACCACGGAGGCGCGTCGGCCATCGATGACCACCTCGACCGCTCCCCCAGGAACATTGCTTACGCTGCCTGTGAAGCGTACTCGGGCTCCTCGCTGTAACTGCAGGGTCTCGCCCATGTACGCCATGTGTCCGTCGGCGCGAGCGGTTACATCGATCGCCCGGTCACGGGTTCCCGCAACATCGATGAACACACGGCCGCGTCGGATAGCTGCGATCAGCGCGCCTTCCGATAATTCTTCCGCATAGATCACCGTAGTGGGTGTGCCGATGCCGCCACTGTCGTTTCGTTGTGGGTCGTGGTTGTCGCTGCCGCCGAGTGCCGTCAGTTTATAGCCGCGATCAAGCAGATGTTCCCAAAAGGGAATGCCCGAGAAGGGAGTGTCTGCATCTTGGCCGTTCACAACCTCGATGGCCTGAAAGCGCCCATAGTCCACGTCCCCTGGCGGTGTCCAACCACAACCCATGCACTGCTCGCCTGAAGGTCGTACAGGATGGTTGATCGAGATCGCCCCACCGCTATGCTCGATCTGTGCGAGCAAGGCGTTCCAATCCGGAACCTCAGGGCTGCCGACCCGGAAGTCGATGGGGGCGACGGTGCCAAACAGATTGGCATGGCCGTGAAAGGTCGTGATCTCCCGACCGGGAATCATCAGCAGGTCGTCGAAATAGGGCTGCAGCTCACGGATGTCGTTTGCTTGCGAAGTGGTGTTGTGATCCGTGATGGCAATGAAGTCCAGGCCGCGCTCGCTGGCCGCCTTGGCTGTGAGGAACAGCGGACAGGGCACGCGCTGCTTTTCCCGTCGGCTCGGGCATGACCCGTCGCTGTGCGCCGTGTGCATGTGCAAGTCGCCTCTGTACCACCCAGGTCCCGTGCGCAGCGCCGGGTCGGAGTAGCCCGCAAACCTGATGTTCGCCGTGTATTCGGCGCGGGTTGCGCTCCGGATGTTGGGGATCCCGAGCAACAGGCTCCAGGTGCCCGGCTGCAGCGGTCCTGCCAGGTACGAAGGTGTCGCGTCGGTCGCGGAAATGGTGAAGCTGTGTTTGTTTCCGCCGCTCCAGCCACGAAACCCGTCCACGCCACGAAATCCATCGGGCCCCAACACCCCGAGATCGATGGTTGTGTGCTCATCCCGAGCCGTGTACTCGAAATCAACTGTGATCCGGATTGTGCCTGCCGGCACTTCGAATGCAATCGAGCGCCAGGTCTGGTTGTCCTCTCCAGTCAAGGTGCCCCGCAGGACCACATCCGGGGCGCCAGAGAGCAGCACAGCTGCGAGCAGCGAAATCATCATCAGAAGCGGTACATCATCGAAAGGCGATAGGCGCGTCCGAGGATGGGGCGAGCGATGAACGTGCTCGCACCAGCATCGGCGTTCTGCACCTCGCCGACGCGCGGATTTCCCTCTGTCAGTCCCACGGAGTTCGTGACATTGTCGACATATCCGTAGAGGTCGAAGCGCTCAGTGAGCGCAAGCCGAGCGCTCAGATCCAGCACGTCGTAGTGGGGGAGAACCACGGAGTTCGCCGTGTCGACGTAGCGAGCGCCTTCCCACTCCCAGGAGGCCTGCAAGCGCAGTCTTTGATCGAACAGATTGAAGCCCGGTACGATCCTGACACTGACTTTCGGCACGCGCACGAGCTGGTTACCGTTGAAGTCGCGCAAGACCGGCTGGCCCTGCACGTTGTCGGTATAGCGCAAGCCGTGATATTCGGGCTGCTCCAGGGTCGAGCTGAAAGTGAGATCGAACCAACTGACCGGATAGAAGCCCCCCTCGAGCTCCAGGCCGTACGTCCGGGTATCCGCATAGAGGTTCTGCGGAACCGGTGGCGTGCTGCTTTGCAGATTGAAGATGTTGTTGGTAAAGGCAACGTTGTTGTACTTGGTCCAGAACGCAGTCGCGTACAGATTTGTCCAGCTATTCGCGTATTTGTAACCGATTTCGCCCAGGTCCATGGTCTGGACGATCGGTGTCGCGAGCGTACTGTTTTTCGCCGTCAGCGAGGCTGTCGTGTAGGTGCTCAGACTCGGCATGCGGAAGGTGGGCGTGTAGCGCGCGAACAAGCCCGAGCGGTCCGTGAACTGGTAGTTCGCGCCGAGGGTCCAGCCCACCTTGCTGTAGGTCTGGTTGAAGTGCACGAACTGACCGTTGCCGGTCAGGATCTGCGAGGTTGCGGAGGTACCCAGATCGACCGTTTGCGACTCCTGGGTGTTTGCGGTCAGATGATCCTCTTCCCAACGTACCCCTGCATCGATGCGCAGGGCCGGGATGATCTGCCATTCATCGGCAAGGTAGAAAGCAGTGGTCGTGGCTCGGCCGCTCGCGTTCGCCCATTCATAGCCGTAATGATAGATGCCGTGGTCAGTCAGTGACCCGGCAACGCTGCCGTCAGCGTTGAGCGCGACGATGTCGAGCAGGCGTGCGTTGTTCTGCACGTTGAGAACGGAAGTGGAGGAGTAGCGGTCGAATTCCTGCTTGACGTCCGCAACATAGAAACCCAACGTCGCATCGTGCGTCTGCGAGCCGAGCTCGAACTTGCGCATGAGCCGGGCATCGTTCATGAGCTCTTTCAAGGGTGAGGTCACGTCCCGCAATCCGCCGATGACGATCAATCCATTGGGAGTGTTGAACGCCGTTCCTGGAGAGTCGGTGTAGAACAGCCCCAACGAGCTGGCGTTGGGGTAGTACTTCTTCAACAGGGGACCCGCCTGACTGGGTCCCAGGAGGGCGCCGGCGCTCATGACGAGGTTGGGAAATACTCCGTTGCGCACGGTGTCGGTCTGGTCGTAACGAACGTGATCGCTGAGGGTAAAGCCGGCGCCGAGCTGGAATTCGAGGTTGGCGGTGCCCTGGGTTCGCTTGACCTGCGTGCCGGTCGTGTTGTCGAAGGCGAACGGCGTCCCGGCTGTCAGTGCATTGGCGCCGTTCAGAGTCTGAGTTGCATTCACCGTTTGCATCCGGATGAGCGAGGTTTCCGGGCCCGCCAGCGTCCCGAAGTTCGTATCAAAACCGGGTACGGCGCGGATCTTGCCATCCGGATAGACGCGCATCGGAATGCCGAGATCCAGATAGACGGTATCGTCCATGCGCTTGATGTCGAACGACACCTTGCCGTCCTCGAAGTCGCGGGCGAGTGTTACCCGGAACTGACCGCCGTCATCGCCATGAAACCCCGGGTTGCGAATCCCGTCGTCGTAGCGGTAAAAGCCGCCTGCCGATAGCTTCCAATCACCGATCGGCGCCCCATACCACGCATCGATACGATTCAATCCATAGTCGCCCACCGTATATTTGACGACGCCCTCGGTGTGGTCGCCGACTTTCCTCGGGATGAAGTTCACCGCGCCGGCCGGTGCGTTGGCGTAGAAAAGCGAGGCAGGGCCGCCGCGTACCACTTCGATACGATCGATGGTCTCATCGAGGCGGAATGCCTGGTCGGCGTTCAGATAGCCAAGCGCAGGGTCGTTTTGCACCGGTATGCCATCTTCCAACAGTGTGATGGAGCTGAAGCCGTCCATTGGAATGCCACGCGCCCGGATGTTGCCGCTCGCCTCGCCGCCAGAGGCCTCAACCCAGAATCCCGGCACCGACTTCAGCGACTCGGTCACGCTGGTGGGCCCTTGCAGGCGCAACCGCTCCTGGTCGATGTTGGTGACCGAATAGCTGGTCTGCACCTTGGTGCGTTGCTCGACACCCGCGCGGCCCGTAACGATGATCTCATCGAGATCAGAAGCGCTCTGGGTGCCGTTGCCGGTCGGTGTCAGGTTCCCGGCGGCGCCGCGCGAGCCCGGGTCAGTGGTGTTGGTAATCTGCGGGGCCTGCGGTGCAGCTGGCGCGGTACGGGGGGGCGCAGCCTCTGTGTTCCTGGTGGGCCGCCGCACAATGACGGCATCGGGCTTCGGATACTCAAACACCAGCCCGCTTCCGACCAACAATCGCGTCAGGCCCTCATCGGTCGAGAAGCTCCCTGCGAGCCCTTCCGTCCTGAGTCCTGCGACGTCGGATTCGGAAAACAGCAGCTGCAAGCCCGCTTGCGCCGCGAATTCCTGCAGGGCAGAGCCGAGCGACTGTGGAGCAATATGATAGGCGCGCGGCTGCGGCTGGCTGGCGGGCGCCGCGGCTTCGGCCAGGGCGGACGGACCAGCCAATTGCCCAACGCCCAGAATCGTGGCAACGGTCAGGGGGATATATGGCCTCACGCGACCAAAGACTACCTGCATCATCACTCGTCCTCGTTCACTGCACGGCCTTTCAGGACGAGACCGGCGGCGGGATCCGCAGTGTTGTCACCAAAGATTCACGGAATGGGCCGATAACGGCAGCCGCGAGTGAGAGGACGGAACGTACGTGTCGTCGAGTGCGGATCAGTGGGATTCGGTCGTTTGCGGATGCGATTCCGCCGAGAGCTGTACGCATGGTCGCGAGGTCCAGCTTGCGTGGATCGCCGCCCGCTACTACGGGAGCCTCGTGCGATTCTTCAAGCGCCGCAGCCGTTCCAGTGAGGATGCGGCGGACCTGGCACAGGATACCTTCGCGCGCCTCGCAGCGGCGGACTTGCGGGAAATCAGGAAACCCGCATCCTTCTTGTTCACGACCGCGCTGAATCTCCTGCGTGACCGCGCCCGCTCGGCCCAGATGCGCCAAGACGAGTGCACCGCTCCCGCGGAAGAGGCGCAGCTCGTCTGTCCGGCTCCGCAAGCCGAGCGCGTTCTCGATGGTGAGAAACGCATCCGTGTGTTGGAAGCGGCGCTGCGCGAGCTGAGCCCGAAATGCCGGGCAGTCTTTGTATTGTTCCACTTTGATGGGGTATCACAACGGGAAATAGCGGATCGGCTGCGCATATCCGTCTCTATGGTAGAGAAGTATGTGCGGCAGGCGGTGAATCATTGCGAGAAGCGTCTGAGAGACTTGAACCTGGAGGCTGCCAACAATGGAGGTTGCGCGTGAAGCCGGAGGGGGATGAGCTGTCGAAAGCACTGGAAGGCCTGCGTGACCATCCGCTCGTGAAGGAGAGTCGCGAGTACGCGCATCGCTGGGAGAGATCTCGGGAGCGGACCGCCTCCTTGCGGGTCGTGATGGTCGCCTCGGCGGGCGCCATCGCAGCCTGCCTGTTGGCTTACGCGGCGTTCATGATGCTGCCACCTGGGATCAGTTCACCAGCCGCACAGGTGATCGTCACTCCCCCCAACGGCACACGCACCATCGCACTCAGCGACAACTCCCGGCTCATCCTCGATAGCAGCTCCCGAGTGCGGCTCGCATTTACGGACCGCGTCCGCGACATCGAATTGCTCGAGGGGCAAGCGCATTTCGAGGTCGCCCACGAGGCGAATCGGCCGTTCCGGGTTCGTACGCGGGCTGCTGAGATCGTCGCGGTGGGCACCACGTTTGATGTCGCTGCCCTGGCGGCGCAAACGACCGTGACCCTCATCGAGGGTCGAGTCAATGTGCGGGCGATCTCGGCTGCTCCGGAAGCGCAGCAGCGGGTGCAGAGCCTGAGCCCTGGCCAGCAGTTGGGAATCTCGGCGGACGGACGGCTCCTGGGCACTCGAGAGGTGAAGGTGGAGAGCGTCACCGCCTGGCAGCGCGGTACGATCGTCATCGACGATTTACCCGTAGCGGAGGCGGTGTCCATGCTGAATCGCTATTCGAGCCAACACATCGTTGTGTTGGATGAGTCGGTGCGGGCGCGCAAGATCAGCGGAATGTTTCGCAGCGGAGACGTCGAGACTGAAGCGATCGTTCTGAAAACGTATTTCGGCCTCAAGGAAGTCTCGCGCTCCGAACGGGAAATCGTTCTGGAGCGCGAGGATCGCTAGCCGTTATTTCTTCTTGATCGGCCCGACGAAGGCCCACAAAACGCCGAAGGGGTCTTTGGACTGTCCGTACCGGTCGCCCCAGAACATGTCCTGTGGCGGCATGGTTGCCGCGCAGCCTGCTTCCACGGCTCTCGTGTACCAGGAATCGACATCCTGGACAGGCAACAACACACTGAAGCCCGCCGGAGTCTGGAATGGATGCCCGTGCTCCGGGAAGGGATCGCTGAACATCACCGAGCCGCCGTTGATGTAGATGTGGGCGTGCATGGTGCGCCCCTTGGGATCCGGTGGCTGCACGCTGGCCACCTCGGCCCCAAAGGCCTTCTTATAGAACTCAACTGCCCGGACGACGCCGTCCACCGTCAGGTAGGGGACGACTCCGCCTTTCACTTGGGGATTCTCTGCCATGTTTGTCTCCTGGAAGGAAAGGGGTACCGATCTTCGTTCTGGGACACACCGCAAGGCGCGATGGGGTGTCCTTGCCCCAAGGACGCGGCAGGATGCTGCGTACCGACACTTTGGCCGAAAAAGGGTCGCGGTCGCCCCGCAACTTTACCGGGGCAGGGGCGTCGTCACGCCGATGATCGGACCCAAAGAGGTGTGCTCGTCATCGCGCCCCAGCCCGCGCGCGTAGAGACTCGAGACGTTGCCGTCGAGATACAAGGCGTCGGAGCACTTCAGCCGGTCCCGGAAAAGCAGGGCGAATTCGTAGAAGTTGATCGGTTCCTCGCTGATGGCAAACACCACCTCGTTGGCGCTTGCAACGCCGATACCGTTGCGGATGTTGCGGGAGGTGCCCTCTGGATTCAGTCCCGGATGGATCGTGCCGGCGCTCACCAGCATCGGTCCGGACTGGGTCGCGAGAATGATGAAATCCTGGTCCTGAAGGGCGGCGTATTGCGAGCTTTCCACGATGCGGGCGCCCGACGGCGACACGACAAAGATTCCGTTCGGCTTCATGTAGAAATTCCCGAAGCCGGTCGCCAGGTTGATGCGGTGGAGCTGTTGTCCATCCACGACGAGCAGACCCAGAGGGGAGTAGTCCTCCCGGAACATCCCCGCATTCATGGCAAACAGCAGCTGCTGCGCCTGTCCTTGCAGGACCTCGGCGAGATGCCGTAATGACTTGAAGGGCGCCCCCGCCGGATCCTTCAGAAACAACTGCAAGCGATCCTTACGCAGATCGACGCGGCATACCGTCGAGCGGCTCTCGCGAAAAACGACCTGAGCGCATTCGAGAGCTCTCGTGGACGCCGGTGCGAGCGCAAGCAGTAGTGGCACCGACAAGGCGAGACCAATACGGTGTCCTTGACGGACCAGGCGCTCCAGTCGATGTCGAAGCTGTATTCCCTGTCGTTGCCTCATGGCTCATGTGCCGCCGGTCGCCGCAGTGAGTATAGCGTCCCCGGGGCGTCTAGGCCCGTACACAAGTATCTGATCAGGCGGCCATTTGTTCAGCTCGATGCCGCCGCGATCCGCTCGCCGCTGTTCCTGCAGGGAGTCGGGCGCAGGGGTGTTTGACTCTGCAGCGCAGAGTACTTGACAACGTTTGAGGGCCCCCGCTAGCGTCTCGCTCCAGGGGCGATTTTCGGCGGAGGGCGGGGCATGCAGTCGGCCAATGCGGTGCGGATCGATTCTCAAGCGGTAGCGACGCTACGGTACATCCGTGCTTCCATGGACGCCGCCTCGTTTGTCGCGGTACCCGGCTCGGCAGGGATAGCGATGGGTAGCGTCGGCCTGCTGGCCATGGTGCTGTCCTCCGCGCCCGGGCTGCGCGAGTACTGGCTGGCGATCTGGCTCGCTTCCGCCGCTCTGGGCGGAGGTATTGGCTTTGCCCTGATGAGGCGACCCGCCTCACTGCGCGGCCTGCTGCTGTTCGGCACACCTCTGCGGAGGTTCGCACTCGGTCTGTTTCCAGCATTGTTCGGCGGAGCCGTCATGACCGGCCTGCATTGGACGAACGGAAATCTGCACGCCATTCCGGGCACCTGGCTGCTGCTGTACGGGTGCGCGCTGATTTCGGCCAGCGTGGCGGCCACCCGCATATTGGCGGTCATGGGTGCGGCCTTTATCGGGCTCGGGCTGCTGGCCTTGCTCCTGCCGGACAGCCGGCAGACTCTCATGCTGGGGGCGGGATTCGGCGGCCTGCATGTGCTGTTCGGTTTTCTGATAGGACGGACCAGCCGTGAGCACCAAATCTAAACTGGCCCACCCCGAAGAGGCGGCGGCGCCGCGCAAGCGGCCCAAGTTGGCCTCCGTGGCCGGCTCTGCGCGCGACAGTGACGATGCGACCTTCGACCGGCTCGTGTACGAGCGGGTGCGATTGGGAATCATGAGTGCGCTCGCGGTCCGGGAAGAGCTCACGTTCAGCGAGCTCAAGGCCCTCTTCGATGTCAGTGACGGCAACTTGAGCGCCCACGCGCGCAAGCTCGAGGAAGCCAAGTACGTCACCTGCACGAAATCGTTCGCGGAGCGGCGGCCGAGGTCGGTGTATCGACTCACACCGCGTGGCCGAGCCGCCTTGAACCGCTATCTCGATCATGTCGAAGCTGTGATCAAGGCGACGCGGGGCAGCACTTGAGCGCGGTCTTTTTGGCGTCCATAAACTCTGAGTTACAGAGTACTTTAGAATGCACGTAGCAATCATCATGGATGGTAACGGTCGCTGGGCTGCGCGGCGCCATCTGCCACGCACGGCCGGTCATAGGGCAGGGGCACGCACGGTGGACGAAATCGTGACCGCTGCCGTCCGCCAGGGCATTGCTACCCTGACTTTGTATGCCTTTTCCGCCGCGAATTGGAATCGGCCCACCGCGGAAGTCGGTGCGCTCTTTACGCTATTGCGGCGCTATCTGTTGACTCAGACCCAGCGTTGCCTCGAGCAGTCTGTCCGGATCAATGTGATCGGCCGGCGTGATCGAATCGGTGCGGGCTTGCTACGCCTGATCGAGCGTAGCGAGGCGGCGACCGCGCACTGCTCGCGAATGCAACTGCGCATCGCTGTCGATTACTCCGCGCAGCACAGCCTGCTGGAGACCTGCCGACAGCTGCGCTCCGCGCCGGATATCGATCGCTCAAGCTTCATCGAACAGCTCGCCCGCGTCGACCATGTCGCCGCAGCCGCGCCGGAAGTCGACCTGTTGATTCGCACCGGCGGTGAAAAACGTTTGAGCGACTTCCTTCTGTGGGAATGCGCCTATGCAGAGCTGCACTTCGTCGAGTGTTTGTGGCCCGACTTCGATGCGCAGGGTTTCACAGAGGCGCTCGCCGAGTACGCTCGCCGCGATAGGCGCTTCGGTGGCCTGACCGCGGCGGCGTTGTAGCCTCGTGAAGTCTGATTCAGATCTGATCCGCGAGAGTGAGCGTCGCTTTCCGGCTGACTCGAGCGCGTTGCAAAGTCAATTCTATCCTGGTGCCGGCGGCGCGACTGCGTAATAGCAGGCGCGCATCCGAGAGCCCCTCGAACCTGGCTGGCGAGCCGTTCAGGGTCGTGATGATATCCCCGACTTCGATCCCGGCCTGAGCGGCGGGACCTCCGGGAGTCACGTCCGTAACGACATACCCTTGCGGCCCGGCATTGATCCACATTCCGGAGCGGTCGAAGGTGCCAGCGTCCACGGGGGCGGGGGTCGCTGGCTTCAGATACATGGTCTGATGCGCGTAATCAAACGTTACGACAAATCGTTTGAGCAGACCGCTGCCGATATTGCCGTCGTAATTTGGATCGCTGATCGAGCCGCCTTTGTTCTCCGACAGGCCGGCGACGGGCTTGTCGATGCGTACTGCGCCGAGAGTCAGTGAAGGAAGACGGATCACATTGGAGCGCGCTGGTCCTCCGACGCCCCAGCCGGTTACCGCGTGGACTCCATGGGGAAACCGCTCGCTCAGTTGATGAGCGCTCGCGGACGGGCCGGTAATATCGACCTCCGAGCGCGACCCGGTGTCGATATCGAACCGGGCCGGAAAGTCGGCGATCAGCCCGGTCACCATGGGCAGATGATCATAAAACACGAACGGAATTGCGGTCCCTGCGCCGGCCGGCTGGAAGTGCTTCGGGTCCGTGATGGTCAATTCCTGCCGGCCGTAGTCGATCTGGACGGCAAAGCGGCGGAACAACTCGAACCCCACCATGGCGTCGACGCGGATGCCCTCTATGGCCGGCTCGTAAACTTCCGCGGTGAAGCCAAGTTGATCACGCATGCGCACGGCACCCAATGCAATCTCGTCGATGCGAGTGAACCCGCTTGCTGCTGTTTTATCGCCGGTGCCCGACATGGCGGCCGAACCGACCGTTTTCAAGCCAACTTCGCTCACCAGGTGGGGGGAGACCAATGCGTGCCCCCCGGTGTCGACGATGAACGTGTAGGGTCCCTTGCCATTGACGGTTCCGGTTGTGTAGATGTGATTGTTGAGGAGCCGAAAGGGCAGGGTAACGCTCGTTGCGCCACCGTCGAGCGACGCTCCTGTCGGAGGCGCGGTCGGACACGAGTAGTCCGCGAGCGGCCGCGGAGCGCCGAGTTGAAATGTGGTGAGCCGGAGTTTCTCGTAGTTCATCTCGCCGGCACCATTGTCGATGGTAATCGCGTGAGGCAGCTGCAACCCCTGCTCGGGCCGGTAGTCGGCGAGCCAGGTTCGCGTGTGGAAGAATTGACGGTCTTCGGTGATCTCGGCCAGCAGATGGGTGTTGGGGTCGAACCAGGCCGCGAACGGTTTTCCGCCGCGGGGGGTGACGGTCAGGTGATCGAGTGGCTTGCCATCGATGACCTCCCGGCCACTGTAGGTGATGGTCGCTCCTGCATATCCCGGCCGCCACCAGAGGTTGGCTTTGCGATACGCCTCATTGACGGCCAGCGGGATGCGATCGCCGCCCTGCTGAGGTGTATTGGCCCCCGAGGTATCGCGCATCCAGGGCGTGCGGCCGTCAAAGCCCGCACCCTCGCCAACGATGCCTCCTTGGTTCATCTGCCTGAATGCGCCGGTCTGTAAGTCGACGCTCTCGTCCCAATGCCCCTCCAGGCCGAAACCCGAATACGCATAGCGGATGCTGACAGTGCCTTGGGACGGCACGTTGCCAACCGCTGCATGGTACGCCGTCAAAACCATGTCGGCTGTGATCGTTCCCGTGGCCGCCCACGGGGTAATAGGCACGGCCATTGCAAACATGCCAAGTCCAAGTAGCGCGCGTTTCATTGACACTCGATCTCCCTTTGATGTCCATGGGCGACAGTTTCCCGTGACCTGCGCGGTCCTCGCAAGGGCAAGCCCGCACCAGGGTGCGCGACCAAGCCGTTTGCGTCATGATTGTGGCGTGGCGCCTCTACCTCCATTGCGATCGAAGCTGCTGATGCTTGCGGCCATCGGTGTCGTGCCGATGCTGATCTTGTCGCTGGTGCTGGGCTACTTTCTGATGGAGCAGCAGCGGGAGACTTTTCGTGAGGCGGTGCAGGAGCGTGACCAGCGGCTGCTGAGCGTGGTGGATGCGCAGATGCTGGGCTACATTGGCACACTGCGCTCCCTGGCGGCGTCCGCGAGCCTCGAGACGGGCGATCTGCAGGCGTTCTACGATCAGGCGCAACGCGTGTTGATCTCCCAGGAGGACTGGCGGAATATCTTGTTGTTCGACCTTTCCGGTCAACAACTCATCAACCTCCGCTTCGCCTACGGCACGCAGCTGCCGGCCGATTCGCAGCTCGACAAGGTCGGCTTCCGCGAGGTCATCACCAACCGCAGGCCTTTCATCGGCGATCTCAACCCCGGCCCTGTATCCGGCCTGCCGGGCATCGCGGTGCGGTTGCCGGTGATATACGGGACTCAGCTGCGTTATGTCCTCGAGTTCATTCTCGAGCCGGCCGGGCTCATCAAGCTCATGAAGTCGCAGGGTTATAAAGCGACCTGGGTGGCCGGGTTGATTGACCGGCAGGGCCGGTTCATTGCACGCGTACCCGCGCCGCCTCGCGCGCGGGCATCGCCGACTTTCTGGGCGGCGGTCCAACGTGCGAACGAAGGCTGGTATCATGGCAAGACCCTCGAGGGTCGGGACACCTACACCGCTCACAAGACTTCCGCGATCACTGGTTGGGCGGTGGGCGTTGCAGTCCCGAGCGAGGAACTCAATGCGTCGGCCTATCGGGCTTCCGCCTACATGGCTCTGGGCACCCTGATCTCCCTTCTCTCCGCTCTTGCGTTCGCGTACTGGTTGTCCCGTTACATCTCGGCGCCGATAGGCATGCTGGCCGCGACGGCGCGGCGCATCGTCCGGGAGCCGCATCCGGCGCCGCTTGCCGCCGTCAAGAAGGATCCTCATGTCCAGGAGGTGTTTGAGGTAGCTTCCGCACTGGAGGACGCGGCCGCATCGTTGCAGGAGCGGGAGCTGTTGCGCCAACGCGAGCAGCAGGCGCTTTTAGCCGCGGACAAGGCGAAAGACGAGTTCCTGGCGATGTTGGGCCACGAGTTGCGCAATCCACTCAGCTCCATCGTGGCATCGGCGCATGTCCTGCGCCTTTCCAAGCCCGGCGCCGCCGCCGCGCTGCAGGCGCATGAAGTCATCGACCGTCAGGCGCAGCAGATGGCGCGTCTGGTAGAGGATCTGTTGGATGTCAGCCGCCTCGCGATGGGCAAGGTGACTTTGCATCGCGAGCGGCTCGACCTCGGCGCCCTCGCGGACCGGGTGTTGCACTCGTGGCAGCAAGCCAGGCGCAGCCGTCCGGCCCGCATTCAAGTCAGCCTCGCGAGCGTGTGGGTCTATGCCGATCGCGTCCGCATGGAGCAGATACTGCTGAACCTGTTGGACAATGCCGAGAAGTTCTCGGCCGCTACCCAACGGATCTTCATCCAGATCCGCGCGGAGCAGGGACGTGCGATACTGCAGGTCCGGGACGAAGGGCAGGGCATCACCCCCGAGGAGATTCCGCACATCTTCAAGCTGTTTGTCCAAGGTCCGCAAAGTATCGAGCGCCCGCAAGGCGGGCTTGGGCTCGGATTGACGCTCGTGCAGCGCCTGGCTGAACTGCACGGCGGCGAGGTCGCGGTGTTCAGCGCGGGTCGCGGCCAAGGAGCCGCATTTACCGTCAGGCTGCCCGCTGTGGATGCGCCCGAACAGCTGCCATCCGTGGACTCTCGTGCGCCCTTCCCACAGGGCCGGCGGATACTGCTGGTCGAGGACAATGAGGACGGGCGGCGCATGATGGAGACGATGCTGACCCTGGAGGGGCACATCGTTCGGACCGCATCGACCGGCGAGGCTGCCGTGCAGGCTGCTATCGAGTGGCAGCCCGATATTGCCCTGGTCGATATCGGTTTGCCCGACTTCGATGGGCACGAGGTGGCTCGCCGGATACGATCGCTCGCACTGGAGACGGCTCCGAAGTTGATTGCCCTGAGCGGTTTCGGGCAACCGGGTGACCTGAACAGTGCTTACGAGGCCGGCTTCGATCTGCATCTCACCAAGCCGGTGGCGCCGCAGTTTCTGCACGATGTCATGAGCGCGTTGACTTCCAAGGGGACGACATGAAACGTGACCTGTTCGCCGTCGGTTTGTTGTTGCTGTCGAGCTGCGGTATGGCCGTAGGCCGGGAGTGCAAGAGCGTCGATTTTCCCGACCATCTGCAAGTCAAGGGCACCGAGCTCGCCCTGAACGGCTTAGGGATACGCAAGGCGACCATCCTGAAGGTGAGCGTCTACGTCGCTGCTTTGTACGTGACGACTCCTGCGCAGGATCCGAAGGTGCTGGCCGATCCCAACACGCCGGCGGAGCTGATCCTGCATTTCGTGCGCAATGTCGGGGTGGGCGATCTCAGGAATGCGTGGAGCGAGGGTTTCGAAAAGGCTGCGAAAGAACAGTTGCCGCTGCTGAACGCCCGCATTGCAATGCTCAACAGTTGGATGTCGGACGTGAAGACGGGCCAACGGCTCACCTTCATCCGCATACCCGGCTCCGGTGTGCAGGTCGTCGTCAACGGCGTCGCGAAGGGCACGATCACGGGTGATGACTTCTCGCGCGCGCTGTTCTCGATCTGGCTCGGCCCCGAGCCGCCCAATGCCGACCTCAAGAATGGGCTGCTCGGCGGGCCGTGCGAATAAAGACAGCCCGACCTAACGCAACAGCGTTATCCCCGTCTCCATGACGCTCACCCCTCCGGGGGCGACGGTGAAGACTCCCGGCTTGGCCGTGAATTCGCCCGAGAAGCCTTGGGGATCGGCAACGCCTTGCCACGGCTCGATACAGATGAAAGGCGCACCTTTGGGCTTGGTCCAGATGCCGAGGTAGGGAGAGTCGGGAAAGTCCACGCGAATGCGCGGTCCCTCTGCTGCTCCGTAGGTGACCGAACGGCTCCGCGGTTGATCGAAGATCAGTGCATCGTCGGCGAATAGTGAGTCGGCAAGGACGAGCCGTCGATTCGACACCGGCGTGGGTTGCGCCTGGGGCGCGAGCAGCCCGATCGCGTCCAGGCGGCGGATCGGTGCAGGCTCATCACTCGTGAACTCGATGCAATGCTCGGCTCGCTCGCGTCCGTACGGTAGTGGCCAACGAAACCCCGGGTGGAAACCGACGCTCGCAGCCAGCTGCTCGGCGCCGATGTTGCGTACATAGATCGTGACTGACAGGGTTGGGCCCGTCACCGCGAAGCGCACATCGAGCTCGAACAGGAAGGGGTAGAGGGGCAAGGTGGATTCGTCGGCCTTGAGTCGAAACAATGCCGTACTGGCGGTGGCCGCGACCACTTCAAACACCTTGGCGCGGGCGAAGCCATGTCTGGAAAGGTGATAGGTCTCCCCCGCGACCCGATATTTGCCGCCGGCGAGCTCCCCGACGATGGGGAAGAGGATCGGCGCCCGCCCGGTCCAGATCGCCGGGTCACCGTTCCAGAGCAGGTCATGACCTTCGCGGTCCCG
>Ga0068855_100001687_pt1 | contig 27651 bp, 24 predicted proteins | sample KBSCornC52_FD_66592 | JGI IMG/M metagenome (GOLD analysis project Ga0068855, IMG submission 66592) | Corn rhizosphere microbial communities from Kellogg Biological Station, Michigan, USA - KBS Corn C5-2 | ecosystem: Host-associated > Plants > Roots > Rhizosphere > Soil ... | reverse complement strand
GCGCCGCTCGTGATTTCCGCGGAGCGCCAGGTAACGAGCGGCATCGGCACGATGTATCGCTTCCAAGTAGTGGCACCCGGCGAGACTGAGCCCGTAGCTCAAGGACAGATCGTGATTGCGTTTGAGCCTAGCCCGCAGAGCTAGGCAGTCCGCCGTCGGCAGCCAGAAAGTCCTATCCCTTCTGACTAACGCCTAACTACTTTCCTAAGGATATCCGCTCTCGTTCGGATCGGGCACGATCTCGATGACGCGATACACACCGTTGTAGGCGCTCTTGAGCGAAAACACGATGTGACCCACGCCCTTATAGAGATATTTCATGCGCTGCACATCCTTGGCGCCGAAGTTGAACGGCTGGAACTGTTTGCCCGTCATGTAGGTAGTTTGATTGGTCGGCGGCCCGAGAATGTCGTCCACCTCCTGCAGGCTCATACCTTCCTTGACCAAACTGAAATCGACCTTCTTGGGCGGCGCGCTCGCAGCGGCTGCGGCAGGCGCACTTCCCTTCACTGGGACGGGCTTCGCTGCAGGTCCTTTAGCATAGGCCGCACCGCCTTCTTTGTAACGTGAGACATCGACGCTGCCGGGCTGGAAAGGATCGGCGGCGCCTTTAGGTAAATTGTCAGCCGCTTTGTCGCAATACTTGCGCGTGCGGCGATGAATGTCGGCCTTCGAAACCTGTTCCAACAACGGACGATAGCGGCCCTTGCCGGAATTGCCGAGCGCTTTGCACAACCAAGACGTCGCGTCGGCGTACTCACGCGTGTCGGGGTTCTTTAGATAGAGCTCGCTCAATACCTGAGCAGCCAAGTCCAACACTTCCGGATCGGAGTAAGCGGTGCTGAAGATATCCTCTCCAGCGCTTCCGATCGTCCCCGGACCGCCGCTCGCCAGCATCTTGGCGTAACGCTCGCCCGACTGATCGAGTGCATTTGCCGACATCGCCCACCACGACAGCAGAACGCAGCTCACCGACAAGAATCGAAGTTTCATGGGACACCCACCATGTGGCCAGGTTTTTCTTGGAGTGCGCAGAGCCTACTGGAGTCCGTTTGCAAGTACCAGATGTGCGGAAGGGCGAGTGCGTATTGCGGCCTGTTCCCGCAGTCAGACGTTTGTGTGGCGTTGCCGGCGACCCGGCGCCGGTCCGTGCCTGAGATTGCAGGCCAGAAGGAACATCGGAAGCTGAAAGCAATCGGACAGCTCATTCCAGTGCCTCCACATTCGCCGCGCCGGGTGCCACCATCGGCATCACATGCGCATTCACGTCGATAGCGACTCGCAACAGTGCCGGACCCGGAACGCTCAGCGTTGTCTGCCATTCGTTCGTGTCGTCGACCTCTCCTGCGCGTATCCCAAAGGCACGGGCAATCGCGATGAAATCACTGGGCTTCGCATATCGCGACGCCATCACCGCACCGCCGTAGAAAAGCTGTTGCTGCTGATGCACGAGTCCGAGCGCGGCATTGTCGAACAACACGATCTTCACGTTAGCGCGCAACTCGGCCAGCGTTGCAAGCTCTTGCACATTCATGAGCAGGCTGCCGTCTCCCGTAAAACACAGGACCGACGCATCTGGATGGGCGAGTGCAACGCCAATTGCTGTCGGTAGCCCGAAACCCATCGTGCCGAGGCCGCCGGAGGTTAGCCAACGATCGGCGCGGTGAAACGGATAACTCTGCGCAACCCACATCTGATGTTGGCCCACGTCCGTCGTAACGAAGGCATCCGTGCCGGCATGGGCCGCGACTGCTCGAATCGCGTCGTGCGCCAATCGGCTTCCCGAACTGCGCTTCAACGGCAGCGTCGTACGCAATTCAGCAACTCTCGAAAGCCATTCGTGACGAGGCGCCGTCATCACACGGTCGAGCAAAGCCCGTGCGGCAGACAGCGCATCGTCGACGATGCCTATGTCGACATGTTTGAGCTTGCCGATTTCACGGGGATCGATATCGATGTGAACGATGCGTGCGCGCGGAGCGAACGCTTCGATGCGTCCCGTGGCGCGGTCGTCAAATCGTGCTCCGATGGCAATGAGCAGATCGCATTCGTCGACTGCCGCATTGGTGTAGCGCGCGCCGTGCATGCCAAGCATGCCGAGGTTGAGTGGATGCTCGTCCGGAAGCACGCCCAACGCCATCAAAGTGCACACGGCGGGAATACTCGTACGCTCGCACAACTCGCGCACGATAGTTTGTGCGCCCGATTTCACCACGCCTCCGCCCAAATAAAAAAGCGGCCGGTGCGATGCTCGCAACATCTCACAAACATCATCGTAGCGATCGCGTGTTCGCGCTGGAGTTATCACACAGCACGATGATGCGAGTGGGCGCACTGGCGCGAGTTGCACATCCTTCGGTACATCGATGAGCACGGGCCCAGGACGGCCCGATTGCGCAATTGCAAAGGCGCGCGTGATCGCGTCCCCCAATTGCGACGCCTCTTCCACGCAGAAGCACGCCTTCGTAATCGGCTGCGCCATGGCGACGGTGGCGACTTCCTGAAATGCATCGGTGCCGATCAAGCACGTAGGCACTTGGCCCGTAATGCAAACGAGCGGCACCGAATCCAGCTTGGCGTCGGCGAGCGCGGTCATGAGATTGGTGGCGCCCGGCCCCGAGCTCGCGAGACATACAGCAGCACGTCCCGTACTGCGGGCGATGCCTTGAGCGATAAAAGCCGCGCCCTGCTCATGTCTTGCGAGAACATGTCGTATCGAACTGCGCGCCAGTGCGTCGTAGAGCGGCAGCACGGCGCCACCCGGTACTCCGGCAACCGTCGTCACACCCTGCTCTTCCAACAATCGCACGATCCACTCTGCGCCTGTGATATTCACTTCTCGAGTCCTCTTTACAGAAGTGAGCCGGCGCAAAAACAAGAAACCCCCGCCGGCTCACGCCGACGGGGGTTTGCAATTCGAACTAGCTGCGTCCCCTACGGCGTGCTGGTAACGACGACCAGTACTACGACGGGGACTACGACACTTGCAGCAAGCATCCTCTCGGCCGCGCGGGCCTGATGCGAAGACGCGTCTTGGAGGCAAGTGAAGTTCATGGGCGAGGAATATAGGATTACAACATCTCTGCCGTCAACCTCACATCCGCATGCTGCCAAGCCTTTGCAAACTCGCGCTCGGCCGCAGCGACTTCATCGCCCTTCTTGCCTTGCGCTTTCAACGCCTGGCTCAAGGCAAAAAGGGCCCAACCGTTATTGGGGTTGTGCCGTAGATCCTCGCGAAACACAGCTTCCGCTGCAGCGGCATTGCCTTCGCGCAGTAGATGTCCGCCGAGCAGATGACGAACCGGGTAGAACCATGCAGAGGGTTCGTCGTATGCGAGGTGGTCCTCCAGATCGGCTGCATGGTGCAGTAATGCGTAGCCGCGGCGGCGGTCGTTATTTTGGATCGCGATCGTGCCTTCGAGCACAGCGGTTGCGAGAGCGCTCACATCCTTCAAAACATTGAGCCCTGCGCCGTAATCCGCAGGAGTTGCAGCTGAAACTTTCTGTAGCTCGGCGAGCGATGCATTCGCCGCTGCGGACTGACCCTTGGCGGCTTGCGCCATGCCTCGCGCATAGAGATATCCGATCGTCAGGCCGGGAAGCGCCGCATCGGGTCGCGGTTGCGCCAGCATTTCGTCCCACATGCCGAAGCGCAGTCGCGCCATGTATTTTTCGGTGACGTACCAATCGAAGCCCGGCATGGCTTTGAGCATGTCCGTCCGCAGCGCCACGCCGACTTTGTCGGCTGCTGCGAGCGTTTCGGCCTTGCGTCCCTCCATCGCCGCCGAGTACGCCAAGAATTGATAATTGTGCGCGACGTACATGCCGTAGTAATCGAGCGGCTGCGTCGTCTTGAGATATGCATCGTCCGCCGCAGCGCCTTTGCGATTGGCCTCCGCAGCGTCTTCATATCGGCCGACACGTTGCATGATGTGCGCTGGCATATGCTCCAAATGCCCCGCGCCCGGCATCATGCCGATGAGGCGCTCCGCTGCGGGAACGCCTTTCTGCGGTTCAGGCGATGCTTCGATTGCATGCACATAGTAGTGATTGGCGCCCGGATGCGTGGGATCACGCTGTAAAACCCCCTCGAGCGCGGCGAGAATTTCCGGTGTGCCGGGCGTGGGCTTGCCGTCGAGCGACCAGAGTTTCCAGGCGTTCAAGTTCATCAACGATTCGGCGTACAGCGTTTGCACATCGGCATCGAGTGGATATTTCGTCGCAATCTCTTTCATGGCTTGTGAGTACGCAGTGAGAACGGGCGTCGAATTGGAAGGATCGAGCGATTGCGGCGTCGGATACCGCTTGGTCAGCGCACCGATCAACGCCTGTTCCACCGGGGAAGCGTGCGATGCGTGCTTTTGCGCCTCGTGCAACGCGTCCCATGCGACTTTCGCACGCGCCTCGACCATTACCGGCAGGTTGTAGTTCGGCCCCACCGTGTAGGCGACGCCCCAATAACACATGGCACAGTTCGGGTCGACGAGCGCTGCATGAGCGAAGGAACGTGTCGACTCATCGTGATTGAACGCGTACATGAGCCGCATGCCTTGATCGAAATACTGCTGCGCCTCGCCTGATGAAGTGGAAATCGGACGATGGAAATTGCCGAGCTTCTCCAGCAACAGCGCGCCCCGACTCCACTCTTCGAGGGTGCTCGGCAATGCGGGCATGGAGTGATGCGCGGCAACGGTCTCCGACTTTGCCGGCGGGGCGTCTTCTTTTTCCTTTTTACCTGACTGGCCGCAACCCGCGCCGACAAGCACGACACAACCAACGACCATGCCGACGAGAACACGCATATGCGCCCCCTTCTGTGTTATCGCAGGTTGGAACTATCTCGAAGTCGATCTTAACTCAGGTTGAGTTACCACAAGCGCTGGATGTCTTGCCCCCGAAAGTGTTTTCAGGCGGTTTTGAAAACACTTTCGGGTGCAAGACATCCCCACGTTGAGACAAGCTCCACGCTGTTGTTCTAATTTCGCTGCCGCATCAGCCGTGGTTACAGCGCATTTCAGAGTACCGGTCGGTCCAGCACTAATGGCGACTTCTTATCGGCGCGGGTTCCATTGCGTAGTTCGAATGAGCATCGAGGACAACCACATTCGCATGCCGCAATGCGAAGCGTAAGCGGTAGAAACGTTGCATGTTCAACAGCGCCTGCCACCAACCGTTCATGAGTAAGTCGGGAATCAGAACCGCGATGGTGCGATAGGGATACTTGCGCGCCAACTCCTCAACGTATCGCAAGAGCGAAGTCTGGATCTCCTGATCCGGCACCGGCAGAAGTACGACTTCCGGCACTTTGTAGCCGGCGGCGGCTGCACAATTCACGACTTCCGAGTGCCAGCGCTCTTTGAGTACGGAATTGCGCCGCGGCTCCGCGAGTACCTCGCAGCCCAATCGCACTGCAACCACGTCGCTCGAAAGCCGCATAGCGAATTGCAGGGCTTGAGTGGTCAACCGATTCCAAGCGCCGACCGCCACGACCAATAAGGGTTGCGGCGATCGCTGCGAATTCAGCGCGTTTCCATCAGCGCGGCGCTTGCGGTAGTGGCGATTGATCGTCTTGAGCGACAACACCACTACGGGAATCACAACGACAGTGATCCACGCGCCTTCGAAAAACTTGGCCACGACGATGATGACCGACACCAGCGCCGTGGTCATCGCTCCCACCAAATTGATGAACAGGTGGCGGCGGAACTTGTGCCGCCTTTCCGCGGTGAGCGCCTGTGCAAGCGCACGCTTCCAATGAATCACCATGCCGAGCTGCGACAACGTAAACGTCAGAAACGCACCGAGGGCGAAGAGCGGAATCAGACGATCGGTAATCCCGCGGAAAGCGACGAGCAACAAACCCGCCGTTGCCGCCAAGAACAAGATACCGAACGAACACACCCAGCGCCGGCTCGTCGCCGCGAATTGGCGCGGCAGGAAACCGTCTTGCGCGACGATGCGGCACAAGCGCGGGAAAGCGACGAAACTGGTATTGGCCGACAAGCACAGCACACACAAAGCACTGGCGATGGTGACGTAGTAGAAAACGCCATGCCCCACGATTGCCGCAGTGAGCTGCGACAGAATGCTTTGATAGCCGTGTTGCGTCTGGTCCGTCGCGGAAATGCCGTACGCATTGCATAGATAAGCGATGCCAGCCAGCAGCAGACCGAGCAATCCGCAAATAGCAGCGAGCGTGCGTTGTGCTCGTTTCATGGCGGGTTGTTTGAATGCACCTACGCCGTTGCTGACAGCTTCCACACCCGTCATTGCAGTGCAGCCGGCTGCAAACGCTTGTACGAGAAGCAGCACGCTGAGTGTTTCCGCCATGGGCGGCACGGTTGCCGGTGCGACGAGGGCTTGCGGATGCCCATGTGCCACGAACGTTCGATAACAGCCGATGGCAATCACGGACAACAGCGACAGCACAAAGGCGTACGTGGGGAGAGCAAAGACCCTGCCTGCATCGAGAGTTCCTCGTAGATTCACCATGGTCACGATCACGAGCGTAGCGAGACACAAGCCGAGCGTATAAGGATGCACAGCAGGCACAGCCGATGTGAGCGCGCCAATGCCTGCGGAAATGCCGACTGCAACGTTGAGCACATAGTCGATCATGATGGCCGCGGCAGCGAGCAGACTCGCATTTGCGCCAAGGTTCTCGCGAGCAACGACATAAGCGCCGCCGTTATTCGGATAAGCGCGCAAGGTTTGCCGATAAGAAACATAAAGCACGCCCAAGAGCGCCAGGATAGGCGCCATGATCCAGCCGAGATAGGCGAGACCGAGCGCGCCGAAAGGCAGCAGTGCGGTCAGCATGGCTTCCGGACCGTAAGAAGCAGAGCTCAGTCCATCAAGACCCATTGCCGGCAAGCCTTCGACGGCGGTGATCTTGCGGCTTTCACGTTCACTCTCGGCCAACGGACGCCCGAAGACCAAGTGCCTGATCGAAACACTCATGCAGATCTCCTGATTCAAAGATGCAACCCACGCGAACTGCGGAAGTTGCATGCCTGCGGGAGAAATTTTCAGAGTAGCTGGAACTCGAGGCACGCGCCGCAATGCCTATTTTTCCAGGGTTTGTACGTCGACCATCCGGCGAGCAATGTGTTCTCCTTGACACCCGTCATCGTCTTCCCTACTTTCTGCGCACCGCAAGGTGACCACCTCGTTTACGCGAGGTGCTAACGGGAAGCCGGTTCGAACCCGGCACTGCCCCCGCAACGGTAATCGAGCCAAGCTCGCGTCTAGAGGTGCGTAAACCTCAAGTCACTGCATCGCAACCGCAACGGTGAGATGTGGGAAGACGACGCGAGCGAGTGTGCACCACTCACTCGAGAGTCCGGAGACCGGCCTTACGGACATCCAGCATCGCGGTGGGCGATGGGCTGCCGGTCGCACTGCGCCTTCCGCACCCGCTCCATCCTTCGCTGGCAAAACAATCGCAATGCCATGCGGGCGAGCATGGGGAGTTTAGGGTCAATGTCGTTTGCCTTTCGTCGCGTCACTGCCGCGGCCGCGGTCTCTATCGTTTTCGTCACATCAGCAAGCCACGCAGCAGCGCCTACAGCTTCACCGGACACTGTCGTGGTAACCGCCACACGCGTGCCGACCGCCGCGGATCAAGTGCTAGCACCCATCATCGTCATAGATCACGACGAGATCGAGCGCTCTCTTCCGACTGATCTAGCGGACGTACTGCGCACGCATGCGGGCATCGAACTCGGACGCAACGGCGGCATCGGCCAAACCACATCGATCTTCATGCGCGGCAGCAACAGCAATCACACACTGGTGCTCCTCGATGGTGTGCGGATCAATCCGGGCACCATCGGCGTGCCGGCGATTCAAAACATTCCGCCGGAACTCGTCGATCACATTGAAGTCGTCAAAGGGCCGCTCTCCACGCTCTATGGCACCGATGCCATCGGCGGCGTCATCAACGTGATCACGAGCGCGCCCAAGGATTCAGGCATTTATGGCAGCGCCGGCGCAGGACGCTACGACACGCGCGCTTTTTCGCTCACGGGCAGTCTGGTAGGCGACCTCGGAGGCGCGAGTTTGAGCGCAAGCAGAACCGACAGCGACGGCTTTCCTCCTCGGACCGTCGATCCGCGCGGCGGCGACTATGACAACACGTCTTTCAATCTCAACGGCTCCACCAATTTAGGCGGACTGAATCTGTCGCTGCGCGCCTTCCGGGCGAGCGGTAGCGTGGACTACATCGGATTCTCTTCCAGAGACTTCGGCAACGCCCTCACGACCCAGGATTATCTCGACTCGGCGGTTGCGGTCGCTGCGGACTACAACGTGTTCGACTACTGGAACACACGCCTCACCTTGAGCCGCATCACCGATTACATCGATCAAGGCCGCGTGCACGACAGCGTCGATGCCGCCGGCTATGAATCGTCCGACTTTGCTCATACGCGTCGTTATGCGCTCGATTGGCAAAACGATCTCAAGGTGAACAGCAATCAAACCGTCACCGTAGGCGCACTACTCACTCGCGAGAACACCGAAGCGTCGTCCTCGGGCACGGGTTATGACATCGACACCGACGTCAAGATGTTCTACGCGCAAGATCAACTGCACTACGGCGCACATTCGGGTGTGCTCGCTGTGGGTTACACCGATCACGAAACGTTCGGAAACAAAACGACTTGGAATGCGCAGTACGCATATGACTTCCCGACTGCAACGCGCATCGTCGGCTCGTACGGCACGGCATTTCACGCGCCCGACAGCGAAGCTCGCTTCGGCTTCGGCGGCAACCCGGATCTGCGACCCGAATCCTCGCGCAACTTGGAGATCGATCTGCGTCAGGCCATCGGCAAGACGCAGCACGTGTGGTTGTCGGCTTTCCGTAACGACGTCGACAATCTGATCCAATTCGTCGTCACCGACTTCGTGACTTTCAGCGGTCAGAACTTCAATGTGGCGCGCTCTCGCATCGAAGGTCTGGAACTTGGATACGCATTGGACACTCGTGATTGGCACGCGCGTGTCGAAGCGGTGTTCCAGGATCCGAAAGACCGCACAACTGGCGAGCAGCTGTTGCGCCGAGCGAGGCACAATTTCACCGGAGAAGTGAGCAGACGGTTCGCAGCATTCGAGCTAGGAATGGAAGCGCTCGCGGCTGGGAAGCGGGAGGATTTCGGCGGCGTGCAACTCGACTCTTACGTCGTTGCCAATCTTACGGCTCGATATTTCCTGACGCCGCACTGGACGCTGCAAGCTCGGCTAGACAATGCATTCGACAAGCAGTACCAGCTCGCAAATACTTACAACACTGCAGGCCGCAGCTTGTTTGTGGCCGTTCGCTACGCGCCAGCGAGTCCGTAAGCCTCGCGGCGAACTATCATGTTGCGGCCGATGGCGGTAATGTACATCGGTCACATCGCTTTGTTTTTGCACGAGCAGCTAGCGACCTACAGCGCGCGTCCATGGGCAACCGCCTCAGCAAAATCTACACACGCACCGGGGATGACGGCACGACGGGCCTCGGTGATGGCACTCGGGTTGCGAAAGAAAGCGCGCGCGTCGAAGCCTATGGCACGGTCGACGAAACAAACAGTGCCATCGGCGTAGTGTTGGCCGTCGCAAATATTCCCGACGCGGTGCGTGTGACACTCACGCGCGTACAACATGAACTCTTCGATTTGGGCGGCGAACTCTGCATCCCGGGCCATCGGGCTATTCACGCGGCCCAGATCGAACGGCTGGAACACGATCTCGATGCGATGAACGACACACTGCCGCCGCTCAAGGAATTCATTTTGCCGGGCGGCGGACCTGCGGCAGCAGCCTGTCATATGGCACGATGTATTGCCCGCCGCGCCGAACGATGCGTGTGGTCACTCGCTCGCGAAGAGTCGATCGCGCCGGAAGTTGCTCAATACTTGAATCGCCTCTCCGATCTACTCTTCGTCGCTGCTCGTGTGCTTGCACGCCACGAGAACGGCACAGAGGTGTTGTGGAAGCATGAGCGATAGGTCTGCGGTCAAAGACCACGGACTCGCGCCTGATCATGCATTCGTTCCCTCCCCTGCGAAGCGGAGGAGGGTTAGGGTGGGGGAACACCCGCTTCACGCTCGATCACCTGCAACACCTTCTCCAACGCACCGCGATTGTCTTCGAGAAGACCCTGCGCACGCGCGCCTGACTCCTGACGCCGTGACGTATCGGCCAATAGTCCACCGACCGCCTGTCCCAACTCCTCACCATTCGTAACGATGGAGATCGCATCGCGCTCGACAAAGAGCTTGGCGATGTCCGGTGCATTGAAGTTATACGGCCCCGCAATCACCGGTATTCCAAGTGCAGCGGGCTCGAGCAAGTTGTGACCGCCGACGGGGGCGATGCTACCGCCCACAAATGCAACATCGCTCGCGGCGTAGAACGAAAGCAGCTCACCTAAAGTATCGACCAGCAAAACCGTGTCACCAGCCTCGAGCGACGCTCCGCTCGAGCGTGTTACGAAAGAGACGCCGCGCGAAACGAGTAGTGAGCGAACTGCTTCGAAGCGCTGCGGATGACGTGGCACCAATACCAGAACGGCATTCGGCATCTTCTGCAGTACGTGCTCGTGCGCATCGAGCGCCGCGACCTCTTCACCTTCATGCGTACTGCCAGCCGTCCACACGGGACGATCAGCGCCGAGCACATTGCGCAATGCCTTGCCTGCTGTCGCAGTCTCAGGTGCGATGCGTAGATCAAACTTGATGTTGCCGCTCACTTCGACGCGCGTTGCGCCTAACGCACGGAAACGCTCAGCATCGGCCGTACTCTGCGCAGCCACGGCGCTGCGTGCCAGCACAAAAGTGAAGAGAGAACCGAGCTTGCGATAACGGCTCACCGATTTCTCCGACACTCGCGCACTCACGAAGGTGACGGGCACTTGCCGCGAAATACATGCTCGAAACAGCACTGGCCACAGCTCGGTTTCCAGCACGATCGCTGCACGAGGGTTGGTACGCGTGAGAAACCGCCGCACAGCACCGGGCAAGTCATAGGGTAGATAACAATGCCGAACCGTATCGTCGAACAAGGCACGCACGCGCGCCGCACCGGTGACGGTTCCCGTCGTCATCAGCAGGGGAATTTGCGGGTATGTGCTCTGGAGCGCACGAATGAGAATCGCGGCAGCTTGCACTTCACCGACGGAGACCGCGTGAATCCAAAGCGGGCGCACCGGGAATTGCGCACGCGTAAGACCAAACCGCTCGCTCAAACGTTCCCAGTGAGCGCGATCGCTCAGGCCGCGCCAAAGCGCGAGCCCAAATGCGAAAGGAACGGCTAAATAAATGACGAGAATGTAGAGCAGGAGCACGTAAGCTACCATTGCGCCGCGCAGCGCCCACCTGTGGACGCCACTCGCTATGCTGTGTTCTTCTGCGCGGTGGACGAGTGGAGAATACACCTTTCCGATGTTGCACGAAGAGACTCGCGAACCCCTCTCGAAGCCTGCGTTCCGTCCACGCAAAGATTGGCGCGCGGCCCGCATTCCGCTCTATCGCTTCCTCGCACCGCGCTATTGGCCCGTTTGGATCGGTATCGGCTGTGTGCGTGTGATCACGTTCCTCCTGCCGTATACGGCGTTGATGGCCTTGGGACGTGCGTTCGGGCGGCTGGCCTATCTAGTGGCCAGGCGCGAGCGCCGCATTGCTGACGTCAACATCCGTCTCTGTTTGCCGGAACTCTCCGCGGAAGAGCGACGGGCGCTCATCAAACGCCATTTTCTATCGCTCGGCTGTTCGTTGTTCGAGACGGCCATGGTGTGGTGGGCGGGTGAGCGCGAACTGCGCCCGCTCATGCATGCCGAAGGGGTCGAGAACATCCATCAAGCATTGGCTAAAGGACGCGGCGCCATCCTGCTGGCCGCCCATTTCACCACGCTCGAAATCGGCGCCCGCGCGCTCGCTCTCTACGGTCCCACGAGCGTCATGTACATGACGCCGCGCAATCCACTCATCGCCGAACTTTCACGGCGCGGACGCAGCCATGCCGCCGTGCAGGCCATTCCCGCGGAGCAAGTACGCGATCTGCTTCAAAATCTGAAGAACAACGTGAGCGTGTGGTACGCGCCCGACCAACGCCATACCGAAAAGAACAGCGCGCTCGTACCCTTCTTCGGCCGTCCGGCCGCGACCAATGTTGCGACATCGCGCATCGCCCGCATCACAGGCGCCGCCGTGTTGCCGTATTTCCTCGTGCGCCTCCCCGGCAAGGGCGGCTATGCATTGAAGATCTATCCGGCGCTCGAGAATTTCCCCTCGGAAGACCCGGTGCAAGATGCGGCTGTCTTCCACGCGCTCATTGAAAAGCACGTGCGTGAATGCCCCGAGCAATATCTATGGACCTACAAGCGCTTCAAAGTGCCGGGAGCGGGAGGGGATCCGTACAAGAGCGCTGCGGCTAAGAGCGAGAGCTGAGAATTTGGAAACTCCGCAGTCTGCAGTCTGAAACGCTAACCTTTCTCGCTGCCGACTGAAGACTGCGGACTGCAGACTATCAACCCTCGACTCCTTCCAAGAGCGCCTGCCAATCCGCCGCACTGAACCGTAACGCCGGATTCTGGCCCTTCAACTTATTGAGTGAGCGCAGCAAGCGAGCGAGGACGCGTTGTTCCCACGGACCCCGCGCGACACGGTCGCCGCGATCGAAGTCCAGTAAATAGACAGCGTCACTCGCGATCAAAATATTGTGAGCGTTCAGATCGGCGTGACGGATTCCTTGGCGATGAAAGCGCGCGATGGTCGCACCCACTCTTTGCCAACCGCCGTTTAGGGCTTCGTTCGCAATGATCTTCGAGAGCGGCTGCGCACCGACGATTTCCTCGGTGATGAGATCGGCGCGATACAACAACCCGCGGCGTTCATACCTAGCCGCAATGGGTACAGGCACGGGCAGCCCGGCTTGCCGCATGTCCGCGAGCAGGCGCCACTCGCGAAAACTGCGCGTGCGATCGGCGCCGGTCCATAGATAGCGGTCTTCACTCAATTTCGCGGCCACACCGCCGCGTCGATAGTGGCGTAAGACCCAACGATCCTCACCGTGAGATATGAACAGCACGCTTCCGCGTCCTCCCGAAACATGCGAAGCGTTTGCCCGCTCCCGCCAGGCTTTTGCATCGAATAGGTCGATGCTCGGTTTACTCACTCGCGAGGCGTCGTATAGGATGCCGCCGTTTTCGATTCGTTGAAATGATGGCTTAACTGCTTGCATCTACATGTCCGACCTGTTTCCGTCGCCGCCGGCCAGCGTATGCATTCTGAGGCTCTCGGCCATCGGCGATGTTTGCCATGTCCTGCCCGTGGTGCGCACCTTGCAGCGCGCTTGGCCCGAGACTCGCTTCACGTGGATTGTCGGCAAGCTTGAAGCCAAGCTGCTCGGCACGATTTCCGACATCGAATTCATCGTGATGGACAAGCGTCGCGGTTGGGCTGCCTACCGCGATCTGCGACGCGCGATGCAAGGCCGTCAATTCGATTTGCTCATGCATATGCAACTTGCCATCCGCGCGAGTCTAGCCGCACACCTCATTCCGGCGCGAGTGAAATTGGGATTCGACCGGGCACGGGCACGCGAACTGCAATGGCTCTTCACCACTCATCGCATCAAGCCGGCCGCAAATCAGCATGTGCTCGATGCTTTGTTTGGATTTGCCGAACGCCTCGGTGTGTATGACCGGCTGTTGCAATGGGATATCCCCCTCCCACCGCAAGCCAAGGAGTATGCCGAACGCGCCATTCCGGACGGCACACCCACCATGATCATCAGCCCTTGTTCCAGCCATCCGCGCCGCAACTGGCGGGCCGAGTACTACGCACAAGTGGCCGACTACGCTTACAGCACGTTCGGGTTGCACACCGTCCTTTGCGGCGGCCGCAGCGAGCTCGAGCGGCGCATGGGCATCGATATCGAATCGGCCATGCGCAAACCCGTGACCAATCTCATCGGTAAAGACACGTTGGTCGAGTTGCTCGCAACTCTGCAGCGTGCAGTCGTGTTGTTGAGTCCAGATGCAGGCCCCGCCCACATGGCGACCGCAGCCGGCACTCCCGTGATCGGTCTCTATGCAGCGACCAATCCGGCACGCTCGGGCCCCTATTTGAGCCGGCAATTCTGCGTGGATAAATACGATGAGGCCGCGCGCAAGTTACTCGGCAAATCGTCTCAAGAAATTCCTTGGACGACCAAGATCGAGCGCGAGGGCGTCATGGACCTGGTCACACCGAGCGACGTACTCAAGAAATTGCACGGCGTCATGAAGCAGCGGGCCAAGCGCGCATGAAACAATTCCCGATCACGCTCGTGGTGATGACTTACAACGAAGCGGACAACATCGCGCGTTGTTTGGACAGTGTGCCGTTTGCTGCCGAGAAATTAGTGGTCGACTGTGGCAGCACCGACGACACGGTAAACATCGCTCGCAATCACGGCGCCAGAATTGTTGAACAAAGCTGGCTCGGATTCGGACCCCAGCGCAATTTTGCAAGCGGTCAAGCCAGTCATGATTGGATCTTATCGCTCGACGCCGACGAGTATCTCTCGGCAGAACTCGCCAACGAGCTGATAGCACGTCTGCCCGAGCTCATGGAATCGCAACATGCCGCGGCGGTGCTCCGACGCACGACGTTATATATGGGCGCGCCGATGCGCTGGTACAAACCCATGGTCGGCGAACGGATGGCGCGTCTCTATCATCGCAACCGCGCGCGCTGGACCAATGCTCGCGTGCACGAATCATTGCTCTTCGACGGCTCGGCGGTAACGCTCGAGGCGCCCTTCCATCATCTGCACAATCCCACCCTCGTGCATCGGCAATTGAAAGTGTTGCGCTACTCGGAACTCAAAGCGCTCGACTGGGTCGATCGCAATCGGCCACTGCGCATGTGGGAGTGTCCGTTCGTTTTCGTCGGCACTTTCTTTCGCGACTACATTTTGCGCAGAGCTGTGTTAGACGGATGGCGCGGTTTCGTCGTCGCACAAATGGCCGCAAGCTACGCCGTCTACAAGCGCATGCGCTATTACGAAATGCAACGCAATCCGGCTTCTCGCACTCTCGCGGCACGGGTGCTCGCGAAACACGGGCTCGAGAGGAGCGAAGGCGGCGACGGCTGAGGGAACGAAGGGGTCTTCGGTCTTCGATCTTTGATCTTTGATCTTTGATCTTCGGCCAGCAGGGCTAGACGCGATCTTTGAGCCTCAGCAGAACTGTCCTTCACGTATACTTTACCGCCTATGCAATCCATCCTCGTCCCCATTTCTCCGGGTGAATTGATCGACAAGATCACCATCCTGCAGATCAAAGCCGAGCGCATGACGGATGCGAAGAAAGTCGCAAACGTAACGCACGAGCTCAACGAGCTGACAGCGACCTGGAAGCAATCGAGCCATGCGCACGCCGACATCGATATCGAATGGGCGGCGCTCAAGCGCATCAATGGCGAGCTGTGGGATATCGAAGACAAAATCCGCGACAAAGAACGGGCGCGCACGTTCGATCAGGAATTCATCGAGCTCGCCCGCGCCGTTTACTTCACCAACGACGAACGCGCCGCCGTGAAACGGCAAATCAACGACAAGCTGGGGTCGAAGATCGTCGAGGAGAAGAGTTATGCGAGTTACAAGTGAGCCGGAGGCTTACTTGTAGCGAACCAGCGAACCAGCCAGATGAGCCAGACCAGCCAGACCAGCCAGACCAGTAACTAACCGCTCTGGCTTATCTGGCTTATCTGGCTGGTTGGCTGGTTTGCTTTCGTCCTATCTCTTCAACGTGTACTCAGCGCTGCAGTACGGGCACTTCGCCCAGCCCGTCTTTTCAATGGGCAAGTACACCTTGGGGTGAGAATTCCACAAATACATGCCGGGCATGGGGCAGGAAAGCGGCAGATCGTCGCGCGTCACGTCGTAGTGATGCTGCGCGTTGGGCTGGATGAGCTTTTGAGCAGGCGCGGCAGTGGCCATGGAATCCTCGGCTGTACGGTTCTGGATGCCTCGGGATTATTGCAAAAAGCACGTCTTTGGTCTTCGGTAAGCGAACGATCGCCTTCACCTATCGCCGGCCATTTCTTTTCTGGCTGCAGACTGTGGACTGCAGACTTCTTCTCTGGCCGCCCGCCGCGGCCCGCAGACCGCGGTCGCCCTCTGTGATCCCCATCAACGACTTCCCCTCCGACATCAAGCTTTAATCCGGCCGTGACATAACACCCGTCCTTAAGGACGAGGATCATGGCCTCCTTAATTCCCTCACTTTCCAGCAGCCAATCGCGCATGACTGCGGGCGAACGCCGCTTCGCCCAGCAGCTCGAAGCATTGCTCGATGAGCAGTATCTCTGCTGGTACGACGTGCCGGTGGGGCCGAAACGTCAGCACCCCGATTTTCTCGTGCTCCATCCGCGCTGCGGTCTGCTCGTCCTCGAGGTCAAGGATTGGAAACTGGAGCGCTTGCATGCCATCAACGCTCAAAGTGCCGCCATCCTCACGCCCCAGGGATTGAAAGAGGTCGGCAATCCGCTCGAACAAGCGCGGCAGTACGCGTTCGCCGTGAAGACATTGCTGCAATCGGATTCGCAGCTCGTCCACCCGCCGGGACACGCGCACGCAGGCAATCTAGTGATTCCTTACGCGTACGGAGTGGTACTCACCAACGTCACGCGCCGGCAATTCGACAAAGCCAGCCTCGATGAAGTGCTCGCGCCGCATCTCGTCATCTGCAAAGACGAGATGATGAACGACACGACACCGCAAGTATTCCGCGAACGCCTCGCCGCTATGTTTGCCGTGCAGTTCGAGCACACACTGCACAAAGCGCAAGTTGATCGCATTCGCTGGCGATTGTTTCCCGAGGTGCGAATACGCCAGGGATCTCTATTCGAAACGCGCGATCCCGCCGATACCAGCGCTACGATTCTGCGCGTCATGGATATACAACAGGAACAGCTCGCACGCAGCTTGGGCGACGGCCATCGCGTCATTCACGGCGTAGCGGGCTCGGGCAAGACGCTCATCCTGGCGCATCGCTGCAGCGAATTGGCACGTACCGCGGACAAACCCATTTTGGTGGTGTGCTTCAACGTTGCACTGGCCGCCAAGCTCGAACACCTCATCCTGCAACAGGAACTTTCACACAAAGTGACTGTGCGGCACTTTCACGGCTGGTGTAGCGATCAATTGCGACTGCATCACTTGCCCAAGCCGGCGGAAGGCGACGGCTTTCCAGGACGATTGGTACGCGCGGTCATTCAAGGAGTCGCGCAGGGTCACATTCCCACGGGTCAACATTCAGCGGTGCTGATCGACGAAGGACACGACTTCGAGCCCGAGTGGCTCAAGCTGCTCGCGCAAATGGTGGACCCTGCCACCAACTCGCTGCTGTTGCTCTATGACGATGCGCAATCGATTTACGGCAAGAAACGTTCGCACGATTTCAGTTTTGCCAAACTCGGCATCCAGGCACGCGGGCGCACAACGATTCTGCGCGTCAACTATCGCAACACTACCGAGGTGCTGCAGTACGCCTTCGGATTCGCAAAGGATGCGCTCACGCCGGAAGAACCCGGGCCGGGCGGAGACGACGCCGTGCCTTTCGTGCAGCCGGAAACGGCGGGGCGACATGGATTACACCCCGTTCTCACTTGTCACAAGTCGCTGCAAGAAGAAGCGCAACACATCGTCGAACAATTGCGCCTCCAACACGAACGCGGCCTAGCATGGAACGACATGGCCATCCTCTATCCGGCGCGTTTCGTTGCCGAAGAAGTCGTCAAACAGTTGCAGGCCGCGGAAATTCCCGTCGAGTGGCTACAGGAATCCTCGAGCACGCGACGCTTCAAGCCTGCGGAGGCGAGCGTCAAAGTCATGACGTTGTACAGCAGCAAAGGGCTGGAATTCCCGCTCGTCGCCATTGTCGGCGTGGGATTCATGCCGTACATGGAAGATCAGGAGAAGGAAGACGCAAAGCTGTTATACGTCGGCATGACGCGTGCGACCGAGCAACTCTTGCTGACTGCGCACAAACATTCCGAATTTGTTAGACAACTGCTGGGACATGCCAAATCGAGCGCGGGCGCGCTCGGCGCGACTTGGAAGATGGCGGCGGGGTGACGGGACGAAGTATCTCGTCCGCAGCCAGAATCTCGAGGCGCCCCGACCCTAACCCTCCCCCGCTGCGCGGAGGAGGGAACAAGAAGCAGCACTGTTCCAATCTGATCCCCTCCTCCGCGCAGCGGGGGAGGGTTAGGGTGGGGGAAAGTTCTCCAACTCCTCCTCGATCAACTGTCCCAGCTTCGCAATCCCCTCTTCGATTTTTTCCGGCGGCACGGTGACGAACGACAGCCGCAATGTGTTGTGTTGCGGTTCGTTGGCAAAGAAAGGCGCGCCAGGAACGAACGCAACGTTGCGGGCGATCGCTTTTTTCAACAACTCCGCGCTATCGAATGCGGCGGGTAATTTCACCCAGATGAACATGCCGCCCTCGGGGCGATTCCACTGCACGCTGGTGGGGAAATGGCGCGATAACGCATCCAACATCGCCGCGCACTGGTTTGCATACAGCGTGCGTATTTGCGGAATATGCGTGTCGAGAAAGCCGTCTTTGATCGTTTCGTGAACGATGCGCTGAGTGAAACTCGGCGTGTGTAAATCCGCCGCCTGCTTTGCCTGCACGAGCTTGCGTACCACGGGCTCGGGGGCGATGAGATAGCCCACGCGCAATCCTGGCGCGAGCACCTTCGAGAACGAGCCCATGTAGATCACTCCATCGCTCTGAGCGAGCGACAGTAGCGTCGGCAGCGGTTCACCGCTGTAGTAAAGCTCCCCATAAGGATCATCTTCAAAAAGCAGCAAATTCTGAGCCGCCGCAATCTGCACGAGCTCGGTACGCCGCGCCAAAGGAATGCGACGCGCAGTGGGATTCTGAAAATTCGGCAAGCAATAGAAGAAACGCGCATCGCGCACGAGCGTGGAAGTCAGCGCTTGCGGAATGGGACCCTGCTCATCCGACGGCACGGACACGAATTGGGGTTCAGACAACGAGAACGACTGCAGCGCGCCCAAATAAGTTGGCGTTTCCACCAGCACGCGCGAGCCCGGATCGATGAACACCTTGCCCAGCAGATCGAGACCTTGCTGAGATCCGGTCGTGATCAAGACGCGATCCGAACTCACGCCGTGCCGCTTCGCAACCCACTCGCGCAACGGCAAATAGCCTTCTGTAGGTCCATATTGCAATGCCGGCGAAGCTGCGGTCGCAAGAATTTCATCGCACACCTGGCGGATGCGCGCGACGGGAAATGTCGCCGCCGACGGCAAGCCGCCCGCAAATGAAATCACTTCCGGACGCTCGGTGACTTTCAGAATTTCGCGAATAGCCGAGCTCGTCAGCTTTTGGGCACGTTGTGATAGAGGGAAGGGCATGGGAGTAACTGCTGGCTGTTGATCGATTTGCTAGCAAGCTAGCTCGCTGACTGGTTGGCTGTTCACCATACTTTCTCCCCCTCCATTCTCGCCACGATAACCGCACACACGCCGTCGGCAAGTACATTGACCGCGGTGCGCGACATATCTAGCAAGCGATCGAACACCAGCAATACGCCGATGGCTTCGACGGGCAGGCCGATGGACGCCAATATGATCGTGATGGCCACCAGAGATGCGGCCGGGATACCGGCGATGCCCATCGAAGTGATCAACGCCAAGACGACGACGGTGAATTGATGCGCGAACGTGAGATGCAGGCCATAGGCTTGCGCAATGAACATGGCGGCGGCGCATTCGTAAAGCGCGCTGCCCGCGTGATTGATGGAAGCGCCGAGCGGCAGTACGAAGCCGCAGATGCGATTCGAAACGCCGGCCCGCTTCTCCACGCATTCCAACGACATGGGTAATGTTGCCGACGAGGACGCAGTGGAAAATGCCGTCAGTAACGCCGGCGCCATTGCCGGAAATATTTTCCAAGGCATGAGACGTCCAGCAAGGCGGATCAGGAGCGGCAACACTAACCCACCGTACACCACGAGGCTCAAAAGCACGCTGCCGCTGAAGATGAGTAACGGTGTCGCTGCGCCGAAGCCGGTCTTGGCCACAGTCTTAGCAACCAGGCCAAACACTCCGATGGGAGCGAAGCGCATCACGAACTCCGTGATCTTGAGCATCACATCGAATACGCCCTGCCAGAAATCGAGAAGCAGTTTCGCGCGCGAGGACTCGATGCGCGCCAAAAAATATCCGAACAACACACTGAACACGACGAGACCCAAGAGCTTGGAGCCCGACGCGGCTTGGACGATGTTTTCGGGTATTGCAGTGAGCAGTGTTTCGCCAATGCCGACGTGGGCACGCGCTTCCACCTTCTCGGCCACGTCAGCTGCATTCGTCGTGAGCGCTAAACGATCTCCCACCGGCACGCCATCGATCACTCCGGGACGAACGATGTTGCTGATCACGAGCGCGACGAGCACGGCGCACAGCGTGGTGAGCACATAAAAGAGCACCGTCTTGCCGCCGATACGGCCCAAATCCTGTGAGGAGCCCAAGCTCGCCACGCCGGAGATCACGGATGCGACGATCAGCGGCACGACGACCATCTTGAGCGCATTCATGAACAACTTGCCGAGCAAGTCGAAGAAACTCGCGACATCCACGCCTGCGATCACGCCTTCCGGGCCGCTCGCAAGCCCCGCGCCCACGCCGAGCGCCATAGCGATGAGAATTTGCCAATGCAGTGCGAGACGGGGTTGAGTCATAGGGGGAGATTCAACGAGTTGATGATTGAGCGCAAGCCTGAGTGCCTCGATCTTCCTCCATGGTTTCTTTTTTCTTTATCTTGCGGCCACACTTCGCTGTGGGCTGTACACTAGCGCGCCGTTCTTGCCGTTTTCATAGCGTCATCAACCTCTCTCTATTCGCAGGGGCTCGTCATGTCAGCACGCATCTCGAAAAAGACAGTGTCGTGGTTCGCCATTGCCGTGGCCGCTCTGTTACCCACGGTGACGATGGCAGGTTCGCTCGGCGGGTTGATGGATTCGGTGAAAACCGCAGCGCCGCTCAGCGGCATCGTTGCGGAGAAGTATGGATTGAGCGAAGACCAGGCCTCGGGCGGCATCGGCTCCATCTTGTCGTTCGCCCAGAACAAACTGAAGCCCGCGGATTACACCCAACTCGCAGGCGCGATCCCTGGCGCATCGAGCTACGTCGACAAGGCCAAGTCGTTGGGTGCGGTCACGGGAAAAATCGACAGCCGCCAAGGACTCAACGCCTCTTTCAGCAAGCTCGGCATTTCGCCTGAAGTCGGCTCGCAACTGCTTTCGACTGTCGTGGATTACGCGAGCAAGCTCGGGGGCGGCAAAACTGCGGCGCTATTGAGCGCACTGAAATAGTTCACTCGACCTCACGCGGCACCAACCAACCATCCAGCAGTCCGCGTGAGGCTTCGCCACGGCTCAGCTCCTTGCTGGTCCAGCGCAACATTGGATCGCCGCGCTTGTCTGTTTGCAGGGCAAGCGTCGTGTGCTCGGAATCCCACAAAGTAATTACGCGCACGGCATTGCGGGAGCCGTACACGCGCAGCCGATACCATTCGTTCAATTCACGGTCGAATCGAAACTCTTCCGTAGTCGACCACGAGAACGCTCGCGAAAATTCTTGCATGTCTTGCAACGAATAAGGTGCCGATAACTCGAGTTTGCGTGACGCCCATTGCAGCCAGCGCCCATCCGCATTGAGCCGCCAACCCGTCGCCGACGGTGGAGCGTGGTTGCGACGGCAGAGCGGTTGTTCCAAGTCATCTATCGTGGATTCGGCCTCATCGGCGAGAACGGTCGCGGCGCATACGACTCCGACGATGAGAATCCCGCATCGGACCCTGGATGAAATCGCACGCATCTCCGGCTTGCTGGCACACATAGTCGCTCTCCTGCCCGGCCGCCAGCATTTCACCCCTGCTCGCAGACGGCCCGCATACGCGTCACATTCGTTGCGGAAGACGGCAAAGGAATGATGCAATGGGACATAACAGAGACGCGAAGAAGACAGAATCAGGCTATGAACAAAGCAAGACTCGAAGCCTTCAGCGACGGCGTCATCGCCATTCTGATCACCATCATGGTGTTGGAACTGAAAATTCCTCACGACGCGTCGCCGGGGGCGCTCTTACCGCTCACGCCCATCTTTCTCACCTATGTATTGAGCTACATATACATCGGCATTTACTGGAGCAATCACCATCACATGCTGCATGCGGTCACACGCGTGGACGGCAAGATTCTCTGGGCCAATCTGCATCTGTTGTTTTGGCTGTCGCTCGTGCCGTTTGCAACGGGATGGATGGGCGAAAATCATTTCGTGTCGCTTCCCGTAGCGCTCTATGGCGCAGTCTTGCTGGGTGCTGCAGCGGCGTACACCATTTTGCAAACCGTCATCATCGCGGTGCACGGCCATGATTCGAAGTTGGCCGTCGCGGTCGGCAAGGATTTCAAAGGCAAGGTGTCGATGCTTTTCTACGCGATAGGCATTCCACTCGCCTTCGTCCACGAAGTGCTGGCGGAATGTCTGTACATCGCAGTGGCGCTGATCTGGCTCGTGCCCGATCGGCGGATCGAAGCGGTGTTGAAAACGTAAGTCCGGCTAACTACTAACTATCCACTGGCGAGAACTTACCCATACTCTGCCGCCATGCACGAACTCTCCCCTCTGATGCTGTCGCGAATCCAATTCGGATTCGTGATGAGCTTTCACATCATCTTTCCCGCGTTCACCATCGGGCTTGCAAGTTGGTTGGCGTTTCTTGCCGGGCTGTATCTGAAAACCCAACGCACGCTGTGGCGTGAGTTGTATCTTTTTTGGCTGAAGATTTTTGCGGTGTCGTTTGCGTTGGGCGTCGTGTCCGGCATCGTCATGAGTTTTCAGTTCGGTACGAACTGGGCGCGACTGTCGGAAAGAACGGGCAACATCATCGGACCGCTGCTTGCGTATGAAGTCCTCACTGCGTTTTTTCTCGAAGCGACTTTTCTCGGCGTGATGCTGTTCGGGTGGAAACGTGTTTCACCGCGCGTGCACTTTTTCGCAACTTGTATGGTTGCGGTGGGCACAATGATCTCGACGTTCTGGATCATCTCGGCAAACAGTTGGCTGCAAACTCCGCAGGGCTACTCGTTGGTGAACGGCACGTTCCTACCGGCCGATTGGTTTGCCATCATCTTCAATCCTTCGTTTCCTTATCGCTTGGCGCACATGGTCCTGGCAGCGTTCCTGACGACGTGTTTCGTCATCGGCGGCGTGAGCGCAGCGTACTTGTTGCATGCACGTCATCAGGAAGGCGCCGAGCTCATGCTCAAGCTCGCGATCGGATTTGCGGCGATCACCGTTCCATTGCAAATTCTCGCGGGCGACGCGCACGGTCTCGAGGTCGGGCGCACTCAACCCACCAAGCTCGCTGCAATCGAAGCGCACTGGGAAACGAGCCGTGGCATTCCTCTCATTCTCTTTGCGCTACCCGATCAAAACGCCGAGCGTAATCGTCACGAGATCAGCGTACCCAATCTGGGCAGTCTCATTCTCACGCACGAATGGAACGGCGAAGTTCAAGGATTGAAAGCAGTGCCTGCGGATCGACGACCGCCGGTGGCGCCCGTTTTCTTTGCATTTCGCATCATGGTCGGCATCGGACTGCTGATGCTCGCCCTCGTGTTGTGGTCGGCGTTGCGTTGGCGGCAGAAGAAGTTACCGACCGACCGCTGGCTACTGCGTGCCTGGGTGGCGATGGTGCCTTCGGGATTCATTGCGATTCTAAGCGGCTGGTACACCGCCGAGATCGGACGGCAACCGTATGTGGTGTATGGCCTCATGCGTACCGCGGAAGCATCGACGGCCTTGAATGCGGGAAGCGTGCTCACTTCGTTGCTCGTCTTCGCCACCGTTTACTTGTTCGTGTTCGTCGCGGGCACTTGGTATTTGTGGAAACTGCTGAAGCGTGGCCCGCAGCCCGTGACCGAAGAGCTTTTGCATCCTGAACATCACCTCGCGCACCGGCCGCTCTCGGTCCCGAAAGACAGCTTGGAATCCATTCGATCATGACGTCGGGCGATGTGCTTCCTGTCATATGGTTCGGCATCATCGGCTTCGGCATCGTGATGTACGTGCTGATGGACGGCTTCGTGCTCGGCATCGGTATTCTTGCGCCCTTCGCCGAGAACGATCGACAGCTGGATCAAATGATGAACACCGCCGCGCCCATTTGGGACGGCAATGAAACATGGCTGGTACTGGGCGGCGCCGGATTGCTGGCCGCATTTCCCAAGGCATACGCACTCATCTTGTCGACGTTGTATTTGCCGGTGCTGATCATGTTGATAGCACTGGTACTGCGCGGTGTGTCTTTTGAATTTCGTTTCAAGGCGATGCGCTCGCGCCCTGTCTGGGGTGTGTGCTTCGCAGTCGGCTCGATCGTGGCGGCGTTTGCACAAGGTGTGATGCTAGGCGCCATCGTCGAAGGCATTCCCGCAAACAGCGGCGCGTACTTGGAGCATGCATTCGCCTGGTTCAGTCCGTTCTCCATACTGACGGGAACGGCTGTTGTATTCGGGTATGCGCTCCTCGGCAGCACTTGGCTCATCATGAAGCTCGAAGGCGGCCAACAAGATATCTCTTATGCGCTCACGCGTCCGCTGGTCGCCGTGGTGGTCGCCTTCATGGGTGTGGTCAGCGCATCGCTACCCTTCCTCAACAGCCACGTCATGGCGCGTTGGTTCGAGCAGCGTCATTTTCTATGGCTGTCGCCCATTCCATTGCTCGCTCTCGTCAATGCAGTGGCACTGTGGCGCGCCGTCATGCGCCGCGCCGAACGCGCTCCGTTCATCCTTGCGGTCAGCTTCTTTGCATGTGGATTCGTCGGCCTGGTGATCGGCATGTGGCCGAATCTCGTCCCGCCCGACCTCGACATCTGGAGCGCGGCAGCGGCACCGTCGAGCCAAGGCTTCGTCCTCGCGGGCGCCATCGTCATCCTGCCCGCCGTGCTCGCGTATACGTTCTGGTCATATCGCATCTTTCGCGGGAAGGTGAGCGCGGAGAGTAGTTATCATTGATGCCCCCTGACTCCAATCACCGACGCTTCCAGACTTGTGACTTCGTCACTTAGGGTCTGCACAACAGTCGTCGTTATACTTCGCCCATCTCGTCACAACGGAGTTTCAGGGAATGCTCAAGCACGCCGTGGCTGCAGCACTGACCATCGTTTCTAGCGCGACCTGGGCGGCCGACGCGCATTTCGAATGGGGCCTCGCAGCAGGAGCCAGTAAAGTCACCGTCAAGGACACGGCACTGGCATTGGACTTCAAGAGCAACGGCTTCGTCTTCAATCCTTACATCGGCTATCAATTCACAGCCCATTGGGCTGCCGAAGGCGGCTATATCGCAGGCGGCAAAACGCACGACACCCAGAACACCGGCCAGGGTGCAAAGACCCAAATCGTCAAGAACGATGGTTGGTATCTCTCGGGCATCGGCACCTGGCCCATCAATGACACGTACTCGGTCTACGGACGCCTGGGCTACGTGCTGTGGGACTCGAAATCCACCGAGTTCATCGTCAATGCACCCCCGACCAGCGGATCGAGCGGCAATGCGCTCCTCGGCGTGGGCGGCGGCTACATGGTGAGCGACACCATCAAGCTACGGCTCGAATACCAGAGAACGAGTCTCGACGGCGGGAGTTGGCAGGCGTTGACGTTGGGTTTCGTTTGTTATTTGTAGCGAACTCCCTCACCTCGGATGCAACCAACTCGGCAGAAAACTATAAGGCTCGACTGTCACATCCGTGTCGAATGCAACGTTCGACTTGCGTAAGAGTTCTTGTAAACGTCCGCTTTTACATGCGTCGAGCGTTTCGGTGCATCCGCCGATGAACTCCCCGCCGACGAAGACTTGGGGAATAGTCGTCATGGTCGTGCGTGCCGTGAGCGCACCGCGAATCTTGCCGCCGCGATTGTCCTGTTGATACTCCACTGAATCCAAATCGACGGACCGATAGGCAATGCCGTAGCGCGCGAAGAGTTTGCGGACCGCCCAGCAAAACTCACACCATTCGAGAGCGAACATCACCACAGGCTGGCGGTTGTCGGCGAGCACCTCTGCAACGAAGCGGTCAGCGAGGGCATCTACTGCAGCTGGTGCAGTCGCGGCTGCTGGCTTAGGTGGCGGCGGCGCAGCTATATCGAACCTTGCACTCGGCGTGGAACGTGCGATCGCTAACTCTTCGGCATCCATATCCGCTGCGATGTCCGCGAACAGCGGCGTGCTGAGATATCGTTCGGCAGTGTCGGGCGCCATGCACAATATCGTTGTGCCTGCGGGCGCACGCTCGGCGATCTTAAGCGCGCCCGCCAAAGTAGCTCCCGCGGAGATGCCGGCGAAGATGCCTTCCTTGGTCGCGAGTTCGCGCGAAAGACGCAATGCTTCAGCGCCGTTCACGGGGACGACGCTATCGATCAAGTTGAGTGCCACTGCATCTTCGGTGAGTTTTGGAATGAAGTCGGGCGACCAGCCTTGCACGAGATGCGGGCGAAACACCGGATGACTTTCTGCAGGCGCGCCGTCTGCAAGTCGCGGTTGCGGAATACCGCTGCCGAGGACCTGCGAGTTGTCGGGCTCACATACGACGATGCGCGTATGCCGACTGCGTTCACGCAGCACGCGGCCGACGCCTTTCAAAGTGCCGCCTGTGCCAAAGCCCGTCACCCAGTAATCGAGTTTCTCGTTGGCGAAGTCGGCCAAGATTTCTTGCGCGGTGGTGCGCGAATGCATATCGGCGTTGGCTTCGTTCTCGAATTGTCTGCAGAGGAACCAGCCGTGCGTTGCGGCAAGCTCGGTCGCCTTCTGCAGCATGCCGCTGCCTTTGAGCGATGCCGGCGTCAACACGACCTTAGCGCCCAAGAATCGCATCATCTTGCGGCGCTCGACGCTGAAGTTTTCCGACATCACGACGACGAGCGGATACCCTTTGCGCGCGCAAACCATGGCGAGCCCGATGCCGGTATTGCCGCTCGTCGCTTCGATGACGGTTTGTCCCGGCCGTAGCGCACCGCTGCGTTCTGCAGCTTCGATGACGCCGAGCGCCAATCTGTCTTTCACGGACCCGAGCGGATTGAATGCCTCGAGTTTGGCGTATAGGCGTACGTGCGACGGCGCAATGGAGTGAAGTCTAACGACAGGCGTGCGGCCGACTGTATCGAGAATGGATTCGTATTTCGCCATAACGCCTCCCGGGATTGCATCGGTGCCACTTCGCTCGTGCGTCCGGCTTCTACTCGCTATTGTTAGAAGCGTCAACGCAACTGAAGTGCACTGCGCGATCGTGCTAGGCCGACGTTCTCACCGGCTTCATTCGGCGCAGAGCCAACACCTTGCTGCTGCCCCAAGCGATGACCCACAGACCGAATGCGACTCCCCATATCTTCCAGGAGGTGAGTGCAATGCTCGCAGCGCGTGTGCTCAAAGCGTTGTCGAACACCACTTCGATTTCACGACCGGCTGCACTGCCGGGACAGCGCATCGATAAAAAACCGTCGGCATAGTTTGCGACCGAACATTGCGGCGAGGACCAATGCTTGTTGTATGACTGATTGAATACGATGGTAAACGGCTCTGCTCCCT
>Ga0068855_100001686_pt1 | contig 27655 bp, 21 predicted proteins | sample KBSCornC52_FD_66592 | JGI IMG/M metagenome (GOLD analysis project Ga0068855, IMG submission 66592) | Corn rhizosphere microbial communities from Kellogg Biological Station, Michigan, USA - KBS Corn C5-2 | ecosystem: Host-associated > Plants > Roots > Rhizosphere > Soil ... | reverse complement strand
CGCTGGACGAGGCCTGCCCGAACTGCGGCGGCGAATTGCTGGATCGGCCGACGCGAGCAAAGAAGCACCTGGCGAAGAGCCCGGCGTCGACTGTCAGGCATTACAAGCCCTGAAAACCCCGTTCCTCCCGAGCGAAGTCGAGGGACTAGGCCGAGCGCCAGCGAGGCAGCCGCGGTGCCGGTTCTCGCTTCGCTCGAAATAGTCCCTCGACTTCGCTCGGGAGGAACGGTTGTGTGAGGGGGGCGATCTCCGCTCCCCACCACTCCCCCGTCCTACTCCCCCCTCGCCGCGCGCATCTGGAAGGCGGCGGGGGTGCGGACGGGGACGATGAGGGTGCAGCGCACGCCTTCAGCATCGAAGCGCAGGTCGACCGGGTTGCGCAACTCGTGGGCGACGATCTTTTCGATCAGCTCGGTGCCGAAGCCGCGGCGGCGCTGTTCGGGCACCGGGGGCCCGCCGTGTTCGGACCAGTCGATCCGGGCGAGCTTGTCGGTCAGCATTTCCCAGACGATCTCGACCTTCCCGCCGGGCTGGCTGAGCGCTCCGTATTTGGAGGCGTTGGTCGCCAGCTCGTGGATGGCGAGGCCCAGCGAGAGCGCGTCGTTGGGGGCGAGCTCGACATGGGGGCCGCGCAGGACCACGGCGCGTTCCGCCGGCTCGACCATGGGGGCGGCATAGGGGGCGAGCTCGGCCGAGATCACCGCGCGGATCGGGGTGGTGCCCCATTCCGACTGGGTGAGCAGGTCGTGCGTGGCCGAGAGCGCGCGGACCCGGCCGATCAGGCCGGTAACGAAATCGTCGATGTTGTCGGTGCGGCGGCGGGTCAGCGCGACGATCGACAGCACGTTGGCGAGCGTGTTCTTGACCCGGTGATTGAGCTCGCGGGTCAGCGAATTGCGGATCGAGGCCTGTTCCTCGAACCACGCGAGGGCGGCGCGATCTTCCGCGGCCTGCTGGGTGACGAGGCGGGCGAGAATCAGCAGCAGGGCCGCGACCATCATGCCGAACAGCAGGGTGAGCAGCGAGAGGTTGGACAAGGTCGACGGCGCCGGCGGGGAAATCTCCAGCCGCATGTGGTGGCCGGCGAGTTCCAGCTCGCGCACGATGCGGTCTGACCCGCGCGCCTGTACGCCCAGTTCGGCCATCGGCGGGGCCCCGGGGCTTTCCCCATCGTAGAGCGCGACGCCATAGTCCTGCAGCCGCTCGGCCGAGATCGCGGAGGCCAGGAACGACTGGGCCGCGAAGCCGCGCGAGAGCACGCCGACCAGCTGGCGGCGGCCATTTTCCCGCTGGTAGACCGGCATGAACATCGAGAAGCCGGTGCGCCGGCCGTTGCGATCGGGAACGGCGAGCTGGACCGTGCCGGAGATCACCGGCGCACCGCTGCGCATGGCCCGCTCGAGCGCGGTGCGCCGCTCGCTCTCGCTGTTGAGGTCGAAGCCGAGGGCCTGGCGCGCGGCGGGTGAGTCCGGGCGGAGGTAGATCATCGGCATGACCATGCCCCCGACCGGCCGCGGGTGGACGGTGAACCCGGGCGCACCGTTCGCGCGCATGCGCGCCTCGAGCGCCGGCACTTCCTCGCTCGGCAGGACCGGCGACCATCCGAGCGTGCCGCCGGCCTGGAGACTGCGGTCGGTGGTGAGCTGGCTGGCGAATTCGTCGAAGGCCTCGCCCGACTGCGCCCCGTCGGCGGTGAGCAGCGAGCCGGCGCGCAGGTAGACCGTATTGGCGTTGACCAGCCGCTCGATCGCCGAGCTGGCGGCAATGGCCATCTGCCGGTGCTGGGCCTCGGCGCGCTGGGTTTCGACCTGCTCGATCGCATAGACGCTGAGCGCGGTGATCGCCGAAACGAGCAGGAAAATGCCCACCGGCAGGCCGCGCGGGAAACGCAGATACCACCGCTGCGCCTGGACCCGAGCTGAAACCTTGCGCTCCACGCAATCCCCTGTGCCGTCTTCGCCCGGTGTTAACTGCCTGAAACCGCAGCAAAGCCCGGGGTAAGACCGAAACCCGTCTGTTTCCGGGAACCACACAAGGGGGATTTCGTTCCTTGGGGTGTCGGGCCGTTCGGTGTGCCTACGGCCCGATGGCGTGTATGGGAGGTGGCCGTCCACCAGGACGGCAGGGAATGCAACAGGGACGGCACGCGAGCACGATGAGCAACGACAAGGCCAAAAAACCCATGCGACCGGCAACTCCCCGGGAGGGCAAGAAGCCGCGCCCGGAATGGGCCGACGGCCTGCGGCAGCTCTACGATTCCGTGCTTAACGAGCCCCTGCCCGACACCTTCGCCGACCTGATCTCCAAGCTGGACGAAAGCGGAAAATGAATTCTGGACCAGCTGCTGAGGGTGAACCCGATGCCGGCGCCGATCGGCCGGTTCGCGAAAGATCGGAGAAAGACAAGCGGGCCTTCAAGCGCGAGCTGACCGAGGTCATCCCGCACCTGCGCGCCTTCGCCCGCGGCCTGTGCGGCCGGCCCGACCTCGCCGACGATCTCGTGCAGGAGACCCTGCTCAAGGCCTGGGCAGCGCAGGACCGGTTCGAGCCGGGCACCTCGATGCGCGCCTGGACCTTCGTGATCCTGCGCAACGCCTACCTCACCGACATGCGCCGCAACCGCTTCCGCGGCGAGTATGACGAGGGCGTGGCCGAGCGGACGCTGACCGCGCCGGCCGGCCAGGAAGCGCCGCTGCACCTTTCCGACATGCACCGCGCCCTGCTGACCCTCCCGCCGGAGCGGCGCGAGGCGCTGCTGCTGGTCGGCGCCGGCGGCTTCTCCTACGAGGAGGCCGCCGAGATCTGCCAGTGCGCCGTCGGCACGATCAAGAGCCGGGTCGGCCGCGCCCGCGCCGCGCTGACCCGGATGATCGACAGCGGCGAACTGCCGCGCCGCGGCACGGGCAGCGAGGATGCGGCTCATGCCGCGATCATGAAGGACCTCGAGCACGTCTCCCACGGCGGGTCATTGGAGTAGCCCGCGGTGCCGCGCCGGCCCCGCACGACAGACCCGGCAAAGCTTGATCCGCGTGAGGCTGAGCGTAGTGTCGCCCCGGTGACCGAGGCCGACATCCTTGCCAAGCGCGCCCAGACCGCAGCGCCCACCCGCCAGCCCTTCGCCACGGCGGAGAGCGAGGCGGTGCGCAGCGATCCGGCGATCTTCGCCGCGCAGGAGCTGCGGCTGACTTCGGCGCTGGTGATGCTGCTGGGGCTGGGGCTGTTCCTCGCCCTGCCCTTCGTGCTCTCGATCGGCTCGGTGGTGTTCCTGCCGCTGGTGACCGCGCTGATGCTGTCCGTCGTGCTCTCGCCGCTGGCCGACCAATTCCTGCGCACGGGCCTGCCCAATGCTGTGGCCTCGATGCTGGCGGTCTTGGTGCTGGTGGTCTTCCTGCTGGTGGCGATCACGCTGATCGTGCAGCCGGCCCTCGCGCTGGTCGACGACGTGCCGGCCATGGTCAGCAAGGCGACCCAGCAGGTGGTCAAGCTGCGCTCAAGCTTCGACTGGCTCAACGACATCAACAAGGCCCTGGCCCGCGTTTCCGGCCGGCCGGCCACCCGCGAGGTGGTGGTCGCCTCGCCCTCGCTGATCGAGCAACTGGCCGTGGCCACGCCGAGCGTGATCCTCGAGACGATCCTGACCTTCCTGATGGCCTATTTCATGGTCGAGAGCCGGCTGAGGATGCGCCGGCACCTGCTGCTCGACCGGACCAGCGTCGGCTCCAGCCTCAAGGCGGCGCGGCTGCTGCGAGCGATCCAGGACCGGGTGGGGACCTACATCCTCACCGTCGCCATGATCAACGTGGGCGTGGGCCTGATCACCGCGACCGGCGCCTGGCTGCTGGGCTGGAACGCGCCGATCATGTGGGGCGGCATCGCGGCGCTGCTGAACTTCATTCCCTACATCGGGCCACTGTCGATGATCGGCGTGCTGGCGCTGGTCGGCCTGGCGACGGCGCCGGGGATCGGCGAGGCGCTGATCGCCCCGGCGGCCTACCTCGGGCTCCACGCGGTGGAGGCCAACGTGGTGACGCCCTCGATCCTGGGGCGGAGGTTTACCGTGAACCCGGTGCTGATCCTGGTCTCGTTCTCCTATTTCACCTGGGTCTGGGGCGTGCTTGGCGCGCTGCTTTCGGTGCCCATCCTCATTACGCTCACCGCGACCTTCGAACACCTCGGCAAACCCAACCTGATCGGCTTCGTCTTCGGCGAGCCGCTGTTCCCCCACCTGCCCGAGGTGGCGGCGGGGGAAGAGACGACTGGCGGGGCACCCGAAGCGCAGGTGGTGCCTGACGCCTCCGCCGAGCAGGCTCAGACCGGATAGGTCCAGCGCGAGCCGCGGGCCAGGTTTTCGGCGGCGAAGTTCCAGTTCAGCAGCTCGTTCAGCACGGCCTTGAGATAGTCAGGCCGCACGTTCTTGCGGTCGAGGTAATAGGCGTGTTCCCAGAGGTCGATGACGAGCAGCGGCGTGGGGCCCTGGTCGGCGAGGGTTTCGGCGTCGTGGGTTTCGGCGACGGTAAGCTTGCCGCCCTCGCTTGCCAGCCAGACCCACCCCGAAGCGAAGTGGTTCGCACCGCGGGTGGAGAGTTCTTCCATCAGCTTGTCCTGCCCGCCGAAGCTGTCGATCGCGGCGGCGAGTTCGCCTGAGGGCTGCGAGCGATTGGGGCTGAGGCTCGCCCAGTAGAATCCGTGGTTCCAGGTCTGCGCCGCGTTGTTGAACAGGCCTTGGTTGCCGCCGCGCGCCTCCTTGATGATCTCTTCGAGGCTGGCGCCGGCAAGCGGGCCGCCTTCGATCGCGGCGTTGGTCTTGTCGACATAGGCCTTGTGGTGCTTGCCGTGGTGGGTGTCGAGCGTGTCGGCGGAGATCGCGGGGGCGAGCGCGTCGCGGGCATAGGGCAGGGGCATTAGGGAAATGGGCATGGGATCTCCGGGGGAGCTTGGGTGAGAGTCGAGGAGCGGCGCGTCCGCGCCGGCTCCCGCAGGGAACGGCCTATCCAAAGGAAGGTTGCGCGGCTGAACCCATGCGGGACTCGCCCCGCCGCAGCACCTCGCGGGGTGACAATCGCGACGGGCTGCGGCATGGCGGGAGAGGGCCGCGCAGGAGCAAGACGTCAGGCATGGGCAAGCAGTATTTCGGCACCGACGGCATCCGCGGCCGCACCAATGCGGGGGCGATGACCGCCGCGACGGCGATGAAGGTCGGCCAGGCCGCCGGCCAGCGGTTCCTGCGCGGCGACCACCGCCACCGCGTGGTCATCGGCAAGGACACGCGACTTTCCGGATACATGCTGGAAAACGCCATGGTCGCCGGGTTCACCAGCGTGGGCATGGACGTGGTCCTGCTCGGGCCGATGCCGACCCCGGCGGTCGCCCTGCTCACCCGCGAGCTGCGCGCCGACGTCGGCGTGATGATCTCGGCCAGCCACAATCCCTATGAGGACAACGGCATCAAGCTGTTCGGTCCCGACGGGTTCAAGCTTTCGGACGAGGACGAGCTGGCGATCGAGGCCCTGCTCGGCCAGGATATCCCGCTGGCCGACGCCCCCGAGATCGGGCGCGCGCGCCGGATCGACGATGCCCGCGGACGCTACATCCACGCGGTGAAGGGTTCACTCCCGGAGAACGTGCGGCTCGACGGGCTGAAGATCGTGGTCGATTGCGCCAATGGCGCGGCCTACCAGGTTGCGCCCAGCGCGATCTGGGAGCTGGGGGCGGAGATCGTCACCATCGGGGTCAACCCCAACGGCAAGAACATCAACGAGAAGTGCGGTTCGACCCACCTTGACCTCGTGCGCGAGACGGTGGTGGCGAGCGGCGCGGACATCGGCGTGGCGCTCGACGGCGATGCCGACCGGCTGATCGTGATCGACGAGATGGGCGCCGTGGTCGACGGCGACCAGATCATGGCCCTGCTCGGCACGCAGATGGCGGCGCGCGGGGCGCTGCGTGGCGGCGGGGTGGTGGCGACGGTGATGTCGAACCTCGGCCTCGAACGCTGCCTTGCCGGGCATGGCCTGACGCTGGAGCGCACTGCCGTGGGCGACCGCCACGTGCTGGAGCGGATGCGCAGCGGCGGGTTCAACGTGGGCGGCGAGCAATCTGGCCACATGATCCTGCTCGACCATGCCACGACCGGCGACGGCACAGTGGCCGCGCTGCAGGTGCTGGCGGCGCTGGTGCAGTCTGGCAAGCGGGCGAGCGAACTGCTCCACCTGTTCGATCCGGTGCCGCAATTGCTCAAGAATGTGCGGTTCGCGGGCGGCAAGCCGCTGGAGAACGCGAAGGTGAAGGCGGTCATCGCCGATGTCGAGCAGCAGCTGAACGGGCGCGGACGGCTGGTGATCCGGCCCTCGGGGACCGAGCCGGTGATCCGCGTCATGGCCGAGGGCGACGACGCGGGCGAGGTCGAGCAGGTGGTCGACGCGATCTGCGACGCCGTGCGCGAGGCTGCTGCCTGATGCTGGAGATGCGGCCCGATTGCGAGCGCTGCGGGAGCGACCTGCCGGCGGACCTGCCGGGGGCCTTCATCTGCTCGTTCGAATGCACCTTCTGCGCCGAGTGCGCCGATGCGCTGGACGAGGCCTGCCCGAACTGCGGCGGCGAATTGCTGGATCGGCCGACGCGGGCAAAGAAGCACCTGGCGAAGAGCCCGGCCTCCGCCGTGCGGCGATACAAACCCTGACCCTCTGCCCCCCCCCTGACCCGTTCGTGTCGAGCGAAGTCGAGACACCACTCGCTCGCTTTCGCGTGTCTCGACTTCGCTCGACACGAACGGGAGTGGTGAGGTGATGATGGATTTGACCAAGCCCCCCCGCATTCTCGCCATCGCCGGCTCGGACTCCTCCGGAGGCGCGGGGATCCAGGCAGATATCAAGACCATCACCATGCTCGGCGGCTATGCGATGACCGCGATCACCGCGATCACCGCGCAGAACACGCTGGGGGTGACTGCGGTGGAGGCGCTGTCGCCGGAGCTGATCGGGGCGCAGATCGACGCCTGCACCAGCGACATCGGCGTGGATGCGGTGAAGATCGGCATGTTGGGTTCGGCGGCGATCGGGCATGTGGTGGCGGACCGGCTGGAGCGGCTGGACTGCCCGGTGGTGTTCGATCCGGTGATGATCGCCACCAGCGGGGCGGTTCTGGCCGATGACGAGACGATCGCGGCGTTCGAGCGGCTGATGGGGCTGGCGACGCTGACCACGCCGAATCTGCCCGAACTGGCAGCGCTGGGCGGCCTCAACAAGGTAAGGTCGCTCACTCCGAATCTGCTAGTCAAAGGCGGTCATGCCGAGGGCGACACGATCGAAGACGTGCTGTACCTCGGGCACGGCGAATACAGCTTCTGGTCCCAACGGATCGACACGGTTCACACGCATGGAACGGGGTGCACCCTAGCGAGCGCGATCGCTACGGGATTAGGCGGCGGTCTAGCCATTGATGTTGCTGTGGAACGTGGGATCGCGTTTGTTGGCAAGGCAATTGCTGCCGCGCCTCAGTACGGCGGCGGGCACGGGCCGCTAGGCCACAACTTGGGTCGCATTCCGTTTTACGAAGCACTGGCGGCGCTCGACACCGCCGGATGGGACGCCAAGGCTTTTGCGGCCAAGTGGAGCTGAAGCCTCTTCAATCCAGATCGTAGAACCGTCGGATAACCTCCCAGCCCTCTTCCGCGGTTTCGACCGGGGTGAAAAGGTTCAGGTCTTCGGGGTTGATCACCCCCTCCTCGGCCAGGGCTTCGAAGTTCACGACGCGGCTCCAGAAATCACCGCCGAACAGGAGGATAGGGATCGGCTTCATTTTGCCGGTCTGGATCAGGCAGAGCAGCTCGAACATCTCGTCAAAGGTGCCGTAACCACCGGGGAAGACGGCCACCGCGCGGGCGCGCAGGAGGAAGTGCATCTTCCTGAGCGCGAAGTAGTGGAACTGGAACGACAGGCCCGGAGTGACATACTGGTTGGGCGCCTGCTCATGCGGCAGCACGATGTTGAGACCGATGGTCTCCCCGCCGGCCTCGACCGAGCCGCGGTTGGCCGCTTCCATGATCGACGGGCCGCCACCCGAGCAGACCACGAACTGGCGCATGCCGTCCTCGACGATCGCCTGGCTGGCGGCGATGTGGCCGAGCTTGCGGGCTTCCTCGTAGTAGCGGGATTTCTCCACCAGTCGCTCGACCACGGCGCGGCGTTCGGGGGTGGTGGCGGTCTTGAGCGCGGCATCGGCCATGTCCGGCGAGGGGATGCGGGCCGAGCCGTAGACGACGAGGGTCGAGCCGATCCGCGCCTCGTCGAGCAGCATCTCGGCCTTGAGCAGTTCGAGCTGGAAGCGCACCGGGCGCAGTTCCTCGCGCAGGAGGAAGCCGGTGTCGCGGAAGGCGAGGCGGTAGCTTTCGCTCTGGGTCTGCGGGGTGTCGTGGGGATGGGCCTCGGCGAAGGAGGCTTCCTGTTCGGCCTTGTAGAACTTGCGGCGGGTGAGCCTGCGGCCGTTGCCATTGGTATCGTCGGTCATCAGCGGCTTCTCGCCGCTGCCCCGGCAAAGCGCAACGGGCAATTGCCCGCCCGGCGATTGACGCGGTGGGGCGAGTGTCTACCGTATGGTTGGTGCAGACGGGAACGACCGCCTGCCCGCGCCCAAGGGAGATGCGACTTGGTGGGTTTGGCTGCGGCCTTTCTCGAGATATGCCGGGATCATGGCGACAAGGTGGGGCAGGTCTGCGACGGCCGGGCGCACACTTATGCCGACCTGCTGCGCGGCGCGGGGGCGGTGGCCGATGGGCTGGTCGCGGCGGGGGTCAGGCCGGGCGAGCATGTCGGCCTGCTGCTGGCGAACGGGCCGGACTTCATCCATGCCTTCCTCGGCGCGCGGTTGGCGGGCGCCGTGCCGCTTCCGTTCAACGCGCGGTACAAGGCCTATGAGCTGCGGCACGTGATCGTGGAATCCGATGCCGTGCTGGTGCTGATGCATGGCTCGACCAGCGAGACGGTGCGGCTGGACCAACTGGTCGAAGAGGCGATCCCCGGAATTCTGGAGGCAAGGTGGCCGGCCAGCCTGCCGCATGCCCCGGCCCTGCGCGGGCTGGTGAGCATGGACGATTCGTTCGCCAGCACGCTCCCGGGAAGCCGCTTCCGCGAGGGCGGACAGGGCTGGACTGGGACCAGCGAGCCGGCCGAGCAGGGCGAGATCGGGATGCTGTGCTATACCTCGGGCACGACCTCGTTCCCCCGCGCCTGCATGCTGCGCGACGAGGGGCTGGTGGCGGTCAGCCGCGGGATGGCGGCGCGGTTCGGGATCGGGCCGGGCGACCGGGTGTGGTCGCCCCTGCCGCTGTTCCACACCTCGGCGCTCCAGATCATGCACGCCGCGCTGCTTTCGGGCGCGACCTACATGACCGACAGCTACTTCGACCCGGTGCGCGCGGCGCAGACCTTCGCCGACTACCCGCCGACCCATTTCCTGCCCATGTTCGGGCTGGTCGCACGCCGCATCGCCGAGGTGCTGGCCGGGGTGCCGGATGGTCGTGAGCGGCTGGCGCAGGTGCGGGTGATGGGGGCGAACATGCCGCGCGAGGACCAGCGCAAGTGGCAAGGCTTGCTTCCGCCCGGGGTCAACCCGTTCGGCGGCTACGGGCTGACCGAAGGCTCGGGCGCAATCTCCATCAGCAACCTCGATGAGACCCCGGAGCAGCGCGGGGCGAAGCTGGGCGTTCCGCTGGACTGCGTGACGATCCGCATCCGCACCGAGGCGGGCGAAGAGGCGCGGCCGGGCGAGGAAGGCGAGATCGAGATCCGCGGGCCCACGGTCTCCCTCGGCTACTACAAGGACGAGGAAAAGACCCGTGAGACGCGCGAGGGCGACTGGGTGAGGACCGGCGACCGGGGCAAGTTCCATCCCGACGGCCAGCTCGAATATACCGGCCGGTTCAAGGACATGATCAAGGTAGGCGGCGAGAACGTCGCTCCGCTGGAGATCGAGACCTACCTGCTGACCCACCCGGCGGTGTCGCAGGCCTGCGTGGTCGGCATTCCCGACGCGGAATATGGCGAGGCGCCCGCCGCCTTCGTGATCCCCAAGCCCGGCATGGCGCCGAGCGAGCGGGAGCTGATCGCGCACTGCGTGGGCAAGCTCTCGCGCTGGAAGCATCCGCGGCGGATCGTCTTCGTCGATGCCTTCCCCATGTCGGCGACCAAGGTGCGCCGGGGGGAACTGCGCGAGACCATGCTGGAACTGGTGAAAGGATAAGCCTAATGACCCGCCTGACCGTAGACGACATGATCGGCAAGGTCGCGCCGGGCTCCGACGAAAGCCTGGAGATGGTCCGCGAGATCGCCGGCGACATCGCCCGCCGCTACGACCGCGCCTACTGGCTGGCCCATGCGCGCCAGAAGAAGCTGCCCGTGGAGCAGTGGCAGGCCTTCGCCGACAACGGCCTGCTGCGGATGTCGGTCCCGCGCGAGCTGGGCGGCGCGGGGTTCGGGGCGAGCGAACACGTGGCGGCAATGGAAGTCCTGGCCGAGCATGGGGTGGCGAGCCACTTCCTGATCGTCAACACGGTCACCCAGATCGCGCTCGCGCTGCGGGGCACGCCGGAACAGCAGGCGAAGTATCTCGCCCCGCTGCTCGACGGCACGGCGCGGCTGTGCATGGCGATCACCGAGCCGGTGGTGGGCACCAACATCTTCAAGCTGAAGACCACGGCCGTGCGCGATGGCGACCGGTTCATCGTGAACGGCGAGAAAATCTACGTGACCGGGGCAGACGAGGCCCATGCCATGCTCACCATCCTGCGCACGCCCGACGAGCCCGCGCCCGATCCGAAGCGGCCGCTGTCGCTGTTCGCCATCGATCTCGACCTGCCGGGCGTGCGGCTGGAGAAGATGGCGATGGACCTCGGCTGGCCGGAGAACCAGTGCCGCGTGGTGCTGGAGAACGTCTCGGTGCCGGCGAGCAACGTCATCGGCCCGCTCGGCGAAGGGCTGAGCTTCCTGTGGCATTCGATGAACACCGAGCGTTTGATCGTGCCGGGCAAGGCGATCGGCCTGGGCCGCTTCGCGCTGAGCAAGGCGGTCGACTTCGCCAAGCAGCGCACGCCCTATGACGAACCGATCGGCGCCTACCAGGCCGTGCAGCACCCGCTCGCCCGCGCCGAACTGCACCTGCGCGCGGCGCGGCTCGCCACCTATGACGCGGCGCGGCGGTTCGATCGCGGGGAGAAGGTGCTGGCCGAGGTGAACGGCGCCAAGTACCTCGCCAGCGAGGCCTGCATCGCGGCGGTCAACGCAGCCATGCAGGTGATGGGCGGGACCGGGTTCGACAGCGCATCCGACCTCTATGGGCTGGTGCCGATCGCCCACCTCACCGCGCGCGGGCCGATCAACAACGAGATGGTCTTGAACTACATCGCCGAACGGGTGCTCGGCCTGCCGAAGTCATACTGACCGCGGCAGGCCGGCGGATCAGGCCACGACGCCCTGGTCCTTCAGGCCGCCGATATCGCCCTCGCTGAAGCCGAGTTCGCCGAGGACCTCCGCGGTGTGGTGTCCGGCACGCACCGGCGATGACCCAAGCTCGGCCTCGGTGCGACTGAAACGGGGGGCGGGACCGGCCTGGAGCACGCCATCGACCTCGATCACCGCGCCGCGCGTGGCGACCTGCGGGTTGTGGACCGCCTCCTTTGGCGACAGCACGGGGGCGAAGCAGACCTCGTAAGGCGTGAGTTCGGCGGTCCATTCCTCGCGGGTCCTGCGGCGGAACACGGCGGCGAAGGTCTCGCGCAGGGATGGCCAGTTCGCGCGGTCGTGCCGCTTGGGGAGCTCGTCGGGATCAAGGCCGAGGCGCTTCACCAGCTCGACGTAGAACCTCTCTTCCACCGCGCCGACCGAGACGTACTTGCCGTCGCTCGTTTCGTAGACGGTGTACCAAGGATTTGCGCCGGAAACGATGTTCTCGCCGCGCCCCGCGCCCCAGCCCCAGCCGCCCGCCATGAGCGAATAGGCGTGGACCATGAGGTGGGCCGAGCCGTCGAGGATCGCGGCATCAACCACCTGGCCCTTGCCGGACTGGCGGGCCTCAAGGAGCGCGCAGACCAGACCGAAGGCGAGATAAAGCGCGCCGCCGCCATTGTCGCCGACCAGGTTCAGCGGGGGCACCGGCGGTCCGTTCCGGTCCGCACCGATCGAATCGAGCACGCCGTTGAGGGCGATGTAGTTGATGTCATGACCGACCACGTTGGCGAGCGGGCCGTCCTGGCCCCAGCCAGTCATGCGGCCGTAGACAAGCGCCTCGTTGACCTTCCAGCAATCTTCCGGACCAAGGCCGAGCCGTTCGGCCACCCCGGGGCGGAAGCCTTCGACGAGGACCCCCGACCGCCGGACCAGGCGCTTGACGATATCGGCGCCGGCCGGTGACTTGAGGTCGACCGCGATCGAGCGGCGGCCGCGGTTGACCGGCTGGAGGCGCGGATCGGCCTTGCTGCGGGTATCCTCGGGCCGATCGATGCGGATGACGTCCGCGCCCATCTGGGCCAGCATCATGCAGCACAGCGGCGCGGGGCCGAGGCCAGCCAGTTCTACGACGGTTAGTCCGGCCAGTGGCCCCATGTTCGCTCTCCTTCGCCTGTTCTTCAGCCAGCTGCGGCTGTCGCGCCAAATATCCCGGCTTTGCGCAGGTCCTCGATCTCGGCCTGCGAAAGCTGGAGCATTTCCTCCAGCACTTCCGCCGTGTGTGCGCCCAGCAAGGGCGAGGCCACCGGGTCGGCCAGCGGCGTCCCTGCGAAACGGAGCGGCGCGGCCACATTGGGCACCTTGCCCAGCACCGGGTGCGGGATTTCCGAGAGCAGGCCGCGCGAGCGCACCTCCTCGGAATTGAAGGCCTCGCCAATGCTGTTCACCCGGCCGATGGGGACGCCGATCCGCAGCCCCGCCTCCAGCCAGACCTTGCAGGGCTGGCTGCTCAGTTCTTCGTTCAGCGCGGCGTGAAGCTCCACCTTGTGGGCGAGCCGCTGCCGGTTGTTGGCGAAGCGGGGATCGTCGGCGATGTCGGGGCGGCCAAGCATGGTTTCGGCGAGCAGGCGGAAGGTCTTGTCATTGGCGCAGGTGATCAGGACCGTCCCGTCCTGCGCTTTGAACAGGCCGCTCGGCTCGGCCGTCCCCGACCCGTTGCCGCAGCGCTGGTACTCCTGCCCGTTGAGCAGATAGGCAACGCCGAGATGCCCGGTCATGGTGATGGCGTCGTCGAACAGCGAGACCTCGCAGTACTGGCCGATCCCGTGCCGCTCGCGCGCCATCAGCGCGCCGAGGATCGCATTGGCGGTCATGAACCCGGTCGAGATATCCGCCAGCGGCGCGCCGCAGCGGACCGGCTCGCCATCGGGGAAGCCGCTGAGCGAGAGGATGCCGCTCTCGGCCTGGATCACCGTGTCGTAGCCCGGCCGCGCGGCGAAGGGCCCTTCGCGCGAGAAGGCGCAGACCGAGCAGTAGATCAGCTTGGGATTGAGGGCGGAGAGGTCTTCGTAGCCAAGGCCGAAGCGCTCCATGACCCCGGTCGAGAAGTTCTCGACCACGACATCGGCCTTGAGTGCGAGCTCGCGAGCGAGGCGCTGGCCTTCGGGCTGCCGGAGATCGATCGCCACGCTGCGCTTGTTGCGGTTGGCCCAGTGGAACAGCGCGCTCTCGCCCTGGGCGCCCGGGGTCTGGATCATGCGGCTGTCATCGCCGGTGGCCGGGTTCTCCACCTTGATGACATCGGCCCCCATGTCGGCGAGCAGCAGAGTGCCGTAAGGCCCTGACAACAAGCGGGAGAAATCGAGGATGCGGATGCCGTCCAGCGCCAGCGGAGCGCCCGCAGGCCGGGGTACCGGCGGCGGCAGGCTGGGGCGGCGGGTTTCATCAGGCATGGCAGTGACCTCTCAGCACGGACCGGTGCCGAGCATCCGCATGACTCAGTTCATTCGTCCGGTTGGTTGAACTCCTATCCGCCGGACCTGACGTCTGTCCAGTCCGCAGATGAGTTCGGGGGCAATCTGATCAGCCAGCTGCTGCCACTGGCCAAATCCGCGCGACTGTCATAGCAAATGCATATGGTCGCCGATCTGAAGCGTCTGCGCGCGTTTGCCGTCATAGCCGAGACGCGCAGTTTCACGCGCGCGGCGGAGCAGCTTGGCGTCGCCCAGCCGTGGCTTTCGATCCAGATTCGCGGGCTGGAAGAGGGGCTCGGGGTCAAGCTGTTCGATCGCCCGAAGGGCAAGCCGATCGAACTGACCGAGCACGGCGCCAAGCTCCTCCCCTACGCACAGGAGGCGGTGGCCGGGTTCGACCGGTTTGCACAAGCCGCCAAGGCGATAACCGAGGCCGGTAAGGGCCGCTGCACCATCGGCACGGACCCCTTCACCTTGCACATGCCGGAGCGGATCTATCTGCTCGAGGATTTCCGCAAGCGCTATCCGCAGATCACGCTCAACGTCGTCAACTTTCCGCCGAACGTGTTGTACGAGAAGCTCGCATCCGGCGAGATCGACGTGGCCATCTCGATCCAGCCGGCCCCCGCCGGGGTGATGACCGCGCCGCTGTGCAGCTATGAGCTGGCGCTCTGCCTGCCGCGGGAATCCGCCCTGGCCGGGGACGCGGAGATCGCGCTCGAGAAGCTTCGCGGTCAGCGGATCCTGACCACGGGGTCGGTCGCCTCCCCGGTCCTGCGCGAGCGGCACCTGGCCTATTTCGCGCGCCACGGCATCACCATGGAGGAATGCCCCGAGCCGGGCTACGCCGCGACGGTGCGCTATGCCCAGATTGCGCGCGTGCCTTACGTGACGCTGACCTTCCCCTCCGGCTTCCACGAGATTCCCGCGGACATGGTGCTGCGTCCGATCGCGCCGCCGCGGGCGGTGGTCGAATGGTGCGTGGCGCGGATGCCGGACCTCCACAACGGCGCGGCGGAGCGGTTCTGGCGGCTGGCCACGGCGCCGGAGCGGGCGACCAGAGCCTGAGCGGCGGGCGAAGTGCAGCTCAGCATATCGATTCGATATGGCGGGTTATCAAATAGGGATTGGACAGAGGACGGCCGCCGCGACCATCCTGCTCCGAAAATAGGAGAGGTTTGTGGCCGACTGTGATCTGCTGATCCGCAATGCCCTGGTCATCGACGGAACCGGGAGCGAAGCCTATTCCGGCGATGTCGCCGTGAACGACGGACGGATTGTCTCGACCGACGCGGAGGCCAGCCGGGGCCGCGAGGAGATCGACGCCAAGGGGCTGGTGCTGACCCCCGGGTTTGTCGACATCCACACCCATTTCGACGGGCAGGTGACCTGGTCGAACCGGCTTGAGCCCTCGTCGAACCATGGCGCCACGACGGTGGTCATGGGCAATTGCGGGGTGGGCTTCGCGCCGTTCCATCCGAAGGACCGCGACCTGGCAGTGCGGATGATGGAAGGGGTGGAGGACATTCCCGGCGAAGTGCTGCGCCTCGGCCTGCCGTGGCAGTGGACCAGCTTCCCTGAATACCTCGCCTTCCTCGCATCGCGCGAGTTCGACGCCGATGTCGCCGCCTATGTTCCCCACTCGCCGCTACGGCTGTTCGTGATGGGCGAGCGCGGACTGGCGCGCGAGCCGGCCACGGCCGACGATATGCGCGCGATGGCACGGCTGGTGACCGAGGCGATCGAGGCCGGCGCGATCGGCTTTGCCACGGCGCGCACGCTGCAGCACCGCACCAGCGACGGGCTGCTGATGCCGCCGATCACCGCGGGCGAGAGCGAACTTCTCGCCATCGCCAGAGCCATGGCCGCGCTCGGCCGCGGGGTCATGCAGGTGAACACCGACTTCCGCGATCCGGAGGTCGACTTCGGCTTGCTGGCGCGGCTGGCGGCGAACAGCGGCGTCCCCTTGTCGTTCTCGCTGATGCAGTTCCACGATGCGCCGGACGGCTGGCGCAACGTGCTGGACCTGCTGGAGCAGGCTACCGCGCAGGGCCTGCCGATCAAGGCCCAGGTCACGCCGCGGCCGATCGGGATCATGATGAGCCTCGAAGGCAGCCGCGCGCCGTTTTCGGCAACGCCGACCTACCGCGCTCTGGCCGGAAAGCCCTTTGCCGAGCGCCTCGCGGCGCTGCGCCAACCGGCGGTGCGCGAGGCCATACTCGCCGAGTTCCGGGCTTCTCCGGTCGTGCCCGGGGTGAAGAACGGCGCCCGCTTGGACAACATCTACGAGATGGCGCCAGAGGCCGATTATGTGCCCGACGCCGAGCAGAGCGTCGAAGCGGCGGCGCGCCGCGCTGGCGTGGAACCGATCGCCTATGTCTACGACCTTCTGGTCGGCGGCGACGGGCGGACCCTGCTCTACAACCCGGCCGTGAACTTCCACGAGCGCACGACCGACGCAGTGCGGACCATGACCGCGCATCCCGACACGCTGATCGGGCTCGGCGACGGCGGCGCGCATGTCCGGGGCATCTGTGACGCCAGCGTCATGACCTATCTGCTTACGCATTGCGTCCGCCGTGGCGAGCTTTCGCTGCCCTATGCGATCCGCGCGCTCACCGCGCGGAATGCCGAGGCCGTGGGGTTCACCGACCGTGGCGTGGTGGCACCGGGCTACCGGGCCGACCTCAATCTCATCGACATGGACCGGCTCGCGCTGCACCGCCCCTATATCGCCTATGACCTGCCCGGAGGCGGGGCGCAGCTGAAGCAGGAGGCGACCGGCTATGCGGCGACCTTCGTCAACGGGATCATGACCCGCCGCGACGGCGCCCCGACGGGCGCCCTGCCGGGGCGGCTCGCGAGTCCTAGCTCTGCCCCCGTCGCTGCAAGAACACGAGAGGCTATCGCATGTTGAACATTGCGCCACTGGACACGACTGCCATCCAGGGCATCGAAATCGCCGGCCTCACTTCGGAGGATCTGGACAGCGCGGAGACGCGCCGCCGGCTCGTCGATCTCTGGGTCCAGCATGGGCTGATCGTGTTCCGCGATCTCTACGGGCCGGAGCTTCAGCTGAAGCTGAGCGAAGTATTCGGCCCCTGCATCGAGCACCCGGGCAAGCAGATCGACCAGGCGCGGACCTTCCCGCAGCTCATCGCCATCGATTTCCATCCCGAGCGTAGCGACATCTACGAGGTCGAGGGGCAGAAGCTGGGGGGCTGGCTGCCGTGGCACATGGACACGATCTATGTCGCACAGGTCAACCACGGCGGCATTCTGACCGAGCTGGGCGAGACGACGAGCGGCGGCGTTACCGGGTTCATGGACAAGGTGACGCTCTACGATGCCCTGCCCGATGAGCTGAAGGCGCGGATCGCGGGCCGGGAGGTGATCTATCGGTACGATCTCGACATGGCCCGCCAGCGCTTCGGCAAGCGCCCCGGGCAGCGCGTGGTCCGCTGGTCGGAACGCCGCGCCGAGATGCAATCGCGGATCGATAAGGGACACTATCCGCCGGTGGTCCACCCGCTGACCTTCGTCCAGCCGGGAACCGGACGGACCCTGCTCAATCTCTCGCCATGGTTTGCCGAGCGGATCGTTGGCATGTCGTTCGCCGAGAGCGACCGCCTGCTCGGCGAAATCATCGACAACCACATGGACGAGGCCAAAGCCTACTATCACAGCTGGAGTCCCGGCGACATGGTGCTGTGGGACAACTGGCGGATGATCCACAATGCCAGCGGCGTTCCCATCGACGTGACCCGCCGGGCGCGGCGGTCGACCATTGCCGGCGATTATGAACTGGGCCGCCTTGCCACTGCCGAGGATCTCGCCTGCGAGGATGCTGGCGGGAGGGTCTGCCCGGCCTAGGCTCCGCGGCCGGGCACGACGACAAACAGAAAAAGGCCGGGCGCGCTGCCCGGCCTTTTCGTGTGAGAGCCGCCCGCCGGAACGGGCGGCCTCTGTACTCGTCAGAAGCGGTAGCTCGCGTCGAGCGAGACCTGCCGCCCGCGCTGCGGAACGCCGACGTAGCTCAGCGGCAACATGCGCGCCGCGTCATAGGAGTACACGTTGATGTACTTGTTGCCGAGGTTCCGACCCTGCAGCGCCAGACGCCACTTGTCGTCCTCCGAGCCGATCGCGATGCCGGCATCCCACTTCACGTAGGACTTCTGGATCGTGTTCGGATCGAGCGCGTCGATTGAGTAGTAGGCGGCCGAGAAGGTGCCCATACCGTTCAGTGACAGCTTCATGCCCATGCCAACCGGCATTTCATAGCTGGCGCCGAAGTTCCCCGCCCACTTCGGCGCGCGCGGCAGGCGACGCCCGGTGAGGTCCTGGGTGGTGCCGCGGGGGCAGCCCTGGATCTGGGCGCACTGCGCCCCCGGATAGGTGACGTACTTGCCGTCGTTGTACCCGACCGATCCGAAGACCTGCAGGCCTTCCGTCGGAGCAGCGGTCAACTGCAGTTCGACACCCTGGATGCGCGCCTTGCCGGCGTTCTTCACGATGAACGAGAAGGTACCCGCATCGAACGAGCTAAGCTGCATGTTGGCCACGGTCGTGTGATAGGCCGCGAGTTCGACGCGCAGCTTGCGATCGAACAGTTCTGCCTTGTAGCCGGCTTCCCAGCTATAGGCCTCTTCCGGCAGGAACCGGGTGCTGCCCGAGGTGCCTGGCGCATTGTCGTTGTAGGTGCGGTTCAGCACCGACGGGTATGAGAACCCGCCCGACTTGTAGCCGGTCTTGAACGAGACATAGATCATCTGGCGATCGGCCGGACGCCAGTTCAGCACGATTTCCGGCGAGAAATTCTTGTCCTTGTACGTACGGACGAAGTCATTGTTGGCCGGACGCAGATTGAGGTTGGACGGAGCAAAGGTGTTGACGAACGCGTTGCCGTCGGTCGAGCTGAGCAGGTAACGCGTGAAGCGCACGCCACCCGACAGGGTGAGGTTCTTCACGATCTCCCAGTTGACCTTGCCGAACACCGAATAGGACCGCGAGGTCGAGTTCGTCGTACGGGCATAAGTGATATACTGGCCGGTAACCGGATCGGCAGCATGCGGAGCAACGATGGACTGGCCATTGGTATCCTGATGCAGACGGTCGATGAAGGCGCCAAGTTCGAAATTGACCGGAGCATCGAAGTCGCTGGCAAGACGCAGTTCCTGCGACAGGCCCCAAGCCGTGTCGCGCGTGGCAGCGAAGACGCCGGACCAGACCGACGGGCTGTAGTTTCCGGTGCCCTGGTAAACGACGTTGTAGTAGCCGGTGATCGCCGACAACTTCAAATGGTCCGCCACCTGGTAATCGATGTTCAGCGATGCGAGGTGGCCGTTGGCAAAGGCGTACTGCACGCCATCGCGCATCAGCGCAGCGTTCTTAGTGAGAGCCGGGGGCAGTGCGCCCGACGAGGTCCGGAAGTCGGCATTGCAGTCGCTGTTCGCATCGAATGCGCCAACCGGGTTCGGAGCGAAGATCTGTGTGATCCCGGTCTGCCCGCCGAAGCAGTAGGGCAGGTAGAGCGAGGTGCCGCCGCTGCCCTTGTTGCCGGTGTGGGCGAAGGTATACTTAAGCTTCGCCGTAAGATCGTTGCTGGGCTCGTAGACCAGGGTCACGCGGCCGGCAATTTCCTCGTCGTTCGGACCCCACTTGTCGGCCGCACCCGGCGCGGTGGTGATGCCGGCATCGACCCACGGCTTGTATGCCGAGGTGGCGATGGTGGGATAGGCAGTCGGCAGGGCCGCGTTGTAGACGTAGCCGCGCATCTTCGAATAGTGACCGGCAACGCGCATGCGCAGGGTGTCGTTCAGGGGATAGTCGACCGCCGCGTCGACATAGCGATGACGCGCCTCGAACTCATAGCCGCCCTTGATATAGCCGCCGAAGGTGCGGCCCGGATCGTTCGAGGTGATCGAGAACACGCCGGCGGTGGTGTTCTTGCCGTAGTAGAGCGCCTGCGGGCCCTTCAGCACTTCGATCTGGCCGATATCGAACATCGCCATGGTGGCTAGGCGGCCGCGGCCGATCAGCACATAGTCGACGTTGGTGAGCACGCTCTGCTGGGCGCCGGCGTCCTGCGGCGTGGAGGCGATGCCGCGAATCGACATGAAGCCGCCGTTGCCCGCACCGACGCGGGCGATGGTGACGAACGGAACGACCGCAGCGGCCGATTCCAGCGAGGTGATGTTGGAGCGCTGCAGCACTTCCGAGTTCACGGCGGTGACCGCGACCGGCACAGTGATCAGCGATTCAGACTTGCGCTGCGCGGTGACGACGATCTCGGTCAGCCCGCCGCTTTCCGAGGCGCCGCTCGGCGCGGACTGGGCCATGGCGGGATTCGCCGCCAGAGTAAGCGTCAGGGCGCTGGATACGGCAAGCGCCAGCCGTGAAATTGACTGTCTTTGCATGACATTCCCCTCATGAAGGCCAATCGGCCCCGTCTATCCGGGCGTTGCCGGACGCAATGGTCGTACAAGTCCTCCTGCAAATATCCAATATTCAAATGATCGGTTGGTTGCTTTTGTACCCATTTGTGGCGTTTGCGCAACGCGGCACCTACTTCCGATGCCGGCGATCCACGAAAAGCAAAAGGGCCGCCCACCAAGGTGAGCGGCCCTCCTGTCAGATCAAAGCCAGTCAGCCGATCAGAAGCGGTAGGTCGCCTCGAGCGACACCTGACGCCCGCGCTGCGGAACGGCGACATAGCTCAGTGCCCGCATCCGCGCCGCGTCGTAGGAGTACACGGTGATGTACTTGTTGCTCAGGTTCCGACCCTGCAGCGCCAGACGCCACTTGTCGTCTTCCGAACCGATGGCGATACCGGCATCCCACTTCACATAGGCCTTCTGGATCGTATTCGGATCCAGCGAGTCGATCGAGTAGTAGGCCGAGGAGAAGGTGCCGAGGCCGTTCAGCGAAAGCTTCATGCCCATGCCGAGCGGCATGTCATAGCTGGCGCCGAAGTTGCCGGCCCACTGCGGAGCGCGCGGCAGGCGACGACCGGACAGGTTCTGGGTCGTGCCGGTCGGGCAAGCCTGAACCTGAGAGCACTGCGCACCCGGGAAGCTGATGTACTTGCCATCGTTGTAGCCGACCGATCCGAAGACCTGCAGGCCTTCCGCCGGAGCAGCCGTGAGCTGCAGTTCGACACCCTGGACCCGCGACTTGCCGGCATTCTTGACGATGAACGAGAAGGTGCCGGAGTCGAACGAGCTGAGCTGCTGGTTGGTGACGACGGTGTGATAGGCCGCCAGTTCGACGCGCAGCTTGCGGTCAAACAGTTCCGCCTTGTAGCCGACTTCCCAGGAGTTCGCCTCTTCAGGAGCGAAGCGGGTGCTGCCCGGGCTGCCCGTGGGCAGATCGTTGTAGCTGGTGTTCAGCACCGACGGATAGGAGAACCCGCCGGACTTGTAACCGGTCTTGAACGAGACATAGAGCAGCTGACGATCGGCCGGGCGCCAGTTCAGGATGACTTCCGGCGAATAGTTGCGGTCCTTGTAGGTCCGGACGAAGTAATCGCCCTGGGGACGCAGGACCAGCCGCGACGCGGCCAGGATAGGCACGGCGCTGGCGTTGACGAAGGCGTTGCCGTCCGTCGAGTTGAGCAGGTAACGCGTGAAGCGGACGCCGCCCGACAGGGTCAGGTTCTTGACGATTTCCCAGTTCACCTTGCCGAAGGCCGAGTAGGACCGCGAGGTCGAATCGGTGAAGCGGCTATAGGTGATGAACTGGCCGGTGGCGGGATCGGCAGGGGTGGGTGCGACAGCCGCCGCGCCGAACGTGTACTGATGCAGCTTATCGAGGAAAGCACCGATTTCAAAGTTGACCGGGCCGTCATAGCTGCTGGCCAGGCGCAGTTCCTGCGACAGACCCCAGGCGCCATCGCGAGTGCCGGTGAAGATGCCCGCCCACACGGTCGGGCTGAAGTTGCCGGTCCCCTGATATACCACGTTGTAGTAGCCAGTGATCGCCGATAGCTTCAGGTTGTCGGCCACCTGGTAGTCGATATTCAGCGAAGCGAGGTGGCCATTGGCAAAGGCATAGGGCACGCCATCGCGCAGCATCGGCGTCTTGCTCGCCAGGATGCTCGGCCAGTCACCTGCCGAGATGCGGAAGTCGCGGTTGCAGTCGCTGTACGGGTCGTTCACGCCGAAGGTCGCCAGCGTGGTGTTCCCGACGCAATAGGGCTGGTAGAGCGCGGTGCCGCCGGTCCCATGGGCGGTCGTGCGGGCATAGGTGTACTTGAGCTTGGCAGTCAGCTCGCTGGTGGGCTCGTAAACCATGGTGACGCGACCGCCGACTTCCTCGTCAGCCGGACCCCACGGGTTGCTCGCGCCCGGTGCGACAGTCGCGCCGGCATTGATCCACGGTTGATAGGCAGATCCGACCGGATAAGGCGTGGCCACCGCAGCGTTGTAGGTGTAGCCGCGCATCTTCGAATAGTGGCCGGCGACGCGCATTCGCAGGGTGTCGTTCAGCGGGTAGTCAACCGCCGCGTCGACCGAGCGCTGGTGCGCCTCGAACTCGTAACCCGCCTTGACGTAGCCGCCGAAGTTGCGGCCAGGATCGTTCGAGGTCATCGAGAAAACGCCGGCAGTGGTGTTCTTGCCGTAGTAGAGAGCCTGCGGACCCTTCAGCACTTCGACCTGGCCGACGTCGAACATCGCCATGGTGGCGAGGCGGCCGCGGCCGATCAGCACGTAGTCGATGTTGGTCAGCACGCTCTGCTGCGCACCGGCGTCCTGCGGGGTGGAAGCGATGCCGCGGATCGACATGAAGCCGCCGTTGCCCGAACCGACGCGGGCGATGGTGACGAACGGCACGATGGCCGCGGCAGATTCCAGCGAGGTGATGTTGGAGCGCTGGAGGACTGCCGAGTCTACAGCGGTCACGGCGACCGGGACGTCGATCAGCGATTCAGACTTGCGCTGGGCGGTGACGACGATGTCAGCCAAGCCGCCGTTGTCGGAGGCGCCGGCTTCCGCGGTCTGCGCGAAGGCGGGATTGGCAGCGAAGGTAAGAGACAGTGCGCTCGACGCGATCAGCGCGAGCCGCGAAATAGACTGCGAGTTCATGAATTTCCCCTCATGCGAACCTCTTAGGGTTCGATTTCGGCCCGGATCCGCTCCGGGTGGAGGGGCGCCTATCACGGCGAAAACTCGAAATCCACTCCCCAAATGACCATTTGATGGAGGGTGTGGCAAAAATCCCTCAGATGAATCGAGAGATAACGTCAACCAAACAGTTGGGTGCGTCAGAACTCAAAATCTGGTGACCACAGACCTCGCAACCGCGCCGCCCTCCATGGCGGCATAGGCCTCGTTGATCTCTGCCAGCGAAATCTGGTTCGACACGAGGTCGTCGAGATTGAAGCGGCCCTGCCGGTAGAGTTCGGCATAGAGCGGAATGTCGCGCCGGGTGTTGCTGGATCCCATGTAGACTCCGGTGATCGTGCGCTGGGCCGAGATCAGTTCGGGGACCACGGTGAGCTCGAGCTTGTCGGTCGGATCGTTGACACCGATCAGGTAGACGGCCCCGCCCTTGCGGGTCATCAGCACGGCCTGGCGGATGGTCTGCTTCAATCCGATCGCCTCGAACGAGCAATCCACCCCCCCGCCGGTGAGGCGATGGACCTCCGCCACCGGATCGCAGGTGCTCGCATCGATGAAATCCGTAGCGCCGAACTTGCGGGCGAGGGCCTCCTTCGCGGGATGAATGTCGATCGCGATTATCCGCTTCGCCCCGGCCACCTGCGCCCCGTTGACCACGTTGAGGCCGACCCCGCCGATGCCTGTCACCGCGACTACAGCGCCGTGCCGAAGATTGGCCGAATTCAGCACCGCGCCGGCCCCGGTCACGCAGCCGCAACCGAGGATGCAGGCCTGCGGAAACGGCAGGTCTTCGGGCACCTTGACCAGCTGGTTGGAGTGGATCAGCGCAAATTCGGCGAAGGCGGCGAGGCCGAAGCCTTGGGTGACCGGCTCGCCACCGCGCGAGATGCGGGGGGGCTGGTCGGGCCCGCGGGCGAGCTCCGTGCCATGGGTGCACCGGAAGCTATAGCCCTCGAGACAATCCTGGCAGTGCCCGCACCACTGGATTAGCGAGCCGACGACATGATCGCCCGGGGCGAATTCATCCACGTCGGGGCCCACGGCTTCGACGATGCCGGCAATCTCGTGCCCGAGAACCGCCGGCAGGGCCGTGCCGAAATTGTGCCGCGCGAGGTGGAGGTCGGAGTGGCACAGGCCGGCGGCCTTGACCTTGACGAGGACCTCCTTGCCGAGCGGCGCGGCGAGCTCCACCTCCTCGACATCGAAGCGCCCATTAAATGCGTTGAGGACTGCGGCCTTCATCTTCCACTCCCGAAATCCGCTGCTCAGCGACAAGCGGCTTGCTTCGCACACAGTGGTATGGTGGCTTCATCACAGCTGTCAACTTACTGGTTGGCGGAAAAGCGGAAGGCGATTAAGCATCAGCCGAGGAATCGATGCCGGCAGGCGCTGAGCGCCGCAGTGGCCCAGCCATTCGAGCCGAGTGGAGCAATATGGCCGCATGACGGCCAGGAGAGGACCTTATGGCGACTGCTGCGGTGGATTTTTCGGATCACGCAACGCAGATCAATCCGTTCGACGCGTACCGGCAGCTGCATGCGACGGCTCCGGTCTATCGCGATCCGGGCACCGGCTTCTACGTCGTGCTCGACTACGACCTCCTGCGCGAGGTGGCGCGCGATCCCAAGCTGTTCTCCAACGAAACGGGCGTGCTGCTGGTCCGCAGCGGCGAGCTAGGCCGGCGGATCGCCGAAATGCAGGAGGAGCACGGCATCCCCTCAGTTTCCGTGCTCCTGACGACCGACCCGCCGCACCACACCTACTACCGCGGCTTCGTCGACAAGGCGTTTTCCCCGGCGCGGGTCAAGCAGCTCGAGCGCTATCTGACCGAAGTGTGCGAGGAGCTGATGGACCGGATTGCCGACCGGCGGGAGGTCGAATTCGTTCAGGATGTCTGCGTGCAAATCCCGGTCCTGGTGCTGGTCGACCTGCTCGGCATCGATCGCAGCCGCATGGCAGACATCAAGCGCTGGGCCGACGCCACGGCGCGGGCATCCGACCCGACGCTCGACGCCGACACGATGATCGGCCTGCTGAAGATAGCCTGCGAGCTCGAGATCTTCACTCGTGAGCTTGCCCAGCATTACCGCCAGCACCCCAACGACAGCCTGCTCAGCACGATCGCCAACATGAAGGTCGACGGCCGCGCGATGAGCGATCCCGAGCTGGTCTCGCTGGTCCGGCAGATCTATGTCGCCGGTCACGAAACCACGACCTACACCATGGCCGGTGCCATGATGTGGCTGATCAATACGCCAGGCCTTGAGGACAAGCTGCGCGATAATCCTGAGCTGATCGAGCTGTTCGTCGAGGAGGTGCTCCGCCTTGAGGCGCCGCTGCAGGGCATGTTCCGCCGGGCGACCGAGGATACCGTGCTGGGCGGCGTGGCGATCCCCAAGGATTCGGTGATCGTCACGCGCTGGGGCGCGGGCAATCGCGATCCGCGCCGCTTCCCCGATCCGGACAAGCTCGACATCACCCGCCGCAACGTGCGCAATCATCTGTCCTTCGGCACGGGCATCCACTTTTGCGTGGGCAACCAGCTGGCGCGGGCCGAACTGCGCATCGGCCTGACAGCCCTGATCAAGCGCTACCGCAATTTCCGTTATGCCGCGGGCAAGGACTCGATCGGGCGCTCGCCGCATTACTTCCAGTACGGGATCCGCGAGCTGCACATCGCCTACGATCCGGTCGAGGACTGAAGGCAGACCGGCCGGCCCCGGCGCGGGTGCCGCGCGTCAGGGCAACCAGGTACAAAGCGGCCCGAATGCGCCGCAGGGAGCGAACGAACATGCACGACGAACTGGTCATCGATGGCAAGCAGGTGACAGGGGCAGCCACGCTCGACGTGATCAATCCGGCCACCGGAGAGGTCTTCGCGCAATGCGCCCGCGCCGACGCGGCGCAGGTCGAAGCCGCCATCGATGCCGCTGACCGCGCATTCCCGGCCTGGGCGGCCAAGCCGCAGGCCGAGCGCCGCGCACTCCTGCGCGAGCTCGCCGACCGGCTCGAGGGCGCCATGGGCGAAATTGCACGGGTGCTGACCAGCGAGCAGGGCAAGCCGCTCGCCGCCGCACGGGGCGAAGTCATGGGCGCGGTGATGATCCTGCGCTATTATGGCGACCTCGAACTCGCCGACGAGCTGCTCAAGGAAGACGCGACCTGCCGTGCCTACGAGCAGTATTCGCCGCTCGGCGTTGTTTCCGCGATCACCCCGTGGAATTACCCGCTGCTGCTGAGCGTGGCCAAGATCGCGCCGGCACTGAGCGCCGGGAACACGGTGGTGCTCAAGCCTGCCCCCACCACCCCGCTGACCGTCGCGCGGCTGGTCGCCCTGTCGGTCGGGCTGCTCCCGCCGGGCGTGCTCAACCTGGTGATCGACGCGGGCGACCTTGGCCAGCTGCTCACCAGCGACCCGCGCGTCGCCAAGATCAGCTTCACCGGCTCCAGCAAGACCGGTGCGCGGGTGATGGAAAGCGGCGCCGCCTCGCTCAAGCGGATCACCCTCGAACTGGGCGGCAACGATGCCGCGCTGGTGCTCGACGACGCCGACCTCGACAAGACTGCCGCCGCCGTTCTCAAGGCGGCCATGGGCAATGCCGGGCAGGTCTGCATCGCGACCAAGCGGGTCTACGTGCCCGAAGCCAAGTACGACCAGTTCTGCGACAAGGTGGCCGAGCTCGCCGGCAAGATCGTCGTAGGCAACGGCCTGGAGGAGGGAACCGAGATGGGTCCCCTGCAGAATGCGGCGCAGTTCGAACGCGTCATGGGGCTGATCGAGGACGCCGCTGCCCAGGGCAAGGTGATCGCCGGGGGCAGCCGCACCAACGGCAACGGCTATTTCATCGCCCCGACCATCGTCCGCGACCTCCCCGACGATGCCCGCCTCGTGCGCGAGGAACAGTTCGGCCCGGCCCTGCCGATCCTGTCGTACCGGAGCGTGGACGAGGTGATCGACCGGATCAACGACAGCGAATACGGCCTTGCCGGTTCGGTCTGGACCAGCGATCCGGAGCGCGGCCTCGCCATCGCCCGGCGCATCGAGAGCGGCTGGGTCTGGGTCAACACCCACGGTGTGGTGACCTTCGACCTCCCGTTCGGGGGCGCCAAGCATTCGGGCATGGGCAAGGAATTCGGCATGGCCGGGCTCAAGGAGTACAGCCAGGCCAAGACCATCCACGTTGCGCTCTAGGCGCTGATCCGCGGGGGCGGGGGCTTGTACTGCCACTTCCGGGACCAGCGGCTCCGGACCTGATGTGAGAGATGACCGATGAGAACCGAACCGTCAGTCTGTCGCCTGTGCAGCGGCTTTTGCGGGGTTCTCGTCGACATCGACGATGACGGGCGGCTGGCGCGGGTCCGCGGGGATCATGACAATCCGCTGAGCCGCGGCTTCGCCTGCTATCGCGGTTTGCAGGCCCCGCAGATCCACCAGAGCCCCGAGCGCATCCTCCACCCGCTCCGCCGGCGGGCCGACGGCAGCTTCGAGCGGGTCTCGCTTGACCAGGCGCTGGAAGAGATCGGCAATCGCCTTGCCGACATCCTGGCCAAGCACCCGCCGCGCTCGGTCGGCGCCTTCCGCGGCACCATGGCGCATATGAACACCGGCACGGTCAACATGCTGCCGG
>Ga0068855_100001685_pt1 | contig 27674 bp, 25 predicted proteins | sample KBSCornC52_FD_66592 | JGI IMG/M metagenome (GOLD analysis project Ga0068855, IMG submission 66592) | Corn rhizosphere microbial communities from Kellogg Biological Station, Michigan, USA - KBS Corn C5-2 | ecosystem: Host-associated > Plants > Roots > Rhizosphere > Soil ... | reverse complement strand
ATCCCGGCCTAAAGAGCCAACTCGAGCGCATGCCGGAGCTGCCTTTGTCCGGATGAGGTCAAAATGAGCCCACGCCCACCCACTTCCTGGGTGAGCCATTTGCGCCTGACCAGCAGCTCCAGCACCGCCGCCCCAAGCGCCCCCGCCAGGTGGGGTCGGCGCTCGCTCCAATCCAGGCACCCGTAGGCGACTCGTCGTCGTGCGGATTGAACCGCAGCGATGTCGATACCCCACTGCCCCAACTCCTGTTGGCCACGCGCGGTAACCGCATATTCGCTACCGTCCGGGGAGAGCCAACAGCGCGTGAAAAAGGCATCATGGATCGCCACGCCGACCGTACCGGCGATGTGGTCATAGCAAGTTCGTCCAAAGCGCAGCCGGCGCGGTGTTCTAGCTATGTGAACCGGTTGCGGATCCCCGGCGAGCACACCCAGGCTTTCGAGAGCCTTCGCCACGGCTGGTCCCGCCAGGCGAAAATATCGATGCCGACCCTGTGATTGCACGGCCAGTAACTTGAGCTCCAATAACGACCGCAGGTGCGAGCTCGCGGTCGATGCCGAAATGCCGGCGATGGCGGCGAGCTCAGTTGCAGTCTTGGCGCGGTTATCCATGAGGCAACAGAGCATGCGGGCACGGCGGGGCTCGCCAATGGCGGATGCCATGCTCGCCACATGCACGTCGAAACCTTCATTGTCCCACTCGTCATCCGCAACCATCTTTCGATCCTAGTCGAAGCATGGGCGTACGCCAACCCCTTAGACTAGCGCACACACCTTGCGTAAATCTGGGCTATGAATCGACGTCAAGTGATCGGTGGCTATGCGATGGCTGTTGGTACGGCATCCATCGCGACGCTCGAGGGGCCAAAGAGGGACTCGGAGTCAGCGGCAATGACAATCACGTGTTTCATCCGTTACCAAATCGATCCGTTCCAGCGTGAGGCTTTCAAGTCGTACGCCGAAGCATGGGGGCGAATCATCCCACGTTGCGGTGGTCATCTGGTCGGGTACTTCCTTCCAGATGAAGGCACCAACGACGTCGCGTGGGGACTCATCTCGTTTGATAGTCTCGCGGCATACGAGAGCTATCGCGCGCGGCTCAGAACTGACACGGACGCCCGCGAGAACTTCCGGATGGCGCAGGAGAAGCGCTTCGTTCTCCGCGAGGAGCGCACCTTCCTGGAACTGGTCCCCGGTACGAGCAATCTGCCCCCTGTGAGCACTCGGCCATGACCAGTCAACTCCAGAAGGCGGAAGCCTTTCGTGATCTGCATCGGCGCGAGGGCCTGTTTGTCATTCCCAACCCGTGGGATGTGGGAACGGCTCGAATCCTGACGGCCAGCGGCTTCAAAGCATTGGCCACAACGAGCGCCGGCTTCGCGTTTTCGCGGGGCTTATCCGATGGCGCCGTGGCGAGGGACGAAATGCTGCGCCATGTGGCGGAAATCGTGGCGGCCTCGCCGCTGCCGGTCTCTGCGGATCTGGAGGCGGGCTACGGAAACTCACCGGAGCAAGCCGCGATGACGATGCGACTCGCCGCTGCTACTGGCGTTGTGGGTGGATCCATCGAGGACGCTTCAGGAGATCCGGCTGCACCGTTGGTTGACCTCCAACTGGCCGCAGACCGCGTCCGCGCAGCGGCGGAAGAGGCAGCCCGATTACCCTTTCCGTTCATGTTGACCGCGCGGGCCGAAAACTTTTTGGTTGGCCGTCCAGATCTCCGCGACACGATCGCTCGATTACAGGCTTATCAGGACGCCGGTGCAAACGTCCTCTACGCGCCCGGCCTGACACGCAAGGCGGACATTGCGACGCTTGTACGCTCAGTGGATCGGCCCGTAAATGTCGTCATGGGCCTGACAGGTCTGGAGCTGACCCTCCAGGAGCTCCAGGACATCGGAGTCAAACGCGTCAGTCTGGGCAGCGCTCTTTGCCGGACGGCATTGGGCGCACTCCTTTCCAGCATTGCGGAGATGCAGGAGCATGGGACATTCGGATTCGCCAAACGAGCCGTGCCCTTCTCCGAAATGAACACGCTCTTCGCGAAACCCAAATAGCACCTGACGTCGCGCCCGCGGGCAGCGCGCACCCATCAATGCGCTTGCTCACCTCGCCGGCCCGCCGGATAGCTCTCCGAGAAGCCCGTGCGATCGTTCGTCACAGTGAAAGCACCCTGCTTCGTGATGGCAATCTCCAGTGAAGCGTGCGTATCGCCCTCGGAGTGCGGATTCGCGATGTAGGTCTCCGGGGCGTTGTGATCGGCGCCTGCCCGGTCCGCGAAGTGCAGTTGCCAGAGGCGGCGCAGGCGGGGCGAATGTGACACGGACTCGTAGGTCTGCGCATCGGCGCCCTTCTTTGCACCGTTGTCCTCTACCGCGATCCGGGGCGCAAGCGCATGCAACAACGCTGGGCTGTTACTCAGATCACTCCCGTGGTGGGACACAATCGCCAGATCCACGGGCCCTACCTTGTCGCGCGGACAAACGAGCTCCTTCTCCATGTTCCAGGTCAGATCGCCGAGCGCTGCGATCCGCGCCCCGCCGAATGTCAACACGACGCCGACGGAGCGCGCATTCTCCTGGCCACCATCCTTATCCATAGGCTGCATGCTATCGCACTCGGCGACGGTCTGACCGGCACCGGGAAGCGCGTGATCGATCACGACCCCATCGGCCGTCACCACGGTCAATCGCAATGACCCGATTTCGAGAATATCGCCGGGCTTTAGCGAGCGGTGGTCATGGCCCCGAACAGCCTCGAGGTACTTTGGATATAACACGGCGGGCTGCATTGCCGCGGCCGCCGGCGGTGCATCGGCTGGCGGAGTCTCCCGGTTCGGTCCGTGATCGAGCACCGTGCCCACGGGAAATTGGCTGATCAGCTCCGGCAAGCCGCCGACGTGATCGACGTGATAGTGAGTGATCAGCACATAATCCAACTTGGACAAACCGTGCCGGCGCGCGGCGGCGATGATCCGCTGCGCGCTGTCCGGATCCTTGGCGCCGATGTCAGCGGGCCAGCCAGTGTCAATCAGCAGCGATTGATGCTCCGGAGTGACGTAGAGCGTGGCGGCGCCGCCTTCGACGTCGATCGCATCGATGAGCAGCGTATCCCCCTTGGCGAAGGCCATGCATGGCAAGAGGCACGAGGCAACGAGACTATGGGCCAGCCAGTTCCGGCAGCCGTGAACGTAACGCATCATCGATCTCCTTTTGCGCGAGCATTGCTCGCTCACCGTCGATCCGGGGCAGCTCTCGCGATCTGCCCGCGCGACGCATGGTCGCGCCCTTCTGCCGGAGGCAACGCAAAGCCATATAGCGTATTACCCGCGGCGACTGCAATGTACTGCCTGCCGTCGACACTATAGCTGATCGGCGCGGCCAGGATGGGAGCGCCGGTTTGAAAATGCCACAAGGGCTTGCCCGTGCGCGCATCGAGCGCGAGCAAGTTGCCCTCCGCTGTAGCGGCAAACACAACTTCACTGCGCGTAGCCAGCACTCCAGCCTGCAGCGAGAGGCGTGACACGGGGAACGTCCACAGCTTGCGTCCGGTCTGCGCGTCCAGCGCCATGATCCCCTGTACCGACTCATTTACCGGTGGCCGCCGAGCATTGAAGTGCGCGCCGCTGAAAACCTGTCCGGGCTTGTATTGGGCGGGTTGGTAACTGGAGTTGCCTTCCGCCTCCAGGAAAGACATGAACAAAACGTGACGCTTCGAGTCATAGGAGGGTGCCTGGAAGTTCGTGCCCCCCACCCCGGGGGAGATCCGCTGCCCCTCCCGGGTCGGATTGGAGGCAGGATCGACAATAGGACGTCCATTGGCATCGAAGCCCTCGTTCCAGGTCTGCCGCACAAAAGGCACGGCGGAGATGAACTGGCCCGTGACCCGATCGAGCGTATAAAAGAAGCCATTGCGATCCGCGTGCAACAACACCTTGCGCGCGCGACCGGCGATCGTCTCCTCGGCGAGAATGAGATCTTCCGCGGAATCCCAATCATGTGTGTCATGCGGTGAGATCTGGTAGTGCCAAACCAGCCCGCCGGTATCCGGATTGAGCGCCAGCACCGAGCAGGTGTATAGGTTGTCTCCCTGGCGATTGTCCGGATCGAAGTCGGGACCGGGATTCCCGACCGCCCAATACAGCAGGTTGAGCTGCGCATCGTAGCTGCCCGTGAGCCAGGTTGCCCCGCTGCCGGTCTTCCAGGAGTCTCCCGACCAGGTGTCGTGCCCGGGCTGGCCTGGGCCCGGGATAGTGTCGAACCGCCACAGCCGGTGGCCATCGCTGGCATCATAGGCGTCGAGGAAACCGCGAATTCCCATTTCGCCACCGGATATACCGACAATGACTTTGTTGTCCAGCGCCAAAGGGGCGCCCGTCAAGGTATACCCCGCCATGGTATCGGCGATGCGTTTCTCCCAAAGCACCCGGCCGCTGCGCGCATCCAAAGCGATCAGACTGTCGTCGAGAGTACCCACAAAGACACGGTTCTCCAACACCGCCACTCCGCGGTTGTAGGGATTCACCTGGAACGGATTCACCCGCTCCTGTTGGCGATGGAACTTCCAGATCAGCAGGCCGCTGCGCGCATCCAGCGCATATACGTCCCCGGGCGGTCCCGAGGTGTACAGCACTCCGTCCACGACCAAGGGTGTCGACTCGAGGGGTGAGCTACCGGGCATCGGCATGGCCCACCGCGCCTGCAGCTGCGACACATTGCTGCGGTCGATCTGCGTGAGCTCACTGAAATGTTCGGAAGTGTAGCTTCCCCAATACGTCAGCCAATTCTGCGGCTCGCGTTGTGCACTCTGCAGACGCAGAAAACTCAACCCGCCATGGCCAGCTGTGCTCTCGGTTGGCACGACTGCGCGTTGCTTCTGTTGACTGAGATAGGCCAGCAGGTCGGCCCTCTGATCTACGGACAAGCGCTGCGCGACATCCCTGGGTGCGACAGTACGCGCGCTGTTGGCGACCGTGCGAATCCGGCGTCGATCCAGCAAGCGGTAGTCGCCCTCGAAGGTCTGGAGCACGATCGAAAAGCTGTCCTCGTTCTTGATCAAACCGCGGAGTTTCGCGCCATCCTCCAGTGTGATATCGACGTAGCGATGATTTGTGCCCCCGAATACGAAATGTCGGAAGCCAGGCTCGTGCTCGATGCCCGACTGAATGATGCCCGGCGTCTGCTTCCCGATCTCGGATAGATCGTCCGCCAGCGGCAGCCCGCGGCCACCGACCTCGTGGCAGGACGAGCACTGCCCGGCACCAAAGAACAACTGCTCACCCCGGGCCGCATCCCCGGCCGCCGGCGTAGCGGCCGCCGTCGAGGTGGCCCGCGACAGGCTCTGCACGTAGGTCACCAACTGCCAGAGTTGCTTGCCACTGAGCGACGCGAACGGGGGCATCTGCGTTCCAGGCACGCCGTTCTGGATGGTTTGAAAGATCTCAAAGTCCTCACCGCCGTGCGTAAATCGTCCGGTATCGAGTGCGGGCGCGCGCTCGGTGCCGCCACCACCGGAACCGTGACATACAGTGCAAGTCGCATCGAATACGCGCTTGCCAGCGGCCGCGGCAGCAGCCGGATCGGCTGCGAAGGGGTTGGTCGGGGTATCCGCGCGTCCCTGGTCCGCAGCACCCTGGGTGCTGATCAACATGAGGGCCGCGGTCACCAACCGGGCACATCTCGAGTAGCGGGACATCACGGACCCTCTCGATCGACCCTGATATGCGCGGCCGCTAGCGCGGCCGGCGCAAGCGTATAGGCATACAACGTATCGCCCGCAGCCAGCACCACCCACTGCCGCCCGTCCTGCATGTATGTAACAGGGCCGTTGGACTGCGCGGCACCGGCACGGAAATGCCACAGCACTTTGCCCTGGTCGGCACTGAAGGCCAGCAGATTTCCCTGATCATCCCCCGTGAACACCAGATTTCCGGCAGTGCTCAACAGGCCCGGACCCACATTGGCAGGGGCGCCATTGAGGTTCGGGTACTCGTGCTGCCAGCGAGGCTTGCCCGTTTTGATATCGAGCGCCCGCAATATTCGCGTGCTCGTGCCCAAACCGGAAACCGTACCGCCGTAGCCGGACGGCTTGGGGTCCGTATCCAACAGGTAGTAGATGGCAAAGCCTTCCGCGGCGTTGACATAGAACAGGCCGGTCGCGGGACTATAGCTCGGGGACATCCAGTTCGTGGCACTCGTGATGGTCACGCTGCCCGCGAGCTTCGGTTCCTTCGCCGGGTCAGGTATCGGCTGGCCCCGTTTATCCACACCCTTGGCCCAATTGAGCTTCACGTACGGCGTGCTGATCAACGCCTTGCCGTTGGTTCGATCGAGCACCACGAACCAACCATTGCGCGCCGCCTGGGCGAGCAGCTTGCGCGGCTTGCCATCGATGTTGGCATCGATGAGGACCGGCATTTCCGTGTTATCCCAGTCATGCGTGTCGTGAGGCGATACCTGGAAGTGCCAGACGAGCTTGCCACTGTCGGGATCGAGAGCCACGATGCTGGTGGTATATAGATTCGCGCCCTTGCGGCCCTGGCCCGCGAACACAGGGTTCGTGTTGCCAGTGCCCCAATAGATCAGATTCAACTCCGGATCGTAGGTTCCGGGCTGCCAGGTGCCGCCACCGCCATGGAGTGCGGCGTCCACGGAGGGCCAGGTCTCGATCCCCGCCTCGCCCGCCCCTGGCGTGGACCACCATTTCCATTGCATCTCGCCCTCGTCCGGATCGAGCGATACGAGGAAGCCCCGGACGTCCATGGCATCACCGCCGACGCCCACGAGTACGTGATTTTTGATGACGAGAGGGGCGGTCGTGGTGAAATATTGCAGGCGCGCATCGGCAATCTGCTTGCGCCAGCGCTCCTTGCCGGTGTTGGAATCCACGCAGATCACCCAATCATCCGGCCCGAGGAAGTACAGCCAGCTCTTGTACATGCCGAGGCCACGGTTGCCCACCAGGTGTCCGCCCTGGTCTGCCCAGGAATAGGTCCAGAGCTTTGTGCCGGTCCGCGCATCCACCGCGTAGACGTTGTTGGGAATCGTGAAATACAGCGTACCGTTGACCAACAGGGGGGTCGACTTGATGACGGGCACCGGTGCGCCCCGTTGCGCACCGACTTCGGTGATCCGATAGCTCCACTGCAATTGCAGGGATGCCACATTCGAGTCGTTGATCTGCTGCAACGAGCTGAAGCGCTCGCCCGAATAGTCCCCGTTGAACGTTGGCCATGACGTGGTCGGCGGGCGGCCCAGGGTCGTCATATCCAGCTCGCTGGCCCGGGCCGACGCAAGCAGCACGCCGAGACTGATGACCTGCCACATGAGACGACAGCCGTTCACTCGAGTCTCTCCAGGTAGGCGGTGACGTTGATCATGTCCGAGTCGGCGAGCTTGCCGATCATCTCCACATGCGCTGCCAGGGGATCGTGCAGCTCGACTGCAACTCGGGCATCACGCTCGATCACGACCCGCTCACCCGAATCCTGGGCGAGCTCGATGCGGAAGTCGTCAATTTGCTGGACTCGGCCCTGCCAGGTACCTTGTGGAGCCCGCACCGTCGCCGTGATGGCACGACCGGCGCCCATGCGTGGCGGCATGATCCAGTAGCGCTGCAGGTCGATGGGGCGCCACTTGTGTCCCAATCCCCTGAGATCGCCAGCCAGCGAATGACAACCCAGACAATGGCCCGCAACGTAGCGCTCGCCCTTGTTCGGATCGCCCAGGACGATGTTCTTGACCTGAAAGGTTCCGCGGTTGGCGACATCCTCGATCTGCTGACGTAGAAACTCGGCGATGTCCCGACGCTGCTCCTCGCTCAGCGTCGCAAAGGCCGGCATGCCTTTCTCGGGCCGTCCCGCTTGCAGGAACTGTGCGATGACAGAGCCATGCTGATCCTCGAGAACCAACTCCGAGTAGATGAGGCTCGGCCCCTCGGCGCCGCGCGCGAGGGGGCCATGACAGAAGGCACAATTGGCGGCATAAATGGGCGCTCCGCGCTTGGCTGCCGCGGCATCCGGCGCAGGTCCAAGTCCCAGGAATTCGCGCACTGCCTCTCCAGATCGGATTGCTCCCGCTGGCGGCGACGCCTGGGCATACAGGGCTAGCGGCAGACAGAGTAGCGCTAGTGCAGCAAACACCGCCCGCGCGGCAGCAACGAAAGGCTTCGGGCGCATGCGTTACTTTGCCGTCCAGCCGCCATCGATGAGTATGTCGGTGCCGGTGATGAAGCCTGCAGCTTCCGAGCATAGATAGCAGGCCAGCGCTCCGATCTCCTCCACCTTGCCCCACCGTCCCACCGGCAGGCTCGCCAGAAACTGGCGGTTGGCTTCGGGATTGTTCATGACCGCGGCATTCATCTCCGTGTCGAAGGGGCCAGGGCTGATGCCGTTGACCGTGATGCCTTCCGGTGCGAGCTCGAGAGCCAGCGCGCGTGTAAAACCCAAAAGGGCGGCTTTGGCCGATGAATAGGCCGTGCGCTCGGGCAGCGACACATGGCTCATGATCGAGGTCATATTGAGAATGCGGCCGTAGCCGCGGCCGCGCATGTGCGGCACGGCCGCGCGCGACATCAGGAAGGTGCTGACCAGACTCGAATCGATCACGCTGCGAAATTCGGCCAGCGTGAAATCCGTGATCTTCTTGCGGATGTTGGTGCCCGCGTTGTTGACGAGGATATCGATGGGCCCCAGCGCCTGCTTCACGGCTGCGCACGTCGCCACTACATCCTGTTCGTTCGTCACATCCGCGGCGAAGAATTCCGCCCTGCCGCCCGATTCGGTGATCGATGCCTTGACCTTCTGCATGCGACCAACGTCACGCGCTACCAGCGCAATGGCGGCGCCAGAGGCGGCCAGTGCCACAGCCATCGCTTCGCCCAGCCCCCGGCTCCCGCCGGTGATGAGCGCCGTACGCCCCGTCAGGTCGATTTTCATATCCTTTCCCTTTGCGCGAGCATTCGCTCGCTCGTCACAGTACGCACTGGCGCCCCCGGATCGAGAAACATCCAACAGGCAGCAGCGAGCCACGACGCCGCCACCATCAGATACAGGAGCGGGTTCCAATCACCGCCCGTACGCGAGACGATCGCACCGCCAACCACAGGCGCAACGAACCCCGCGAAATTACCAAACATATTCATGGCGCCCGATACGGTCGCAGTATGGCGCCGCCCAATCTCGACACAGGCATTCCACGAGATCGGCATGGTCAGATCGCTGCAAAAGCTCGCCAGCCCCATGGCAACCATTGCCAGGGGTGTGTTATCGATCCGCGTAACGGCGAACAACAGCACACCGGAAGCTATAAAGCCGAACGAGGCGATCTTGCGCCGTGAGAGGCGCGCGGCGGCAAATCCGGCCACGAGCGAGCCGCAGCCGCCAAACAACAGCGGCAGCATCGCCAATGTGGCCGCCTGTACCGCGCTCGCATGCCGCGCCTCCCGCAGGTACGAGGGCAACCACGTCACGTAAAAGTACCAGACGAACGAGAAACAGAAGTACTGGAAGAGAAGAATCAGCACCGGCACGGATGCCAAAGAGCGCCACCACTGGCGTTCGCCTCCCTGCGTGGTCACGGCACGCGCATCCTTCAGAAGAGCAAACTCCTCCGCGTTCACTGCCGGGTGGTCCGCCGGGTCGTCGCGAAACCACAGGAAAAACGCGATTGCCCAGACAAACCCGAGCCCGGCGAGGATGACAAAGGCCAAACGCCAGCCGTGCCACTGAACGAGCGCAAGGACCAACAGCGGTGTGACCGCTCCGGCCCAGCGCGTACAGGCCCACATCAGCGCCTGTGCCCGCAGGCGCGCTTACACCGGCAGCCACGCGCTGAGCATCCGCGTCAAGTTAGGAAAGCACCCTGCCTCGCCCGCACCAAACAGGAAGCGCGCGAGCCAGAGAGAACTGAAGCTCCATGCCGCGCCGGTCAGCGCGGTGAACGCCGACCAGGCGATCACGATGCGCGTCAACGTGACCCGCACCCCGAAGCGGTCCCCGAGCAGGCCGTTCGGCACTTCAAAGAGCGCATACGAAAGTCCAAAGGCGCCGAATATCAAGCCGAGCTCTGCCTTCCCTAGACTCAGTTCAGTTTGAATGCCCTCGGCGGCCTGTGAGATGGCCACCCGCTGCACGTAAGCGAGCGCGGCGAGACTGATCGCGAATGCGGTAACACGATAGCGCGCCGAGGTTGCGGTCACACGGAAGACTACCTGTCAGCGTGGAGGAGGAAGCTGGCTGCCGATGGTTTGAACATATTGCCCCCTGCGTTCACCCAGCGCGCGCAGCTCGGACGCTGCGGAAATCTTTTCTCCAGTGTCGAAAACTGTATACTATATTCGACCGATGTCAAACATGGGGTTACGCCACATGCGCTCCCATCCGGCTGCTCCAGGCACGACGCCCGAGCAGCGTAGCGCCTCCGCGTCCGAGCCGCTCCGCACCCCCTCGACGCTGAAATCCCACATTTTCCAGGGTCTCCGTGAGGCCATCGTGTCCGGCCGTTACCGGCCCGGCGACCGGCTGAATGAAAGCAAGATTGCCCGCGAGTTTGGTATCAGCCGCATCCCCGTGCGCGAAGCGCTGATGCAACTGCAGGAACACGGCCTGGTGATGAATCACGAGCGGCGCGGAATGTTCGTGACTCGGCTGAGCGAGGAAGACGTGCAGCGCATCAACAGTTTGCGCGTGGTGCTCGAGGCCGAGGCACTCAAGCTCTGTCGGCTCAAGATCAGCAAGAAAGACGCGGCGCGACTCACCGATATCATGGAGCGCATGGAGGCGTGGACTGAGCGAACCGAGATGGATGCGGCGGCATTGGATCTCGAGTTTCATCGCACACTGTGGGAAGCGGCCGGGAATGCTTATCTGACGAAGGCGCTCGACTCGCTCGTCACCTCCTTGTTCGCTCACAAAGCGCTGGAGAATGTCAGCGCCGACCTGAAGCGCTGGATCTTGCATCATCACCGCGACTTGCTCGATGTCGCTCTGGGTAATTCCAACATCGAGCCCGAGGCTGCCATCATCATCCACTTGCGCACGGGTTACAACGAGCCCGAGCGCTTCTCGAGCTTTGGCGTGGCTCGAGCGCCGACTGAAGAGCCCGCGGCGGGCAAGAGTCGGGCTCGCCCGCGCAAATGAGCGCACTTTGAGCGGTCAGTTCGCCGTAGTCATGTGAAAGACGGTAGTCGAACGCAGCGTCTCACCTGGTTTCAATAGTGTCGATGGGAAGCGCGGCTCATTGGGACTGTCAGGAAAGTGTTCGGTCTCGAGCGCCAGCCCGTCCCCTTGCCGGATAGTGGTACCCGCAGCGCTCGTCACGATGCCATTGAAGTGGTTGCCCGAGTACACCTGGACGCCAGGCTCAGTCGTTCGCACCTCGAGCAATCGCCCACTCGCCGGATCGTACATACGCACCGCCAGCGGTAAAGGATCGCCCGCGGGTTTCCGGAGCACGAAATTGTGATCGTAGCCTTTCGCGTAGAGCATCTGTTGCTCGCTGGAGCGAATGTGCGTACCAATGGCGGTGAGCTGCCGAAAATCGAGCGCGGTGCCGGCCACAGGCGCAAGCTCGCCGGTAGGCACCTGATCCGCATCGGTCGGCGTGTATTGGTCGGCCATCACCTGTAGCTGCTGTCCATAGACATCGCCGGAGCCGTTACCGGCGAGATTGAAGTACACGTGATTGGTCAAGGTCACCACCGTCGGCTTGTCGGTGGTCGCCTGGTAATCGAGGCGCAAGTCATTCGCGTCATCGAGTGTGTAAGTCACGTGGATCCGCATCTCTCCCGGAAAGCCCTGCTCTCCATCCGGGCTGACATGAGACAGCGTGACTCCCGCCCGGTCAGCTTCGCGGACGGTTTGTGCGCTCCAGACCATCGCACCGTAAAACGGCCGGCCGGAGTGCAACGTGACTCCATTGGCGTTCCCCGACAGCGCATAGTGATGGCCGTCGATGGTGAAGCCACCCTTGATGCGGTTGGCATAGCGTCCGATGAGAGTGTTGAGCCCACCGATCGCCTCGTAAGCCTTCAAGTCGGCGAGGCCCAGCACCACGTTCTTGATCTGACCGCGGCGATCCGGCGCGTTGAGCTCCGCGATTATCCCGCCGTAGTCGAGGATTTTTGCGCTGACGACATGGTCGTTGCTCAGCGTATAGACGTGAACGGGCCGGCCGTCCATCGTCATGCCGTAGTCACTCACTCTGACCTGGGGAGTGGCCAGCGCGCCAGCACTCACTCCCACGGCAAGCACACCGCCGAGCGTCGCTGCGCGCGCCAACACCAAATGCCTCAGAGGCGCGAAGTCGTGCACGATTTCCTACTCTCCCTGAGCCCGATCACCCTCATCATGATGGGCGTTACCGCGCGGCAAGTCGAGAGATCATCGCATGGCTTGCGCCAGGCTCACCGAATACAGGGAGTGGTGCGACAGGATGAACAACGCCTGTTGATTCGAGCCGCCGACCAACAGCTGCAGCGGGCGTTCCGGTACTTCGATGATTCCCTGTTGATCCCCGCTGGACCCATAGACGAAGACCTGGCCATTGGCCACGTAAACCCGCCCGGCAGCGTCGGTTGCCACACTTTCGCCGCCGCGCTCGGCAAAGACTTTCAGATCCGTGAGCGCACCTTTCGGACCGAGCGTGACGGCGTAGGTCTTCGCTTCCGAGCCGTTACTGACATACAGGCGTGTGCCCGGCTTGGCGATGATGAACCCGTGGCTGTCGAGTGAATGGGAGAACCGCCAGCCGCGGTGGTCGGGTGGACCCTGGTGGAAGACACGAAACGCCGGCAGCACCAGGCTACCGTCGGGCGCTGCGTATTCACGGCCTGGCCCCGTAGCTACATCGCGTGCGAAAAGCTCCGCCAGCGTCGTAAAGTGGTCGTGCGCCGGGTCGTACTGATCCTTGAACTCACCATTCACCCACCAAACTGCCGGTACGGCGATCGCCGCCTCGGGATGGCTGCCTGCGGGCTCGGGCTCGATCCTGGTGAGCGCCCCGTCGAGACCTTTCGGGTTGAGACTATAGACGGCACCCTGGAAGCCTGCGTTGGAAAGGACCAATAGATTGTCCGCATGGTCCACTGCCAGATTGACCGCATCCAGCGGGTGGCTGCTGACGATCCTCAGCCCCTGGTCTGGGGTCCAACTATAAATGCGCTGCATGATCCGATCGACGAAATAGAGCGTCCCGTGAGAGTCGAACACTCCGCCACCCAGCGCCTCAAAACCACTGGCGAGCTTCTTTACCGCGGGGCCCTTCGGAGGAGGCGCCGATGTTGGGGTAGCAGGCACATCGAGGCGCGCGAACTCCCGTTCGCGTACGAGCAATCCTTGCGCGACGTCTTCGATGGCGTTTTCGTAGGGATACTTGGTCAGCCGCAGGAATGTCGCGCAGTCGTCCCCGTCACAAGTCGCAAACCCGCTCTCGCCATTCACGTGGACATTGCGGAAATGGATGTCGCGCGCACCATAGAGCCGCACCGCCGCGGGCGCCGGACCCAAAGTGCGCGTCACGCGATAGCCGTGGTAATTTGCGACCAGAATGTCGTGAGAGTCGCGGATCTCGAGCGAGACAGCCTTGAGGCTCTCACCGAACTCCTCCTCGGTCTGCGGGGAGAGCAACTCCCAATTCGCGACCCGGTTCAAGACGATCTCGTTGCGGACATGATGCTCTACGGAAGTCTCGTAGACATGTCCCGGCGTGGTGGTGTCGGACACATAGAGACCCGCGCTAGCGTAGGTGTTCGGGCTCCACACGCCGTTGATCGTTCCACCGCCGCGCCTGACCCATAGGCTGGGATATTGGCCGTCCCAACGCCGGGCGGCATCCGCGTCGGCGCTATGGTTCGCATTGTAGGGGTTGAATCGAGTTCCGTTCGGGAGCTCGGTCCCGTGTCCACCCTCAAACTTGACGTCGTCGATGAGGGAATTCTCGCCTGCGCTCCACAGCAGCGCGGTCGCCCGGCGGTTGATGCCGCCGGTGAACAGTCCTACGCCGGAGACGATCGCATCGCCTCCCTCTGCGGACTGGACCAGCGCCTTGGGCTCTCCCACCCCCTCGTAAGCCGGAGTGTTGTCCGGCAGGCCAATCTGGGTCTGGCTCGGGTGCAGGGCAACCAACACGGAATCCGGCCGCAGCCGAATGGTATCGGTGACCCTATAAACACCGAGCGGCAGGTAGACCGTTCGATGCGTGTCGATCGCGCGTTGCAGGGCCGCGGTGTCGTCCGCCTGCCCGTCGCCCACGACGCCCAGGTCGTGCACGTTGGCCCACTCTTTGACTGGCGGCAGCGGCCGGATCGCCGGGGATCGTTGTACCGGAAGTGCCTGGAGTGCCGTCAAATCGGCACTGGTGGCCATCTGACCCATTTGGCCTAGTCCAGGCAACGTCAACCCATACGTGAAACTGCTGACGCGATAGCTCGGGCCCTTGCCAGCGACTGTGCGACCACTATCGCGATATTTTGCAAATACCGGCGTATCGGTGGCGAGCGCATTCTCGAAGCCGATCTGCGTATAGACGGTGCTCTCGTTGGAAATCACGACGGCAGCCTGCCTTACGTGCTCGAAGCGGACGTCCTTGCCCCAGAGCCAGTCGCCATAGCCGCGATCGATCTCGATGCCCACGGGCACAGCGCGCATTGCGACGTTGACGAGTGTGAGCTGCGCCTCGTGCTCACGGATCGCCGCGCTCCTCTGACCCTCGAAGGTCGAGTCGATCACCGTGAACTGCCACGCCGGTGATGGCTTCTCCGTCACGATCCCGTAGCGGCCGCCATGGAAATGGAGATTGTGGACCACGTTGCCGGCCTGATAGATGCCTGCAAAGCCGGACCCCAGCCGGAAGTCCATGTTGGCCAGGTAAGAGTGCTGGGCGACGCGAAAGCGGATGCCGGTCGCGGCCGGGTTCTCCGACCCGATCTCGATGTCGACATTGCTCATCGCCGAATAGAACGTGTTGGGATTGGCGTCCCAGATCTTCGGATCGAAGGGCACGACTGTCGGCGGCGGGAAAGGGACGCGCGGCATTTCAGCGCCCCCGACGTCCCGCGCGTTAGCGCCCCGCCTGACGCCCGTGAAGACGACCATGCTGCCGACGCCCTGCTGGAAACCCGGCGTGTGGTTTCCCAGGACTAGAACAGGACGCGTCCGGCCGACGCCGAAGACCCGGACAGCGGGCCAGACCAGGATGGTCCGGCTGATCCGGTAACGACCTGATGGCAAAAAGACAATACCGCCTCCGGTGTGCTCGGCGGCTTGGTCTATGGCCAGCTGAATTGCATCCGAGTCGTCCGTGCGGCCGTCGCCCTTGCCCTTGACCGTGACCGCACGGGGGTCCGCCGGTGCCGACTCGAAGACCGACGTGGAGGCGGAAGCCGGGCCGGCAGCCGCTGCCAGTGCAGCGACGCCGGCCAGCCAGGTTCCGAGCCAACGCGTCCATATGTTGCCGCCTCCACGATTGACCATTGTCTATTCGTCCCTGTCAGAAGTTGTAGCGCACACCGAGGCGATAGACCCTGCCGATCGTATCGTAGAGTGCCGGGTTGATGTCCAGCCCCGTATTTGTCTGGGGCGAGGGGACTGGATCCTTGTCGAAGACATTGTCGATCTTGACGAAGGCCAGCAGTGCCTCGGTCACGTTATAGCGCGCGCCGAAGTCCAGATAGAAAGCGCCCGGCATCTTGTTGACGTTGATCGTCGGATTGTTGACGGCCGCTTGACTGCCCGGTGCGTAGATCGGGCAGTTGGTCTGGCACACGATGTACTGGTTGCCGTACGTGCCGTCACTGAACCAGCGCTCGGTCAGATCGATGCCGAAGTCGCGATAGTCCCAGCTCTCCGTCGCGAACAGCCGCCAATTGGGCGTGTTGTTGGTGTTGTTGCCGGCGAGCTCGGTGGGGATCGTACCCGGGATGCCCGAATTCTGGGTGTAATGGATGACGTGCGTCGCCAGCGCGCGAACCGTCAGGTTGCCGGGCACATCGATCTTGTTGAGAGCGAAACGATAGCTTCCCTCGAAGTCGATGCCGTTCGTGTAGACCGAGGCCAGGTTGAACTGCTGCACGTTCACATATGGCGTGGTGCCGGCGGGCGGCGTCAGATTGAACGCGCTGCAATACTGCGTCTGCCCGGTGAAGCAGAAATTCACTTCTTGCTGCGCCGTCAAGTTCGAAATGATGCCGTTGACCCGGATCCGATAGTAATCGATCGAGGCGCTGAACTCAGGCAGGAATTCAGGATTTACGAGCGAGAAGCCAAACTCCAGGTTGGTCGCCTTCTCCGGCTTCAGCGCCGTGTTACCGGTCACATTCTGGATGATCGTGAGGGCGGAAGGTGGATTGGTGAACGGATTGTTGAAACCGGGGACGGTCGTGGCAACTGGCGCCGCGAACAGCTCCGACAGGTTTGGCGCGCGCACGTCACGGGAAAACACCGCACGCAACCGCAGGGGCTGGTACGGTGTCACCCAGGTACCGCCCAGTTTCCAGGTATATACGACGCCCGAGGTGGAATAGTCCGTCCAGCGGCCGGCCGGATTGAAGTTGACCTTGCCGAACGAGGTTGAGTCGACCAGCGGCAGGTTCATTTCCAGAAACGCTTCGGTCACATGGTACTGACCCGTGCCGTCGTGATAGTTGCCCGCGTACCAGTTCGATCCGGTCGCGCTGAGGATCGGATCGGCCGGATAGGCGCTGGAGTTGGGGCTCTCGGGGACCACGCCGTTGCCATAAGGATCGGCCACGACCCGATAGTACTCGCGCCGGTATTCGCCACCGAAGGCCACCGACAAAGGACCAGCCCAGAGCGAGACAGGCTCGCCGTTGATGGCGATGCTGGCTGCATCCTCGGTCTGGTGAGTGTGTTGGAAGGGACCGTTGGCGGGCTCGATGTAGGCGAGCGCATCCGCACTCGGGGCGACATTTCCAAAGATGTCGATCGGGACGCAGCCGTTGGCGCGGGCGGTCGCATTATTACAGACGATCTGGCCGTTGAGGGAGATCGCCTGGATGGCTTGGCTGTACCTGGGATTGAGCGGGATGTTCGAGACATGGATGTCCGTGGTGTTCATCCCATGCTCGTAATAAGCATCGTAGTGCCAGTCCGTGGCGATCAAGTTCACCGCTCCCTCGGCACCGAGGACGAAGCGCTCCTGGACGCGCTTGGGCCTGACGATGATGTTGGGAAGCATGGCGTTGTCGACCCCATACCCGAAACTGGTAATCCCGTCGGCCGCGCAGGCCGTCTGGATCGAAGCGGGTACGTAGGGATTGGAGCACTGCAGGGTGAGACCCGAGCGTTGCGCGCCCGGATTCGGCTGGTTGCTAGTCCTGACCTCCGCCACGTTGACCGTGGCGTAGATTTCGTTGTCGTCGTTGATGCTCCAGCCTACCCGGCCAAAGCCCACCAGGCGCTGCTGGGATGACAGCAACGAGGCGCCGATGCCGATGGCGCCGGAATTATCGCCACCTACGCAAAAGCCGGTATAACAGCCGGCCACTCCGCCCGCGGCAGTCTTGTTCGGGACACCGTTCGAGCCGTAGACGAACGGAAATGGATTGCCGGCGGCGTCAAACGCGGTACCTTGCAGCGGACCGTTGGTGATCAAGCCCCACTTGGAGTACTGGTAGGATTGCGCGTGGTCGGCGTAGACATACTGCGGCAGGCCATTGTTGACGATGTTGGTGTTGAGAAGGGTCGAGGCACGGAACCACTTGCGGCCATTCGCCGCGTTCTCGCCGAATCCGCCGGCTGGGACACCATCCTCGTGGTTATATTCGACCGAGCCTTCCAGATGCAGGCGGTCGTTGAAGAAGGCGCCGCCGGAGGCCGCGCCGAGCAAAAACTGCCCATCGTCACCGTAGGTCGTGATGCCTCCCTGAGCCTGGGCCTTGAAGCCCTCGAAGCGCTTGTCGGTGACGAAGTTGACCACACCACCGACCGCATCCGAGCCGTAGGACGCCGAGGCGCCGCCCGTTACGACGTCCACGCGCTTGATCAGCAGTTGCGGGAACTGGCTGATGTCCGGAACTCCGGTGACGTTCGCGCCGACCACGCGTTGGTTATCGAGCAGCGTCAACGTACGGATCGGGCCCAGGCCGCGCAACGAGAAGGAGCTCAGTCCCTGCTGGCCGCTGGAGGTGCTGAACGTCCCGGTGTTGGTTCCTGTCGAGCCCATCAACGACGGCAGCTGCGTGATGGAAGTAAAAATGTTGGGCTCGGCGAACTTCTGCAGCTCGCTCGCGCTGACCATGGTCGTGGGAGTCGGGGCCGTGAACCCGGTCGTCGTGATGCGCGTGCCGGTTACCGTGATCGTCGAGAGATCTATGTGCTCTACTTCGTTGCCGGTGCCATTTGGCGGCGCACTGTTACTGGCGGCGCTTTGCGCATACGCCGGACGATGATGGAGCGCGCAGGCTACGGCCAGCGCGACACCACTAACTAACCGCATTGCGGGCTTGATATATACCATCGAGCGATCCCCCCTGTAGGCGTTGCTCAGTAGTGGAAAATAGGTTTACTGCCGGTGCGAAGACGGTGGCGGCTCATAGTCGACCAGCTCATCCACCGGGTGTTTCCCAGCCCACGCGATTGCACGTAATAACATCTTCTGAATCGCGGGCTGAGCGAAATTGGAGTAGCTGTGTCCCTGCATCCACACGAATGCCCGCGCCGGTTGGCCGCCGGGTAGGGTGTGCTCGTAAGTCCATATCTGCGGAACCACCTCGCCTTTGTGGGTACCGGCGCTCGGCGTCCCATCGATCACGGTGGTGGCTAACACGTGGATTGCCGGCCGGGCAGCCCACGTCATATTGAAGAATGCTTCGTCTCTTAACGTAACTCCCTGTAGTCCCTGTACCAGCGGGCTCGACTTGTCGACCACGGTGTAGGGCACGTTTGCATCTAGCGTGAAGTTGATCTCGCCGTGCTGCTTGCCGCCGCCGACGAGGGTCGCGAAATACGCAGGGTTGGGGCCGCACAAGGCATCATGGATGCTGACGATGCCGCCGCCGCGCTTGATGAATGCTTCGAGCGTCGCGCGCTCGGCGTCGCTCAGATATCCGGCGTCACCCTTATAGATCACCAGTACCGCGACGCCTTCCAACTCCTGCGCCAGCGGCGCATGCAGCGAGCCGCTCACCACAGCGCCGTGCTCGGTCAGCAATTTGCTCCAGTCGGCCAGGAATTGCGGATAGTCGTGCTGCCCCGGCCCATGCGTCTTGAGCCCCGCGCGCAGGTAGACCTGTATACCGTTTGGGTTCTGCCCGGGAATATGCGGTGGGCTGGCGGGCGGACCGGTCGGAACTTGCGCAGGGCAAAGCCCCCAGAAACCGATCCCCAGAACGGCGCTGCATACACAGGAAAGAGGCCTCTTGCCCCTCAAAACGCGCATTCCACCCCCCCTGCCATCTACGCAGAGCAGCATAACCGTATACAGTATTCATCTGCAAGGGGTAGCGGTAACACAATACGTGCAGTATCGAGATCAGCCAGGCTGACTGTATATACCCGCTGGATGAGCGCGTTGGGTTTTGTGACTAAGCTCACGGATCAAACCGTGAGGAGCAGGCTCGCGACCAAACGGCCTACCAGTACTGGTTGTATCGGATGAGGATCAACCGGGAAAAGCTACCGCGGGATCAACTGAGCCAACGAGTGCATGTGCCAGCCGCCGTCCTCCTCACCACTGGAGCTCTTGGGGCCAGCGACCCGGGTCGATTGCGAGAAGAAGACGTGCCAGGAGCCATTCTCCCAGACAAAAAAGTCGGAAGTCAGGTCCGGTTTGCGACTCGCGTCGGCGGGCTTCCAGGTTGCATATGCGACGGCAACCTCAGCGTGGATCGACACCGTGAGTTGCGGCATGGCCACGGGCTGCCGGTTCTTACCTTTGTTCTTGGCCGTATTTCCCAGCTCATCCGCCACGGTTTTGACTTCCCCCGTACTCATCACCTCCCTGAAACCGGGAGTCAGGAGACAACTCTCGAAGCTCGTGTCACCTTGCGCAATGGCTATGGTCCAGTATTTCTCGAGCTGTTGAATCGTCGCGGTATCTTTTTGCTGGTGCGTCAGCCCCGGCAGATCGCATGCACCGGCGGCCTGCGCTTGCTGGGTCAGCAGGGCGCCTACCGACACCAAACCAGAAACGAGTTTCCTTGCAATATCCATTGAGACCTCCCACGGCACACGTCCAGGCTGCGCAATCCCCCGCCTTCTAGCACACGCATCACGCCCCGGGCAAACGAACACCAGCCGGTCGCACAATGTGAACGGCCTGCTGGAAATCGCGTCAAATTTGTAACTCACGGCGCCCGCGGGCCTGTGCCAACCTGTCTCGCATGACGAAACAGCAGGAGAACCGCTATGACCACGGCAAAGTCAGTTGAGAATGCAGACCAATCCCCCGTGCGACCGGCAATCGTGTCGCCGGAGGACTGGGAGGCTGCGCGCCAGCAGATGCTCGTAAAGGAAAAGGCCCACACGCGTGCGCGCGACGCCCTGGCCGCCGCACGCCGACGGATGCCGTGGATGGCCGTCGAGAAGACGTATCAATTCGAAGGACCCAAGGGCAAGGTCAGCCTGCTCGACTTGTTCGAGGGTCGGCGTCAACTGATCGTCTACCGCGCCTTCTTCGAGCCTGGGGTGTTCGGTTGGCCCGATCACGCTTGCCGCGGCTGCTCGCTGGGAGCCGATCAGGTCGCGCACCTCGCCCACCTGAACGCCCGCGACACTACCCTCGTCTACGCCTCACGAGCACCGCAGACAGACATTGCGCGCCTGAAGGCGCGGATGGGTTGGGATATGCCCTGGTACACCATCATCGACAGCTTCGATGTGGACTTTGGCGTGCATGAATGGCACGGCCACAACATATTCTTCCGCGATGGGGATCGCCTCTTTCGCACATACTTCATCAACAATCGCGGCGATGAGGCGATTGGGACCACCTGGAGCTACCTCGACCTCACACCCCTCGGTCGCCAGGAGACCTGGGAGGACTCGCCCAAAGGCTACCCGCAAACCCCACCGTACAAGTGGTGGAACTGGCACGACAACTACACGGCCGAGACCTCCCCGGACCCGAAGTGGGTCGAGGTATCCGACGCTGGCGAAGCCGCCTTCCGGAACCAGAAATGACAGCTTTCACGCGCGATGAGCCTCGAGCTCCTGACATAGCAGATCGTCGCGACTTCCAGGCGGAGTTGGCTGCACTGCGGGTTTGAGGTCATTGCCCCTCTTGGGCAGAGCAATGCCCAGATGCGAAGATCGTTTGCAGCACGGTTGCGCGCGCCAGCAACCGTAGCGGGCTCAAGCAGCTCTAACTCATTGTTTTAGCAGCTCATCCCGATAGAGCGACCCCTCGCCGGTGAGCGCGCCGGGGGATTTCCCCAATCCCCACGTATCACCAATGACGAGCAACGTCCATTCGCGAGGAGCCTCATGAGCCATCACATCATTCGCCTGCGTCTGCAGGCAATCGCTATCACCGTACTCACCTGTTTGGCGTTGAACGCCGCCCAAGCCCAGATGAAAGGAAACTTCGACGCGGCGGATGCCAACCATGACGGACACGTTACGTTCGAGGAGTTCGCGGCGTATGCGAAACAGGAGTTGGGCAACGCCAACGGCCGCAAAGCGCGCAAGTTCAAACAACTGAGCGATGAGCAGCAGACCAATCTCCTGCACAAGCGATTCGACAAGGCAGATCGCAACCACAAGGGCTACCTCGATCGCAGTGACTGGACTGCACCGAGGACCTGAGGACGCCACTGAACCTACAGGACATCGCAGAGGACATCGCACATGTTGATTCGCAAAACCAGGTTGACCTTGTTGTTGCTCGCGACCGCTGCTGCTTTTGCGGCCGAAACCGCCAATGCCGGCGGCGGTGCTGTCTACGTAGGGCCACGGAGCGGCGCCGTCGTGGGCTGGAGACCAGGGCCTCATGTAGCCTACGTGCGACCCGCTCCGGTTGTCGTACGACCAGCTCGAGTCGTCGTGCGACCCGCACCAGTCTATGTCCATCCCGCGCCAGTCTACGTAGCGTCGTCCGTGCCGCTCTATCTCCGCCCCGCACCTGTCTACGTAGCTCCCGCACCCATCTTTGTTGTTCCGCCGCGATGAACCGCATCATCACTGCGTTGCGCCGCTCAGCGCCGCTCACACTCGGCCTAGGCCTGACGTTAACCGTCGCGAGCTGCGGCGGTGACGGTTGCGATGCCGATTACTATGGTGACTGCACTTACGGTACCAGTGCGGACGAAGTCTCCTTCGGGCTCGTCGCCGGCGACTTCAATGGCAGTGGTCGGGCGTCAATCATTCAGACGAGCACCATCATAGGAAGTGAGCTTTCCATCGCCTATGTGTACGGGAATTACCCTTATGGTACTGGAAGCTACCTCAAGTCCTATCTGTCCACGGGACCAAACACATTTGCTACGCCTACCCTGATCGGGGATGGCTACAACCCGCTGTACCTGGCCACAGCGGATCTCAACGGCGATCATCTCCCCGACATCGTGTCAGCCAGCTTCGAGGATGGCGCCTTGTCGGTGTTCTTCAACAACAGCTCGAGCCCTGGAACGTTCAATTCACCGCTGGTATTGTCCTCTCCAGGTGCCTCACAAGTAGCCATTGCCGATGTCAACGGTGATGGCTTGCCGGACATCATCTCCGCTGATTTCAACGTATCGCTGTTCGTGCAAGCTGCGCCGGGCACGTTTTCCACGCCGATCGCGCTATATCCCGGTGGCGCGAATTGGGTGGCCGTAGGTGACCTCAACGGCGACGGAACGACGGACGTCGCGCTGACCGACAACGTTGGCGTGAAGATTCTGACGCACCTCGGTGATGCTGCCAGCACAACCTATTCGGCGGCAGTAGCTGTATACACCGACTACGGTCCCCCCGGCTCCTGGGGAAACAACCTGATTGCCGTAGCGGATGTAAACGGTGACGGGCTCAATGATCTGGTCATAACCGATTTGTACCCCTATGGTGGCAGCTCCCCTGCCGTTGCGATTCTCCTCCAGAACGCATCCAGCCGCGGCACCTTTCTACCGCCAGTAAGCTATCCCATCGCAGGCGAAAGCGTCCCACAATCAATCGCAGTGGCGGACGTCAATGGCGATGGACTCCTGGATGTCATTGTCGGTGGATCCTACGCCGTGAGTGTTCTGCTGCAGAACCCGAGCAGCCCTGGAACATTCGCCCCAACAGCCAACTATGGCGCAACCAATGCCAATGAGATCGCAGTAGCTGATATCAACGGCGATGGGCGCCCAGACATTGTCATAGCGACCGGAGTCAATCACCCCCTCCAGAATGGGATTGCCGTCAACCAGCCCGGAGTGCTGCTGCAGAGCTCGACGGCGCTCGGCACCTTCCTGGCGGTCTCGGATCTGCCTTGAGAGCACCCCATGGCTATGCACCACCTCGTCCGTCACTGGTTCTACCTGTTTGTTCTCGGGTCCGTGATGCTGGAAATTCTCTATTTTCGGGTCATCCCGCACCGCCCTTATCCGTTCAAGGAAATGTTCGCAAGTGTGGGCGTCTGGATCTTGCGCATGCCGGTGCGCCTGCTACGGCCTTTGATCGTCGCGCCGATCGCATACTTTGTCTGGGCGCACCGGCTGACCACAGTCCCGCTCAATAGTCTCTGGGGTTTGTTGCTTCTGTTCCTGGGCACCGAAGTTACCTACTACTGGATGCATCGCGCGAGTCACGAAATTCGTTGGATGTGGGCTTCTCACGTGGTCCACCACACACCCGAGCAGATTCACCTGGCGAGCGCGTTCCGCCTGGGCGCCACCGAGCTGTTCTCCGGAGCGTGGCTCTTCCACGTGCCGCTGTATTGGCTCGGGTTCAATCCCCTTGCCGTCAGTGGCATGTTGGCGATCAACCTGGCCTACCAGTACTGGTTGCACACAGACCTGATCGGCCGGCTCGGGCCGCTCGAGTGGGTATTCAACACTCCATCGCACCACCGGGTGCACCACGCATCGAACGAGGAGTACCTGGACAGCAACTACGGCGGAATCCTCATCGTCTGGGACCGGCTCTTCGGCACCTTCATGCGTGAGGAGCCGCGGACTGCGATCAGGTATGGCCTGGTCCATCCGCTCGGTAGCTTGAACCCGTTCACGCTCCTCTTCCACGAATGGATCGCCATGGGGCGAGACTTCGCGCAGGCTCACACTGTCCGTGAGCGCTTGAGGCAACTCTTTGGTCGGCCGGCTAACAGCCTCGCTCTTGGTATGCAGCGTGCTGGACAATGAGCCGTTCGCATGGCCTCCAGAGCACCACCGAGGAGCAACTGGTCGCCTGGTCGGCGTCGGGTGATAGACGCGCATTCGACGAGCTGGTGCTCAGGTACGGCCCTTACGCACTGCGCGTTGCGGCGCGCATCGTGCAGAACAGGGCGCTCGCGGAGGACGTGGCTCAAGAAGCGTTTGTCCGTTGCTGGTCGCAGATACATCGTTTCGATCCGCGCCAGGCTCGCTTCACGACCTGGTTGTATCGGATTGTGGTCAACCTCTGCATCGATCTGAAAAGGCGCCCTGAGCCCGAGCCTCTACCTGAGGACTTCGATCGCATCGATGCGGGCGCCGACGCTGAGGAAATGATGGAATACAGTGAACGTGACACCCTCCTTGCACGAGCGCTCAGTGATCTGCCCATGCGTCAACGAGCCGCCCTGACTCTGGTATACGACCAGGGCCTGTCCGGCGCCGAGGCGGCCCGTGTGCTCGGCTCGACGGTCAAAGCTGTAGAGCGGCTGCTCGCCCGGGCACGGGCTTACTTGCGCATACGCCTTCGATCCAGACAACCCGCGGAGTCCGATCGATGATGACTCTCGACCGATTCAAGTCGCTGCTCGACAGCTACGGTGGCCGCATCGAACGCTGGCCCTCGCTAACACGACAGGACGCCCTCGATCTATTGGCCCACTCCGCGGCCGCTCGCGAGCTCCTGGAGGACGCCCGCGACCTGGATGACGCCATCGCGAGAGCCGGCGAGGCGCAAGACTCGCGGAGTTGGCCGCCAGGGGAAACCACGGCAGCAATGGCGAGGCTGCGCGCGCGCGTGTCGGCGCGGATCGCCGCTCCAGCCCCTGCCCTGAATAGCCAGCGCACCGAGCCAAGCTCGTTATGGGCAACACTGTTGTTGAAGCCCTTGCAACCCGGCTGGGGCGGCCTGTTGACTGGCGGCGTACTCGCCGTCGCCGCCGGGCTCATCGTTGGAATGCTCTACACGTCGACCCCACCGCCGGGCAATGTGTTGCTTCTACTGGAACCCACACCGCTACAGATCTTCTCGGATTCACCCAGATGAGTACACCATCACCCGAAATCCGCAGGTGGCGGCGCTTCGCGCTGCCCGTCTCCATATTGTTGAATCTATTCCTGATCGCCGTCATTGGTGGCCACCTGCTCCGACATCATGGCAACGAGTTTGGTACGGGCGCGCCGTCAGTGGCACGTATTCTCGCCAACGCACAAGCGAGCCTGTCGGCGCCTGACGCGGCTGCCTTCGGTGCCGTCATGCGGCGGGACGCGCCTCGCTATGTCCAATCGGCACTCGAGCTGTCACGGGCGCGCAACGCACTCGAGCGCCAGATCATGGCGCAGCCCTACGACGCAGCCGCTACCAAGCAAGCCTTCGTTGCCTGGCAGGAGAGCGGTGATCGCTTCCTTGTGGATATCAGCGACTCGCTCGTCGAGGCCTTGGGCCGGGTCTCGCCCGAGGGCAGACAGAAGCTGGTTGCAAGCCGCCATAGGGCACAACAGGGATTGCGCATTCCGTAAAGACGAAATGGAGAGATGCGGCGATGTACAGATTGAGATGGGCAGGTGTCGTGCTGATTCTGGCAGGTGTTGCTGCTATGCCCCTTCGGGCCCAATCCCTGCCGGAGTTGGAAGTCGAGCAGGAGGGGCTTGCCGGCAAACCGCAAGCGGGCCACTGGAGCGCCGCGATCGGGGCAGGTTTGGCCTTCGTGCCGCGCTACCAGGGCGCCGACACTTACCGCGTTCGACTGGTCCCACTCGCCCTGGTCCGTTACGACGATGTCTTCTTTGGGCCCTTGGGACTGGGTTGGGCGGCCATCCACTGGGAGGGGTTACGCGCCGGCCCCATACTCGGCTACGAAGGAGGTCGCAGAGAGTCCGCCGATCCGCACCTCTATGGACTTGGAAATATCTCACCGAGCATTACAGGCGGCGTGTTTGCGACCTACCGGCTCGCGCCCTTCGAGATTGCAGCCACGGTGCGCCAGGCCATCACCCATCGAGGCAACGGGCTCAACGGCTTCGTCCGGCTGGAGTATCGCGCGCAGATCATTCCCCATCGGTGGGACTTTCGCATCGGACCGCACCTGGATTTCGCCAATGCCGTCTACGAGCAAACCCGCTTCGGTATCTCGCCGCTTCAGTCGGAACAATCGGGCCTGCCCGTGTTCACACCCGGCGCAGGGCTCAAGGATGTAGGGCTGCGTGCGAGCCTCACATATTTCTCCTCCGAGCATCTCATCCTGCGGGCCTTTGGCGACGTCAACAGATTCACGGCAGACACGGCCGACAGCCCGATTGTCCTGAACCGGACACAACGTTTCTTTGGCGCGGGGATCGCTTACCACTTTTAGCGCCACGAGACCTTTGGCATATCCGGGACGCCCACCGTCTGGGAACCGGGAGCGGCTGAATGGATTAGAATAGGGCATGTCCCCACCCGCTCGAGGCCGAGCTTCGGCGTCGAGACCAGGAGCCCACCCGATGTCGGCTCGTCCTGCGCGAATACCGATTTTGCTGGCCATCGCGACGCTGGCTCTCGCGCCCACCCGAGTGAGCGCGCAATGGGCCAGCTATGAGAGGATGACGGTCGACTCCCTCGAGGCCGCCCTGGCGAAGCCTTCCCCGCAACCGATCCAACTAACCGGAAAGAATCTATCCGACCTGGACCTGCGCGCATTCGACTTCCGCGGCGCCAACTTATCCTCCTCGGTCTTCAACGACGCGAAACTGATGCACGCAAAACTCGACGGGACCAACCTTACGGTGAGCTTCTTCGAGCGGGCCGACCTGTCGGCGGCCTCGTTGACAGGTGCAATGATGTTTTCCGTGCAAATGAACGGCAGCATTCTACGCCACGCGAACCTCGCGCGCGCACGCTTGATCGGCAACTTGCGCCGTGCCGATCTCTCCGGCGCCATTCTCACTCACGTGAATGCGGCAGCCGACATGAGGAACCAGTCCATGGGCCTCATGAACGCCGTCCTGGCCAATACCAAAGCGGTGGGAGCTGACCTGTCAGATTCCGATTTCTCGCGCGCCGATCTGAGTTTTGCGGACTTCAGTGGCGCGCGCATGCGGCGCACGCAGTTGATCCGCGCCGATCTGAGCGGTGCGAACCTGACCGGCGCGGACCTCAGTCAAGCGAACCTACGCGACGCTCAGGTCATCGATACTGACTTTTCCAAAGCCAACCTCACCGGCACCGACTTTACCGGCGCGACCTTCCGGGGCGTGCGCGGGCTAGACACTGCGATTACGCAGGGCGCCCGTGGCCTTCCACCACCGGCACCGAGAGCCGATCAATAGGCGAATCGGCCAGGCTCCGGCCGGGTTGTCGCCTGCGCATAACCAACAACAACAAACCTGTTCCCTCGCACCATTTGGGTG
>Ga0068855_100001684_pt1 | contig 27684 bp, 30 predicted proteins | sample KBSCornC52_FD_66592 | JGI IMG/M metagenome (GOLD analysis project Ga0068855, IMG submission 66592) | Corn rhizosphere microbial communities from Kellogg Biological Station, Michigan, USA - KBS Corn C5-2 | ecosystem: Host-associated > Plants > Roots > Rhizosphere > Soil ... | reverse complement strand
TTCAACAGCTTCACTGTCAGATACTACATAGCCGTTAAACCCAAATTTTTCACGTAGCAACTCCGTTAAAAAATAGTGACTGCCGGTAACGGGTTCACCGTTCCAGTCGTTGTAGCTGCTCATGATGCCCAGGGGATTGGCCTCCTGTATTACCCTGCGAAAGGGGTACAGGAACATTTCATACAATTCGCGCGGCGCAACGTGCGGGTCGGTGCGGTCGGCGCCATCACGGCCGCCTTTGGGCACGCTGTAAACCGCAAAATGTTTTAAGGTTGATGCCACACCTTCGCTTTGTACGCCCAGGCACATTTGCTTGCCCAGTTCGGCTATTAAAAACGGATTTTCGCCATAAGTTTCCACCACACGTCCCCAGCGCTGGTCGCGCGATACATCCAGTATGGGCGTGTAAATATTGGTGTAACCAAGCGCTTTGCCCTCACGGCCAACTACCTGACCGGCAAGATGCACCAGGTCCTTATCCCAGGTGCTGCCAATGCCAATAGGGGCAGGGAGAGACGTTGCCCTGTCATGATTAAGGCCGTGGATGCCCTCGTTGGTAAAATCAACCGGGATGCCCATCCGTGTTTGTTCCACAAACCATTTTTGAATGTTATTTATTGCCGAAGCGTGTTTGCTATACGGGTAGGAGTACTGTGTTGGCGCGGCATCTGTGTGCGAGGTTAAATTGTTGAGTTCCTCATCAATATTGGCAATGCCATCTTTCCAAACCTCATTCTTCCATGATGCTGTGGGCATTTCTTCCTTTAAAACCCGTTTATAGCCGTAGAGGGTTGCCAGCTGGCAGGTTTTTTCGTCAACCGTCATCTGGCTAAGCAAATCGGCCACGCGTTTGTCAATTGGCTGCGACGGGTCTTCAAAAACATCCATTTTGCCGTTCTTGTTAAAATCTATCCAGCCTTTGTGGTAGATGGATTTATCCTGGGCAAAGGTGGTTGCAGTAAGAAGTAGCAGAAGCAGTGGCAGTAGCAGGTTTTTCATCAAGGTGCGAATTGGGTTTTTCAAATATAAGTTTGATTTTGCATTTCGGATACTCGATGTCGGAAATGTTACCGATTTATATCTGCGCGCCACCTTTCGCCTCTATACCTGTCAGCGGGCCACGAGCGGGGACGCTCGTGGCAGCAGACTGCCTGCGCGAAACATCGCCCGACTGAATCAGAGAAATCCACAAATCCGCTTAATCCTCCGAAGGAGTCCTTTGGACCGGTTCAGACAAACAAAAAAGCGCTCCGGTAAACCGAAACGCTTTCTATAATCGAGTTTGAATGAACTAAACCACCCACTCCTCACCACTCACTAATTCACCCATTCACTAACTCACTAATTAATTCTTAGCAAACTCGCCATTGGCGTTAATGATAACATCTTCGCTCAGCATAGCTGACGGTGCCGAAGGCGCAATACCAAAATCTTTCCTGTTGATAGTTCCGGTAAGTTTAAAGCCGGCGTCATCTTTTTTGCTCATTGGGTTAACAATGGTGCCGCGGTACCAAAGATCCATCGTAACCGGTTTGGTTACACCATGCATGGTAAGGTTTCCGCTTAATTTATAATGATTTGCAGAAACTGTAGAAATGCCTGTGCTTGTAAAAGTTATAGTAGGGAATTTAGCAGCATCAAAATAGCTTGCAGACTGTAAGTCCTTGTCGCGGTACTCAACATCGGTATTTACCGAGGCTACGTTTACCGATAAAGTGAATTTTGCATCGCTGAAATCAGGTTTTGCTGCAACGATGGTACAGGTAAAATCTTTAAATATACCATCAACGTCAGAAACTGATAAGTGAGTGATGGTGAATCCTAATTTGGAGTGCATCTTGTCGTTGGTCCAGGTGCTTTGCGCAAAGGCTGCCGTGTTTAACAAGGCTGCTGCAAATAAAATAAATGCTTTTTTCATGATTGTTTTTGTTTTGATATGATTTATAAAATTCGATTTCGTGTCACAAACATAATACAAAAAATTAATCAATATGATGTATATATGTTTAAACATGTATATATGACAATCCGGTGATTTTGAAGGCGTAGAAATGGGGCGATTTAACCACAAAGGACACAGAGAAGGCACAAAGATTTCACGGAGAAAAAGAAGTTATATGAGCTTATTATACCAAAATGTATTTACGCAATAAAATCTCAGTGGCCCTCCGTGTATTCTCTGCGGCCTCTGCGGTAAAATTCAACCACAGGTCCCAAAGAAAAATATAGTATCTGTCAAAAGGAAAGTGTAACGATAGGATAAAAAACATAAAAAATCTTCGTGTATTCTTTGTGTTCTTAGCATTCTTAGTGGTTAAAAAATATTCCGGCATTTATATTTGTAAAAACTACACAATGAAATACAGAGAATTGGGAAAAATCGGCGAAAAGTTATCGGCCACAGGTTTAGGTTGTATGGGGATGAACCATGGCTACGGCACTGCCGACGATGCCGAATCTATCGCCACGCTGAACCTTGCTATTGATTTGGGCATTAACTTTTGGGATACTGCCGATATTTACGCCGACGGCAAAAACGAGGAGCTGGTAGCCAAAGTTTTGGCGCCCAACCGCCACAAAATATTTATTGCTACCAAATTCGGGTTCAGATTACGGGAGGGAAGCAGTGCCATGCCGGGCGGCGCGGGCAGTTACGTTGATGGCTCGCCACCTTACATTAAAATAGCGGTTGAAAAAAGCCTTAAGCGGTTAAATATCGATACCATCGACCTTTATTATGCACATCGCATCGACCCTGATATACCCGTTGAAGAAACCGTTGGCGCCATGGCCGAGCTGGTAAAAGAAGGAAAAGTGCGGTACCTGGGCCTTTCGGAAGCCTCGGCAGCATCTATCCGCAGGGCACATGCTGTACATCCGATAGCGGCATTACAAAGCGAATATTCGCTGCTCACCCGCGATGTGGAGGATGGTATATTACCTGTTTGCCGCGAATTGGGTATATCGCTGGTGCCCTTTAGCCCCTTGTCGCGTGGCTTAATAACCAATATGTTAAATGTGGACGAATTGGCTAGTGGCGATTTCCGCAAAACATTACCGCGATTTGGCGACGATTATAAAGAAAACAACAGGCAACTGGCAGGCGCTTTCGCAGATTTTGCTTCTCAAAAAAACTGCACGGCTGCGCAATTGGCAATAGCCTGGGTTTTAGCGCAGGGCGATGATATTATCCCAATTCCGGGTACCAAGAAAACCAAATACCTCCGTGAAAATGCCGGAGCGGTTGATGTAAACCTCTCAGCCGCCGACCTCCGGGAGATTCAAAACATAGTCGACCGTTACCCTAATACCGGGATGCGTTACGGCGAAGGGGCCATGAAACTGGTTAATAATTGACTTGGATTTTTAGGATTATCTGAACCGGGATTTATAGGATTTGAGAATTGCCATGATATTGTCTAAACCTTGATTCATAGGATTTTAGGATTAAGGGATTACTAATTTGATAAGCTAGTTTCCATCGGGATGAATAACATTCAACAACATTTCCGCCATACAAATCGTGATAATCCGTTAATCCCATAAATCCCGGTTCAGACAATCGGATGCTGTCTGAACCTTGATTCATCGGATTTTAGGATTAACGGATTGCCAATTTGGTAGCGCGTTTCCATTAGAATAAATAATGTCCAACAGCCTAACCGCTATGCAAATCGTGATAATCCGTTAATCCCATAAATCCTCCGAAGGAGTCCTTTGGACCGGTTCAGACAAAAATAAATCAAGACAATCCCCTAATCCTACAAATCATGGTTCAGACAATCATGGTTCAGACCATGTTAAAAAACGGTACAAATACCGTTAAAACACCCCCTGTAATCGTTTGGTGGCGTATTTTTTATGTTTTACATTTGCTCAGACCCTAATCTTATGGAGACATTTGACATAAACATAGCCGGAGAAACCTATAAAGTTACCCGCACATCCCCCGATAATACCTACAGTGTATTTAACCACGCCACCTTTCACACTATTCATAAAAATGATTTTGGCTTGTGGCGGTCTATCGAACACCGGTTCGGAAAAGAAGACATCCCGATTTACGAAATCGGCGACGCGATAGAGCAGCACCATGCAACCTGGCATATCACCTCGGCCGGTTTTGCCGGCAAATTAAGGCTCATTTAATTGTTGCCGGGCACCAGTCGCTAATGAAATCCCATTACTGATTAAAAAACTCGTCTACCTTATTGTTAAAATCGTCGGTATGCTCAATTAGCGTTGGGTGGCCCGAGTTGGGTACAACCCAAAGCCAGGCTTTAGCTATGTGTTGATATATCGTCAGCGTATGGTCAACCGGTATCAGGTCACGATCGCCGCAAATGATAAGCGAGGGGCATTGGATAGCATATAACGATGATGGCGCAATATTAGGCTGATCATAATCGAGCATAAATATTTTCCAGTCGTTTTTTTCTTTGGCCGTCGTTCTCACCAGGTTTTTCTTGGCCTGGTATTCTTTCTTCATGTCTGCCCAAAGGGATGGGATCAGCGCAGTTGAATCGGGCCATAAATTAGCGCCGGTTGATGCCAGTTTAATTACCTTGTCAGGATGCCGCATGGCCAATAGCAGGGCGTTGATGCCGCCATCGCTCCAGCCAATAACGTATGTTTTTGCAATATGCATGGTGTCAAGCAGGGCGCTGAAATCGTCGGCCATTTGTTCAAAGCTTAATGAATCGCTCGGGTCGGTTGATTTGCCATGGGCGCGGCTATCTACCAGGATAACCTTATATTTTTTGGCAAAAAAAGGTACATTTTTGGAAAAGGCCGACATGCTGCCGCCGTTACCATGTATCATCAATACGGGTTTGCCTTCGCCGTAAACCTCGCAATATAATTTAATGCCGCGTATGTTATAGTATTTTCCGGCAGCGGGGTTATCGCCATAGGGAACAGCTTTTTGCTGACCAAAAGAAGTTATTGCGCTCGCGCATATGAGCAACAATAGTACAATTAGTTTTTTCATTTTGATATCGATTTAATTATTAATACTAAACCCCGACCATATTACCGCTTACAATCATGTAAACAACCAAAGCAGACAGAGCCACAGCTATTAGCAAAGGCACCCATATGGGCCGTGCCCGGTACAAAGTTTCATTACCCAGAAACTTGCCCCAAAAAAAGTAGTTCAACGGATAGGAGCCCACGATCCCGCCAATTACCGCAATAGGTAACGATGCGTTAAGTCGTTGAGCAACCAGGCTTTGCACTACGGTGAATGCAAGGCCATAAAATACAATCCACACAACGTTAAGTTTTTTCGGGGTTTTGCCAACGTTTATGGCAAACAAAATGGAACCAAACAAAACACTAAAAAGTATCGAAAAGATGTAAATCACCCGTTTGGTATAAAACGCGGGTGCATCCGGGTCTTCAACCTGTTTTATTTTTTCGGAATCGTTAAACAAGGTATCATAACCGGGCGGGGTTTTTGCCATATCGCGCCGGGCCTGCATATCCTGGGCAATTACCTCCAGTTCTTCGTCCGAAAATGTCTCTCCCCTGAATTTTAATTCTTCAACGGCGGCTTCTACTGTTTCCGGGAGATATTTTTCCCGGTTGTCTATTCTGTTATGTAGTTCCTGGTCTGATTGCTGGCTGGCTCTCCATCTGAATCTGTCGTCCATTTTATAATTGTGCGGGTTTTATTTTTAACTAAGCTAATTAAAATATCAAGGCAGCGAAGATATTCTTTTAAAAATTATTATAGATTTATCATTCCAAATTAACACTCAGCACCTCATATGCACGATAAAAATACACCGCCCCTGCAAACTACCGGGCACCGGATCAGGTCGATTATCGGCGGCTCGCTGGGCAATTTAGTTGAATGGTACGATTGGTATGTTTATTCGGCATTCACCCTTTATTTTTCCGGGATTTTCTTCCCGTCCGACAATCAAACTGTACAGCTTTTAAATACCACCGGTATTTTTGCTATCGGTTTTTTGATGCGGCCGATAGGCGGGTGGGTAATGGGTACTTATGCCGATAGAAAAGGCCGTAAAGCAGCCCTCACTGCGTCGGTGTTGCTAATGAGTGCCGGCTCGCTCATGATAGCTATTGTGCCCGGCTACAAGCAAATTGGTGTTGCTGCACCGCTTATCCTGGTGCTGGCGCGTATTATCCAGGGCTTAAGCGTTGGCGGCGAATATGGTACCAGCGCCACTTACCTGAGCGAAATGGCCACCAAAAAACACAGGGGATTTTACTCCAGTTTTCAGTACGTAACGCTCATAATGGGCCAGTTGCTCGCACTGGGCGTGCTGGTATTGTTGCAAAGGGTGTTTTTAACATCGGCGCAGCTGCACCAATGGGGATGGCGCATTCCATTTGGCATTGGGGCCGTACTGGCTATAACGGTGATGTATTTACGGCGCAGCCTGGCGGAGTCGGTGAAGTTGGAAGAGACGGACCAGGAAAAGGCATCGCGCGGGACCATAAAAGCATTGATGCAACATCCCAGGGCCGTTTTAATCGTCATCGGCCTGACTGTTGGCGGCACGGTAGCTTTTTACACCTTTACCACCTATATGCAAAAGTTTTTAGTGAATACTTCGGGCTTCTCCAAAGATAACGCGACGCTTATTTCGGCGCTTACCCTCGGCGTTTTTATGCTGCTGCAGCCGGTGTTTGGTTTATTGTCTGATAAGATCGGCCGTAAACCGCTCCTCATAGGCTTCGGGATCTTGGGTACTTTAACAACCGTCCCTATCATGACAGCACTGGGCGCTACCAAAGATTTCTGGCCCGCCTTTGCACTCATCATGATTGCATTAATTATTGTGAGCGGTTATACCTCTATAAATGCCGTTGTAAAGGCCGAGCTTTTCCCGGCAAACGTGCGTGCGCTGGGCGTTGGTTTCCCCTATGCCATTGCGGTATCCCTTTTTGGCGGGACGGCAGAGTATATCGCCCTCGATTTTAAAGATCACCATCACCAGGAATGGTTTTACTGGTATGTGAGCATTTGTATAACGCTATCACTCGTGTTGTACATCACCATGAAAGATACCGGCAAACACTCCCGTATCGAGGATTAAACCGCGGGGTTCGCCGAATACGCTTTCCACAGCTCATCTACCGTTTTACCGGTTAGCTTTTGCCATGTGGCATCGGTAAAAGTATGCTTCCGCATTTGCGCGTCGAGTGTTTTTACAATGCCGGGTTTAACTTTTTCTTCCATCCAAAGCAAAAAACGGGCGGTTACCCGGTAAGCATTATCATAGTTTTGGGTCGGTTTGTAGTCGGGCAAAGCCCATTTGGCAGCGGCGTTGTTTACACCGAACTTATAGCGGGCATAATCAGCAATGCCCTCGGTTAACCAGCCCGGACCGGTGCTTTCGCCGTAATCCTGAACAATGTGCATAACCTCGTGGGTAATTACATCAATATCTTCAGGGCGTTTGTGCATCCATGCCGAGGCAATAGTAACCCGGCCATTATCTGTTGCGGCAACGCCTTTGTAAGCAGTATCAATCACAAAGGTTACCAGTTTAGCCGTTTTTTGGTTATAAGTTTTAGCCAGCTCGGGATAAACGGTGAAAAATGTATTAATCATCCGTTGCTTCAGGGCAGGATCAAAGGAAGCGTCCTGGTTTATAAAAATAAGCGTGTATTTACCTTTTTTTATGGTATCCGTTTTTAGGATTTGGGGAGATTGCGCATCAGCTATGCTAAAAATGAAAAACGTTAACAGGACAAGAAGGACTAATTTATATTTCATAGAAGGGCAATTATGCTGAGGCTGCAATATTAGGTATTTATATTAAAATAGATTTTTACGGCTTGTAAAAATGTAATGACCTTGCCGGGCAGAGGGCTAAAGATATGTGGGGAAAATTTACCGGACTGTTATAAACAAGCCACCCGCCTATTCGAATATAAAAATATAAAAACCCTATTTTTGCCCAACATTTATGATCGATATAAAAACATTGTCCGAACAGGCAGTTAATTTGCTTCAGCAACTTATTTCCATACCTTCATTTAGCAAAGAAGAGGACCGTACGGCTGATCTGCTGGAAAATTTCCTCAAAGGGAAAGGCGTTGCAACACACCGCAAACTCAACAATATATGGGCCTGGAACAAGCATTTCGACCCGGCAAAGCCAACTATCCTGCTTAACTCGCATCACGATACAGTAAAGCCGAATTCCGGTTACACCCGCGATCCGTTTGAAGCCAAAATTGAAGATGGTAAACTTTACGGCCTGGGCAGTAACGATGCAGGCGGATGCCTGGTTTCGCTGATTGCCGTGTTTTTGTATTTTTATGAGCGGGAAAATTTAAAATATAACTTTTGCCTTGCCACTACAGCCGAGGAAGAAATATCAGGCGTTAACGGCCTCGAACTCATTATTCCCGAACTTGGCAAACTGGATTTTGGCATAGTGGGAGAGCCTACCCTGATGCAACTGGCCATTGCCGAAAAAGGCCTGATGGTGTTGGATTGTGTTGCCCATGGTAAAGCCGGTCACGCTGCCCGCGAGGAAGGCGAAAACGCCATATACAAAGCTTTAACGGACATTGAATGGTTCCGTACCTATCGTTTCCCTGAAGAATCAGAAGTTTTTGGACCGGTAAAAATGTCGGTCACTATTATCAATGCCGGTTCCCAGCATAACGTGGTTCCAGCGCAATGCACTTTTACGGTTGATGTACGCGTAACCGATGCTTACCGGAATGAAGAAGTTTTAGAGATCATTAAACAGCACGTCAGCTGCGATGTAAAACCGCGTTCTATCAGGCTGAAGCCATCAAAAATTGATAAAAACCACCCGATAGTACAAGCCGGTATCGCGCTGGGAAGAACAACTTATGGCTCGCCAACGACGTCCGATCAGTCACTACTGGATATTCCGTCACTAAAGGTTGGCCCGGGTGATTCGGCCAGATCGCATACTGCGGATGAGTTTGTTTATGTAGATGAAATTGGGGAGGGGATTGAGCTTTATGTTCAGATGCTGGAAAGCATAGTCTGATTTACGAGTTACGATTTACGAGTTACGATTTGTTTGGTTTTGCGTATTTTTCGACTTAAAACCTAAAATCATGACAAAAGAAGAACTTAAACAGCGGACTAAAAATTACGCACTGGTAAATGCAAGATTGGTATTGAGTTTGCCGTATAACGTCGTAAATAAAAATTATTCGGATCAATTAAACCGAAGCGCAAGTTCAACCGGTGCGAATTACAGGGCTGCCTGCCGGGCAAAATCGAAAAACGATTTTATCAATAAGCTGAAAATTGTTGAGGAAGAATTAGATGAATCCATGTTTTTCCTGGAACTGCTCGTTGAATTGAACCCTGAGTTAAAAGAAAAAATTGCAGTAATTTATAAGGAAGGGAATGAACTTCTTTCTATAATTGTGGCCGCAATAAACACCTTGCGTGGAAATTGATTCACGAAATGCTAAATCGTAATTCGTAAATCGTAATTCGTAAATCAAATGAGTAAAATCTGGCAAAAATCTGTTACCGTTAACGATCTGGTTGAAAACTTCACCGTTGGCCGCGACCGCGAGTTTGATGAACAAATGGCCGCTTTTGATGTGCTGGGTTCCCTGGCCCATACGCAAATGCTGGAAAGCATCGGGTTAATGAGCGCCGAAGACCTTCAACTGGTGCAGCAGGAATTAAAAAACATATACAAGGATATTGAGCAGGGTAATTTTACCATAGCGCCGGAAGTGGAAGACGTGCACTCGCAGGTTGAATTTTTACTCACCCAGCGGATAGGCGACGCCGGAAAAAAAATTCATAGCGGCCGTTCGCGTAATGACCAGGTTTTGGTTGACCTGAAATTATTTTTCAGGCATGAACTTCAACAGGTTGTTGAAGAAACCAAAACCCTTTTTGACCAGCTGATTGAATTAAGCGAGCAACATAAAGATGTATTGCTACCCGGCTACACACATTTGCAGGTGGCTATGCCATCGTCATTTGGTTTATGGTTTGGCGCTTACGCAGAGAGCCTGGCCGACGACCTGGAAATGGTACTGGCCGCCTGGAAGATAACCAACAAGAACCCATTGGGCTCTGCCGCGGGTTATGGATCATCATTCCCCCTTAACCGCACGTTGACCACCATGCTTTTAGGTTTCGAAAGCCTCAATTACAATGTAGTGTATGCGCAAATGGGGCGTGGTAAAACAGAGCGGGTTATCGCGCAGGCATTGTCATCCATCGCTGCCACACTGGCCAAAATGGCCATGGACCAGGCGCTTTATTTGAGTCAGAATTTTGCTTTTGTGAGTTATCCGGATACGTTAACCACAGGTAGCAGCATCATGCCGCACAAAAAGAACCCGGATGTTTGGGAGATCATGCGCGGTAAATGTAACCGCTTGCAAGCCCTGCCCAATGATGTGGCTATGATGACCACCAACCTGCCATCGGGCTATCACCGCGAATTGCAGCTATTAAAAGAATTACTGTTCCCCGCGTTTACTGACCTTAAAAACTGTTTGCACATGGCAACCTTTATGCTGCAAAATATCAGCGTAAACAAGGATATATTAAACGATCCTAAATATGCCTACCTCTTTAGTGTAGAGGAAGTAAACCGCATGGTACTAAGCGGTACGCCATTCCGCGATGCCTATAAGCAAGTTGGTGCAGCTATCGAAAAAGGCGAATTCAACCCGGATAAAAACGTTAACCATACCCACGAAGGCAGCATAGGCAATTTGGGTAACGAACACATTGTCGCCGGAATGGAAAAATTGTTGAAGAGTTTTGATTTTGAAAGGGTAGAATTAGCTATAAAGAATTTATCTGGAAGGATATGATCCGGATTATTTATTACTTCTTTTAATAAAATTATTATATTTGTGTATGTTGGTTGAAAATGCAGACAATAATAAAATCACCATCACCGTGTCTTCATCGGTAGATAAGTTTGGTCTGCAGCGTATTATAGACTATTTAAAATACCTGGAGGCCACTTCCAAATCAAAAGCCAAACAATCAGACATCGACAAACTTGCGGATGACGTTAATTCCTCCTGGTGGGAGGCAAATAAATCGCGCTTTATCAAGTGAGAATAATAGTTGATGCAAATATCGTGTTCAGCGGTATTTTGAATTCCAATGGAAAAATCGGGGACTTGTTGATAAACTCAAAAAATCGCTTCCATTTTATTGCCCCTGAATTTTTAAGGTATGAGATAAGAAAGAAATATGAGCGGCTGGTATCAATTTCTCACTTAACGATTGAGCAAATAATGGAGGCTGAATACCAGCTTTGTAAAGACATAACCTTTATATCAGAGGAGCAAATTGGTGCAAGGTTTTGGATCGAAGCGTATGATCTCGTATTTGATATCGACATAAAGGATATTCAATATGTTGCTTATGCTAAGCAATTTAGATGCAAAATATGGTCAGGCGATAAGAAACTGATCAAAGGGTTGCAAACTAAAGGGTACACTAATATTATTTCGACCAATGACCTTGTTGAATTAAGAAACAAAAAGCCAATTTAATTTTGTGATTAATGCACGGACGTAACAGAGCAGACATATACCCCGGCCTTGAAGTGGATATCATCCTGAAGAAAGATCAGCGGTCAGGCAAAAAAACGCGCGGGATAGTGAAGGATTTGCTGACCAGCGCCGGCTATCACTCCCGTGGTATTAAAGTACGCCTGGAAGACGGGCAGGTTGGCCGGGTAGCCGAGATTGTTGATGGTCCATAGTCGATAGTCCATGGTCTATAGCGAATAGTGGGTTGAATGGGAGACCGCATTCTATTTATTTAATTAATTTATCTATATCTTAGCCATGGACTATGGTCTATAAACCATGGACCAATACCCCATGAGCAAAACCCTAACAGCTGACAGAAGACTTTTCTTTCGCCTTGATGCGCATTATCGATTAATGATGGCCATTGCCGTGAGCGTGATTGTTTTTCTTTTATGCCGCACGCATTTGAGCACCCCTGCTTTAATATTGGTAACCTGGATTGGCTGTGCGCTGACGGTAACTGTGCTCGACTGGATCATTATATTTTCATCGCACCCGCTTGAGGTTCGCAAGATTGCTAAGCTGCAGGATTCGAGCCGGACCTTTTTGTTTTTGTTTGTCGTTACGGCTGCCGTAATAAGTCTTGGGGCGATAGTTTACCTGTTAAAATCAACCAAAGGGCTGCCTGAAGCAGCTAAAAACGAGCATATCCTGCTGGCCATAACGGCGGTTATAATTTCGTGGTGGCTGCTCCATACCATATTTACTTTGCGCTATGCACATTTGTATTATGACCCCGATACCGATATTGATGGCCAAACTAAAGCCATTGGCGGCCTTCAATTTCCGGGAAAGGAACAGCCTGACTATATTGATTTTGTATATTTTTCCTTTATTGTAGGAATGACATTCCAGGTTTCTGACGTTAATATCGCCTCGCGGAGGATCCGCAGGGTTTGTACAATCCATGCGCTATTGTCGTTTGCGTTTAACACGGCAATATTAGCCTTAAGTATTAATGTAATATCGGGGATGGTGTCGTAGTTATAATTGTATATAACTCACCCGGTCAATCTCGCCCCGGTAGCTGCCCAGGTGGCCCTTATGCCGTACGTCTATTTTGCCGCGGATGATGATGGTTTTGTTGCTGATAACGGTAAATTTACCATCGTTATATTCAAATAATCCTTTGCGGGTGCCTGCTAAATAAAGCGGACAGTCCTGGCTGAAATTAACCCAAAGCGCATGTTCGCTGGAATGGTCAACAAAAGTACTATCGTTCACCAGGGCCGATTCTGCATCACCTTCTTCGTATTTGCCTTCAACCTCAATATATTGGTGGTCATAGTTTTGTATGCTGTCGATTAAATTTCGGAAACTTACGTGCTTGTAGCTGATGTCGCTGTTGCAATCGCTTTGATATACTTTTTTTTCGTGTTTGCAGGAGGGCAAAAAAACAACGACCGCCAAACACAAGAGGGGAACGGCCATTTTGTAAAAAAAAGCATGGATTTTTTGGGAGTGATCAGAAGCCAGGGGTTGAATCATAAACATAAGATATTAATCTTTTAAAACAGCGAAAAAACGAAGATCGGTACCGAATGGTCCAAACCCGGCGATAAATGCGGGCCAACAATACGCTGCTATTCCCGCCGGTTTGCTTGTTCGATACTTAAAATCCTTTAAAAATGGCTATACCCCTATACCCCTTTAGGAAAATTATGCGTTAGACCATTTGCGTATCAAAAAGTTTAATGTGTAATTTAAAAAAAATTACGCCGTTTACCAATTTAAACAGAAACTTTACAGTAAAAACAAAAACCAATTATGAAAAATAGAATAATAACCATGTTTTTTCTGCTTTTTGCCATGGCGGTTAACGCACAGCAAAAAATTGTTCCGCTTTATAACGGTGCTTCGCCGGGGGCGGAAAACTGGACCTATACTGAAAAAGTGAAGGAATATAATGTACCAACTTTTCATGGCACCGTCGTGTATGATGTTTCGCACCCAACGTTGACCGTTTACCCGGCCGACCCAGCTATCAATACCGGTACAGCAATGATCGTCTGCCCCGGTGGTGGTTTCTATATTCTATCCATGACGAACGAAGGAACCGAGGTTGCCCAATGGCTCAACAAAAAGGGCATTACTGTATTTGTTTTGAAATACCGCCTGGGCCAGAGCTTAACAGACGACCCGGCAACGGAATTGTTCGTTAACCTGCAGAAAAAAGATTTTAATGAAAAGATAAAGAACATAGTGCCCTTAAGTATTGCCGATGGGAGGGGAGCGATCAGTTATGTACGGCAACACGCTGCTGAATATGGCGTTTCGCCTTCACGAATCGGGATCATGGGATTTTCTGCCGGTGGCACGGTAGCCGCCGGTTCGGCCTTTAAATATACCGCGGAAAACCGACCGGATTTTGTTGCACCGATATATGGTTACATTCCGAAAGAAATACAAACTGACCTCGCCAAAGACGAGCCGCCGATGTTTATTGCAGCCGCTTCGGACGACCAATTGGGGCTGGCCCCGCATAGCGTTGAGCTTTACTCAAAATGGCTGGCTGCCAAGTTCCCGGCTGAATTACATGTGTACGTAAAAGGCGGCCATGGTTTTGGCATGAATAAGCAAAATATCCCGACTGATACGTGGATTGACCGTTTTGGCGACTGGCTGGGCGAACAGGGCCTTTTGAAACCCATTGACCCCAAGGTACAGGCCCACCTGGATGAGGAGGAAAAGAACAGGAAAATTAATGCAGAGCGGGCGGGCAAGGATTGGGCGTTCATTAAAAAATATGAGGAAGAAAACAGCAATGTGCCGGCGCCTGCCAAAGGCGAGAATCGCGTTGTTTTTATGGGGAATTCTATTACCGAGGGCTGGAACAGTTGGGGCGACCCGGAATTTTTTTCTGGGAAACCTTATTACGACCGTGGCATCAGCGGGCAAACCAGCGGACAAATGCTGCTCCGTTTCCGCGAGGATGTCATCAACCTGAAACCAAAGGTTGTAGTGATTATGGCCGGGATAAATGATATAGCCCAAAACAACGGCCCATCCAAACTGGAGGATGTTTTTGGCAATATTGTTTCGATGACCGAGCTGGCCCAAGCGGCTCACATCAAAGTGGTACTCTGTTCGGTTATGCCGGCGTTTCGTTTCCCCTGGCGGCCGGCTATCGACCCGGTGCCGGGCGTTGCTAAACTGAATGCCATGATTAAAGATTACTGTAATCAAAACCACATCGTTTACTGCGATTATTTTACCGCCATGGCTGATGAACGCAAGGGGCTGCCAGCAACTTTGTCGGGTGATGGCGTGCATCCTAACCGCGCCGGTTATAAAGTAATGGAGCCGATTGCCGAAAAGGCGATTGCGGAGGCGTTGAAGCAATAGAGATTAGAGGCCACCCAAAATGTCATTTCGACCACAGGGAGAAATCTTATACGCCAAGCATTGCCGCATCCACAGGGGTTGTGTCCTGACGCATAAGATTTCTCGCTCTCGCTCGAAATGACATCGTTTTTATTTTATTTCAAAACCGGCAATACAATCTTCGACTGATCATTAAAAACATTAATTGTTTCCTTTAAAAAGTCCGAAGGTTTTGCGTGGTATATATCAATAAACTGTTGCGGGTTACGATCAACCAGGGGGAACCAGCTGCTTTGTACCTGTATCATCAGGCGGTGGCCTTTTTTAAAGGTGTGGGCAACATCGGGCATAGTGTATTTTACTTCAGTTGGTTTTCCGGGCACAAACGCTTCCGGGTTTGAGTAGCTGTTGCGGTACCTGCCGCGCATAATTTCGGCACGCACCAGCATTTGGTAGCCACCCATGGGGTATTTTAAAACCGGGTCGGTTTCGGCATAAATATCCACATCGTTATAGCTGCCCTTATCCGGGAATACGTCCACCAGTTTTACAACAAAATCGGCATCGGTATTGGATAGGCTCACCATCAGGTCGGCCACAACTGGTCCGGCCAGGGTAATATCGCTGGTTAATGTGTCGGTTTCATAAACAAGTACATCGGTACGGCGGGCGGCAAAACGCTGATCGCCGGTCATATAGGTGCGGCTGCGGTTAAAATGTACATCCTCCTGGTAAGGCACCGGTTTGGCCGGATCACTTATATAAGTATCAAAAGTTTGGCTACCGGCAGTTGAGCTATCAAAAGACAGTTTGCCATTTTGTTTTAAATAGATGGGGGTTGGCTGTATATCGGCGGGCGGCCATTTGGGTAACTGGTGCCATTTGTTTTCGCCGGTAAAAAATACAGTTGCTTTGCTGATGCTGTCAACAGAGCCAACGCCGCGCAGGTAAAAATCAAAAAACGGTACTTCGATATGATTGGTGTACCACTCGCTGGTATTGGCGCCCCATTGTACGTTGCCCAAATGTGTGCCATCGTTGTTGCGCCATTGCTCGTGATACCAGGGGCCCATCACCAGGCGGTTATTGGTTGCCGGGCTTTGCTTATCAATAGCCTGGTACATGTTCCAGGCACCAAAGCAGTCTTCAGCATCAAAAATACCGCCTACCACCAGCATGGCCGGCTTTACATCTTTGACGCCAACGCGGGCATTCCGGGCCATCCACCAGTCATCGCGGTTAGGGTGATTCATCATTTCGTTCCAGAATTTAAGACTGTCGCCAGCCAGTTTGGTAAGGCCCAACAAGCCTTCGTTCAAATAAAACTGGTAATTATCATGAATCGGCGGATCCCAGGTTGGTGCGGGGTTGGGAGTTGGATGCGGGTGTGGCTGACCAAAGCCAAATTCCTTATAAAAAGCAAAGGCATCCATCTGAAAAAAAGCGCCGTTATGGTGAAAATCATCGCCCACAAACCAATCCGTAACAGGAGCCTCCGGACTAACGGCTTTTAAGGCCGGATGTCCGCTCAGCGAGGCCATGGTTGAATAAAAGCCCGGGTATGAAATCCCGAAAACGCCCACCTTGCCATTGTTGTTTTCAACGTTTTTTACCAGCCAGTCGATGGTATCGTAGGTATCGCTGGCTTCGTCGATATCTTTATTGGTTTTTTTGTTAACGTTGAAGGGACGCACATCTGCATAAACACCTTCGCTCATCCAGCGACCGCGCACATCGGCATAAACCATAATGTAACCCTTGCGGCAATATTGTATCAGGTGGTTTACCCAAAGCTCGCGGTATTTATCTTTACCATACGGTGCACAGGAATAGGGCGTGCGCTCCATCAGGATGGGGTGCTTTTCCGACTTGTCTTTTGGCATGTAAACCGATACAAACAGCTTAACGCCATCGCGCATAGGGATGGTGGCCTCCATTTTGGTATAGTTATTTACAAACCAAACAGAATCGGCATTTTGGGCAAAAGCAAAAACAGGGAACAGGAAAATTACAAGGGTGAATAATTTTTTCATGATGATAAATTGAGAGGTCAGTAGGTAAAGATGGAAATTTTTGAGGAGGAAATGAAATGAAACGCCTAATTGTATTGTCGTTTAACTTACGATTTGCTGTGACGGATAGTTGTCGACGGAATTTGGCTAAAGCCCGCCTGATGTATTTTCTGCCCGTCGGTTGAAACCGACGGCAATGAACAAAAAAATGGCTAATCATTGCCGTCACTTTTAAGTGACGGAAGAAAATGTAATGCGTTAAGGGCTTTAGCCCAAAAATGTCGCATTTCAGATTCAGGTGTGCGGGCAATAACAATTAACTGTCAACATCAAACTTTTTACCTATTCAAATCCCGTAGTTTTTCCCTGATATAGATGCCTGCGGATGATAGCTGGTCATCTGTCCAGCCGCCGTTGTCGGGGGCGCCGGGTACCAGTAGGGCGGTTGTTTCGTTTTTGTCAGTGATGTTCCAGTTTACCCAGCTGAGTTTGTTTTTCTCCATCCAGTCAAACCAGGTTTTAACCAAATCTTTATCGAATTTACCATTCCCGTTTGATTCGCCTACGCCCCATTCGGTTACCATGAGCGCTAGTCCTTTTTTAATAGCTATATCCGCCCGCGCCCGCAATTTTTCCTGGTGATTAGGGTCCGATGCATAAAGGTGAAAAGAGTAAGCAATGTTTTTAAAGCCGGTGATCGGATTGGCAGCGGCAACGTCTACCCGTTGGTCCCAATTGGGGTTACCCATCACGATAAGGTTGTCCGGGTCATATTTCCTTATTTCCGTAATTACCTGTATGCCGTAGGTTTTTATGGTATCCCAGCTGATACCTTCCCGCGGTTCGTTCCAGATCTCATAAATAACATTGGGCACGCCTGCGTATTTTTTAGCCATCTGCGCAAAAAATGCCTTCGATTGTTCCAGGTGCTGGTTCCCGTTATGGTCGTGCCAATCTATCAATACATAAATACCGTCTTTTATGGCCTGGTCAACCACATTTACGGTTAATTGCGTTTGCTTTTCGGGTTCCTGCAGGTAGCCGTGATCGGGCTGAACACCCATGGATGCGCGGATGATGGATGCTTTAAAGTCGCCGGCCAGCCAGTTTACTACAGCCGGGTTCCAGTATTTGCGGCCCTGCCATAAACTCCAGGACAAACTGATGCCGCGCAATTGCGGGGGCACACCCTTTTTGTTAACCACCTGCCCATTTTCCACCCGGAGTGGGCCATTTTCCGAAACGGGCGTTCCGTTTGATTGGGCAAATGCCGCCGTATATAAAATCAAACCAAAAAATAATATTCCTGCTGCCTTTCTCATAATCCCGTTTTTAACAGTGCGAAATTTAAGGCATTGTTTTTAAGGCGCAATATCGATGCAAAAAATCGATTATAAATTGTTAAAAGGTGGGGAGTAGTTAATTAGAGGTTGGAGATTAGAGATTAGTTGATTGGGTGGTGAATAGATGAAATAGAATGTCATGCTGTCCGCTTGTAGCGGATCAGCACCCCACATGCTGAGCCGCCTGCTCAGTATCCCCGTGAAAGGACACCTGTCTGGTAGTCACTGTTAGGTGATCACTTGTCAACGCACAACTTGTCCTGTGGGGTGCTGAAATAAATTCAGCATGACCACAAAGGCAAAACGCCGTTTTACCGGCTATAAAAGTCAAACGCTGCCTTGCCAATTTTGGCGATGATGCCTTCGCGGGTGGCCTCATCTTCTTTGGCGTTGCATACAAATACCGAGATGATCAGGTGCTTGCCATTGGGCAACGTAATTATGCCCACATCGTTAGTTGCGGGGGTTAGGCCTTCGGCGTTGGTGGGCGAGCTGCCCGTTTTATGGGCTATTACCGTGCTTTCGGGTAAAAGGCCTCTTAACCTTTTGGGGCCTGTGGTGGTTTCCGTCATGGCTTTATACAGGAAATCGCTGGTGGTCTTGGCTAAAATTTTACCCGAGTAAAACTGGTCGAGCAATTTAGTCATTTCGGTGGGTTTGCACCAATTGGTAAACTGCAGTTCCCAGGCCGAGGCCATATCTGTTTCGGTAGCCCGTATCGCAATGCCTTTTACACCCAGATGCAGCATATAATCCTGCACGGTTTTTGTACCGCCTAGCTGGGCCAGCAAAAAGTCGCAGGCGCTGTTATCACTTTGCGATACCATATAACTCAATATCTCGCTTAGGGGGATGTCGCCACCTTTGGGGTATTTATCGCGCAATGGGCTCCAGGTATTTTTCAGCATGTCGCGTTTGCCCATATGCAGGGGCTGATCGAGCGTAAATTTGCCGCTATCAACCCAGTGCAAAACAGTAAGCGCAATAGGGAATTTAAATACGCTATGCATAACCAACCGGGCCTGGCCATTATAAGTAAGGGTATCGCGGCCCTCAAAACTTAAGATGGACACGCCAACAATACCCTTTGACTGTTTGGCAATTTGGTCTATCTGACTGCGTAATGCGCTTTGCTGCGCATGGCTAAAAACAGGGACTAAAAAAATGATAATTAAACTAAATATTGTGCTCAACTTCTTCATAACACAATAATAACGCAATTATTTTGTATGAAGTTTTATCCAGTCCGAAATTATCTTTAAGGCCGCCGGCGACATGGTTTCTGAGATATTTTCATACTCCGATACCTCACCCGTTTTGGCCGTTTGCAGTAAATGATTCAGGCCAGGCAGCGCTTCCACGTCAAAATGTTTATTGCCGTTTTTGCTGAGCGCTTCTTTTATTTTGCCCAGGTTTTCGGCCGCATTAACCTGGGTGTCCTTATCGCCGTTAATGGCAAGTACATCGCATTTTACCTTTGCTAAATCGGGGTCCGGGTTGTAGGTGATAAAAAATCGCAGCCAGCCCGAGCTATACATGCCATTGTACAGTTTTAAAACATTGGGCATCGAGCCATCATGAATATTTAAGGCATCCAGGGTTTTTTGTGATTGCGTCTTTTTCCACGCGTCGAAAAACGCGGTGATCTTTTGGTCCAGGTCATCGCGGCTTGTTGCCGATGAAAAAAGATTTAAAACCTGCATATGTGCCCGGCCAAAGGCGTTTGCTGCTGATGTATCTACCCCTTGCTGTACAAGGCCATCGGCATATTGCTCGGCCAGTATCTTCGCGCCGCCAACTTCTGATGCGCCCCACATCACTATAAAACCCACATCATTACGTCGTGCTGCAACCATGGGTGCTATCATCCCGCCTTCGCTGTGGCCAATCAAACCGAGGTGCTTTTTATTTACATCGGGCCTTGTTTCCAGGTAGTTTAAGCTTGCTTCTACATCATACGAAAAATCAAGACTGGTTTTGTTATTGATGTCGGTTCCCAGCGAACTTTTGCCGGCGCCCCTGTCATCAACCCTTAAAACGGCAATGCCATTTTTGGTTAAATAATCAGCCAGTACCCAATACGGCTTATGGCCCTTCATCATGGTTCCGTCCCTGTCCTGCGTACCGCTGCCGCTTATGATGATGACAGCCGGATATTTTTCGCTGCCATCCGGACGGGTAAACGTAGCGCCATAATGCTGGCTTTTATCGGCGTTATCGTATTCCACATCTTCGGTATAATAACCATACAGTTGTTTTGGCGTTTGGGGCCTGATAGGGTCTTTGGATAAGTTTGCTTTTTCGGCATCGCTGATCCGTTTAAGGCCCATGGAAATGCTGCCGCCGCCTTGCCTGAATGTGCCGCTTATACTGTCTTTCCCGTCCCAGGTGCCCCGGTAACCACCGCCTATGTTCAGCGCAATAATGGTGAGCGTGTTGTTTTTAAACGATGTATTGCTGCAGGCTATGCCAAAAGCTTTTTGATCGGGACTATCTAAAGTTGAAGTATAACTGGTATCGGTAACCTTTTTTATATTGAAGACCAGGTGAAGATGGGTGCCACCAACCGCGATCGAACCTACCCAACTGCCGGCTATATCCTGTGCTTGTAGCTGACTGATACCGCAAATTATAAATGCTACGATAATTAACTTCTTCATGAATTTTGACTTGTTTGATGGCTTTTAAAATACCGGTACGAAAAAACAAACGGCACTATTGTTAGTATTGCTACCCCGCACATAAATACAATGGTACCGGGTTCCATAGGCAAAATAAAGGTGACAATAGCCAACGCCAGCCCGCCTATGAACCACAGCTTTCCGGCAAGGCGGTGGGTTGCACGCCAGTTGTCGGCGTTTTCCAATGCCCATGGCGTTTTAAAACCAGCAAAATAATTGGGGCGGATGCTGTTCATGATATTCCCCATAAAAACAAACAGCAAGCCGCATATCGGGAAGATGAATTTTCCGATCTCAAATTCGCGATGCACGGTGGCATACGTAATACCAATACTTAACGCTGCTGAAAATATAACCAGGCCCAGGCCAAGTTTTTGAAAGGTAGCCTCGCCGTATTTAACCTGTTTTTTAGGGTCGATGGCCGGCAGAAACTTCATCAGCAGGTAAACTAATGCTGACACGCCAAATATTACCGATGGGCCGATTAAAAATTCTGATTTGCTGCCATACCGGTCAACGGTACCGTTTATGCCGAAATGCACAGGCACTGTTTGGGGCAAGGTGGGATATATATTGTATATGTATATTGCCGGCAATAACCAAATTACCAGAGCAGCGCCGTCGGCTAACGTAAACTTTTTCATTGTGATGATTTATTTTTTGTTTGTAAACTGATGATCCATTTTAACATTTCGTCCATTACGGTTGTATTCAGCGAGTACAGGATGAATTGCCCTTCCTTAACCGATAAAACCAGGCCCGCCTGTCGTAACAGGTCGAGATGATGCGATATACTGGGCTTTGAAATATTGAACTGATCGGCTATTTCGCCGGCCGTCAGATCCTTTTCTTTTAAAAGTTCCAGGATTTCGCGTCGTGTAGGGTCGTTAAGCGCTTTGAAAAGGGTATTCAAATCAACCTCCATTTAAATATTTAGACAAATATCTAAATACTTTTTGAATTTCCAAATTGGTGTGCAGTATAATTTTTTACCACAGAGGTCACATAGAAAAAAACACAGAGGGCGCAAAGTTTTTTACTGGATATTTTGAGTTTATGGCGAATCAAATCAATTGATTTTTCTCAACAATTCGCACAACTTTTCTCTCTGTGTCACTCTGTGCATTCTCTGCGCTCTCTGTGGTTAAAACCGCCATTCATTTTACCCAGGGAGATCTATGGTTAAAACAAATTTTAACTGCATTAAGCATAAATCCTTAAAAATTCGTTAATTGTATCGCAAATCACAATCCGTATCATGCAACGAAGAAATTTCCTGAAAACGGGCGCATTAGCCGGTTTAACTTTATCAACACTGGCGGCTGCCTCCTGCAGTCCGGCATCAACCGACAAGAAACAGGCCGATAGTGCCGGAGGAGAAAAAACCGATGATTTTGCTTTAAATGAAGTTACCATTGATACGCTGCAGCAGAAAATGCAGAGCAAGGATTATACTTCGCGCTCCATTACAGAGATGTATTTAAAGCGTATTGACGATATTGATAAAAACGGGCCAAAGTTAAACTCGGTTGTCGAGTTAAACCCCGATGCGCTGGATATTGCCGATGCAATGGATAAAGAACGTGCCGCAGGAAAAATTCGCGGGCCTTTGCACGGCATCCCCGTTTTAATAAAGGACAACATCAGCACCGGCGATAAAATGCACACCACTGCCGGAGCGCTGGCCATTGCTGATAACATCATGAAGCAGGATGCCTTCATCGTGCAAAAGCTACGGGCGGCAGGAGCGGTTTTGCTGGGTAAAACCAATTTGAGCGAATGGGCCAATTTCAGGTCGACGCATTCCACCAGCGCCTGGAGCAGTCGCGGGGGGCAAACCAAATGCCCTTATATTTTAGACAGAAACCCGAGCGGATCAAGCGCAGGATCGGGCACGGCTGCATCAGCCAATTTGTGTGCCATTGCTATTGGTACCGAAACGGATGGTTCCATTGTATCGCCATCGTCGGTTAACGGCCTGGTTGGTATAAAACCAACAGTTGGGCTTTGGAGCCGCAGTGGCATTATCCCTATTTCGGTTACCCAGGATACGGCAGGCCCCATGGCACGTACGGTTAGGGATGCGGCAATCCTGTTAGGTGCACTGGCTGGTGAAGACGCAAAGGACAGCTACACTGCCGCCAGCAAGGGCAAGGTTGAAGTTGATTACACCAAATTCCTGGATGCCGACGGCCTTAAAGGGAAACGCATAGGGGTAGAGAAAACTGCCTTAAAAACCAGCCCGGCGATGGACCCGATATTCCAGGATGCTATTGAAATAATGAAGAGCAAGGGGGCAATAATTGTTGAGGTTGAGCTTTACAAAGAGCTGAAACCTATAAGCGGCGTTGACTTTACGGTATTGCTATATGAATTTAAAGACGGGCTTAATAAATATTTGAGCGCTGCCAATTCAAAGATAAAATCGCTTACGGATGTAATTAATTACAACAAGCAAAATGCCGAAGAGGCGATGCCATTTTTTAAACAGGAAATTTTGGAGCAGGCCAATAAAAAAGGCGGGCTTGATGAAAAAGAATACCTGGACGCCGTTGCAAAAACCACAGGCGTCACCCGCAAGGCTATCGATACCATTATAGCCACCAATAAACTGGATGCCATAGCCGCGCCAACCAACGGCTTTGCGGTGTGTATTGATTTGATTAACGGCGATTATGATAACGGCTTCGGGTTTTCGAGCCCGGCAGCTATGGCCGGTTACCCGCATATCACGGTGCCCATGGGTTATTTCCGGGAATTGCCCATTGGTTTATCATTTGTTAGTACCGCCTACAAAGAGGCGGATATTATTAAACTGGGCTATGCCTATGAACAGGCATCCAAAAAAAGGGTTAAGCCATCCTTTAAGGTGGATTTGTTAGGATGATGTTTTGACCATTGCGAACCGGATATATACAATTAATTCGATCAAAAAAACGTCTTGAGTAAAGAAAGTACATCGAATATTGCAAATAGTAAGCAGATGGATGATAAGACCTTTATAGAGAAATTAGTAAAAGACTTCCCCGAAATTAAAGATGAAATTTTGGATGAGGACAATCTGGACAGTACATCTTTGCAAATATTTTGTTTCAGGGCATTCACCCAGGATGCAATTGACAATGACGATATTGAACTGGTAAAAAGGTGCCTCCTGTTTGTAAATGATGTTTTCTATAAGGTCGATTTTAAAATTCAAAACTCGCTTTGCATTTCGTATTTGGTAAAGCTGCGATTTCAAAAAGGCTCCCGGATTGAAAAGATAGTGCCCCAAAAGCTTCAGAAAGAGATAAACGACTTAAAGGAAAGTTATAATAACCGGCCTGCAAATAAAAAGGTGGACGATTTTATAAGAAGGCTGAAAGACGATTGAAAGAAATTATTGAAGATGTTATGTGGCAATGTGGTAGTCGGAGACCTCATAAGCCATTGAAAATCTAATATAATTCGTAAACTTGTGCTATGGCAACACGAACCATCCCCCAAAAGATATTTGCCCGCCAGCATGAAATAACTGCTGACTTTTTGAAGGAGATAGACAAGCACCTGGACGACATAATGGCCAATCGTGCCATGGATATGATGGAAATAAGGGATATTGCCGATATTTTGCACATACATCCTACACACCTCAGTAATACCATTAAGCTAACAACCGGACGTGCGCCCTGCTATTTTTTTGAAGAAAAGATCATGCGCATCGCCAAAGAAATGCTGAAGGATACCTCCATACCCATTGCCCGGATAGCCAGTCAGCTTACTTTTGATCCATCCAACTTTACCAAGTTTTTTAAACGCTTTGAAGGCATAACACCCAAACAATACCGGGAGGGGGTGTTTGTTGCGGGTTCATTAGTTCAATAGTTCATTAGTCTTTGAGCGGCGAAGTAATTGACCAGCCGGAGACATTGGCGGAGAGGACTCTTCTCTCGTATACCCGATAAGACGATAACCCAATGAACTAATGAACTAATGAACCGATGAACCAATAAACCAAAATACTGAAACAGTCACCATTTTTTCTGAAGCTGTCACCATAATTTAACGGGTGCTTAAGCCGAACTTTGTGCCATTATCTAAAAAAAGAAAATGGAAACAAACAATAAAATAGCGCTGGTAACCGGCGGTAGCCGGGGGCTCGGCAAAAATGCAGCCGTGCACCTGGCACAAAAAGGGATTGACCTGGTGATCACTTATCGCAGTAAAAAAGATGAAGCTGAAGCGGTTGTTGCCGAAATTGAAAAAGCCGGGCAAAAAGCTGCGGCATTGCAGTTGGATACTTCGGTTGTAAGCTCATTCGACGATTTTACACAACGCCTTTCGGCAACTTTACAACAAAAATGGGGGAGGAGCACTTTCGACTTTTTAATTAACAATGCCGGTATTGATGCTGCTTCGCCTTTCGCAAAAACCACCGAAGAAGATTTCGACAACCTGTTTAATGTGCACTTTAAAGGCGTGTATTTCCTGACGCAAAAAAGTCTGTCCTTAATTGCCGACGGCGGGCGGATCATCAACATTTCAACCGGGCTTACCCGTTTTGCAACCCCAGGCTATGCAGCTTATGCATCCATGAAGGGCGCCATCGAAGTATTTACCAAATACCTGGCTAAAGAATTAGGCCCGAGGCGCATTGCCGCCAATATGGTTGCTCCGGGTATTATAGAAACCGATTTTACCAAAGCCGCCTTTGAAGCTCATCCCGAACTGGACAAATACATGTCGACCATTACAGCGTTGGGCCGCGTAGGCCAGCCCGACGACATTGGTCCTATCATAGCCTTTTTATGCACCGAAGACGCCCGCTGGATAAACGCGCAGCGGATTGAAGCATCAGGCGGGATGTTTTTGTAGTTGGTTGATTAAGTTAGATTAGGTTGATTAAGTTTTAAGCCTCTAAACTTAATCAACCTAATCCAACCTATTCAACTTATTCCAACTTATTCCAACTTATTCTAACTTACTTCAACTTACTCCAACTTATTCTAACTTACTCCAATCTACTCCAACTTATTCCAACCTACTTTTCTGGCCAATTCTCATAAAAATCCTATCTTTCAAAAAAATTATAAGCTATGGAATTTGGCCGTGTACCTCATGAGCAATTAGCGGAGATAGACTTCACCCTGCCGCCCGACCCGGAACTAACTGTTAAAACTTTGGCAGCCGCTAAAGGCAGCGGCAAACTGCAGGTGCACGTAGGTTGCGCCAAGTGGGGACGTAAGGAATGGCTGGGGAAAATATATCCGCCGAAAACAAAAGAAGCCAATTTTTTGGATGAATATGTAAAGCATTTTGACTGTATTGAGTTGAATGCCACTTTTTACAATATTTACGGCCCGGAAACGATCATGAAATGGAAAGAAAAAACTGCATCGCTTCCCGGGTTTAAATTTTGCCCCAAATTTTCGCAATCGATAACACATATCCGCAGGCTGAAAAATGCTGATGAGATCACTACACAATACTATAACGGCATTATGGCTTTTGGCGATAACCTCGGGCCGTTGTTTTTGCAGGTGGGTGATAATTATACCCCTAAAAGCCTCCCCGAACTAAAGGTTTACCTGGAGCATCTGCCAAAAGATGTACCGGTATTTTTAGAGGTTCGGCATAAAGAATGGTTTGCAAATGCCGAAAATCGTGACGCCTTGTTCAATATGCTGCACCAACTGAACATTGGCGCAGTAATAACCGACGCTGCAGGTCGCCGGGACGTGGTACACATGGAATTACCTACGCCGCATGCCTTTATCAGATTTGTGGGCAACAGCCTGGATAAAACCGATTATAAAAGGGTTGACGATTGGGTTGAACGTATTAAACAGTGGGAGCAAAAGGGGCTGCAATCGGTTTGGTTTTTTATGCACCAGCATGATGAGCGCTACTCGCCCGAACTGGCTGATTATACCAGTGAACAATTCAACAAACACCTTGGCTTGGATTTAATGCGGCCAACATTTATGGACCGGGATAAGGGGATGTTTGAATAACACAAACCAAGAACTCCTGCCGACTGCAGTTTAAACAATGATCTGGAGCCCGTCATAAGCCAGCTCAACATTGGGTGGCAGGATTGCTGATACATCCTCGTGTTTTCCAAGCCGGTGACTGATGTGGGTAAGATAGGTCTTTTCGGCGCCGATAGATTCGGCAAATGCTATGGCTTCATCAAAAGTGAAATGCGATATATGTTCCTGCTTTTGAAGGGCGTTGATCACCAATATTTTTGATCCTTTTATTTTTTCCTTTTCAGCATCGGATACCGTTTTGGCATCGGTTATATAGGTAAAATCGTTTATCCTGAAACCCAGTACAGGCAATTTGTAATGCATCACCTCAATAGGGATAAATTTGATGTTGCCAATGTTAAATGGCTCATGGCCTATGGTGTGCAGGTTTAACTGCGGTATCCCCGGATATTTAAACCGCTCGAAAATATAAAAAAACTCGCGTTTAAGGGCTTCCTGTACCCGCGGGTTGGCATATACATCAACAGGGCCCTGCTGTTTGTAATTAAAGGCTCTTATGTCGTCCAGACCGGCGGTATGGTCCTTGTGTTCGTGTGTAAAAACAATTGCATCCAGGTGCTGCACTTTTGCCCTCAGCATCTGGTACCTAAAATCGGGGCCCGAATCAATCACCACCACCTTATCTTCGGCTTCAATTAAAACAGAGGTACGCAAACGCTTATCGCGGTGGTCGGCCGAGGTGCAGACTTCGCAATTGCAGGCTATAACGGGTACACCCTGCGAGGTTCCGGTA
>Ga0068855_100001682_pt1 | contig 27687 bp, 23 predicted proteins | sample KBSCornC52_FD_66592 | JGI IMG/M metagenome (GOLD analysis project Ga0068855, IMG submission 66592) | Corn rhizosphere microbial communities from Kellogg Biological Station, Michigan, USA - KBS Corn C5-2 | ecosystem: Host-associated > Plants > Roots > Rhizosphere > Soil ... | reverse complement strand
CTTCCTCACTGCGAAGGTGTTCACCGAGGGCCTCAAGCGAGCTGGACGCAATCTCACCCATGAGTCCTTCATCACGGGCCTCGAGTCGATGCACGAAGTGAACCTCGGCGGGTTCCTGATCAGCTATGGGCCCAACAACCACACGGGTTCGAGCTTCACCGATCTGACGATCGTCGGCCGCGGCGGCAAGTTCGTGCATTAGCTGCGGCGGCGCGGCGCCAATTCGCCGCGCCGGCCTTCTCCGTCACGCCGCGCGGGGGAATACCCCCCGCCCTAAAATCCGCGCTAGCTCCTGAGCGCCTCGTGATCCACTCCCCCTTAGCTCCCGACAAAGCCGCCGACGGGTGGCCGTTCTGGTCGATCCTCATCGTTGACGACGAGCAGGGGATGCGCAATTTCCTGGTGAAGACGCTGGTGCCCCGCTGTCATTTCGTGATGGAAGCGGGCAGCGCCGAGGAAGGCTCCGAACTGCTGGGCGCCCATCACGTCGACCTGATCATCCTGGACATCTCGCTGCCTGGAAAAAGCGGCGTGGCGTGGCTCAAGGAATTGCGCGACCAGGGATTTTCCGGCGAGGTGATCCTGATCACCGCCTTCGCCGACCTGGACACCGCCATCGAGGCTTTGCGCGCCGGCGCTTCCGATTTCATCCTCAAGCCGTTTCGCGTGCCTCAGATCCTGAACGCGGTGAAGCATTGCTACGAACGCTCGCGGCTCGCGCGCGAAAACTACGTCCTGCGCCGCAGCCTGCCGGCCGGCGTGGCCCATCGTGGCGGGCTGATCGGACAATCGCGATCGATGGCGCAGCTGACGGAATCGATGCGGCGCGTGGCGGCGGTCAACAGCACCGTGCTGCTGCAAGGCGAATCGGGCACCGGCAAGGAGCTGGTGGCGCGGGCGCTGCACGAATTGAGCGCGCGCGCGCAAGGGCCCTTCGTCCCAGTGAACTGCGCGTCGATGTCGCCCGAACTGATCGAGAGCGAGCTGTTCGGCCATGCCAAAGGCGCGTTCACCGGTGCCGTCAAGGCGCGCGACGGGCTGTTCTACTACGCGCAAGGCGGCACCCTTTTTCTCGATGAAGTGGCGGAACTGCCTCTGGCGCTGCAAGCCACGCTGCTGCGGGCGCTGGAGGACCTGAAGATCCGTCCGGTCGGCAGCCAGCAGCTGCTGCCGGTCAATGTGCGCATCGTCGCCGCGACCAACCGCTCGCTCGCCGGCGAGGTGGCCTCCGGGCGTTTTCGCAAGGACCTCTATTACCGCCTGCAGGTGGTGGAGCTCACGCTGCCGCCGCTGCGCGAACACAAGGAAGACATCCCGGACCTGGTGGGCCATTTCATGGCGCAGCTGGCGCCCTCGCTGGGGGTCGAACCGCTGGCGATCAGCGAGCAGGAGATGGCCTACCTGGTGCAGTACGACTGGCCGGGCAACGTGCGCGAACTGCGCAACCTGATCGAGCGGTCGCTGATCCTGGGCACGCTCAACGTGTCGGCTCTGTATGCGCAGCCGTCGCTGGCCGCGCAGCAAGCCACCGAAGGCACCACCGACCTGCATACGCTGGAAAAGCAGCACATCCTGTCGGTGCTCGATTCGGTCAATGGCGACAAGACGCGGGCCGCGCAATTGCTGGGAATCTCCAGGCGCACGCTGGAGCGGCGCGTGGCGGAATGGGCGGCCGCATGACACTGTCCTGGCCCGCGTCATCGGTACGCAACAAGCTGCTGGCGATGGCCTTGCTGCCGTTGCTGGTCGTGCTGCCCTTGCTGGTGGCCGCACTGCTGATCTGGGGCGACGTCGCGTACGACCGGCTGCTGATCACCAAGGTGCGCAGCGACCTGGCGGTGGCCCGCGGCTACTTCGACCAGGTGGTGGGCGAGGTGGGTGGCGGCACGCAGGCCATTGCCGCGTCGCACGCGTTGCTCAAGGCCGTGGCCGCAGGCGACCCGGCTGTGGTGGCCGCGCTGCTGGAGCGCCAGCGCGCGGAGTTGGGGCTGGACTTCCTGGTGGCCTCGCCGCCCGGCGACCTTCCGCTCGATCCCGCAGCCAGCCCGGCCGGCCGCCAGGGAGGGCACCTGATGATCCTGGACGGCGCGCAGTTCGAGCAGCTCGCGCCGCTGCTGAGCAATCGAATCCGCATTCCCATCATTGCGACGCGCAACGCCGCGCCAAGCCAGCGCAAGACTGAAGACCGCGCGATGGTGGTGCTGGCGCGCGCGCAGGTGGTGGGTGACGACGGCAAGGTGCTGGCGATCGTCCGCGGCGGCGTGCTGCTCAACCAGAACCTGCCTTTCATCGACCACATCAACCGCATCGTCTATCCCGAGGGCTCACTGCCTTTCGGCAGCCAGGGCACGGCAACGCTGTTCCTGGACGACGTGCGCATCACCACCAACGTGCGGCTGTTCAAGGACGAACGTGCGATCGGCACCCGGGTATCGCAGGCGGTGAGCGACGCAGTCCTCAAACGCGGCAGCACGTGGCTGGACCGCGCCTTCGTGGTCAACGACTGGTATGTGTCGGCCTACGAGCCGGTGATGGACGGCAGCGGGCGCCGTGTGGGCATGCTGTATGTCGGCTATCTCGAACAGCCGTTTCGCTTCGTCAAGTACGGCATGCTGGCTGCGATCGGAATCATCTTCCTGGCCGTGATGACGCTGGCGGCGCTGTTCTCGCTGCGATGGGCGCGCAGCATTTTCGCGCCCGTGGAGCAGATGAACCGCACGATGCAGCAAGTCGAAGCGGGCCGCAGCGACGCGCGAGTGGGCACCGTCGACGCGCAAGACGAGATCGGCACCCTGGCCGCGCAGCTGGACCACCTGCTCGACGTGATCGACGAAAAGACGCGCAGCTTGCAGAGCTGGGCCGACGAGTTGGACCACAAGGTGGCCGATCGCACGCGGGAGCTCGCTGCCAGCAACGCATCCCTGCGGCAGGCGCAGCAGCAGCTGGTGAAGTCGGAAAAGCTGGCCGCGATCGGCCAGCTGACGGCAAGCATCGCGCACGAGATCAACAACCCGATCGCCGTGATCCAGGGCAACCTGGACCTGATGCGCGAGACGCTCGGCGGCCAGGCGCTGCCGGTCGCGGCCGAACTCAAGCTGCTGGACGAGCAAGTGGAGCGCATGCGCCTGATCGTCACGCAATTGCTGCAATACGCCCGGCCCACGGAGTATGCGGGCTATGTGGAATCGCTCGCCACCGATCGCGTCATGGACGAATGCCTGGTGCTCGTGGGCCACCTGCTCGGCAAGACACACATCGAGGTGGTGAAGGACTATCGCGCAACGCGGCGCGCGGGATTCAATCGCCAGGAGCTGCAGCAAGTGCTGTTGAACCTGATCATCAATGCGATCCAGGCGATGCCGCAAGGCGGCAAACTGGTGCTGCGCAACCGGGATTGGATCCAGGCAGGCGCCGCCTGCGGCGTGGTGCTGGAGGTGCAGGACAGCGGCCCAGGCCTGACGCCCAAAGTGCGCGAGCGCCTGTTCCGGCCTTTCTTCACCACCAAGAACGACGGCAACGGCCTGGGGCTGTGGATCACGCAAGGGCTGGTGGAACGCTACGGCGGGAGCCTCGAAGCGGACAACGCGCCCGAAGGCGGCGCTTCGTTCCGCGTGCGATTGATGACCGAGCCCCAGGCGCCCGACGAGGCCACGTCATCCGGCCATGAAGGCCGGGTCGTCGCGCTGTAGCGCACGCCGCGCGACCGCAGTATGGGTCAGGCCGCTCCGTCCAGCATGTCGAAGCCTTGCGCCTCGACGCTCACGAAAGCGCGCGTGAAGCCGGCCAGATCCGCGTAAAAACGCGCTTTGGGATGCGCGGCGAGCGTGTCGCACAGGTCCGTGGTCCAGGATTGCAGGTGCGTTGCGAAAAAATCGCGCTGGTGCGTGAGGTTGGAGATCGACACGTCGTCGCCCGCGATGAGATAGCGCATCACCTCGCACAGGTAGGCGATGTGGTCTTCGCTCTCCGACATCGCTTCGTCGCGCGCCAGGCCCAAGGCTGCCAGGTCCGTGCGCAACTTGGCGAGCGGCTTGTCATTGAGGAAGCCACTCAGGTAGTGCGACCCGAACAGGTACACCTCGGGCTTGCCGACACCTCCGAACAGCGCGTCGTACTCGCTGGCGACGGCTTCGTCGGAGATCGCGCGCGCGGCGCCAACCAGCTTGCGCCACGGCTCCTCCAGGAACGCACCCGCGGCCGGCGCCTCGGTGACCGCGATGCGCAGCGCGCTCATCACCTGCGGCGAAGGCGGCGCGTAGTACAGCTGCGCCAGCAGCCCATAGACCTCGGCGCGGGCGGTTTCCTCGTCCAGCGCGGAAGTGACCGGGATTGCCCTTCCCGCGGTTGAAGTGCTGGGGTCAGAGCCCAATTTCGTTCTCCATGGTGAATCTTCGGCAGCAGCGCTTTCCTGAATTGGGACCTGACCCCGTGTTTAGCGAATGTTGGTGATCTTCACTTCGTCGCTGGCCGAATAGATGTCGATCACCCGGCAGTCGGCGCACATCTTCAGCCGCTCCAGCGCGGCGCCCTGGAACATCGAGTGGCCGGCGAGCTTGCCGAGCATCGCTTCGATCGCTTTCAGCGTCCCGAACGGCTTGCCACAGCGGATGCACGCGTAAGGCTGCATCTCGTTGAGCACGCGCGCTTCCTTGCGCTGCGGCCCGGTCGCCAGGCGCGGCGCGAGCTCGATCGCGTCTTCCGGGCAGGTGGTGGCGCACAGGCCGCACTGGACGCAATTTTTTTCGATGAAGCGAAGCTGCGGCAGCAGCACGTTGTCCTGCAGCGCGCTGGCCGGACAGGCGCTGACGCAGCTCAGGCACATCGTGCACCTGTCCTTGTTCACTTCGATCGTGCCGAACGGTGACGCGGCCGGCAACTCGATCGTCTCCGCGCGAGTGGGAGCGTGCTCCACCAGATGATCCAGCGCGAGCTCCAGCGTGGCTCGTTTTTCTTGCGCCACCGCGAAGCGCGCGGGCGCCGGCACACTGGTGCGCGTTTCGGCCAGCAGGCGAAGCTCCTGGTCGAGATCGGTCAGGTGATCGGCGCGCAGCAGCGCTAGGTGAGTGCCCGAGTAGCCCAGTCCATTGAGGATCGCTTGTGCGACATCCATCTGGCCGCGCAGTGCATCCAGGTACTGGGGCGCTTCCTCTCGCGTGGTGAGCACGGCGATCTTGGCCGCACCGGATGCGATGGCCGCCAGCCAAACGTCCAAGCCGATGCTGGCGGTGTGCCACACCGGCACGGGAATGACGTTGGCGGGCACGCCTTGCGCCACGCCCAATTGCGCGGCGCGGCCGAGTTCTTCCACCAGCTTCTGCCCGCGCTCCTGGCTGTGCAAGAGCAAGATCGCTTGCTTGCCGCCCGCCTTTTCATAGGTCGACAGCAAGGTCTTGAACTTCACGCCCTGCTCGCTCGCGCGCGGATAAGCATAGGTCAGCGCGCCGGTCGGGCATACCGTGGTGCAGGCGCCGCAGCCGACGCAAAGATTCGGGTTGACCTTGATCTGCTGGCGCGATTTTTCGCTCGCAATGGCTTGCGCCGAACAGACTTCGATGCATGCGTTGCATCCGATGGTTTCATTGCGGCTGTGGGCGCACAGCTTGGACTTGTAGACGAAGAACTTCGGCTTCTCGAATTCGCCCACCATGTCGCGCAACTTCAGCACCGTATCCAGCAGCTCGGCGCTCGTGCCCTGGTGGAAATAGCCCTGCGGGGGTGCGTGCTGCAGGAAGGCCGGCGCGGCGCGCAAATCGAGCACCAGGTCGAACTTCTCGCTGAACGCCTGCGGGTCGCGCCCGAAATCGATCGCTGCGGCCGCATCGCACGCCTTCACGCACGCGCGATGCGACTTGCACTTGTCCAGGTCGATCTGGTAATCGAGGCCGATGGCCTGCTCCGGGCAAGCCGCGATGCAGGCATTGCAACGCGTGCACAGGTCCAGGTCGATCGGGTTGTCACGCGTCCATTTCAATTCGAACGCGCCGAGCCAGCCGGAAATGCCGTCGAGGCGGCCGCTGAGCACGGGGTAACGGCGCTCTTGCGCGCCCGCACCCCCTCGCGCGAACAAGGTCACGTCGAGTACGTCGCCGACCAGCGCAGCGGCGCGTTCCGCCTGTTCCATTTCACCGATCACCAGCAGGCGGCCCGCGCTTTTGTAAGTCACCGTCGGGACCGGCTCGGGATCGGGCAAGTGCGCGGCCGCCAGCAGCGCCGCCAGCTTGGGCATCGCCTTGGACGCATCGCGGCTCCAGCCGCCGGTCTCGCGGATATTGACGAACTTGATCGGCGAGACCGCGCCTTCGGTGTTGGTTCCGATCTCGGCGAACAGCCGCTTCTCCTGAGTGCAGGCGACGACGACTTCCTCACCACCTTTGATCGCTTGCTGGAACGCGCCGGCTTCGCGGCGGCACAAGCTGGAGTGAAGCGTCAGCTTCTCATCCAGCGCCGTGCCCAGGATCTTCTCCTGGAGCGGCATCGTCTTGTTGCAATCGCAAATCAGGGTCGGCATGGTTTTCGGGGGGCTCGGGTACTGCTGGCAGGCTGCGTTCAGACTGTGCCACGGTTTCTGGCGTGGGGTTATTGGAATCATCCCGGGCTTCGCGCGAGGCTTGGGCCTGCGCTTGCTCCTCCGCCTCCTCGCGTGCGAACAGGCCCAGGAATTTCACGCTGGCCAGCTGCCGCACCATCGATTCCGACATGGGATCCGGCTGCGAGTAGTCGTCGATATAAACGTCCAGCCGGTCCATGATGTTGTAGTGCGGATCGGAGAAGAGTTTCTTCAGCGCCGCGTTCTTCACTTCGGGCGCGACGTTGGGCGCGGCGAAGCGAGCGAAATCGGAGTCGGCGGTCAGCGCCTTGACATCCTCGAGTGTCGGCGGAGGCTGTTCCGGCGCAGCGGGTATGGCGCGCTCCGTTGCGCTCGCTGGCCCTGCCGGCTGTTCAAGCACCTCCCGCCCAGGCTCGACCTGAGGTGGCGGCGCGGCCTGCGCAGCCGGCTCGGGCTCGGCCGTTTTGCCTTCCTTCAGTTCCAGCTTGCGCTTGGACCAGCGTCCCAGGAATCCGTCACTCATTGCCGGGCTCGCCAAATTTCTTCTGGGTGCTTACCGATGCCGGGTTGCCGAATCGATCCTGCAGGCGCTTGAAACTTTCGGGCCGCTTGCGGCGCTTCGGCTCGATCACGTAATGCTCCTGCGCAAACGATCGCATCCACTCGATCACGTGAGGCGGGGCCGGCACTTGCTCGACCGTCTCCTGTGCGTCGAGCCAGCGCCCGGCGTCGTGGTAACTCAGCGAAACCATCGTCGGCCGCGGCATCGGCTCGTCGCGCAGCGTCGCCTCTTCTTCCATTCGCCACAACACGAACCAGCACGGCGCCGGCGTGCTGAGGTTGAGGTAGTAGCCCTCGCCGTCGTCCCGAAACAGTTCCACCACGAAACCTGGATGCAACCAGCGCTCCTCGTCGTCATTCCGCAGGAGCAGGCGCGGCTCGGTCCCGAACGACGGTTCCTGCGGGACCACATCGGCCAGCACCCAGCGCCACGACTGCCAGCGATTATCGATGCGCTCGCGGCGCATGACGACGGCGACTTCGATACTGGGGCGCGATGACATGCGCCCACTGTAACGGATCGCATATCCGGCACTCGCCGCGAGGACTTGCCCGGGATTGCGCCAGGGCGCTCGCTACCGCAGCCCCCTGAAACTCGCTCAGTGGAAGAACTTGCTCACCGAGATGAGCGTCCGGTACACGCCCCAGGCCAAGGGCAGACCGACGACTGCCCAGGCCAGCCATAGTTTGAGCGGGGAAGTCGCGTCGTCGCGCCCGCTGCTGACCAGCCCGACCTCGGCGGCGACGGCCTTCTCGTGCGCGAGCCGCCTTTCGTCCGCCAGTTCCGTCTCGCTCATGAACCACTTGTCGGGCAGCGGGCGCACCAGCAGGTTACAGATCAAGCCGATGGCCAGCATGCCCACCAGGATGTACATGGTCTGGTTGTAGACCTGGTAGCGCGGGATGCCCAGCCCCAGCTGGTATTCGCGCATGTAGTTCACCACCACCGGGCCGATGATGCCCGCCGTGGACCACGCCGTGAGCAGCCGGCCGTGGATGGCGCCGACGAACTGCGTGCCGAAGATGTCGGCCAGGTAGGCCGGCACCGTGGAGAAGCCGCCGCCATACATGGAAACGATGATGCAGACGGAAGCGACGAACAGCAGCTTGCTGCCCGCGCCGGCCGCACTGGGCAGCCCGGCATACAGGAGCATGCCCAGCACGAAGAAGATCGAGTAGGTCATCTTGCGGCCGAACTTGTCCGACAAGCTTGCCCAGACGAAGCGTCCGCCGATGTTGAACAGCGACAGCAGCGCGGTGAAGCCGCCGGCGACCGCCGCGATCGCGGCCAGCTGCGACTTGTCAAGCTCGCTGAAGCGCTTGGGGATGTCGATCAGGCTGCCGCCGAACACTTCCTGCAGCATCGGCGAGGCCATGCCGATCACGCCGATGCCGGCGCTGACGTTCATCGTCAGCGCCAGCCAGATCAGCCAGAACTGCGGGATGCCCCATACCTTCTTCACGTGCACGTGGCGCTGCGTGATCATGGCGTTGCTGGCTTGCTGCGCGGGCGGCGTCCAGCCCTTGGGCTTCCAGCCGGAGGGCGGCACGCGATAGCCGAATGCGCCGCCCAGCATGAATACGAAGTACACCAGGCCCAACACGACGAAGGTTTGCAGCACGCCGGGGTCCGTCGCAGTGGCGAAGTGCTTCATCAGGTCCACCGCCAGCGGCGAGCCGATCATCGCGCCGCCGCCGAAGCCCATGATCGCCATGCCGGTGGCCATGCCGCGGCGGTCGGGGAACCACTTGATCAAGGTCGACACCGGTGAGATGTAGCCCAGGCCGAGCCCGACGCCGCCGATCATGCCGGAGCCCAGGATCATCAGCCAGAACTGGTGCAGATAAATACCCACGGCGGAGATCAGCATGCCGCCGCACCAGCAGAACGCCGCCACGACGCCCGCCTTGCGCGGGCCGGCGCGTTCGAGCCAGCCACCCCAGAGCGCCGCGGCGCAGCCCAGGAACACGAAATACATGGTGTACATCCACCCGAGCGTCGAGATGTGCCAGTCGCAATTGGTGGCGAACAACTCACCGAAGAAGCCGAGGTCGGCCGCGCACTGCTTGGCGCCGGCACCGGCGAGGGCCAGGCTTCTGGACAGAGGCAGCCAGAACACCGAAAAACCGTAAGCCATCCCGATGCACAGGTGGATCGCCAGTGCCGCCGGGGGAACCAGCCAGCGATTGAAGCCGGCCCCGGCGATGATCCGCTCCTTATCGAGCAGGCCTGGGCCCGATTCGCCATAGCCCGGTGCGAGAACACTTGACATCGCTTGTCTCCTGGTTGAAGTGCGCGGAGTGTCCGGGGCGCTCGCGCGGCGGGTCAAATTGAATCGCGACATGACACGATTCAACAATTGAATGACCCGGCGTTGGCCAGCCGGAAAGCGTCGAAGCCTGGATCAGGCGGAGAGCAGCACCGAATGGGCGGCGTGGCGCAACCACGCCTGGTCCTGCGCCAATACCAGCGCCGCTTCCATCGCGCGCGACGGCCGCACCGAGCCTTGGCTCATGAAGCCGATGGGTGTCGATACGTCCGGCTCGGTCAGCGGCAACGCCTCGAGCTCGCGGTATCCGCGCACCGCGCCGACCAGCGCCCCCGGAAGCACGCTGCAGATGCCGCCCTCGAGAACGCTGACCGCGAGCACCAGGACGGAATTGGTTTCCAGCGCCGGCTTCACCGCCACGCCGGCTGCGGCGAACGCCGCTTCGATGATGGCCCGGTTGTGCCGGTCCCGGAACATCAAGGCCAGCGGCAGCTTGGCAGCGTCCTTCCAACGCATCTTCGGCCCGATCTGCAACTGGTCCGGATGCGGCCGCGCGGCGCGCCTCAGAAGGAAGTAATGCTCGGTGTATTGGGGCCAGGCGGAAAGCTGCGCGCCTTGCGTGTTCATGCGGCCGGTGTAGCCCAAGGCAAGGTCCAGCGAAAGGTTTTCGAGGCCTGTCTCCATGTCGCGCGAGGACATCACGCGCACCTCCGGCACGATGCTCGAATGCTGGATCTGCAGCAGCGTGGCAAAGCGCGCCAGCACGGGCACGGTGGTGGGCACCGCCGCCATTCGCAGCGGACCGCGCGGACGGTTCGCCGGGCTGCCCAATTCCTGTTCCAGCACGCGGTGCTCGCGCAGCATGCGGTGCGCCGTGGCCAGCACGCGCTCGCCTTCAGGCGTGAGCCCGGCGTACGCGCGCCCGCGCTGCACGATGACGACCTTGAACTCCTCCTCCAGGGCGCGCACCGCATTGGACAACGCGGGCTGGGTGATGTGGCAAGCTTCGGCGGCGCGGCCGAAATGGCGATGCTCGCTCAATGCGACCAGGTAGCGCATCGAGGCGAGCAAGTTCATTGCCCGGCCTCGATGACGGGCAGCGCCACCTTGCAGTCAATCACGTTGTCTTGCTGATGGTGATCGAAGGGAACTTCGAGGAGAAGTCCTTCGCCTTGGCGGCGATCTTGATGGCGACTTGCCGCGCCACCGCCTTGTAGATTCCCGCCACTTCTCCGTCGGGATCGGCCACCACGGAGGGCTTGCCGCTATCGGCTTGCAATCGGATCTGGATGTCCAGCGGCAGCGCGCCGAGGTAGTCCATGTTGTATTGCTGCGCCATGCGCTTGCCGCCGCCCTCACCGAAGATGTGCTCGGCATGGCCGCATTGGCTGCACACGTGCACGGCCATGTTCTCGACGATGCCCAGGATCGGCACGCCCACTTTCTCGAACATCTTGATGCCCTTCTTGGCATCGAGCAGCGCGATGTCCTGCGGCGTGGTGACGATCACGGCGCCCGTCATCGGCACCCGCTGCGACAGCGTGAGCTGGATGTCGCCGGTACCGGGCGGCAAATCGACGATGAGGTAATCGAGCGCCTTCCAGTTGGTCTGGCGCAGCAGCTGCTCCAACGCCTGGGTGGCCATGGGGCCGCGCCAGATCATGGCTTCGTCCTGGTTCACCAGGAAGCCGATCGACATGACTTCGACGCCGTAGTTCTCCATCGGCTCCATCGTCTTGCCGTCGCTGGATTCGGGCCGGCCCTCGATGCCCATCATCATGGGTTGGCTGGGGCCATAGATGTCGGCGTCGAGCAGGCCCACGGCGGCCCCTTCGGCGGCCAGCGCCAGCGCGAGGTTCACGGCGGTCGTGCTCTTGCCGACGCCGCCCTTGCCAGACGCCACGGCAACGATGTTCTTGACGTTCGGCAGCAACGCGACGCCGCGCTGCGCCGCGTGCGCCACGATCTTGCTGTAAATGTTGGCCGACACGTTCTGCACGCCGGCAACGCCTTTCGCCGCGGCGATCAGCGCGCTGCGCAACGCGGGGATCTGGCTCTTGGCGGGGTAGCCCAGTTCAACGTCGAAAGCGACATCGCCCTCGTTGATCTGAAGATTTTTCAGGGCCTTGGTGCTGACGAAATCTTTTCCGGTATTCGGGTCGACGACGGCGGCGAGCGCCTGTTGCAATTGTTCGGTTGTGGCTGGCATAAATAAGTATTTTCCTCTTGGCTTGCAGTGTAACGACTGGCCCTAAACCCTTCGGCGCGCAAACTCGGCGGCATTGCGGGATGCCGCCCCGCCGGCCGCGCCGGGATGCCGTCGGTAAAATGCCGGGTTCCCCCGGAAAACCCTCATGCCCGCTCAGCGCAAGCTCTTTGTCACCACCGCGTTGCCGTACGCCAACGGCAAGTTCCACATCGGCCACATCATGGAGTACATCCAGGCCGACATCTGGGTGCGGTTCCAGCGAATGCAGGGCCACGAGGTGCGCTTCGTCTGCGCCGACGACGCGCATGGCGCGCCCATCATGATCGCGGCCGAGAAGGCCGGCAAGACGCCGCAAGCGTTCGTGGCCGAGATCGCGGCGGGCCGCAAGCCTTATCTCGACGGCTTCCACATCGCCTTCGACAACTGGCACAGCACCGACGCGCCCGAGAATCACCAGCTGGCCCAGCAGATCTATCGCGACCTGAAAGCCAACGGGCTGATTTCGAGCAAGGTGATCGAGCAGTTCTTCGATCCGCAGAAGAACATGTTCCTGCCCGATCGCTTCATCAAGGGCGAGTGCCCGAATTGCCATTCCAAGGACCAGTTCGGCGACAACTGCGAGGTCTGCAGCAAGGTCTACAGCCCGACCGACCTGATCAACCCCTACTCCGCATTGTCGGGCGCGACCCCGGTGCTGAAAAGCTCGGAGCACTTCTTCTTCAAGCTGTCCGATCCGCGCTGCCTGGCGTTCCTGCAGGAGTGGACGCGCGGCGAAGGACGGCTGCAGACCGAGGTGCTCAACAAGATCAGCGAGTGGCTGGCACCCGACGAAAGCGGCAAGACCGTGCTCGGTGACTGGGACATCAGCCGCGACGCGCCTTATTTCGGCATCGAGATCCCCGACGCGCCGGGTAAGTACTTCTACGTCTGGCTGGACGCGCCGGTCGGCTATCTTGCCTCGCTGAAGAACTACCTCGACCGCATCGGCGTCGACTACGAGAAGTACGTCGACCCGAACAACGATGTGGAGCAGTACCACTTCATCGGCAAGGACATCATCACCTTCCACACGCTGTTCTGGCCGGCGATGCTGCACTTCAGCGGCCGCAAAGTGCCCACCAAGATCTTCGTGCATGGCTTTCTCACCGTGAACAACGGGGAGAAGATGAGCAAGAGCCGCGGCACCGGGCTCGATCCGTTGAAATACCTGTCGCTCGGAATGAACCCGGAGTGGCTGCGCTATTACCTGGCCGCGAAACTGTCCGGGCGCAACGAGGACATCGACTTCAATCCCGATGACTTCATTGCGCGGGTGAACAGCGATTTGATCGGCAAGTACGTGAACATCGCCAGCCGCGCGGTGAAGTTCATTCCCGGCGGGAAGCTGACGGCTTCGGCGCCGGAACCCGGCGCCGAAGCGCTGGTGCAAAACGTCAAGGAGCTGTACGAATCGCGCGACTACGCCCGTGCGCTGCGCGACGTGATGGCCTATGCGGACAAGGTGAACATGCGTTTCGACGCGATGGCGCCCTGGAAGCTGGTGAAGGAAGGCAAGGCCGCCGAAGCCGCTGCCGTCTGCTCCGCCTGCATCGAGAGCTTCAAGGTGATGACGGCCTGCCTCAAACCCGTGTTGCCGACGTTGGCGGCGGATGCGGAGGCATTCCTGAAGTGCGCGCCGCTCGATTGGATGAATGCGGGCGTTGCGCTCGGAGAAGGACACGTGGTCGGCGAGTACAAGCACCTGATGCAGCGAGTGGACGTGAAGCAGATCGATGCGCTGTTCGAGCCACCGGCGGATGCGCCCGCGGCTGCGGCGTCGAGCGATGCCGCCGGGCAGCCCGGCGGCGAGGAGATCGCGCCGGTCATCTCCATCGACGATTTCGCCAAGATCGATTTGCGGATCGCGAAGATCGTCGACTGCAAGGCGGTGGAAGGGTCGACCAAGCTGTTGCAATTGACGCTGGACGTCGGTGAAGGCAGGACGCGCAACGTCTTTTCGGGAATCGCCTCGGCCTACCAGCCGCAGGACCTGGTCGGCAAGCTCACGGTGATGGTCGCCAATCTCGCGCCGCGCAAGATGAAATTCGGCGTGAGCGAGGGCATGGTGCTGGCCGCGAGCCACGCCGACGAGAAGGCGCAACCGGGCATCTACATTCTCGAACCCTCGCGCGATGCGCAGCCGGGCATGCGAGTGCGCTAGTTTTTACACCTGCGACATCGCGGGGTTACAACTCATCCGTAGAATCGCGCCGCCACCTGAAGGACGACGGATGTTCAGCAGTACCCCAGCCCTCGCCCGCGGCGCAATTTTGTTTTGCGCCTGCGCCCTCTGCATTGCTGTGAGCGGCTGCGCGGTGGTCACCGTCGCCGGCGCCGCTGTCGGCGTTGCGGCCACCGGCGTCGCACTTGCGGTGGATGCCACCGTCGGCGCAGTCAAGTTCACCGGCAAGGCGGTCGGCGCGGCGGCCAATGCGGTAACGCCCAGCGGCGAATAAGCAGCGGCGCTTCAGCGCCAAATCACTGCGGTGCTTCAGCTCGGCTCGACGCGCTTTTGGGACCGGACGCGCCGCACCGCCGTCAAAATGCCGCGCAGGATTTCAATCGGTGGCGGCGGGCAGCCCGGCACCACCAAGTCCACCGGAATGACCTTGGCAACGCCGCCACAGGTCGCGTAACTTTCGCCGAAGATCCCGCCGTCGCGCCCGCAGTCGCCCACGGCCAGCACCAGTTTGGGCTCGGGCGCCGCGTCGTAGGTGCGCTTGAGCGCCATCTCCATGTTGCGCGACACCGGGCCCGTCACCAGCAACATGTCCGCATGCCGCGGGCTGGCGACGAACTTGATGCCGAGGCCTTCCATGTTGTAGTAGGGATTGCCCAGCGCATTGAGTTCCAGTTCGCAGCCATTGCACGAACCCGCGTCCACTAGCCGGATCGTGAGCGCCTGCCCGAGGATCTGAAGCAGTTCGCGCTGGATGCGGTCTGTCTCGACGCGCAGCTCGTCGCTCGCCTGCGGCGGCGCTTCGGTGGGACGTCCGGTTCGGGCGATCTGCTTGACGATGTTCCACATGGCTCAGGTTTCAGGACAGCAATTCCGACGGGTCATAAATCGTGCCCCGAATAATCGAGGTTGAACGACTTGTTGATCAACGGGAAGTCGGGAACGATGTTGCCGATGATGGCATGTTCGAGCACCGGCCAGTTCTGCCAGGAGGGATCGTGGCAGTGGCAGCGCCGGATGCGCGGCTCGCCCTCTTGCCCGTCCACTTCGAGCGTCACCAGCACTTCGCCGCGCCAGCCCTCGACCCAGCCGGCGCCGCGCGCGCTCTCGCGCTTGAGCAGGAATTTCACGCGCACCGCTCCGGCCGGAAGGTCGGCCGCGATGCTACGAACGAGGCGCAGCGATTCCAGCGTTTCGTCGAAGCGCACCGCGACGCGCGCGGCGACATCGCCCGCGCTTTGCGTGGCCACGTTCACCGCCAGGCTGTCGTAGGGAGCCCAGGCGTGCTCACAGCGCAGGTCCTGGCTCTGGCCGCTGGCGCGAGCCGCGAGGCCGGTGAGTCCCAGCCGAATCGCGAGCTCGGGACTGACGCGCCCGGCGCCGGAAAAACGATCCTGCAAACCGGCGTGCTCATCGAACATCGCACGCAGCTGCTGCACTTCGCGCTGGATCGAATCGCATTGCGCGATGAGTGCCGCGATGCCGGCGCCGTCCAGGTCGCATTCGACGCCGCCGGGCGCCACGCAGTCCATCATGAAGCGATGGCCGAACAGCTGCCTGGAAAGACGCAACCAGTCTTCCTTCAAGCGCGAGAACTGCGCCAGCGCCACGCCCAGGCCGGCATCGTTGCCCAGCGCACCGAGGTCGCCGAGATGATTGGCCACCCGCTCGCGCTCCAGCAACAATGCGCGCAGCGACCGGCCTCGCACGGGAATGTCACAGCCCGCGGCCGATTCCAGCGCCATGCAATACGCCCACGCGAACGCGACGGTGGAGTCGCCCGCGACGCGGCCTGCCAGCCGATACGCCTGGTGCGGCGCAAGTTCGGTGAACCGCTTTTCGGTTCCTTTGTGCGTGTATCCGAGCCGCTGCTCAAGGCGCAGCACTTTTTCGCCGACGACGGAGAAGCGGAAATGCCCCGGCTCGATGATGCCGGCGTGCACGGGCCCGACCGCGATCTCGTGCACGCCGTCGCCTTCCACGCGCACGAATGAATAGTCCACGACCTCGCCGCGATCCGGCATGGACTGCGCCGACGCCGCATCGCCCAACGGAAAATAGTTGCGAGGCCATGCGCCGTGGTTCAACCATGGACGTGTATCGGCCGCGCCGGCGGCGTTCAGGCCACTCAGATCGCGAACCGCGCGCTGCATGCGATTCGCGAAAGGAAACAGGCCGGACAGGTCGGGATAACTGGCGTCACTGCCAGCCTGCGGCAATTCAAGCCAGGTCAGGCCGGTAGAGGTTGCGTAGGCCGCGTGAACTGCGGGAGTGCGCGAGTCGCCGCCGCCCGATCCCCAAAGGGCGACCAAGCGGCCGCCCTGTTGCGCCACGCCGATGGCCGCGGCCTGCCAGTCGGCAGCGTCGATGACGCCATGCCAGACCGGCAGCGGACCCGGCAAGCGCGTGAGTTCGGTGGAAATTCCGGGCAACATTTCAGCCCCCCAGCATCCGCGCGGCTTGCCGGTACCACATGTCGAGGTACGGCGGGATGTACAGGCCCAGCATCAAGCCGAGTCCCAGATGAACAAACACCGGCACCAGCGCGGGCGAATGAGCCAGCGGCTTGACCGAACTTTCGCCGAAGACCATCGGCAGGATCTTGCTGAACACCGATGCGAATGCGACTGCGAGCGCCAGCAGAAGCAATGGCGTAGCCCAAGGCTGCTCCCGCATCGCGGTGGTGAGTATCAGGAATTCGCTCGCAAACACGCCGAAGGGCGGCATCCCAAGGATCGCCAATGATCCCAGGATCAAACCCCAGGCCACCGTGGGACTGACCTTGATCAGCCCGCGGATGTCCTCCATCACCTGCGTGCCCGCCTTCTGGCACGCGTGCCCGACCGCATAGAAGATCGCGGACTTGATCAGAGAGTGCACCGTCATGTGCAGCAGGCCGGCGTAGGTGGCGATCGGGCCGCCCAGGCCGAAAGCGAAAGTGATCAAGCCCATGTGCTCTATCGACGAGTAAGCGAACATGCGCTTCACGTCGCGCTGGCGCGAGAGGAAGAACGCGGCGACCACCACCGACAACAATCCGAAGGCGATCATGAGCTGGCTCGCCAAGGCGCTATGCAGCGCGCCGTCGGTCAGCACCTTGCATCGCAGGACGGCATACAGCGCGACATTCAGCAGCAAGCCCGAGAGCACGGCGGACACCGGTGTCGGCCCTTCGGCGTGCGCATCGGGCAACCAGTTGTGCAGCGGCACCAGGCCGACTTTCGTGCCATAGCCGATAAAGAGGAAGGCGAATGCGAGCGTGGTGATGGTCGGGTCCAGCCGGCTCTTCACCTCATTCAGGCTGGTCCACAACAAGCCGCCGCCTTCGGCACCGAGGATGCGCTCGGACGCCATGTGCAGCAGCACGGTGCCGAACAGCGCCAGCGCGATCCCGACGCCGCACAAGATGAAGTATTTCCAGGCTGCTTCCAGACTCGCCGCGGTGCGATAGACGCTCACCAGCAGCACGGTTGTGAGCGTGGCCGCCTCCATCGCCACCCACAGGATGCCCATGTTGTTGGTCGTCAGCGCCAGCAGCATGGTGAAGCTGAACAGCTGGTACATGCTGTGATAAAGGCGCAAGCGAGGCGGCGTCATCTTGCCGTGGTCGCGCTCCACGCGCATGTAGGGACGCGAGAAGATCGCGGTGGTCAGCGCGACGAAAGCTGTCAGCGTCACCAGGAACACATTGAGCGGATCGATGAAGAATTGCCGGTCCCAGGCAAACAGCGGACCCCTGGAAATGACGTCGACCGTCATCAAGCAGGCCGCCACGAACGTCCCAAGGCTGAACGCCACGTTGACGTCGCGCGCCCAGTCGCGGTGCCCCACCAGCGCGAGGACGGCCGCCCCCATCACCGGGACCCCGAGAACGAAATAAAGCGCCTGCATCAGTCTTCTTTTAATTTCTCGAGGTTGCGGATGTCCAGGCTGTCGAACTGCTCGCGGATCTGGAACATGAACACGCCCAGGATCAGGATGCCCACCAGCACGTCCAGCGCGATGCCGAACTCCACGATCATCGGCATGCCGTTGGTCGCGGTGGTCGCCGCGAAGATCAGGCCGTTTTCCATCGACAGGAAGCCGATCACCTGCGGCACCGCGCGCGAACGGGTGATCATCATCATGAACGACAACAGCACGCAGGCCAGCGCGATCCCGAGCGCGCCACCCGCGATCGACGCGGACAGGCGCGAAATCGGCAGGGCCAGGCTGAACGCGAAGATCACCAGGCCGATGCCCACGATCATCATGGTCGGCACGTTGATCAGCGGCTCGACGTCCCATCGCACGTTCAGGCGGCGGATCACGCGGTACAGCAGCCAGGGAATCAGCATCACCTTGAGCGCCAGGGTCAGCGCCGCGGACACGTACAGGTCGGGGTTGTGCGCGGCGTAGCCCAGCAGCACCGACGCGGCCACCAGCGCCGCGCCTTGCAATGCGAACAGGTTGATCAGCGACGCGATGCGGCGCTGCGAGATCATCGCGAACGAGAGCAGCAGGATTGCTGCCGCGAGCAGGTTGACCAGTTGCGGGATGAACTTCATCTCACACGCCCAAGAGGATGCTCACCAGCAGCCCGATCACCGCCAGCATGAAAGCGGTGGCCAGGAATTCCGGCACGCGGAAGATTCGCATCTTGGCGCTGATGGTTTCGAGAAAGGCGAGCGTCGCGCCGCCGACGGCCAGCTTGAGCACGAGTGCCGGCAGCGCAAGCAGCATTGCCAGCGGCGCCCCGGCTTGCGCCACGCCCCAGGGAATGAACAGGGCCAGGCCGATGCACGAATAGGCGAACAGCTTCAGGCTCGCCGCCCATTCCATCAAAGCCAGGTGGCGCCCCGAATATTCCAGGATGAGCGCCTCGTGGATCATCGTCAGTTCCAGGTGCGTGGCGGGGTTGTCCACCGGGATGCGCGCGTTTTCCGCCAGCGAAATCATGGTGAACGCGACGCCGGCGAACGCCAGGCTCGGGTAGATCGCCAGTTCCCGATGTGCCAGCGTCTCCACGATGGTGGTGAGCGACGTCGACTTGGAAATCAGGGACGCGCTGAAGAACACCATCAGCAGCGCCGGCTCGGCAAGAAAGCCCACGAACATCTCGCGGCGCGCACCGAGCGTGCCGAAGGCGGTGCCCACGTCCATCGCAGCGAGGCTGATGAATACCCGGGCCAGCGCGAACAGACCGACCAGCGCGATCGCGTCCGCCACCGGCGAGAGCGGCAGGTCGGTCGACAGGGTCGGCACGATCGCGCCGGCCAGCACCATGCAGCCGAACACGATGTAAGGAGAAGCGCGAAACAGCGGCGAGGCATTGGTGGCCAGCACCGAGTCCTTGTTGAACAGCTTGTGCAGCATGCGGTAGGGCTGCAGCAGCGGTGGCGCGGATTTGTTCTGCAGCCAGGCCCTGCACTGGTTGACCCAGCCGGTGAGCAAAGGCGCGAGCAACAAGGCCACCGCGATGGCCAGAAGCTGCGACAGTACGCCGACGACGCTCATCTCATCACCACCAGCAGAACCGCTACCAGCGTCACAAAGCTGTAGGCCAGGTAGACCGCGATCCGGCCTCGCTGCAGCAATCCGATCAGCCGCGACGCGCGCTCGACCACCGCGGCCACGGGCAAATAGATCCAGTGCCAGAAGTGGTCGCCGATCGTGACGCGATACAGCGGCTGCGCATCGAATGGCGTCGGCAGGTGCCGCTCCATGCGGAAGAACGGCTCGAAGATCTGCCGGATCGGCTGGCCGAAGCCTTCGGCCGTGTCCTGCATGCGCGCGGTCTGCCACGGGAAGCCGCAGTCCCACGCGGGCGATCGCCGCGAGCGGCCGTGATACAGCCGCCGCACCAGCAGCCAGGCCAATGCGGAGCCCGCGGCCACGCCCAGAAGGAAGATCACCGGTCCGTAGCTGGCGCGTTCCATCGCCACCGGCACCAGCAGCCAGCCACCGAACGATCCTGAGTTCGCCAAGCCGGCATCGACCAGGAGGTGCGTCACGGGATCGATCAACGCGATGAACTGTGTGGGGAAAAGCCCCAGCAGGATGCAGCCCGCGGCCAGCCACAACATGCCCACGCGCTCCCAGCCGCTGGCATCATGTGCGCGCGCCAAAGCGTCTTCGCGCGGCTGGCCGAGAAACACCACGCCGAAGAACTTCACCATCACGTAGCCGGACAGCGCCGCCACCAGCGCGATCATCGCGGCCACCACGGGAATCAGCATGTTCAGGAACGAGCTGGGCAGGCCCGGCGTGAACAGGAAGCTTTGCAGCAGGAGCCATTCGGAAACGAAGCCGCCCAGCGGCGGCAGTCCGGCGCAAGCCAGCGCGCCGACCAGCGTCAACCAGGTGACCCAAGGCATGTAGCGGATCAATCCGCCCAGCTTGCCCAGGCTGCGTTCTCCGGTGGCGTGCAGCACCGCGCCCGTGCCAACGAACAGCAGGCTCTTGAAGAATGCGTGGCTCGCCACGTGGTAAAGCGCGGCCGTGAGGGCGAGCGCAGCCATCGGCTTCATGCCGAATGCCGAGAACAACACGGCCAGCCCGATCGCGGCGAACAGCAGGCCGATGTTCTCGATGGACGAATAAGCCAGTAGACGCTTCATGTCGACCTGCGCAGCCGAAAAGACGACGCCGAACAAGGCCGTCGCAAGGCCGAGCGCCAGCAGCAGCACGCCCCACCACCACACTTGCACATGCATCAGGTCGAACGTGACGCGCAGCACGCCATACACGGCGGTCTTGAGCATCACGCCGCTCATCAGCGCGGACACCGGCGAAGGCGCGGCGGGATGCGCCTCCGGCAGCCAGACATGCAATGGCAGCAAGCCGGCCTTGGCGCCGAATCCGAACAAGGCCAGCAGGAACGCGATGGAAGCCCACAAGACGGTGTGCGTCTGCGCGCGCATGTTGGCGAAGGTGTAGTCACCCGTATTGGCTTGCAGCACGCCGAAGCACAGGAGGATGCCGATCGCGCCGACGTGCGCGATCAGCAGGTAGAGATAGCCGGCACGCCGGATCTCGGGAATGCGATGGTTCGCGATGACGAGAAAGAACGACGACAGCGCCATGGTCTCCCACATCACCATGAACGCATAGGCGTCGTCGGACAGCACGACCATCGCCATGCTCGCGAGGAACACGTGGTATTCCAGGCACAGCAAGCCCGGCGGCGTGCCCTCGCCCTGTCGGAAGTAGCCCGCCGCGAACGCCGACACGCCGGCCGCCGCGCCGGCGATCACCATGAGGAAAAACGCGGAAAGGCTGTCCAGGCGAACGTGGAACGGCAGTGTGGGCAAACCTAGGGGCAGCGTGGCTGTTTCCGGCGATCCGAATGCGGCGCTCAGCGCGACACCAAACAGCACCAGGGCAAGCGCGCCGCCGGCGGGAAACAGCACGCGCGCGACGAAAACCATGCGGCGCAACGCGAACACGCCGAGCAGACCCACCAACAACCAGCCCGCCACAGCGGCAAGCGCCCAGTGGAGATGCGGCCCCGCAGCGGCGGCCGCGACCGGCAAATCGTTCATCGTCCCCATCCGGTCACCCGGGTCGGTTGCAGATCGAACAGGGTGCCGCCCATCACAGCTCAAGTGTAACGGACGTCAGCTTCGGCTCTTGCAGCCCCGTGCAGCGCCGGAAAAGGCTGCCCACGGGCGGCAGACGTAAAATTGGCGAAAAGGCCAACCATGTCCAAGCTGCTCCGCATCTTTCGCCGTCCCGACTACAACTCGGAAGTCACGCAATTCATCGAGCAGCTCAAGACCGAGAAGCCCGACCTGGAAGCGCGCCAGCGCGCCGGACGCGCGCTGCTGTGGGACAAGCACGTGGACCGCGAAGCCTGGAGCGAGTGGCGCGATGCGCAGGTGCCCCAGAAGCCCTACGTCTATCACAGCGACGGGAAATGATGGCTCCGGGGGAAACGGCGCTGCCTGAACCGGCGGCGATGCCGGCCGATATGCCTGACGTGGTCGATCAAGTTGCGCTGGCCAAGCTGTACGGCGAGCCGCTGTTCGCGATGCCGGCGGACCTGTACATCCCGCCCGACGCGCTGGAAGTTTTCCTCGAAGCGTTCGAAGGCCCGCTGGACTTGCTGCTGTACCTGATCCGCAAGCAGAACTTCAACATCCTCGATATCCCGATGGCGGGCGTCACCCGCCAGTACCTGGTGTACGTCGACGAGATCCGCAACCGCAACCTCGAACTCGCGGCGGAATACCTGCTGATGGCGGCGATGTTGATCGAGATCAAATCCCGGATGTTGCTGCCGCCCCGCAAGACGGCCGAGGGCGAGGAAGCCGAGGACCCGCGGGCCGAACTGGTGCGCCGCCTGCTCGAATACGAGCAGACCAAACTCGCGGCCGCGCGCCTGAACGAAATGCCGCAAATCGGGCGCGATGTGTTGCGCGCCCAGGTCTACATCGAGCAGGCATTGCAGCCGCGCTTTCCCGACGTCAACGTGGTGGATCTGCAGGAAGCCTGGGCCGACATCGTCAGGCGCGCCAAGCTGGTCCAGCACCACAAGATCACGCGTGAAGAGCTCTCGGTGCGCGAGCACATGAGCATCGTGTTGCGCAAGCTGCAAGGCCGCAAGTTCGTCGAGTTCGAACAGCTGTTCGATCCGGCGCGCGGCATCCAGGTGCTGATCGTCACCTTCATCGCGCTGCTGGAGCTGGCCAAGGAAGCACTGATCGACGTCACCCAAGCCGAAGCCTATGCGCCGATCTACGTGCGCCTGGGCTTCCAGCCGACCTGATTTCATGAGCACGGGTGCCGCTCCGCAGGATTTCGACGTATTGATCGTCGGCAGCGGACTGGCCGGGCTGTCGGCGGCGCTACATCTCGCGCCGACGCATCGTGTCGCGGTGCTGACCAAGCGTTCCATCAGCGACGGCTCCAGCGGTTGGGCGCAAGGCGGCATCGCCGCCGTGATGGCCGAAGACGACAGCTTCCAGTCGCATGTGGACGACACGCTGGTCGCGGGCGCGGGCCTGTCCGACCTGGCGGCGACTCGGTTCGTCGTCGAACATGCGCCGGAAAGCATCGAGTGGCTGCGCCAATTGGGCGTTCCGTTCTCGCAGGAGCAAGGCCACTTGCACCTCACGCGCGAAGGCGGCCACAGCGTCCGGCGCATCGTGCACGTGACCGACGCCACGGGCGCCGCCGTACAGCGCACGATGATCGAGCGAGTGCGCAGCACGCCGAACATCAAGGTGTTCGAGCAGCACATGTTGGTGGACCTGATCACCAGCCGAAAGCGGGGGGCGTCTTCGCAGGCCTCGCCCACGTGTCTTGGCTTGTATGCGCTGGATGAAGCCGCGGACGAGGTCATCACCTTCCGCGCGCCGCAGACGATCCTGGCCACCGGCGGTGCCGGCAAGGTCTATCTCTACACGACCAATCCGGACACGGCGACGGGCGACGGCATCGCCGCGGCCTGGCGCGCGGGCTGCCGGGTCACGAACATGGAGTTCATCCAGTTCCACCCGACCTGCCTGTATCACCCTCTGGTGAAGTCCTACCTGATCTCCGAAGCGGTGCGCGGCGAAGGCGGCCGCCTGCTGCTGCCCGACGGCACCCGCTTCATGCCGCAGCACGATGCGCGCGCCGAACTCGCGCCGCGCGACGTGGTCGCGCGCGCGATCGACTTCGAAATGAAGAAGCATGGCCTGGACTGCGTGTACCTGGACATCTCGCACCAACCGGCCGACTTCATCCGCGAGCACTTCCCCAACATCTACGCGCGCTGCCTGGAGCTGGGCATCGACATCACGAAGCAGCCGATCCCGGTGGTGCCTGCCGCGCACTACACCTGCGGCGGCGTGCACACCGACCTGTCGGGCCGCACCGACCTGGCGGGCTTGCACGCGATCGGCGAAACCGCCTATACCGGCCTGCATGGCGCCAATCGCCTGGCCAGCAATTCGCTGGTGGAATGCATGGTGTTTGCGCGCGCGGCGGCCAAGGACATCCTGGCCACGCCGCTTCCGCTTCCGCCCTCGTTGCCGGCGTGGGATGAGAGCCGGGTGACCGACGCCGACGAATCCGTCGTGATCTCGCACAACTGGGACGAGCTGCGCCGTTTCATGTGGGACTACGTGGGTATCGTGCGCACCAACAAGCGCCTGGAGCGCGCCGCGCACCGCATCCGCCTGTTGCAGGAAGAGATCGGCGAGTTCTACGCCAACTTCCACGTCACGCGCGACCTGCTGGAGCTGCGCAACCTGGTCACGGTGGCCGACCTGATCGTGAAGTCGGCGCAATTCCGGCACGAAAGCCGCGGGCTGCATTTCAGCCGCGACTATCCGCAGATGTCGGCTCAGGCCGAGCCCACCACGCTCATCCCCGCTTAGTCGCGCTGCGGGCATACTGCCGTCATCCATGAAAGGATTGGGGCCATGACAGTGACGACACCGCGCAAGCCGCTGACGCTTCACCGCCTGCGCGAGATGCACGCGGCCGGCGAGAAAATCACGATGCTCACCTGCTATGACGCCAGCTTCGCGCAGCTGCTGGACGGCGCGGGTGTCGAGTGCCTGCTGGTCGGCGATTCGCTGGGTATGGTGGTCCAAGGCTGGAACAGCACCTTGCCCGCCAAGCTCGAACAGATGGCATACCACACCGAGTGCGTCGCGCGCGGCAATCGCACCGCGTGGGTCATCGGGGACCTGCCGTTCGGCAGCTACCAGGAATCGACCGAGCAGGCGCTGCGCAGCGCGGCGATCCTGATGCAGGCCGGCGCGCACATGGTCAAACTCGAAGGCGGCGGCTGGACCGCGGCCATCGTTCGCGCCTTGGTCGAGCGCGGCATCCCGGTTTGCGCTCACCTGGGCTTGACGCCGCAGTCGGTCAATGCATTGGGTGGGTATCGCATCCAGGGCAAGGGCGATGAGGCCGCGGCCACGCTCAAGCAGCATTCGATCGAGCTGGCCCAGGCAGGCGCGGCCATGCTGGTGCTGGAACTCATTCCGTCCAGCGTTGGCGCGGACATCACGCGCTCGTTGGACATCCCGGTGATCGGCATCGGCGCCGGGCCGGACTGCAGCGGCCAGGTGCTGGTGCTGCACGACATGTTGGGCATCACGGGGGGCAAACTGCCGCGCTTCGTGCGCAATTTCATGGAAGGCAGCGACGGCATCCAAGAGGCCGCGCGGCATTACGTCGCCGCCGTGAAGGACAAGAGTTTTCCCGATCCGCAACTGCACGGTTACTAGACGGAACCGTTTCATGCAAATCGCCCGCACGATCGAGCAGCTGCGCCAGGTGATGGGTGCATACCGCCGTCCTGCGTTCGTGCCGACCATGGGCAATCTGCACGAAGGCCATCTGGCCCTCGTCGCGCAGGCCAAGCCTCTGGGCGACGCGACGGTGGCCAGCATCTTCGTGAACCGCTTGCAGTTCCTGCCGCACGAGGACTTCGACAGCTATCCACGAACCTGGGACTCCGACTGCGCGAAGCTGCAGGCGGCGGGCTGCGACGTGTTGTTCGCGCCCACCGAAAAAGAGTTGTATCCCCAGCCGCAGACTTACAAGGTGCACCCGCCCGCCGAACTCGCGGACATCCTCGAAGGCCAGTTTCGTCCCGGCTTCTTCGTGGGCGTGAGCACCGTGGTGATGAAGCTGTTCGGCTGCGTGCAGCCTCGCATCGCGGTATTCGGCAAGAAGGATTACCAGCAGCTGATGGTGATCCGCGCCATGGTGCGGCAGTTCGCGCTGCCGATCGAGATCGTGGCCAGCGAGACTCAACGTGCCGCGGATGGGCTTGCCTTGTCATCGCGCAACGGCTATCTCACTCGCGAGCAACGTGCGGAAGCGGTGCACCTGTCGCTTACGCTCAAGCGCATGGCGGCCCAATTGCAAGGCGGCGAACCGATCGCCGGCGTAGAGGCGAAAGCCATGGACGGTTTGCGCGAACGCGGCTGGCAGCCGGACTACATGACGATTCGGCGCCGCGCGGACCTGCTGGCGCCTGCAGCGGGTGACGCGCTCGTTGTGCTCGGCGCAGCCAGGCTCGGCAGCACACGGCTGATCGACAACCTCGAATTCTGAATTTACGCGGCGCCGATGCCCGGCACCAGCGAGCCCGCGGGCTGGCCCGCTTTCAGCGCGGCCGTGAAGGCCAGCATGCGATCGATCGGAAGCCGCGCGCGTTCGCCGAGCGCGGGATCCACATGCACTTCATTCGCGCCGGTTTCCAGCACGTGGGCCACGCCGGCCAAGCCATTCATCGCCATCCAGGGGCAATGCGCGCAGCTCTTGCAGGTAGCGCTGTTGCCCGCGGTCGGCGCTTCGATGAATCGCTTGCCGGGATTGAGCGTGCGCAGCTTGTGCATCATCCCGTTGTCGGTGGCGACGATGAACTCCGTGGCATTCATCTCGCGCGCGGCGCGCAGGATGCCCGAAGTGGAGCCCACCGCGTCGGCCAGGGCAACCACTTCCGCCGGCGACTCGGGATGCACCAGCACCTTGGCCTGGGGATATTGCTTCTTCAGCGCTTCCAGCTCGAAGGCCTTGAACTCGTCGTGCACGATGCACGCGCCGTTCCAGAACACCATATCGGCGCCGGTTTCGCGCTGGATGTAGCTGCCCAGGTGCTTGTCGGGCGCCCATAGGATCTTGTGCCCCTTGTCCTTGAGCGCGCGCACGATGTCCAGGGCGCAGCTCGAGGTGACGAGCCAATCCGAGCGGGCCTTCACCGCCGCGCTGGTGTTGGCGTACACCACGACCGTGCGGTCGGGATGCTGGTCGCAGAAAGCCGAGAACTCGTCGACCGGGCAGCCCAGATCCAGCGAGCAGGTGGCGTCGAGGTCGGGCATCAGCACGCGCTTCTCGGGCGAGACGATCTTGGCGGTCTCGCCCATGAACTTCACCCCGGAGACAACCAGCGTCTGCGCCGGATGGTCGCGCCCGAAGCGCGCCATCTCCAGCGAATCGCTGACCAAGCCGCCGGTCTCTTCGGCCAAATCCTGCAGGTCCGGATGCACGTAATAGTGCGACACCATCACCGCATCGCGCTCCTTGAGCAGGCGGCGGATCTTGTCCTTGAGCGCGGCGCGCTCCTCGGGGCCGGGCTCCGCGGGCACGCGCGCCCACGCGTGCTTCGTGTCGCACGTGTTGCCGGGCAGCGGATGCTCGTACTCGACGTCGAAAATCGGGATCACCGCGCTCATGTCACAGCTCTTTCAGGCGCATGGAGAAATCGACGGCCTTCACGTCCTTGGTGAGGGTCCCGATGGAGATGCGGTCGACCCCCGTTTCTGCAAGCTCGCGCACCGTGTCCATCGTCACACCGCCGGAAATCTCCAGCACGGCGCGGGCATTGTTGATGCGGACGGCCTCGCGCATGGTCGGCAGGTCCATGTTGTCCAGCAGGATCATGGTCGCGCCGGCCGCGAGGCCTTCCTCCAGCTGGGCCAGCGTTTCCACCTCGAGCTCGATGAACTGAGCCTGCGCGGCCACTTGCGTGGCCGCCCTCATTACCTGCGTCACGCCGCCGGCCGCGGCGATGTGGTTCTCCTTGATCAGCACCGCGTCGTACAACCCCAGGCGATTCGGCGTTCCGCCGCCCGCGCGCACGGCGTATTTCTGCGCCAGCCTCAGGCCCGGCAGCGTCTTGCGCGTGTCGACAATCTTCGCCTTCGTACCGCGGACCGCGTCCACGTAACGGGCGGTCTTCGTGGCAACCGCGCTGAGGACTTGGAGGAAATTCAGCGCCGTGCGCTCCGCCGTCAAGAGTGCGCGGGCCGAGCCTTCGGCCTCCATCACCACCTGATCGGCCAAGCAGGGCATGCCTTCGTGCACCAGCCAATGGATTTGCACTTGGGGATCAAGTTGCCGCAACGCAGCTTCCACCCAGGGCGCGCCGCAGATCACGGCGGATTCGCGCGCG
>Ga0068855_100001677_pt1 | contig 27716 bp, 23 predicted proteins | sample KBSCornC52_FD_66592 | JGI IMG/M metagenome (GOLD analysis project Ga0068855, IMG submission 66592) | Corn rhizosphere microbial communities from Kellogg Biological Station, Michigan, USA - KBS Corn C5-2 | ecosystem: Host-associated > Plants > Roots > Rhizosphere > Soil ... | reverse complement strand
CGAGCCCTTGATCGCGTCGTACAGCGCGTAGGACGAGTGCGTGAGCGCGCCCGGGTTGAGTAATATCCCGGAGAAGCCCTCGTCTGCGGCGGCACCGAGCCAGTCGATCAAGGCGCCTTCATGATTGCTCTGGCGGCAATCGACCGCGGCACCGCGAGCGTTGGCTGCCTTGGCGAGCGCCTCGTGGATCTGCGCCAGCGTCATTTTGCCGTAAATTTCGGGCTCGCGCTTGCCCAAGCGATCCAGATTCGGACCGCTCAGCACCAGCACGCGAACCCCTTCATCCGAGCCTACGGCGTGGAGCGCGGTCGGCCCCCTCGCCTTTCGCTTCGCGTCCGCCACCCTAGGAAGCGAGCTCCTCGGCGAGTTTGGGCGCGAGCAGACGGAGCAAGTAACGGCCCTTGCCGAGGTTTGCGTCGGGCGTGAGCGTGAGCGCGACGAAGTAGCCCTTGTTGATGACGCGGATGAGCGTGATCATTTTGTCGCTCTTGAACGACACCTCGCGCGTCTCACCGGCGTCCAGCATTTCGGTGGCGCGCTGGATGCCCTTGACGACCACGCTGACCTCCGCGCCGACCGTTTCGATGTCGATCTGCGATTCGGCCTTGGCGTAGGTTTCGAGTGGGATGCCCTCGAAGTCCATGAGCAGTCCTGCGATCCCACCGTCCGTGCCGTCAACGACGCTCTGCAACGCCTCTTTGAACATTTGACGAGGTTACCTGAATCGGCCCCGCAGGTGAATTTTCAAAGTGCGTCGCGGCGGCCATTTCCCGAAAAACTTGAAGTAATTCACATTGGCCAACGGGCCGCTCGAAAACCCCTAATTTTCGAGCTGTGTCGTCGCGACTTGCGGCCGCGATAAAGCCGGGTGATCGCCGTGGAGGCGGTCCGCCGTATCGCCGTCCTTGACCCTGCTTGGGCCGAGCGGCTACTTTCCACGCCACTCCGATGCGTGCGCGAGCGGGGGATCCGCCCCGCACCATGACCCAGAAGATCCTCGCCGGGCGCGCGGATGATCCGAACCTGAGCGGTGATCTCGTTAGGGTGAAGGTCGACCAAGTCGTCTTGGCGAGAGAACCCGATCGCACTCTCGCCGAGGCTGCGCTCGCGGGCGCGAAGAAGTGCGCGGTCGAGGTGGCCATCGCCTACGACACGCGCTGCGTGACCGCGCTCTCCGATACGTCGCCTGGCCTCAGCGCCCGCGGCGCCAAGGATGCGCTGAACCTCGGCATGTTGATCGCAAGGCCGGGCATTGGCTTTCCGGCCGCGGTGCACCTCGAGCGCTTCGGCAGCCCAGCTCGCCTCGCGCTGACCGACGAGCCGCGCCTCGCGTCGGTCGGAGGCGCGGGCATGCTCACCTTGGTCGTACCGCCCTCGCAACTCGCGGAAGCATTGCTCACCGGCAGCGTCGTGCTGCGTCCGCCGCGCAGCGTGCAGGTGTTGCTCTCGGGTCGCGTGCGCCCGTTCGTGTGCGTGCGTGATGTCGGGTTGGAGTTGATCCGGCGCGGCCTGGGCGACGCCGTGCGCCGCGTGGACACCGAGTTCCAAGCTCCTGTGGTGATCGAGTTCGCCGGGCCGAGCGCACGCCTGTTGTCCGTCGCCGATCGCGCGGTGCTTTCGGCGCTGGCCCCACAGCTCGGCGCTTCTGCCGCAGTCTTCGTCAGTGACGAAAAGACGGAAGTGTATCTCCGCGATCAGCGTCGTTCGAAGGCGCACCGCGGTCTTTTGCCGGACCCAGGCGCCCCATGTGACGACGTGATCAGCGTGGATCTGTCGGCGGTCGATCCGCTCGTCCTCGACGAGGATGGCGTCGTGCGTCCGGTGCGTGAGCTCGCCGGCAAACCGGTGAGCCAAGTGATTTTGGGTGGCGATTCGGGCGCGTCACTGCGCGATTTGCTCGCCGCTGCGGCGCTCCTGAAGAGCAAGCGCGTACCCGCGAAATTGGATTTACTGGTCGCGCCGCCGTCGCGCCAAGCGCTCGAGGTGCTCGCGCAATCCGGTGCCTTGGTGGATCTCGTGGCCACCGGCGCGCGCTTACTCGAGCCCGATCCGCGGCTCGTCACCGGCGAACTCTATCCGCCGCCGAACGACGGTGGCATTTCGCTCCGCACCTTCGATCCCGAGCCGAGCTTTCCGCTCAGCGCGCAGCGCTTCGTCGTCGCCTCGGCCGAAACGCTGGCCTTCTCGGTGGCCACGGGTACGGTCGGTGATCCGCGCTCGTTCAAGCGGCCCGTGCGCGTCACCGTGCCTCGCACGCTGCCCACGGACGACGTGCTCATCGTGCGTAAGGCCAAGAGCAAGACGAAAGAGGCCGAGAGCGCCAAGCAGACCCCAGTCGATCCACCCAAGAGCCACGGGTTCAGCGACGCGCAGACGCTACCCATCGTCGCCAAACGCGGCAGACCGAGTGCGCCCAGCGCGCTCGTGCTCGAGTCGCTCGACGACGTGCGCTGGTTCGCGCGCCGCGCGCCCGAATTGTGCGACATGGTCCGCGCCGTCGTCGCGCCACACATCCCGAGCGGCACCGTGCCCATGCTCGCGGGCTTGGGCATCCTCGCGCTCGAAAGCGACCAGGCCGGCATCGACAAGCTGCGCCTCGAAGCGACCTTATCTCTCCCCAGCCCCAGCGCCTGGAACGGCCAGCGCTCGGTGATCGCGAATACCGGCGCAGGTCCGGTCTCGCTCACCTGGCTTGCGGTCGGCACCGAACGCGACTGGACGCTTGCGGGCAGCGCTAAGGCAACGAAGCGCTGACTCCTGCAGAGCGGGCTCGGCAAAATAGCGAGTCCGTCTTCCGGCCACTCGGTAGATCGATTATCGTCGGGTCACCTTGAAAACGCGCATTGCTTTGGCCTGCTTTGGCTTATCGACCCTCGTCTCGGGGCTCGCGCTCGCCGCCGATCCGGACAGCGCGGACGAGCCCCGGCCTGATTCCGCACGCGCAAAAGCCAAGCCGGAGGATTCGCGCTCGCCCGACGATCCGAACTTCGGGCACTTCTTCCAGTTCGGGCTGCGCGCCGGTTTGGTCGGCGGCTACAACATGATCTTTCGTTACGATAGCTCGCCCTATTGCGTGAGCCCGGATGCGGCCAAGGGCGCCAAAGATCAACAAAAATTCTGTGGCCATGCGGCGCCGCTCGCGCTCGACGTCGCGGTCAGCTTTGCGCCGCTGAACTTCGTCGAGCCGTACCTGTTCGGTCGCTTCGGGCTGAAAGGTGAATCGCAGACCGACACCCAAGCGCTGAGCGTGTTCGGGGTGGGCGCGCGCATCTACACGATGAGCGACTCGGCCTTCAAAATCTTCATCGATCCCGCGCTCGCCTACGAGTTCGAAGGCGGCGGCAGCGATCCGCGCTACGCCTCATTCAGCTACAAGAAAGACATGCTGTTTCACTTGGCGGCCGGGCCACAGTTCGACGTCGCCAAATTCGTCGGCTTCTTCCTGGATGCGGGGCTCACCACCGGTATCTTGCGCTCGATTCACAGTGAGCTCGAGCTGCAGGGTGGCGTGCAAGTGCGCTTCCCCTGAGCCAAATCGCCATGAGCGAGCGCCCGTTTCGTATCCTCGGCGTACAGCAAATTGCCGTCGGCGCGCTCGACAAGCAGCCGCTCTTGGAATTTTGGCGTGATCTGTTGGGCCTCGAGCAACGCGGCCAGTTCGAGAGCGCGAGCGAAAACGTGAGCGAGGCCATCCTCCAGCTCGGCGCGGGCGCGCTCGGCGTGGAACTCGATCTGATGCAGCCGCTCGATCCGAGCGCGAAGCCCAGGGTGCACGAACCGGCCTTGAATCACCTCGGGCTCTGGGTGAGCGATCTCGCAGCAGCGCACGCTTGGCTCAGCTCCGCTGGAGTGCGCTTCACGCCGGGTGGGATTCGCGTCGGCGCAGCCGGCCACGCGGTGTGCTTCATTCATCCGAAACCGAGCATGGAAGCGCCGCGCTCGGGCGAAGGCGTTTTGATCGAGCTCGTACAAGCCCCGCCCGAAGTGATTCGCGCTTACGAGCTGCTCGCGCAAGCGACGAAGCCCTGAGTCGTCTCCGAGATGGCGCGGCTCTTCGCGTGCACGCTTCGTCGTTCCAGTGAGCCGCGACCGGCCCGTACTTGCATAAGGTGGCACGGAGACTGCTCTTCTGTTTCGGTCAGGAGACAAGAGCAAATGCTGAACAGCGAAGCAATCAAGCCCCACATGCCGGTCGTCTGTTCCAAGAACAAACAGTTTGCGACTGTCGACCATGTCGAGGGCGAACGCGCCATCAAGCTGACGAAAGATGCGAGCGGGCAGCACCATTTCATCCCGCTGAGCTGGGTCACCCGTGTGGACGATCAGGTCCATGTGGACCGCCCCGGCGATCAGGCCATGCGAGAATGGTCCACCGCTCTGCCCAGCTGATGCGCGGATGTGGCGCGGCAGCGGAGTCACACTGTCCGGTTTTGCCATGACTCCGCTGCCGCGCCGAGGGGCTCGACTTGGCGCAGCGCTGCACGCCATGTCGGAAATTCCTGAAATTCGCAGTGGGCAAAAGCAACCGCTGCTTGGCATGGCCCGTGCTTTACGGCTGGGGCAGCAAGCAACAACGCTGCGTTTTCCCCCACACGATCCGAGCCATCCAATGACGATCTTCGCACTCGCAGAAGCCCCGCCGCCGGATTTTGTCGCGTTCTTGGCCCAGCGTGGCGGCCTGTCGCCTGAAGCCGCCGAGCACCGCCTCGAGCTCTGGCTCGGTGAATACCAAGCTTCCAGCAAGCGGCCGCCGAGCCCTCCCGCTTGTCACCGTTACGAGCTCTCCGGCGTTACGTCTTGAATCGGCCGCGTCAGAAGCGCGGGCATCAGCGACGCGCGAGCAGCGACGCGACCAAACGCTCTGCGGCTTCGGGCGCCGCGACGCGACCGGATTCGACTTCCTGCTCGGCAGCTGCGAACGCGCGGATCAGTTCCGGATCGTTCGCGAACAATCCGCGCAGCGCATCGTCGACCGCTGCGTCGAACCACGCTTTTCGTTGACTCGCGCGGCGCGCGCTGAGCGCGCCTGCGGCTTGTCGCTCGGCGTGGTACGCGGTCAAAGTCGCCCACAGCGAATCAATGCCCGTGTTCTCGAGCGCGCTCACGACCAGAATCTCGGGCATGCGGCCAGCTCGGCTGATGCCGAGGCTGCTTCGGAGCGCGCTCGCGTCGCACTCGACTGCGGCTATCCGATCGCCGTCGGCCTTGTTGAACGCGATCACGTCCGCGGCCTCGAGTACGCCGCGTTTCATGCTCGATAGTTCGTCGCCTGCGCCGGCGAGCAGCACCAGGAGCACACAATCGACCATGCTCGCGACGCGCTCTTCGGATTGGCCTACGCCCACGGTTTCTACGAACAAGAAGTCGTAGCCCGCCGCTTCACACAGGAGCAACACTTCGCGCGTGCGGCCGGCAGTGCCGCCGAGCACGCCTCGGGTTGGGCTCGGCCGAATGAATGCCGCTCCGTCCCGCGCCAAGTGCGTCATGCGCGTCTTGTCGCCGAGTAGGCTGCCGCCACTTTCACGGCTCGACGGATCGACGGCCAGCACGGCCACGCGCCGACCGTCGGCGAGCGCACGCCGGCCCAGGCTGTCGATCAGCGTGCTCTTGCCTGCGCCGGGCACGCCGGTGACGCCGATCCGAAAACCGGGCTGAGCCACCGGCATCAAGAGCGACATCAGCTCGCGCGCGCTCTCGCGATCCTCGGGCCGCGTGCTTTCGACCAGCGTGATCGCTTTCGACAGCGCGCGCCGATCGCCGCCGTGGACCGCGTGCGCCAAATTCGAGGCGAACGTCACGCGCCCCCGGGCGGAACGGGAGGACTCGCCAAGAGGTCCAAAATTGCGCCGGCCATGTCCGGCACGCGCGTGGCCGGGCCGAAGATCAGCGACACGCCCGCGGCAAGCAGCGCCGGCTCGTCCGCGCTTGGAATGATGCCGCCGCAGATCACCCGCACATCCCCCGCCCCGAGCGCGCCGAGCTCGCGCACGAGCTCCGGCACGAGCACGCTGTGCGCGCCCGCCTGCGTCGAGATGCCGATCAGGTGCACGTCGTTGTCGACCGCCTGCTGCGCCACTTCGCTCGGCGTTTGGAACATCGGTCCGATGTCGACGTCGAAGCCGAGATCGGCGAGCGCGCTCGAAACGACCTTCGCGCCGCGGTCATGGCCGTCTTGCCCGAGCTTCGCGATCAGGATGCGCGGGCTCCGCCCGTGCGCCGCACGAAATTCCGCCACGCGCGCGCGCAGCGCGGACCATTTCGGGTCGCTCTCGTAGTAGCTGCCGTACACGCCGGAAGTAGTATGGACCTGGCCCTCGTAGCGCCCAAAGACCTGCGCCAAAGCCTCGCTGATTTCGCCCACCGTGGCGCGAGCTCGAGCGGCGTCGATCGCGGCCTCGAGCAAATTGCCACGCCCTGCAGCCGCGCGCGCGGCCAGGGCCTGGAGCGCGCGGTCCACCGCGGCGGCGTCGCGAGTTTTTTTGAGGTTCTCCAGGCGTGCGCGTTGCGCCTCGAGAACCGCGCGGCCGCCTGCCACGCGCACGTCGAGCGGGGGTTCGTCGTCGGCCTGAAAGCGATTGACCCCCACGATCACGTCCAAGCCGCGATCGATCCGCGCTTGACGGCGAGTCGCGGCTTCTTCGATGCGCCGTTTCGGCAGCCCGGCTTCGATCGCCCGAGCCATGCCGCCGAATGCTTCCACTTCTTCGATCACCGCGAACGCGCGGCGGCTGAGCTGCTCGGTCAACGCTTCCATGAAATACGAGCCGCCCCACGGATCGACGACCTGGGTGAGACCCGCTTCGTGCTGCAAGATGAGCTGCGTATTGCGCGCCACACGCGCCGAGTGCTCGCTCGGTAAGGCGAGCGCCTCGTCGTACGCGTTCGTGTGCAGGCTTTGCGTGCCACCGAGCACGGCCGCAAGCGCTTCGATCGTGGTGCGCGCGATGTTGTTCAACGGATCTTGCGCGGTCAGGCTCACGCCCGAGGTCTGACAATGGGTGCGAAGCTCGAGCGAGCGCGGATCGCGCGGCGCAAAGCGCTCCCGCACGAGCGTCGCCCAGAGCGAGCGCGCCGCTCGCAATTTCGCGATTTCCATGAAGAAATTCATACCGGTCGCAAAGAAGAACGAGAGCCGCGGCGCAAATTGATCGATCAAGAGCCCGCGCGACAAGGCCGCGCGGATGTACTCGAGCCCGTCGGCGAGCGTGAACCCGAGCTCGAGCTCGAGCGTCGCTCCGGCTTCCTGCATGTGATAGCCGGAGATCGAAATCGAATTGTAGCGCGGCATGTGCAGGCTCGCATATTCGATGATGTCGGCCACGATGCGCAGCGACGGCTGGGGCGGATAGATGAAGGTGTTCCGCACCATGAACTCTTTGAGGATATCGTTTTGAATCGTGCCGCTGAGCTCGGCCTGGGCGACGCCCTGCTCCTCGCCGGCCACGATGTAGCTCGCCAGGATCGGCAGCACCGCGCCGTTCATCGTCATCGACACGCTGGTCGAGCCGAGCGGAATGCCGTCGAACAGCCGCTTCATGTCCTCGACCGAATCGATCGCGACGCCCGCTTTGCCCACGTCTCCGGCGACTCGCGGGTGGTCACTGTCGTAACCGCGATGCGTCGCGAGATCGAAGGCTACGCTGAGGCCGCGCTGGCCCGCCGCGAGCGAGCGCTTGTAAAACGCGTTGCTCTCTTCTGCGCTGGAGAAGCCCGCATACTGCCGAATGGTCCAGGGGCGCGACGTGTACATCGTGGCGCGCACGCCTCGGCGATACGGGAAATCGCCCGGGCACGCGTCGAGGTGCTCGATGCCCGCCAAATCTTCGCTCGTATAGAGCGGCTGGATCGGGATGCCTTCCGGCGTTTCGCTGACCAGCGACGCCGGATCTCGCCCGCCGAGCTCGGCCTCGGAGAGCTCCGCAAAGCGCGTGCGGGCGCTCGGGCTCGGCTTCGCTTCGGCCATGTCAGGCCTTCTTTCGGGAGCGCACGATGTGCTCGAGCACACCCCCTGCCGTGCGCGCGAGCACGTCCGCGCGGCGCGTGGCTTCGGTCGAATCGCGGAAGCCTGCCATGAGCAAGATCAAGCTCGGCCGCTCGGAGACGTTGACCGCGCGCGCGTAGCATTCGGCGCCGGGAGCCGTGTTCCACTTGCCCTCGAGCTGCGTGAGCGCGACAAGGTGTGCTTCTTGGCCCATGGCATAGCCAACCCGTGCCGCCGAATCGAGCAGGCTGCCGCTACCCGAAGGCACGCTCAGCGCGCGCAGCTCACTCGGCGTGCCGAGCGAGGCACTGCCGCCACGCACGTCGAAGCTCGTGCTGCGCACTGCGAACACCAACACGCGCAGCGGGCGCAGCCCTTCACACAAACCCGTTACCACCTGCTCGGGCGAGGTTGCGTTTTCGAGCGCGGACACCGCCGCTTCGAACTCGAGCGCCCAAGGCGGGCCCGCCAGCTCCGGCTCCGGCGCGCGCTCCGTCGCGCTGAGCGGTTTGGCGCGACGCAAACTGAGTACCGGCTCGGGCGAGGTATCCTCCGCTTCGGGCATGACCAACGTCACTGCCGGCGCATCCCCGACCCAGGGCCGCGCCGGGGCCATGGATTTCCGAACCAACGGGATCGGCGGCTCGCTCGGCAACGCGCGCGGGGGCAACGGCGCCTCGCTGGCCCCGGGAATACCGCCCGATCCAGCCAGGAGCCGCGATAGCCCTGGCAGAAAAATCCCGGCAGCATGTAAACCCTCGAGCGCGGCCACGAGCTCGGCAAACGGCGCGCGCAGGACGCGGACCGGAACCCGCAGATGAAACGCGAATTCTTTGGCGATATGCGCGTCGAGCACATCCACCGCGGCCACGTCGATGCGATCACTGCGCGCGTCGCGGTGCACGGGCAATGCGAGCAACCGCTCGCACATCCCGACCGGCAATTGCCGCACGACGTCCGGGAGCGCGCGCACCGTGTGGATGGCCGGAAAATCACTGCGGTCGAGCGCGCGATCCAAGAGCTCGAGCAGATCGGGGTAGAGCTCGTTGACGGCTTGCGTCAAGGAAATGCCGCGATCTACTGCCGCAAAGAGGGCTCTCTCAAGCTTCGCGGTCTCCGCTCCGCTATGAACTAGGCGTCGGGCGAGCTCTGCAGACAAGGTTTTATCGTAGCGGGGCTATCGCGGACTGTCGCCGGTATTTTGAGCGAGCAGAGCCCTGGTCGCCCCGAGTAGGTCGCACCCGCACTCACTCCCGGAACTGAAAAACAACCTCGGTTCGACGGACCAGGCCGAGCTCGTCGCGCGCCGCCCGCTCCACCGCGGCCGGGTCGTCCTTGATCCGGGCGACCTCGGCGCGAAGCTCCCAGATTTGTTGGGACAGGCGGGAGACTTCGTCGTCGGCGCGTACCTTCTCGTCACGGAGGCTCTGCAGCCGGGGCAATCCGGTCGCCGAGAGCATCAGCATGGGCACGGAGATGGCGGCCAGCGCCAGGACGGCGAGGGGCAAAACTCGCTGCAGGAAGAGTGCGCCTGAGGTCACCTATAGAAGCTCTCACAGGCCGCGAGACGGGGCCAGAAATCGGCTATGGTTCCGCTCCAAACGGCTCGCTGCGGGGCGCCCTGGGTTCCTCGGACAAAAGCGAGCTTTGCCCCTGTCCCAGACGAAAAATAGCCATGATCGAGACGGATATTCTGCAGGCTGAGCTCGAGCGATTGTTCGAACTTCCCGAGCTCCTGAAGCTGAGCCGCGACCTATTGGGCTTCGACCCCGATAGCGTGGGCGGTACGGCCGCCAAAGCGTCGTTTGCGGGAGCCCTCACCGCCCATTGCCTCGAGCACGACGCGATCGAAGCGCTGTGTGACGCAATGCTCGCGACGAACGTGGAAGTGAACCCCAAGGTCGCCGACCTCCGGGTAACCGGCGTCGCGCTCGACGAGGAGCTCAAGACCGGGCGTGAGCTCGGGCCGTACGTCATCGTGCGCAAGCTCGGCGAAGGGCGGCTCGCCATTTCCTACGTCGCGCGCAAGGACAATCAAGAGTATCGGCTCAAGGTGCTCCGCCGCGAGGCGACGCGCGACCAGCGCGGTCTTCAGCGTTACCTCACCGTCAACCGCTTGATTGGCCAAATCGAGCACTACGGCCTGCCAAAACAGCTGCGCGCCGATCAGCTCGGAGATCGCTACGTCGTCTCGCACCTGCAGGTCGAAGGTCAGCCGCTGTCCGCCCGGATCGGCCGCACCGGGCCGATGCACATCAACGAGGCCAAGGCGCTCATCCGTGGGATTTTGCAACCGCTCGCCGCGCTTCACGGTCGGCGCATCGCCCATGGCGATCTGCGGCTCGACAACGTCATCCTAACGCGCGAAAGCGACGGCTCGCAGCGCGTGGTCGTGGTCGACGCCGGCTCGGATCGCCTGCGCGCGCGCGCCCGCGTGGTCAACGGCCGGAACGAGCTCTTTTCCACGGTCGGCTCGCCGCGCACGGTTTCGCCCGAGCAAATCCGAGGCATGACCGCGGACGCCACGAGCGACGTCTATTCGTTCGGCGCGATTTTGTACGAAGTCTTGAGCGGCAAGCCGCTGTACGGCGAAAAATCCGCGCTCGAGGCGGCGTTCGCGCACTTGACGCTCGATCCGCCGCCGCCCAGCAGCGTCGCGCCCCGCGGCTGGATCCCGAAGGAGCTCGACGAGCTCGTGCTGCTCTTGCTGGCCAAGGATCCCGCGCGGCGGCCCAAGAACGCGAGCGAGGCTCTGTCGTACTTCGAGGACACCAAGCCTTCCACCGTGCAAGCACCGGCGGTCACGATCACGCCCGCCGAGCTCGACGCCAAGATCGAAGCCTTGCTCCTGGACCCGACCGACGACGACGCCGCCTTGAACCTGGAAGCCAGCGTCGATGCCGGCGCGGACGCGCTGCGCGTGGCTGAAGCGTTCGAGATGGCCGGTGACGGCACCGATGACACGAGCGAGGGCAAGGACGCCAAAAAGAGCCTGCTGTTCCGCGCCGCGCGCTTGTACGCCGAGCGCGGAAAGAACCTGGAGAAAGCCGAGGCCGCATACAAGCAGATCGCCCAGCTCGATCCGGACGACAACGTCGCCCTGAGTGGGCTCGAAGACACGCGCCGGCGTCTGGGCAAATTCGACGAGGTCGTGGAGATGCTGCTCGCGCGCGGTGAAAAGGCCGAGAGCGCGAGCGAGCGCGCGCGTGCGCTGTCTGAAATCGGAAAACTGTACGCGACCGAGCTCAAAGACACCGAGCAGGCCGTGATCGCCTTCACTCAGGCGTTCTGTGAGGATCCGAATCAGCAGGCGATCGTGAGCGAGATCGAGCGCGCCGCGGGTTCGAACCCGGACGCGTGGAGCGAGGTGCTCGCCAATTGTTCGGGCAGCGCACAAGACGACAGCGTCGCGATCGAGACGCGCAACGCGATCTACGTCCGCATGGGCCACTGGTACGTCGAAAAGGTCAAGCGGCCCGACCTCGCGCTGCCCTGCTTTCAAGCAGTCGTGGCAAACGACCCGGCCAATGAAGCCGCGCTCGAGGGCATGACGCAAATCTATCGCAAGGCGCAGCAATGGTCCGAGCTCGGCATGGTGCTCACGCGCCGCGCGGACGCGGCGGCGACGCCCGCACACGCGCGCGAGCTACGCGCGGAAGCGGCCGAGATTTTGGAGCTCTACTTGAACGACACCGCCAGCGCGCGCGGTCTGTACGAGCAAATTTTGGCCGAAGATCCGGGCCAGATGAAGGCGAACGAAGCGCTCGCGCGCATCTACGAGCGCACCTCGGATTACGCCAATCTGGTGAAGGCGCTCGAGCGGCGCGCCGACGCGCAGCGCGGAGACGAAAAGCTCAAAGCGCTGAACCGCATCGCCGAGATCTACGAAACGAGCCTGAACGACGACTCCGAGGCGCTCAAGCGCTACACGGTGGTGCACGCACTGGACGATTCGAACCTGGAAGCCTTGCGCGGCCTCGACCGGCTGTATTCGAAGCTCGGCCGCTTCCAAGATCTGCTCGAGAACCTGGCGCGCCAGGTCGAGGTGGCCGCGACACCACGACAAAAGGTCACGTTGTGGGAGCGCATCGCCGCCATCCACGACGAGGAGTTCCTGAACCACGAACAGGCGGCCGAAGCCTTGGAACGCGTGCTGGCGATCGATTCGGCCAACGAAAATGCGCTCACGGCCTTGATCCGCCACTACCGCGCGCTCGATCGTTGGGAGAACGTCGCAAGCCTGTACGAGCGCCATCTGAAGCTCGTCACCGAAACGCCGCGGCGCCTCGCGCTGCTCCTGCAGCAGGGCAAGGTATTGGCCGACCAAATCGGCTCGCCCGAGCGCGCCATGCAGGCCTATGAGGCCGTGCTCGAGATCGATCCGCAGCACGCAGGCGCGCTCGAAGCGCTCGCTCATTTGCGCGAATCGACCGGCGACGCCGACGCGGCGCTGGCCGCGCTCGAAACGCTGGCGAACAAGGCGACCTCGCCCGAGGCCAAAGCCGAACAGTACATCCGCGCAGCCAAATTGCTGGAGGGCCGCGGCGATCGCGACGGCGCCATCGAGCGCTACAAACGCGCGCTCGACGCGAACCCGAAGGATGCCACGTCCGCCGCAGCGCTGCGCGAAGCGTACACGGCGCGCGGCGACGTGAACGCGGCCATTCAGTTGCTCGAGCGCGAAATCGCGCATACCGAGGGCGATCTGGCCAAGGGCCGCTTGGCCGGGCAAATGGCCACGCTATTTCGCAATCGGCTGAAGGACGACAAGCGGGCGGAAGAGGCGGCCAAGCGCGCGGTGGTCTTCGATCCCACCAACTTGGACGCGCTGACCGTGCTCGGCGACATCGCCTTCGACGCCAAGCGCTTCATCGAAGCCGCCACCCACTACGAGCTGATCGCGGCGCGTGCGGATTCGTTGGAAAAGAAGGAAGCCGCGCGGCTATTGGTGCGTTACGTCGACGCGCTCAGCCAAACCGGGTCGACCGAAAAGGCCCTGGCGCCGATGGACACCTTGCTGCGCATCGCGCCGGACGATTCGGACGCGCTCGAACGCGTCGCGCAAGTGACGTTCGAGCACGGCTCGCCGAAGCGAGCCGCCGAGCTATACAAGGATTTGCTGAGCCGCTTCGATACCGTGCTAGCGGGCGAGAACCGCGCGCGCGCTCACTATCGCTACGGCGAAGCACTCAGGCTGGGCGGTGACGTCGCGGGCAGCCTCACGCCACTCGAGGAGGCCGCCGATCTCGACCCGAGCGCGTCCGAGCCGCTGGTCGCGCTGGCCAAGGTGTACGAAGCCCAAGAAAAGTGGAGCGAGGTGATCAAGGTCAAGACGCGTCACCTCGACATCGCCACGGGCGACGAACGCGTCGCGCTGTTGGTCGACATCGGCGACACCGCGTCCACCAAGTTGAACGATCGCGCACAGGCGGCGAAGAGCTTCGTAGCCGCGCTCGAAGAGCGGCCCGACGATCGCCGGCTGCTCAGCAAGCTGATGCAGCTCTATAGCGAGGAAAAAGACTGGAACAAGCTGGTCGACGTCGTGCTCCGGCTCGCCGAATTCGTCGATGATCCGAAACAGAAGGTCAAATACCTGCACACCGCCGCGATCGTCACGGCGCGCCAAGTCGGCGACCCGGATCGCGCGCTCGAGTTCTACGAGCAAGTCTTGGAGCTCGAACCAGGTTTCGAGCGCGCGCTGAGCGAAGCGATCGAGCTCGAGCAAGATCGCGGCAATCACCTGGGCGTCGAGCGCTGGCTGAAGCGCAAGCTCGAGCACGTGAGCGCGGCCAACGATCACGCGAGCATGCTGCAGACGTTCACCGCGCTTGGCGAGCTGTACGAAAAAGGGCTCGGCTACATCGACCAAGCGATCGACGCGCTCGAAGCCGCGCAGACGCTCGAGCCCGACAATCGCGAGCGCACCGAGCACCTGAGTAACCTGTACGTTACGGATCCTGCTCGTTATCTGGACAAGGCGGTCGCAGCGCAAGCCGTGCTGCTGCGCCAAAACCCGTATCGTCACGATTCGTACAAGACGCTGCGACGGCTTTACACCGAGACCAAGCAAGCGGACGCCTCGTGGTGCTTGTGCCAGGCGCTGACCGTGCTCAACTTGGCCGAGCCCGACGAGGAACGCTTCTACAAGCGCATGCGCTCGGACACCGCCGCCCCCGCGCAGGCCGCCTTCTCCGAGGACGATTGGCTGGACTTCGTGATGCACCCGCACGCCGATCCGCTGCTCACGAGCGTATTCGCGCTGATCGAACCGATCGTCATCGCCCGTCGCAGTCAGACGATTCAAGAGCTGGGTTATGATCCGAGCTACGCCGTCGACGTCGCGGCGCACCCCGCGCCGGTGTGCCAGAGCCTGTACTACGCGGCTGGCGTGCTCGGCATTTCCGTGCCGCCCGCCTACGAGAACCCCAACGATCCAGGCGGGATCTCGTTCTTGTTCGCCACCGAGCCGTCGCTCGTGCTCGGTACGACTGCGCTCCGACCCGACGTTCCGCTGCAACCGGCGGCGTTCATTGCCGGGCGACAGCTGACGTTCTTCCGACCGGGCTTGTACCTCCGTCACCTGCTCGGCTCGGGCACGGCGCTGAAGTCGTGGTTCTTTGCGGCGATCAAGCTCACCTCCCCGCAATTTCCGGTGTCGCCGGAGCTCGAAGGCGCGGTCAACGAGGCGTACCAGGCGCTCGAGGCCGGGCTCGTCGGTCAAATGCGCGACCAGCTGACGCGCGTGGTGTCGAAGCTTCTGACCTCTGGCGCGGCGCTGGATTTGAAACGCTGGGTAGCGGCGGTGGATCTAACCGCCGACCGCGCGGGCTTCGTGCTCTCACACGATCTCGAGACCGCGACTCAGGTGGTCAAGGCATCCGACGAGAGCTCGAGCGCAGTACCGGCGGACGAGCGCTTCAAGGAGCTTGCTCTCTTCGCCGTGAGCCCGGAGTACTTCGAGATTCGACAGAGATTGATGATCTCCGTCGATTCGTGACCTGAGCGGCCGTCAGTGAATGCGCGCGCCGTGCTCTGACGGCGCGCCGTGAATCGGCTCACTCGCAGAGTGAACCGATTCCTCCAAATAGACGTTCTGCACCGGCAAGCTGACGCCGCTCAGCGCATCGCGCACCGCGCGGGGCATGTCCTCCCACGCGCCCTGTGTGAGGATGTTGTCTACCTTTCGGCGCAACGCTTCCACCTCGCGCTCGATCTCTGCGCAGGCCGCGTCTAGCGACAAACCCAGTTCGGCCATGAGCTCGCAAACCGCCTGACCTCTGGCGGTCAGTTTCAACTGCTGATTCATCTTGCCTCCGCGCCGCGCGAGCGCCTTCCTCTATGGGTGTGTATGCCGCCGGAAAACCGTTTCAAATTTCTGCGCGCGTCGAAGCCTGATCGCAGAAATGCCTCTTTTAATGCGCTGGCGGGCGCACTCTGATCACTACGGCAACCGACATCGCGTCCTAACCGGCGAACTCGGACAAATCACGCCCGGCCAATCGTAAGGATGAATCCCTTACTAGGGCAGCAGAAAGGCTCGTTGCGAGCGCTTCAATGACGTGGAGACGCCGTGATACGGCGCAGCCCAGCCCGCGAGCGCGCCCGTGCGCGTTTCAGGGCGCGTGGCCCGAACGCCCGGTGATCGGCGCACTTCCCGCAGAGGGCAGGAAGCTCGGATGTGAGAAAGTGCCGTTTACGCGCCAGCCGTAAAAGCCATCCGGGCGCTTGGCTTGTTTGTTCTGCGGCACCAGGTCGAATAAGCCCGGGACGGGCGAGCCTGGAGTGCCGAACAAGCCGCGGGTCATGTCGTCCTTGTTCATGAACCGATCATTGAATTTGAAGTGAGCATTCAGGCTGAGCACACTGGTGTCGAACGGGTCGTGCAGGCGTACGCTGCCCTCGGCCTGTAAATCGAGATCTTTGCCGGCCGCGCTGAAGGTGTCGATTTTCAAGTTTCCAGCGGTCGCGGTGGCTTGCACGGTGAGCTCACCGACTTCGACCTTGGGCAACGCAATCGCGTTCAGCACCTTGGTTTTGCCATCGCCAACGGAGAGCGAGGAGAACTTGAGCTCGACCTTGCCTTCGCCTTTGGCAAGTTTGTTTTCCGGCATCAAAAATTCCACGTGCCCCGAGAGTCGCCCGCCAACGGGTAAGCCCAGCAGATCGCCAATCAATGGCGCCTCGGCCAGGCCCAGATCGTCGATGTCCGCCTCGAGCTTCCGGCCGCCATCGGCATCCGAGGTGAAGCCAGAAATTTCGCCGCCGAACGCGTTGGCGCCGAAGCTCACGTGCATCGTGCCAAATAGCAATCTGAGCAGCGAGACGCGCGCGTGCAGCGAATCGATGCGCATCACTTTCGGCTTGGCCGGCTTGGCGGCGTCGTCGGTCGCGCCGGGCTGAGGCACGGGCGGCGGCGAGATCAATTCCACATCATCGGCCCGAATCCCGCTGAACCAGTACGAGCCCAGGTGCCCGAGGCGCAGCGTGAGCGGATTGGGACCCGTCTGGCTGCGGTTGAACTCGTTTTGAATGCGCGCGCGCAGGCGGTCGTAGGGAAAGGTGAGGTACGCGAACAGCGCGAGCGTAAACAGGTAGAAGGAGCCGTAGCCTACCCACGTCAAAATACGCTTGGTCTTGGCGTTCACGGCTTTGCCTCGCCCTCGGCTTCAGCCGGCTTCTTGGCGGGCTTGTCCGGCGCCGCGCTGCGGTCATACGCGCTGACGACCATCTCGACGTCGTACGAGTCCGGATCTTGACCGCGTTTTCGAATGTTGAGCGAGGAAATGTCGACCGGGTAATCGCTCTGTTCGATGCGCTCCATGAATTTTGCGAGCTTCAGCATGCCGACCTTGCGCAGCGCGAGCTTCGTCGAGCGCTCGGAATATTTTTTGCCATGCGGAATGGCTTGGCGATCCTGGCTCTCCGGAATTTCGACGCCCGCTTCACTGGCGAGCCCAGCCAAAAACGCGGCCAGCGGCGGGGCGGGCTTGGCGTAACGTTGCACCGTCGCGGCCTTTTCGGCCTTGGCGCGCTCGATTTGATCACGATTGTCTTCGAGGTTGTCGGCGGCGTCACGCAGGGCTTGGTTCTCACTGCGCCGGGAGTGCTCGAGCGCCGTGAGGCCAAGCGGAAGCAACACGACCACCAAGACGGCGAGCGCGATCAGCACGCCGTTCAAGATGCGCTGCTCGCGAGGGTCCAATTGGGCGATGCGGTCGGCGAGCGTCACGGCTTGTCCTCCGTCGGTGCGTCCGACGCTTTCGGCTTCTTCTTCGCCCCCGAATCTTCCGGGCATTTCAGGTCGAATTCGAGCACGTATTTCTGACGGTCGCCGTTGACCATCTGCGACACTTTGGCGATTTTAGCGTCGGAAACGCAGCGATTTTTGGCCATCTCGCTGGCGATGTTCTGAGCGTCTGCGGTCGAGCCGACCACGCCGTTCACTTTCACGTGCCCCCGTTGCATGTCGAACTCTTCGATGTCGTGCACGACGGTGGTCGGGATGGCGCTGGAGAGCTCGACCACGGTATCGAAGGCGTCCATGTGCGGCATCGGATCGGGCTCGTCTTTACCTTTGGCGCGCTCGATGGCTTCGCTCACGGCGTCCGGATCACTCAGCTCTTCGCCTAGGCTCTGCTGAGTCTGCGCCGCGAGCGACTGCACCAATTCCTCGTGCTCCCGCGACAGCGCGCGCAGGCTTGCCCAGCTCGAGAACAAGAAGCTGACCAGGGTCGCCGCGACCAGCCCCGCCAGGAGCGGCGCGCGCTCCTTCAAGAACCCGAACCCGCGCTGATAGGCGAGCGGCCCGCTGCGCAGGTTCATGTCGACCGCTTTGCCCGACAACCCGACCGCCAGCGCCAGCGCCTTGGCAAAGCGCGGCAGCGCAAGCGCGACCTCGGCCACCGGTGGTTCGATTTGGAACGCCGGCAACGACCGCACTGGGATGCCGAGTTCGTGGCTCAAGTATTGATCGGCGCCGCTCGCGCCGGCACCGCCGCCGAGCAAAACTACCGACTCAATCGGGGCATCCTCTTTCGACAGGAAAGCGAGGAAGGTTTGCCGCAAATCGGCGATCAGCCCGGCCGCGCTTTCGGGCAAGCCCGCGACACCGCGCGATAGCGTGCGCACGAACAGCGGCTCACCGTCGCTGAGCACGGTCACTTCCGTACGCCGGCTGCCGAGATCGACCAAGGCCACCGGGCTCTTGCCGCGCAGCTCGGGCGAGAGCAGCGCGAGGTTGGCGAGCACGAGCGAACCACAGCCAACACGCTCCGGTTCGCGGCCGAGCGCGCGCTTGATCAGCTCGATCCGCTCGCGGACCTGCTCGGTACGAGCGAGGGCCGCGATGATGTCGATCGCGTCGCGGGTGGGCTCGGAGCGGAGGACGCGGTAGTCGTACACGAGCTCGCTCATGTCGACCGGCATCTGCGATTCGAGCTCGAACGGGAGCACCGCGTCGAGCTGTTTTCTCGCCGTGAGCGGCAGCTTCAGCCGGTGCACGAAGGCGCTGTCGCCGTCGATGGCGACCGCGATGCCGTCGGTGTGCGGCAGCATCGGGCTAACGCAGGCTGAAATGGCGTGCTCGAGCGATTCAGCGGCGTCGATCGCGAGCTCTTGAATGGCTTCGATCGCAATCCGCTTGTAACCGGTGGAAAGCAGGAGCGCTCTCACGTGCGTAGAGCCGATGTCGATTCCGATGTAGCGTCCCATGAGATCTCTGTCTGCGGTGTTCGAACGTAAGAGCGGACCCAGCCGAGCCGGTCAATCCACGCGATAGTAGACGATGTTTCCGCCGGAGCCCGGCTTGAGTGCACCCTGAATGCCGGTTTGCGTGCCCGACGCAGGGCTGCCGGGGCCCTGTGTCGCGCCGGTGACCGGGGGCGGCGTGGTCGCGCCGTTGGCGCCGTTGGCGCCATTCGCGCCGTTCGGGTTTAGCTGCTGTAGGACCTGCTGCGCGATTTGGGCTGGCGTCGGCGCGCCTCGAAAATCCACCACTGCGTGGATGCGGACGCTGCTCTCGCGCTTGCCGGAATGCACGTAGCCGGTGGCGTAGATGCTGAACACCTTGCTCTCGGTGGTGACTTCTTTTTGAGTCTGCGCCGCCGAAATCAACGGAATGGGTTGAATCCCGAGCGCCTTCATGATCATGGCGACGGGGCTACCGCCGCCAGCACCCGGCAGGCCGCCGGCAGCAGCTGCGGGCTGGCCCGGAGCCGCCGCGGCGGCGGTGCTCCCTTGTTGCAGCGCGCTCACGAAATCCTGACCGTTCTTGAACACCGGAAGACCGGGCATGAAGCTGCGCAACATGGTGAGCGCCATCAAGAACTTCTGCGCCTCGTTCGCGTCCTGACACATCAGCGCGGTGTTATTGGAAGCCTGACAGACGAGCGCGAGCAGCGTTTGCGGGTTGGCCGTGTTCACGTTGACCTGGCCCTGCCCCCACACGGTCATGATGCGCTTGTCGGGTTTGTCCGGATCGGGCTCGACGAACGTGGACCAGAAGTCGTCGCTGACGCCTCGCACTCGATGCAGCTCCTCCAAGCTGTCGAACGCGGCGTTCTTGCGCAAAAACGGCTTTTTGAGCATCTGGTAGAACGAGTCCTCGGCACCCGCCTGTTGCGCGGTGGTCGAGGTCGGATCGCAGACCGCCTGATCTTGGTCGGGATCGGCCCAATCGATGATTGCAGAGCAGAGCGCGCGACGATCGGTATATTGGCCGTCCGCGTCGCGGCCCTCGAACATCGGGGAATATTGGGGTGAGCCGATCAAGCCGATGAGCTGCGCGGCCAAGCGCGTTTGGCTGAACGCGTCGCCGCGCGCAGCCACGTTGACGTTGATCTTCGAGTCTTCGTCGACGATATCGAGCTGAAAGCCGCCACCCGTGAAACCCAGGTTCTTGCCGAGCTTCGGGTCGACACCGGCGAGCGAGGCGAAGCCCTGCACGCCGTCGGAATCATTGAACGCGCCGAGGATCCGATCCGCGTACTGCCACACCGGAACTTGGCGGGGCCCGCCGACCAGCGCAAAGACCAGCGTGAGCGATTGGCGAATGGTGGGCTCGGCCGCGATCAGCAGACGCGACAGGTTCACCGCGCTCTTCGCGGCGTACTCCGCCACCAAGGCATCCCGCGCGGCGAGCGCGCTGCCGAACTCGGCCGAGCTCTCGTCCTGAATCTCGGTGAGCATGACCGTGAGCACGGTCAGCGCGGCGAGCACCAAAATGAGCGCCACGCCGCGCCGCCGCCTGCGCGAGGCCTGAGCGCGCGCTCGGTGCGCTTTTTTTCGGGCTCGCTGGGTCATTGCATCAACGCGAAATTGAGGGCGTTTTCGATGGGCAAATCGACCTTGGTCACGAGCCGAATCGTGCCTTGCCCGCGGCCTTCGCCCTGACGATTGCCACCATTTAGCACGAGGACGATTTTGACTTGCACGGGCAAGCGCGCAGGCTGCCCGGTGGCGCTTTGCGTCGTATCCCAGGTGTCCACCCAGGCGTTCGTCATTGGATCCAGGTACTGGAGCTTGAACAGATCGATGTCGGTGGCGAGAACCTCGACACGGCCGCCCTTTTTCGGATCCAAGTCGAGCGTGGTGCTCACGCGGCGCACCAGATCCGTCACTCCGGACAGCTCTGGGTTCGCCGAGCCGAAGTACGACAGCTCACATTGATCGGACACGTGCGAATTGCGGTCGATGCGCCGATTCGAGAAAGAGTCGAAGTCGAGGCGATCTGCCGGCGTGCCGGTGGTGCCGATGAACGCCGTCTTCTGGGTTTGAAGCGAGGTGAGGATCGGCGCGTGCAGCGAGATGTAAGCGCTCTGTAGCTCGCGCGCCATGCGCGTCATGGCCAGGCGGCCCTCGCGATAACGATCTTGAACGCGCTCCACGCCCTCGCGGCTGCGCTTCATGCTGGCGAAGGCGTTGTAAATCAGCAGCGAAATCGACGCCAAAATCACGATTGCCACGAGCAGCTCCACGAGCGTGAAGCCGCGCGCCCGCTGCGCGATCCGGGCGCGTGCCATCATCGGACTCCTCCGAGCGCGGGGGTACCCGTGGCAGGGACGCCAGTGCCGGGCGTGCCTTGCCCCTGCCCGCCGAGCAGTCCGCCGAGCCCGCCCAATGCGCCGAGCCCGCCATCGGCACCGGGCAAGAGCTGCCCTTGCTGGGGATTGGTCACATACTGGGTGATCGCGAGCTCACGCTCGAATTTTCCCTCCTTGTATTGAACCGTGACGCTGACCTTGCGAATACTGGCTTCGAGCATCGGCTTCAAAGTCGGATAGACCATGCTCATCATCATCGGCGCGAGGCCCATCGGACTCGGCGCCGAGGCGAGCGTCTGCGCGAGATCGGCGGGCTTGGCCTTGTCGCCGAGCTGCTGCCCGCCGGGCTGGTTCAAGCCCGTGAGCATGCTGATCGCGCCGAGATCGAGCCCGCCGTCCCCCGCAGGGTTATTGACGCCGCCGTCCAAACCACCGTTGAGCGGCAACTCGGGCAGCGTGACGCGTTCAATCTTCCACGTGCAGCGATAGCCCACGTCGTGCTCGTCCTCGCCCTCGCAGCAAGCTCCTTCGTCGTGCTCGTCGGTCAACTGATAGCCGAGCGACAGGAGTTTGACCTCGATTTCGCCCATTTTGCAGCGAGCGAGGTTCGTCGCGATCGTCAAGTGTTCGCCGCGCGCCGCGTTCGTGAACAGCCCGACTTGGGAGCCCAAAATGACGGTCAGGCCGAGGCCGAGGATGGCAATGGCCACGAGCACCTCGAGCAAGGTAAACGCGCGCTGGCGCTCACGTCCTGCTGCGTTCATCGCTGCACCTGGTCGTCGGTCTCGCGATCGTCGCCGTCGCTGCGCGCCGGCGTCAGGTCGACCCGGCCGCGCTCGATTTTGGCGCGGCCGGTGAGGCCGCTCACGGTGACGGTCATGCCCGTATCGTCGCCGCGTCGCTTGAGCTGAACCGAGGCGCGCTCGGTCGTCCCGCCTGGAAAGAAGTAGAGGTAGGCATGCCCACTCGTGCGCGGCTCATCGTCGTGGTCGGTTTGCACGCTGATGAACTCGACGCCGTTGCCGAGCGAGCGCGCCGGCCCACTCTCGTCCGCACTGGCGACGAAGCCGGGCACCGGTTTGAAGCTCGGACGGGCCGTGTGCACGCCGTCCAAAATGCGATCGGCCTCGGCGTGCGCCTTCTTTTCGAGGTCAGTCGCCGGCTCCGCGCCGGAGCTTGCGTCTTTCGTGTGCTCGCGCAGGACGACGCTCGAACTCGCTTCTTCGAGCGTCACTTTGCCGTTGTCGAGATCGAACGACAGCCGCGTCGGTTTCCCGGTCGTGCTCGCGCGCGTCAGGCCGAGCCGCACTCCGCTGACGATCAAGGTGGCCGCCGACTTGAGCCGGCTGCCTTCGAGCATGCCCGGCCCCATCATCACCGTGCCGGTGAGCACGGCGATCAAGGCGATGACGATGAGCAGCTCGACGAGCGTGAGACCACGCTGGGAGCGACGGGGGTTGCCCTTTGCCATCGTCATTGCCTAAAGCGCGCTCAGGGCGCTTCGTTGGCGGTGCCGGCGCCCTTCGGCACGACGATGTCGTCCTTCGTGCCCTTCTTCTTGTCGGGTCCGGCGGAGGAAATGATCACTTCGTCGTCGGTGCAATTGAGCGAGTAGGGCTGATTCCAGGAATCATTCGTGCTCTGCCCCGGATCGAGCTGCTTTTCCTGCACGAGCTGGCTGATGGTGGGGCAGCTGGTCTCGTTGTTGGCCGCCTGCCATTGCTGGACAGCGGTACGAACGATCCGCGCGCCGGTCTCCGCGTTCTTGATCTGCGCTTCCTTGTATTTCGGGAGCGCAAAGACCGCGACGCCGCCGGCGACCATGGCGATGATCGCGACCACGATCAACACCTCGACCAGGGTCACGCCGCGGCTCGCTCGCCGCGCACGCTCGGCCCGGAACCTCTTCAGGAGCTCTGGCAAGAGCGCGCGCTTGTCCAATAAAATGAGTGATTTGGTGTTCATGGCTTCCTCGTCATTCTACCCGGTCGAGCCCGCCCGGTTCGCCGTCAGGACCGTCGCTCGAGAGCTGATAAGCATCTCCCTCGCGTCGAGACGGGCAGACGAACCGAAGGGCATGCCCCCAAGCGTCCGTGGGCGTTTCTTTGAAATTTCCATATGTGGAGAGCTTGTCGAGGCCGCTCGGGCAGCCTCCGTCGTTGTCGGCGCGATAGGCGTCGATCGCCCGACGCACACCGATCAAAGTCGCGCGGGTCTGGCGTACACCCGCGCTGTGGCGTTCGCGTACGCCCAAAATCGCGATGAAACCGAGTACACCGGCCACCACGAGCACGGGCCCGACGCGGCCCAGCATGAGCAAGCTGCGCAGGCCCCCGCGGCGCTCCCAGGGGAACCAGATGCGCCGCTCACTGGTAAACCGCTTGGCGGTCACCATTATTGCACCAGCTCGTTCATTTGGATGAGCGGCATCAAAATGGCCATGGCAATGAAGCCGACCACGCCGCCGAGCAGCACGATCATCAAAGGCTCGAGCAAGCTGGTCAACGCCACGACCCGCGTTTCCACGTCTGCTTCGTAAGCGCGGCTCACGTTCTCGAGCATGGCCTCGAGCTGGCCGGTCTTTTCACCGACGGCGATCATGTGCGTGACCATGGGCGGAAATACGCGCGCGCGCTTGAGCGGCTCGGCGATGCTCTCACCGCCGCGAATCGAGCCGATGGCCTCGCTGATCACGCTCTCGAGCTTGGCGTTTTCGAGCACGTGACGGCCGATTTCCATGGCTTGCAAAAGCTGCACACCGCTCGAGAGCAGCGTCGACAAAGTGCGGGCGAAGCGCGCGACCGAGACGAGCAACTGCAGGCGACCGAAAATCGGCACCACCAGCCGGAAGGCGTCCCATTTGAGCTTGCCCTCGGGCGTCGCGCGCCAGCGCCGGAACAACGTGATCGTGCCGACCGTGAGCCCGATGATCAGCCACCAGTAGCCCGCCACCACGTTCGAGACGACGATCAAAAGTCGCGTGTACCAGGGCAAGGCGTGCCCCAAATTGTCGAAGATGCTCGTGACCTTCGGCACCACCGCCACCATCAGCACGCCGACCATGATGAAGCCGATGAACATCATCAACACGGGATAGGCGAGCGCTGCGGTGACCTTGCCCTTGAGGCGCGCCTGGCCCTCCATGAAATCCGCGAGCCGCTCGAGCACGGCCTCGAGCGTGCCGGAGGCCTCGCCAGCGGCCACCATGTTGATGTAAAGCGGCGGGAAGATTCGCGGGTGCGCCTCGAGGCTCTTGGCGAAGCTCGTGCCCTCGTTCAAGGTCTCGCGCACGCTGGTCAAGGTGCGCTTGAGCTCCTCTTTTTCGACCTGTTCGGTGAGCGCCGCCACGGACTCGACGAGCGGCACGCCGGCGCGGACCAAGGTCGCGAGCTGCCGAGTCATGACCGCGATGTCGGCGGTCGACGGGCGCTGCAGGAACGCGAACAGATTGATCTTGCGCGCGCCTTTGCTGCCGGCCTCCGCTTCCTCGTTGGCCTCGGTCAGCAGCACGCCGTCTTTGCGCAACACCGCGCGTAGCGACTTGGCGTTGTCCGCGTCGCGGTAGCCTTTGACCGGCTTGCCGGACGCAATCTGAATTCCGCGGTATTCGAAGACAGCCATGGGAGCAGCCTTATGAGTCGACGATTACGTCTTCTTGCGTCGCGGCCACGACCTCTTCGACCGTGGTCAGGCCGAGCAGCACCTTGCGCGCGCCGTCGTCACGCAACGAATCCATGCCCTGGGTTTGGGCGGCGCGTTTGATGGTCTGCGCGTCGGCACTGGCCAAGACGAGCGCGCCCACCGTGTCATCGGCGACGAGCAGCTCGTAGATGCCCATGCGCCCGGTAAAGCCCTTGTTTTCACAATGGCTACAGCCCTTGGCGCGATATAAAGTCGGCATGCCCGGCCCGCGCCAACCAACGGGCTCGTACGTGACGCCTTGCGCGGTGTAGCGCGGCGAAAGCACGCGCTCGTCGCGCCGCCGAGTGCGCTCCGGATCGATGCCCAGCTGCGAGAGCTCGAAGGGCGTGGCCTCGTAGCCCTCCTTGCAATGCGGGCACAAGACGCGCACGAGCCGTTGCGCGAGGATGCCGATCACCGTCGAACGCACGAGGAAGGCCTCGATGTCCATTTCGACCAAGCGGGTCACCGCGCTCGCTGCGTCGTTCGTGTGCAGCGTGCTCAGCACCAAATGGCCGGTCATGGACGCGTGAATCGCGATTTCGGCCGTCTCCTTGTCGCGGATTTCGCCGACCATGATCACGTCCGGATCCTGGCGCAAAAAGGCGCGTAGCGCGCTGGCGAAGGTGAGCCCGATTTTCGCCTGCACCGCCACTTGATGCACGCCGCCGATCTCGTACTCGACCGGATCTTCCGCGGTGAGGATGTTGATCTTGGGGCGGTTGATCTTGTTCAGGCAGGCGTAAAGCGTCGTGGTCTTGCCGCTACCGGTCGGCCCGGTCACGAGCAAGATGCCGTTCGGGCGATGGATCAGGTATTCCATCAGCCAGCGGTCGCGCTCGGCGAAGCCGACCTCGGCGATGTCCAGCAATTTGCTGGTTTTGTGCAGCAGGCGCATCACGATTCGCTCGTGATCGCGACTCGTCGGAATGGTCGAGACGCGCACGTCGATGCTGCGGCCGGCGATGCGCAGCGAAATGCGCCCGTCTTGCGGCAGGCGCTTCTCGGCGATGTTTAGCCCGGCCATGATCTTCACGCGCGCGATCACCGAGCTCATGAATTGCAAACTGGCCTTGCGCGCGACATAGAGCTGCCCGTCCACGCGGTAGCGCACGACCACTTCGCGCTCCTCGGGCTCGATGTGAATGTCGCTGGCTCGCTCTTTGACGGCCTGAGAGAAGAGGCCGTTCACCCAGCGGATGATCGGCGCGTCGTCGTCGGAATCGAGGATGTCGATTTCCTCGTCGTCCGCGACTTCGTCGGTTTCGAGCTCGCTGATCGTCTGCTGCCGCTCGTACACCTGGTTGATCGCGTCGATCACCGTGTCGGCCGGCGCGACCGAGATGTGCACCGGCTTTTGAAACATCGCGCGGATGTCGTCCAGACCGTCGGTATCGAGCGGGTCGGCGCAGACGATCTCGACGCGATCCTCGTACACGCCGAGCACGAGCAGCTTGTGCGTTTTGGCGTAGCCGATCGGCAGCTTGTTGGTCATGTCCGCGGACACCGCAGCGGCGTCGACGGTCTCGAGAAAGGGCAACCGACATTCGGCGGCGAGCGCGCGCGCCAAATCACTCGCGCTTGCCAGCTTCGAGGTGAGCAATAGCTCGAAGAGCGGCGTCGCCTTCTCACGTTGCTGGGCGTAAAAGGGCTCGAGCGCGCCCTCTGCCACGACACCGTGACGCACCAAAATGTTGCCGAGCGCGCGCTGCTCTTGCATCGCTCACTCCACGCGATCCACGTTCACGCTGCGCGCGATCGGGTTGATGCGAAACGGCGGGTCGTTCTGACCCTGTGGTTGCGCGGGGGGTGGCGGAGCAGGAGCGGGTGCGGGAACCGGCGCGGCCGCCCCCGGCGCGGCCGCAGGTGCCGGAGCATTGGGAGTATTGACCGGCCGCGCGCGGCGCTGCGGATCAGGCGCACCCCCTGCGCCCGCCGCGTGCACGTCGCCCGGCAGCTCGATCGGATCGCTCGGTTCGCGCGGCGGGGCCTCCTTGGGTCGACTCTCGCGCTCGGTGCGTTCCTGATCCGCGATTTCGACGAACGCTTTGCGGATGTCCTCCACGAGGCCGTTCGTGCGCGACCAATCGCGCGGCGGCTTCCACTCCTCGCCCGAGAACACGAAGTAACGATCGAGGAATTCTTGTCGCTCCTGGATCTTGCGCTCGAAAATCTTGCGCAGATCGTCCTGGTCGCGAATGACGTGCGGCGTGAGCACGAGCAGCAGGTTCTTCTTTTGTTTCTGCACGTCGGAGGTGCGGAAGAGCGCGCCGAGCAGCGGCAAATCACCCAAGATTGGCACCTTGGTGCGCGAGGTGACGTACGAATCGCTCATCAGGCCGCCGATCACGACCGTCTGCTGATCTTGCACGACGACGGTGGTGTTCGCAGTGCGCTTGGTGATGCTGACCGCGCCGAGCGTGCCCGAGGTCGCGCCGGGTGCGCTGCTCTCTTGATCGATCTCGAGCCGAACCTCGTTCGACTCGTTGATGTGGGGCGTGACCTTGATCTTGTTACCCACGTCTTGGCGGGGCGCAGCGAACCCGCCGAGACCACCCAGGCCGCCGAGCAGGCCGAGCCCGCCCGCCGCCCCGTTCGCGCCGCCCGCAAGCCCCGCCAAAGCCGAGGCGCCGCCACCGACGTTGGTCTGGAGCGGGATATTTTCGCCGATGTTGATCTCGGCTGCGACGTTGTTCGTGGCAATGATGTGCGGGGTCGCGAGCACGTTGGAACGGCCGCTCGACGCCACTGCGTTCAGCACCACGCCGAACTCGGGCACGCTCAGACCCGTGCCGAGGATGTTCGTGGTGTTGGGCAAGGCCGGCCCGCGGACGCCCGCGGCAAAGCCCTGCAATAGGCTGGGATCCGCGGGAAAGCCGATCGATTTTCCGGCTTGGAACCCGCCGAGTAAGAGCGTGTCTTGCTGCGCGCCGAGCACGTCGCCGCCGTGGAACGCCATGCCGAGCGTGGTCGAGTCGGACACGGCCAAATCCATGATCACCGCTTCGATGAAC
>Ga0068855_100001675_pt1 | contig 27736 bp, 27 predicted proteins | sample KBSCornC52_FD_66592 | JGI IMG/M metagenome (GOLD analysis project Ga0068855, IMG submission 66592) | Corn rhizosphere microbial communities from Kellogg Biological Station, Michigan, USA - KBS Corn C5-2 | ecosystem: Host-associated > Plants > Roots > Rhizosphere > Soil ... | reverse complement strand
TCGAAGGTGATTCGAACTTTTACTCGCATGGAGAGCTTCGTAACTAACGGCTATAAGCCGTACGTATCTCGGACATCATACGAAATGCCCCGCTCGGCTAGCAGTGCCAAGACAACCTCTTGGAACTTCGGCTAGAGTATTTCTTGGATGGTACCACTCTCGGGAAACGGGACACTGAGTGTTCCGCGATCGAGCATATCCACCCTCTCGATTTCTGGCATTACCTTGCGAATCCTCTCGAAGAGCCGTCCAGCCGGTGTGCCATGATATCCTCTGGAAGGTAGGGCTTCAGAAGGGCAATAATGCTACTTCCGCCGGACTCAAACCAAGCGTGTACTTGACTAGGCATAGCGCCGCTAACTTCCACGTATCCTCCGTAGATCACCTACCGATATTGTTCGTATCGGCAACAGACGCCTGCTGCTTGTGGCACGTGCTTACATGCACATGAGCCTTCCACAAAATGAACGCCAGTCCCTCGACAAAAGTTAGGTTAGTAATACCATAGGGGTAGCTTGCACGCAAGATTAGGCCAAACAAAAAGACCCGCTTGGGTCCGAGTGCGTATGATAAAAAAATTATGACAAGCGGAATGATATTTGGGGAGAGTGATGGTGGAAGGAGACGGATGCAGTTCGCCGGCAGAGAAAACATACCAAAATGGTATTACCTGCGAACTGCACCGTTCCATCGGGGGTAACTGTCGTCAAGGAGAGATGAAGGTTGTGGGAAAAGGCTCGGTCGTGTACTGGTTATGCACTTGCCCGTATGGCAAGATGTTGTTTTGAGTCCATTCCCACTTCTGTACCTCTCTTCAGGTGTGCAACCTTTTGGCATGGTGGTGTTCACCAATGGGTCACACGCGAACGGCGTAAGATACGCTACAAAGACGAACTACAGAGACGCCTACGGGCATATATATTCAGGAAGGCGAACGTGCTGCCATGCAATGCATGGGTAGAAGTGGGGTCAGCACGCTGCCTGTCCTTGCGAGAGGGCTAGCATTCAGCTGGGGAAATGACATAAAGAATGAAAATGGCTGAATGCCGGCAGAGGAGATGCCGCGAGAGAGGAACCTGGGTTAACCAGGATGCGATTGGGTATTGTGAGGGAGCGCGATCAAAAGCAAAAGTGACGCCTCCTTCCGCGAATAGTCGTTGTAACCTCAATACCCAAATCGGGTATTGAATACGCAGAACATCGCTCTCACATCTCATGAGACAGACCTCCGAGAGTGGTCGCTTCGTCTCACAAAAGTGAGATGTAAACAGATCGATATATCTGCTTGCATCCCACTTTTGTGACTATAGCGTCTACTTCCGAAAGTATCGATTCCGCTTGTCAATGAACTTCTGCCGGAAGCGGGCCGCCTCAACAGCTGAATTAGTAATAATCGTACTGGCACTCTTCATGCCGTGTCAAGACTTGTGCTGGCTTGGTTTGACTTTCATAGCCATTTCGTTATACTTAATAACAGTGATCTCCGGCCGCAACGGTCGGATTTTTTCATATCAGAACCTGAAAGGAACAGTAAATATGGATATGGATTTTAAGCAATTATCAGTCGCGATACGAGCGATCGCTGAAGAAAAGAACCTGCCAGAAGCAACAGTACAAGAGGTGGTTGAACAGGCGCTTGCCGCTGCCTACCGCCGCGACTACGGTGACCGTGAGCAGGAAGTGCGCGTGACGATGAATCTCAACACGGGTGATGTGGATGCATACGTTACAAAAGATATCGTGGATGACGTAGAAGACCCGTCTTACCAGATTTCGGTGAAGGACGCGAGCGTCATGCGCAAGGATGCAAAGGTTGGCGAGACGGTTGAGGTACATGAAAAGGTGTCGTCCTTTGGCCGCGTCGCGGCCCAGACGGCGAAGCAGGTTATCCTGCAGCGCCTGCGCGAAGCCGAGCGCGAAATCGTCATGGAAGAGTACCAGGATAAGATTAACACCGTCATCAACGTGCTCGTGTCCCGCGTGGAAGGCACGATTGTGCGCATCGACCTTGGGCACGCTCAGGGCATTATGCCCAAGAGCGAGCAGATCCAGGGTGAGCGCTACTACCCGGGCCAGCGACTAAAGGTATACCTGAAAGATGTCGAGCGCGGACCGCGCGGACCGCAACTGGTCGTTTCCCGCGGTAACACGCAGTTCATCGAGTGGCTGTTCCGGTCTGAAGTGCCGGAAATGGAAAGCGGTGCAGTAGATATCAAGGGCATCGCCCGCGAAGCTGGCGTACGCAGCAAGATTGCCGTGCATAGCAATGTGCAGGGTGTCGATCCTGTCGGTACATTCGTCGGTGGCCACGGCACGCGCGTGAACGCGGTAGTAAGCGAGGTCGGCGAACAAGAGAAGATCGACATTGTCGTCTGGAGCGACAACACGGTTGACTACATCAAGAACGCGCTGAGTCCGACGAAGGTGAGCAAAGTCGTTCTCGACGAGGCGCGGAAGTCGGCGCGCGTTATCGTACCGGAAGATCAGTTGAGTATCGCCATCGGCAAGAGCGGCCAGAATGTCCGGCTTGCTAGCAAGCTGACTGGATACGAACTGGATATCGAAGCTGAAAAGGGCACAACGAGCGAAGAACCGAAGGACACTGAGGCTGCACCGGTTGCCGTTCCGGTCAAACCCGCCGCACCGAAGCTGAAGAAGAAGAGCGAGCTCGAAGACAGCCTGCTGAAAGCTATCGAAGAGCAAGGTGAAAGCCAGTAAGCAGTTTCTCACGCAAAAGTCTGACGGGTAAAGCCGTCAGACTTTATTTGCATGTACCAACCATATATAAACCGGTAGTTGCATTATTATCAACAATTCGCTACGATAGCTCCATTCTGAAGCACGACTTGTGCGTCAGCGGACATATACAACCAGGAGTCAATGTCGTCTCTTTGATGGCGGAAGTACCGACATCATGACAGCTTTGCCGAAAGGCGAGGAGGCATTCCGTGAGCAATCTGCAGATCCTAAACCTGGGAGGATTCTTACTAGGTGGCGCCGCGTTGGCGGTAACCGCCGCCGTCCTGTTTGAGGAGCGACCCGCATTGGAGGGGAGGCTTGGTCTACTGTCGAAACGGCAGGTAATGCCTCTTTTCGCTGTAGTGGCGCCGATTCTCTTTATCGCTGTCACTCTGGGCGCGTATGCTGCCACAAAGGCGGGGGACTTTGTTCCGCAGTGCTATGCGGCACAGCCGGTTACGTCCGGGCCACTGATGCAACTGGCAGCGGTGAGCGCGTATCTCGCCTTGGAGGTGGTTACGCCTACTTCCTTCCTGCTGGCCGGCTATGCCATAGATGAGGCCCGGATCATGGACCGCGGAAGGTGGACATTAGCCGTTATCGGTTCGTTGCTGTTGTCGCTTGCGCCTGTCGCGGCGTATACCGCCTTGCGCATCCCCTGTGTGCATTGACCATTCTGGTTACCTCACCTGGTGAGGTGTTAGCGCGGGTTTCCGTGCTCCTTCGAAAGAAGTTGTAGCATGGATTCCCGCATTTTTATACTGGTTTCTTGAATTAACGCAATACTTATTGTATGCTTGCCCCATTCTGACGCGCATTCGGCGTGTCTCAGATGTTCTCGAACAAATCGGTTGGTTTTGGTGTCGTATTTTGCCGTAAAGAGAGGTGCATTATGGCTGCAAATGGAGTCCTGAGCGTACTGTGGCCGACTATTGCCGCGGTGACGTGTGTACTGTTTCTCTTTCTCGGAGGACGGGCTTGGGCGTACCATGCGCGGTTCGCCGCGGCGACTCGTCCGGGAGGCCGGTCCTTCAGCTTCAGCTATGAGGACGGAGCTCCCTACTGGGTAGCACTCGGGACGTTGTTCGTCGTGCTTGTCGTAACCTGGTGTACGGGACTGCTCAATACGAGCGCCTACGGCATGTGTGCCGTTCCAACTAATCCGGCATATGTTACAGGGAGCACGTTCGTGCTTGGTATGGGTCTCGCAATATGGTTTACCATAACCGGATTTATCGAGACTCTGCTTGGTATTGGCTGGGCAACTGTTGATCGGAAGTTGCTGATGCTCCGAATGGGGCTTATGCTCCTTGTCGCTGGCGTCGCTGTCCTCGGTGTAGCGCGTTGGTTCGTGTTGAATGGCCCCGTTAGCTTTCACTGCTAGCTTGGCTCAATGCCTCCCGCATTAGACGGGTAGAAAGAAGGGCACTGTGGTCCTACAGGTGGTATACGCACGGTGGACAGATGTAGCTGCCCCTATCTTCACCATCGGCACACTGCTGATTGCCGTGTACTGGTTGTTGTGGTACGCGAAAGGGCGTGGTAATGCCAAGGGCAATAAACATATCATATGGGCCATAGCTGTGCAGTCATCACTGCTGACGATTATCGTCGTGTGCAGCGTGCTCGTGGCTAAGTATGCTCTGGTTGTGCATAGCACCGCGTGCCGTTCTCAGCTTTCGTTGCCTGGGATTTTGAATGTCCTGGCGTGGTTCGAACAGTTTGTCGCGCCGCTCGTGTTCATCCTTGCCCTAACATTTTGGGCTGAGGGTCTCGGATGGAGGCGAGCAAAACCAAGCGCGGTGGCTATGATCAACGCTAGCAAGACACTGTGGGTGGCACTACTGTTCCTTGTCTTTTTCGGTGCGCTTCTGGTTCCTATCTCTCTAGCGGGCGCTGGGATACCACCGGCACTTTGTGGCTAGCAACTAACCGTTGTTCGTTTCGTACTCTTACAACTTAGGAGTACCTATTCGCGGGTCCGCGTATTTTACCAGAAATGGTAATACGTCGACCCGCTTTTTATAATCCGTTTCGTCCTTGAATGGGACTCATCAGTACGAAGATTATTCGTAGACGGTTTATGGCAACAGACGAGAGAATAGGGCAAGGGGAAGGTGGAAAACAGCTCCACGATAGCTTCCCGGAGCCGTATCCGATCTGCAACGCCAGCCTTCTTAGGCGAAGATTTCTTGTACGCTCTCGGCGTAGATCATGAAGGTGAGGCTTCCTCGCCTGTCGATAATGCTACCGGGGGCGATTTCATCGAGGATCTTCACGTCAGGGTCATGGCGTTTACAGCGGACGCAGATGCCTTCATCGGGGTTTGTGCCCAGATAGCAGGCAAGCGCCAGCAAGATTCGCTTAAGTGATCGGGCATATGCTTTCTCATCTCTGAGAAAGAAGCCGATACCATAGCTGGAAAAGCTGACTGATATTGCATCTCGCAGGACGTGCGCGATGAGCTCGCTTTCGGGCGTGCCGCGGACATCCAGGGGGACGGCAACAAATGCTTGACCATGCAGCCACGCCGGGATGCGGTTGCGCATCGTGATGATCGCATGGCGCGTCCGGCTGCTCCCGCTGTGGTTCTGCGTGCTTGACACGCTGAAGACATGTAGGCCTGGCTCGATGAGTGGGCTGTTGATGGTTGCGCTAGTTATCGCGGTTGCCATATTATCCCTCCCTATGGGTACGAAGCTGTAATCGTAATCTCGCGTCGCGCGTAGTATGCGACTATGGCGCGCTTGATGTCTACCATCGCTTCCATAGCGGCAAGCTTCGGCAGAATGTTCCTCGGAATTCTTAGGGTCACCTTGACGGTGTTTTTGGTGAAGTTCCCATGAGTAACTCCTTCAATTTGCACGAGGATCGATGCTAGCTCGACGATTTTGGGGTTGGACTTTCCTCCTATCCTGTATGGTCGCACGGTGCTGTGAGGGCTGTAGGTGTAAACCATGCTGCGGCTTACGACAAAGTAGGCTGACGCATTAGTACAGAAGCACGAACCGCGGAGCTTTAGCATTATGATGGCGTTTTGGATGCCATCCTTGCTAGTCCTGAGTTGATAGCTGAGACTGACGTGGTTTGCCTCTTCTTGCTGGTGGTCTGCGTGCATGATCTCCCTCTCAGGCGATCTGTAACGGTGATGTTGCGGCGTGGGTTTTGGCTTGTAGCTCGTTGGGCGGTTCTGAGGCGGTATGAACTGTATTTTGGTCCATCGTTACCCGACTTTCTAACTAGCGTAGCATACGTTCGTATCTGGCAAGATACTACGTGTACCATGCGGGTGAAGCGCGAGGACGGTCAAAACAGGATTTGTAATGCCCGCTGTGTTCGCGGCGGAATAGGACTGGCTGTAGAGCCAATGTAAGAAATACGGTTTGGGCTGAGGCGGAAGCAATTGCCGAAGACAGCTTGCAAGACCGCTGCCATATCCTGGTCGTTGCGTTCGCATCGGACTGCGAAGGGCTGGTTGCCGATAGCGAGCCACTCGATCGCCGTCTCAACGACGTGTCTGACTGTTCTGCAGATGGGTGGAGCGTCGTCCTTCCATTGCTTGCCGAGGTGCAGCTTTACGTCTTGCGAAAGCAAGACAGCCAGGTACACTTGAGCGTGTTCGCGTTCGACAGCTATCTCGTCAATGCCATACTCGACCATACGAAGCGCGCTGAGCAGCAAGCTTTCATCGAGACGCGAGGCTACGTTGTCAACAACGAACACGAGTACGTTGCGTACTTTACCTTGTCTGCGCGTTGTTGACGGGTGAATGCTCAGCCCGAACAGCGGGGTCGCCGTGTCCGCGGCAGTTACTGACAGCGTTGGCTGCCACGTTTTGCGCGAGGCTGTGCGGGGGCGGCGTGCTACTACCATGTCGGACATTCCTTCCACTCGCAAAGTCTGCTTGCACCACGCAAGCGGTTGCCTGATCTAACGGTTGGTCCGTTGTCACGCAAAGCGAGCTTTAGGCAGATAAGCAGTATTATCTGGCTGAAGCCCGCCTCGGTGACGCTATTCTCTCATTCTGTTGTCAATGAACATTCTCCGGAAGTAAGCTACCTCAACAGAGAAAGTTATGGCGACTATAGAACTATAAGTGTGGATCGTCAAGTACTTTGCTTCTCCAACTCCGCTCTACGTCTATGAAATATTTTACAGCACGGCATAAGCATTTGTATCCAAGTAGGCGAATTAGCAATCTTGACTGCCGAGTGCTAAGGATTATACAATAGCATTTAACAGTAACTGGTACCGGAGTTATGACGGAACGGCAACAGAATATTCTAAGCGCAATTGTGGAGCAGTATGCCGAGGTGGCGAGCCCGGTCGGCAGCAACTTGCTCGCTAAAGCGTTCGGTGTATCCTCGGCTACTATTCGGTCTGAAATGGCCGAACTGGAACATTTGGGCTATATCTATCAGCCCCATACCAGCGCGGGCCGCGTGCCGACGGACAAAGGTTATCGGCTCTACGTTAATTCATTGAACGAAAGTAAGGTTGATGAGCATCCAACCGCTCTCGAAAGTCGTGGTGAGCGTGCTCTGGCCGCACGGGTCGGCAGCGGCGGCGTGCCCGACCGCGTAATCCGCAACGCCGTGGATACCTTAGTGGAGCTGACGCACAATCTTGGCCTGGCAACTATCGGCAACCAATTATATATGAGCGGCTTGTCGAATCTTTTTGGCCAGCCGGAGTTTATCAATGGTCTGCAGGTACGCCAGGTAGCGCAGCTGCTCGACAATCTGGAACCCTGGTTGCGCGAAGCGGCACTGAACGAGCCGCTCAGTGTGTACATTGGCGCAGAAAACCCCATTGGACGCAGTGCCGGCTGCAGCCTTATCATTAGCCGATTTCGCGGGCCGCACAGCGACCGTAGCTACATCGGCGTGCTCGGACCGACTCGCCAGAGCTATCGCGATGTCATGATGCTCGTCCGCCGCGCCGGCCAGGAGCTGGAGGAAGTGCTGTATGGCTGATAAAAAGGGCCGGGAAACAAGAGCCGGAAGCCAAGACCTTGCGGCATTGAAGCAGCAGATCGAAGAGCTGACGGCGGCGCTCCAGCGCGAGCGCGCGGACGCCGTCAACTTGCGTCGTCACCATGAGGAGCAGACCGCATCGCTCCGCACCGTCGTGAAGGCGTCTGTCATCCGCGAGCTGCTACCCGTGATTGATAACTTTGAACGAGCGCTGAAGCATGTCCCATCCGACCTGGAAGGCAGCGAGTACGTTAAAGGCGTGCAAGGCGTCGTCCGCCAGTTCGGGAAGACGCTAGAAGATATGGGCGTGCAGCGCATTGCAACGGTAGGGGCACCCTTCGACCCGCGTTTGCACGAGGCTGTCAGTATGGAAGAAGGTGATGGCGATCAAGAGGTTGTAAGCGAAGAACTGCAAGCCGGCTACCGTCTTGGCGACGAGGTAATTCGCCACGCCATGGTACGCGTGAAGCCCCAGTAGTCCTACATCATTTACCCGTTTCGCCGTTTACGGCTCGTCAGTACGACTCTTAATATTCGCAGACGGGTATTTGACACGGCAGACGAGAGACAAGAGGAGAAAGGGAAGAGCAGAAAACAGCTCTGCTCTTGTTACTTTCCATGTCGGCGCTGTCACCCGCACTGGATATCGATGCGAAGGTCAGTTGCTTGCGCTAGCAAGAAGCCTAACCTGGCTGCTTCGACCCTTGCGACGTCTCGGTTGAAAAGCATAGTGCCGCCCCAGAACGTGAAAACAGCGCTTACGAAGCCGTTTAATTGGCGACAGATATCGGCGAATGCACGGTGGTGATCGTTAGCGTTGTCTGAGATTCGTACCTCTCCTGGGGCGAGCAGTTGCAGCCCGTCATCGCTGAAGACTGGCGGGGTGATAGCAAGTATCGTTATGTTGCTGCGCCTGCCTGAGGGAAGGAACTTATCCGGATATTGCAGGGTGACGTCTGTGCCGCTGCCTTTGATCGTGAGATCGAAGGCAGGATTATCTACGGGATCGCCGTACAACTGGGATCACCTCCATGTCTTGGCGGTTTAATTGGCCGCTGACTTGCTTAGCCTCAATTGAAGCTAATAGTGACGCCTGCCGGGCCGTAGTAGCCGTACAGCTGTTGCATCAGGAACGCTCCTTCTTCTGCGGCATCTTCTGCAGTTTCGAACTCCAGCGTTCCGTTTTCGGCAGTGAGCTCTGCGCCCACAAACCCCTCAAGATTGCCGCACATTTCTGCCAGCACCAGTATATCCTCGGTCACGAAGCCACCTTCGACTTTGATCGATGCTTCAGCGACGATATACGCCTTACCTTGACGTATCGGGCCGGACTCAGGTGTAAAGGTTGTTGTGCCGATCGGTCGGAACTGGGATGTTCCAAGGCGTACCTTGAGTTCGTTGCCGCAAAGGGTAAACGCAAGGTCGCACGGACGCGCGTCATTGGCCATTATTTTGCCTTTCGCATCTCATGATCTGAACGGATAGTCTGTCCGCTACAGTGTAGGGTCGACTTCATGTGAGCAGGGTCAATGCTGGCTTCTGCGTTACAGTGCTAGATTTGCAGGCGGATTAGCCCTTGCTGCTCCACGTATGCGTCGTGTAACAACGATGCCAGTACGGTTGCAGTGCCTTCCGGTGAAACGCCCAGTAGACGGATGTCCCCGCCGAAGCGATCAAGACTTGCGCTTACCAACCCGTTCAGCTGTGCTATGAGCACGGCCAGTATATGCACGTGCATGCTGGCGTTCTCAAGGCCGGGTAGTTTGACCATATGTTCAATTTCCACGAAAGCATCGTAGACTTTGACCGTATGGTTGACCGGATAGATCGAAACCATCTGTGCCGGCCTGAACTGTGAGGGTCCGTTGCCGAACCTTAGCAGAACGTTGCTTTTGCGCGGGATTATTGTCAGCCCAGCTGCTTGTTGGATATCGTCAGGTGCCATTGTTGTTGCGCCTTCTAAGAGCCGTCGTCGGTGGCCGCTGTTTTATCAGTGGCGGTCATAGATGCGGATCGTGAGCCGCATGCCATGCTTAAGGCAGTACTCCGTGAGTACCTGCTCGATAGCAGCGGCCCTCCCTGCTGGGTCGTAGCCATGTGCTGCGACAGCCGTTGCTACATTTCCTCGTAGGCTGCATATTCCCAGACCTTCGGTCTGCCTGAATGCCTCAATAAGCGCGTCTTGGTCAAGAAGGTCTTGGCCTCCTCGTACCCTCAGGGAGTAAGGCTCGCCGAGGACTATCGTGTCGTACGGCTCTCTATAGAGGTTGCCTACGCCATCTGTCAACAAACGTTCGAAGCTGCCGTATAACACTTTGGGCATCCCGAATCCCGTGAATACGAAGATCAAGGTGTTGTCACGGACGTGTACGTCGATTGCGTACTGCGTGGTCTCCGCCGGCGGTGTGCCACCGAGCATAACGATAACTCTGTTCGCGGCCTCGCGAAAGGCAGGTTTCTGGAGCAGCTTTATCGCGCGAACAACCATATTGATCTCGGCATTGCCAAGACCCATGCGCTGTAGCGCATTGGTCACGATTCTGTAGCGCATGCAGAGTTTCCTTCTTTCCGAAAACACATGTAGGTCGAACATGCCTAGCGCTTGCGCGACCTACCGGCGCGGCTGGATCTTACGAGCAGTTTGGCGGGCGCGTTTGCGTCGCCGTGTCGGTATGGACGTGCTCGGACGGCGGCGTGCCACCCAACTGCCTTATCACCTCATTGGCGATGTCGCGCATGCCGGGTCGCCGCAGCAACTGCACGGTCCAGATTACCCAATCACGCTCGATTTCTCGCAGGAGTTCGTTTTTGGCCAAAAGGGCCTTGAGCCGATGGTACACGTTGCTGCTGCCCTTTCATCAGTATGTCTGGGGTTGGTCGAGCTGTGCCTCGCTATAGCTTGGTCGCTTGGCTCCATGGATGGTGGGTAAGACCCAACGAGTTTTCGTCTGGTACTTCGTCTCCAGTTGGCTCTGGGTCGTCCGGATAGTCCATCGGTACGTACTTTGTAAAGTCGTAGTACATCGTGCCGTCGGTATCGGTCGAGAAGAGCCATTTAAGCAGTGCCATGTCTGCATCGGTAGGTTCGCCTGCGATGGTGACTGCAACGCGCTCGCCGAGCCATCTGCAAAAGGTTGCAAACGCGAACATAATCGGTGTTGCGATCGTTCCGAGACTGTAGGTGGACGCTACTTCGATGACTACGCCGTAGTCTTTGAAATGTGTGTCGCAGATACCTGGAATAGCCTCGATATCGCTCGCAAGGTGTGCCAGCGCATTGTCGGCTTCCTTGCTGCGGGATGTCGAGTTACTACTTCTGCTACGCATGCAGGTTGTTGTCACGACCTCGATGACTATGTAAGACGCGTGAGGGCGGGTGATGATCAAGGACGTCCGAGGCGGTAGATTCATCGCGTCAATCAACCTTTGTACATGTGGGCTTGCTGGTCTTCTCCTGAAGAGCCTTTGCATGTCCTCGTAGAGCTGAGCCATTCCTCCATACGTTGGAAAAGGTTGCATTTCGGTGTTGTCCTTTCGAACATATCCGAACTCACCCACCGATGTCGATACATCGTTGGCAGCAAAGCTGCTTGCGGCTCATGCACACGTGCATGTAACTTCCACAAAGTGAGGCGTAAACAGGCAGCCCATATATCGGCTTGCATCTCACTTTGTGAATTATTGTCTCTCTAGTCTGCTTGTCAAAGGTCGTTAATCTGGAAGTGAGAACACCTCAACAGAAACTGACTAATCATACAATGCGCACGGTAGTGCGTCAATGCCGGTCTAAGGTGTTGTTACCCGTTTCGTCCTAGCTAGGACTCGTCAGTACGACTTATATTCGTAGACGGGTGTTTGACAAGGCAGACGAGAGACAGTGAAGGAGGGAAGAGCAGAAAACAGCTCCAGTTCTTCCCCGACCTTCAGGGTTCACTGCTTAGGTTAACTTGGCAAAACGCTGAGGTACAGCATGTTGCCGAGTGCTTCGTAGAGCAGGTTGGCCAGCCGGAACGCTTCGCGGTCAGCTATACCAGCATTGAGCTGTATAGTGCCGCCGTTATGGTCCAGAATACCGCTTACGAACCCCTCGAGGTGACCGCATGCCCTTGCGAGCTCGCCGATGTCGTTGGTGACATGTGCGCCGTTCGTTTGGTGTGTTCCGACGAGGTTGTTACCGAAAATTAGGATATCTCCCGCTGTGCAACCGTTGCGTAATGCAGCGAGGATCACTTGTCCCCGGGTGAGACGGAAGCGGTCAGTCTCGAAACTGAGGGCGATTGTGTCTCCGAGGGGTCGAAGTATCAGGTCGAAAGGACGCTGTGAGCTAGTGCTCATCCCGAATCTCTCCTTTTGTGAACGGATGTCGATAGGCGGACATGCCGAGGGCATGTGGCCTATCGCGGTGGTTGAACTACGATTCAGGAACGTATCCCTTCTTGATGAAGCCATTCGTCGTACTCGGGCGAAACTTCAGGAGGTGCACTGTATTGATGCACACTTCCCGTTGGTTCGAATCCAAGTAGACGGCGCACCTCCTGATGAGCGGGTGAGTCTTTCGGCAGGGAAGAAAGGTAGAGTGTAAACTTGTGTGCCACAGCAACGGGAAACCCATTTTCCAAAAGGTTGCGGCCGAGCCACGTGCTTTCGAGTTGTTCGCGCATGGTCTGTTCGTCCATCGTAGGTATCCTCTCCGGATGATGAATGGGATAGCCCATATGGCCAGGTGGCCGGGCTTTCATTGGCGGTGAGCCAGTGCTTATGTGGCTTATCGCGGGCACGAAACCGTTCAGTCAACAGTTTCTGGTTCTGGGCTACGTTGAACTATCTGGCTGATGGCTTGTACGATTACCGGAGGCTGTACGCATATGTTGATAGTGCCAACTTCCACCCTTTCTGGGGTTCCGGCTAGCTGCTTGAGCTCTCGCAAGAGGGCTTTACTGGGTCGTTGGATGCGAAGCATGAACTCGTACGCCGCGTTAGGAGGACATCCACACTCAAGAAGTAAGCTACCAATCTCAGTTTGCTCGAGTAGTTTACGTTTTGTAACTTCGTCGAGCTTTTGTGCCATTGTGGTCACCTGAATCTTCCCGGACGTATGCCCGAGCTCACCCACCGATGTCGATACATCGTTGGCAGCAATGCTGCTTGTGGTACGCATGAGTTTGCGTGAACTTCCACAAAGTGAGGCGTAAACGGGCAGCCCATATACCGGTTTGCACCTCACTTTGTGATTAACTTGTCTCTCTAATCTGCTTGTCAAAGGTCGTTTCCGGAAGTCGAAACTCCTTGAAAACACTGTGATAATACAATCGTATATTCTTAGTGTCAAGATGTATTTTTCTCCGCTCGAGCATCGCGCGCACGCGAGCGCGGATGAGTCATTAGCACTCTTGACTCGTGAGTGCTAAATGCTATCATGGGGGTAATGGCTGACAGCGGTAACAACAATCGTTTCGATGGCCACCAGCACGGTCTAGCGACTGTTCAGAATTACACAGACATTTCCCATGCACCGGTGCTACAAACAATTAGTGTGGCATTGGCCACGGATACGGAGGAAAAACATATATGATGCCCAACAATTCGTCCGACTTCCAGGAGTTTTTGAACCATTTAACGACGAACGCACTGCAGAGTTTGAAGCACGCCGAGGCGATCGCCCGGGGCTTTGGCAGCGCATACATCGGCACTGAGCACCTGCTCCTTGGCGTATTGGCGCAGGATACGAGCATGGGCGCGAAGATACTGGAGAACGCCGGCGTGACGCTCGACCGTGCGCGCATGGCGCTGAACCTGACGAGCAAGACGCTGATTATCAACATGGGTTCGAAGGGTCTGAGCGAGACAGTGAAGCTGACGCTGCGCATGGCGTACGAGATTGCCCAAGACTACGGGCAAGAATACTGCGGCACGGAACACATCCTCTACAGTATCCTGAACCAGAAGAATGCCCGGGCGACGCGGCTGCTCCGCGATCTCAATACTGACGTAGAAGCGCTGACGACCGAGCTAGAGCAGTACCTCAACCGGCAGCAGTACGAAGAACAGGGCGGGGCTGACGGCGAGTCGACGCCACGAACGACGGGCAAGAAGGGTCGCAAGACGGCACTCGACTTCTTCGGTACGGACCTAACTGCGCAGGCGCGGGAAGGCAAACTCGACCCCGTTATCGGGCGTGAGAACCAGATTCGCCGTACCATTACTATTCTGAATCGCCGCACGAAGAACAATCCTGTCCTTATCGGCGAACCGGGTGTTGGTAAGACGGCCATCGTCGAAGGGTTGGCGCAGCGTATTATCGCCGAGGATGTGCCTGACAGCCTGCTCGACAAGCGGCTCGTTATGCTTGATTTGGCTGGTATGATCGCCGGCACGAAGTACCGCGGCGAGTTCGAGGAGCGGTTGAAGAAAGTACTGGCTGAACTCGAGAAGGACAATAACACGATTATTTTCATCGATGAGTTGCACACCATCGTTGGCGCCGGTGCGGCTGAAGGTGCCATGGACGCCGGCAATATCTTAAAGCCTGCCTTGGCGCGCGGTAAAATCCAGGTGATTGGTGCGACTACGACTGCCGAATACACGAAGCATATTGAGAAAGACGCCGCCCTGGAGCGCCGCTTCCAACCGGTGCAAGTACCCGAGACGACGCCGGCCGAGACGGTGGCTATCCTGAAGGGCCTGCGCAAGCACTACGAAGCGTTCCATGGCGTGAAGATCAGCGATGACATTGTTGAAGATGCGGTGATGCTCTCTAAGCGCTATATCAACGACCGCTACATGCCCGACAAGGCGATTGACTTGCTTGATGAGGCTGCGGCGTACTTACGCGTCGACAAGGCGCGTACTAGCCCCGAAATCCGTTCATTGCAGAAGGAGCTAAAGCTCGTACAGGCGCGTATCGAAGAGGCTGCCGACAACGAAGACTACGAACGGGCGGCCCGTGAGAAGACGCGTGCCAGCCAGATCAATGCCGAGCTGACCAAGCTGCAAAGCGCGAAGGGTGCCCATAATGATCCGTTGATACTGACGAGCGAAGACATCGCCGATGTTGTGTCGCGGATGACTGGCGTGCCGGTGAAGAAGGTGATCCGCTCCGAAGCCAAGCACTTGCTGACGCTAGAAAAGACACTCAGCAAATACGTCGTTGGCCAACACGAAGCGGTAGAAGTGGTCGCGCGCGCTATCCGTCGCAACCGCAGCGGCGTCAGCAGCGAGAATCGGCCGATCGGCTCGTTCATTTTCCTTGGCCCGACTGGGGTAGGCAAGACAGAGCTGGCCCGCGTCCTTGCCCGCGAGTTCTTCGGTAACGAGTCGGCTTTGGTCAAGATTGACATGAGCGAGTTCGGTGAGCACCACAACGTGTCGCGTCTCGTCGGCGCTCCGGCAGGCTATGTCGGGTATGATGATGGCGGACAGCTGACGGACAAGATTCGTCGGCAGCCGTACAGCCTCGTACTCTTTGACGAAATCGAGAAAGCCCATCCTGACGTTTTCAATATGCTCTTGCAGGTACTCGAGGACGGCTACATCACCGACGCCAAAGGCCGCCGTATAGACTTCAGTAATACCATCGTCATCATGACCAGCAACTTGGGCGCTGAGAAATTGCAAAAGGAAGCGAGTTTCGGCTTTCATGCTCGCACCGGTAACGATCTGAAGGACCTCGACGCGTTGCACAAGGCGAACGAAGACAAAGTCCGCGAGGAGCTGAAGAAGACGATGCGGCCTGAACTACTCAACCGTATCGACAAGATTATCGTCTTCCGCAGCCTGACCAAAAAAGACATTTTCCGGATCATCGACCTGCAGGTTGACGAGCTAAAGGGACGCCTGCATAAGAAGGGTGTGAGCGTTCAGCTGACGCCGGCGGCCAAGCAGTATTTGCTCGATCACGGCTACGACCCGCTAAACGGCGTACGTCCCTTGCGGCGCCTCATCCAAGACACTATCGAAGATTACCTGGCGCTGCACTTACTTGATGAGAAGTACGAGAAGGGCGAAGTCGTCCAGGTGGCGGCCAAGAACGGCGAGTTGGCGTATTCGGCGGATGTCGAGGGGTAACGGGACGCCCATACGCCGCCCCGTCCGTCTTCTGACGGATGGGGGCCCTCGGGTTTGGGTTTTCCCGTCCAGCCTCGCGACATAAAGTCGCGCTCGCTTGTAGCGAAGCGGCGCTTCTCTTCCCAATAAATGTTTTTGACCGGCAAGTGGTAGACTGGGGTAAAAGGAGTAAAAGGTAGTGGCGAAGAAGACGGCAGTACGGTTTGTCTGCAGCAATTGCGGGGCGGTATATTCGGCTTGGTCCGGGCGCTGCAACGAGTGCGGCGAGTGGAATACGCTGCAAGAAGAAACAGTCATCTCGGCTGTTCCCTCAACTGCGGGTGGTAGACTGGGTGGTCACGGCGGTTTGCGCGTTGAAACGGTCGATATTTCTGCCGTGCGTGACCAGCCGCGCTTGGCGAGCGGTATAGCCGAAGCCGATACGGTCTTCGGCGGCGGCATCGTTGCGGGTAGCGTGAATCTCGTCGCTGGCGAGCCCGGTATTGGTAAGAGTACGCTGCTACTACAGCTAGCTGACGCGGTGGCGAAATCTTACCCGGTGCTATATGTTAGCGGCGAGGAGTCGGCCCACCAGATTGGCTTGCGTGCGCGGCGTCTCGGCGTTGACCAAGGGAAGTTGCGCCTGGCGACGAGCATCTCGGCCGATGATATCGCGGCCACTATCCAGGCCGGCGATTACAAACTTGTTGTCGTCGACTCTATCCAAACTGTCGCGACCGCCGGCGTGCCGACGGCTCCCGGTACGGTATCGCAGATTACCAATAGCACGCAGTTACTTATGCAGGCTGCCAAGATGAGCGGTACGGCATTGGTGCTCGTTGGGCACGTGACCAAAGAAGGCGCCATTGCGGGGCCGAAAGTGCTTGAGCATGTCGTGGACGTTGTCTTGCAGCTGGAAGGCGACCGCTACGGCGGCTTCAAGGTACTGCGCGCCGTCAAGAACCGTTTCGGATCGACCAGCGAAGCCGGCATTTTCGAGATGGTGGAATCGGGATTGAAGCCGGTAGAGAACCCGTCGGCTAGCTTGCTCGCCGAACGGCAAATGAGCGACGGCTCAATCGTGCTAGCAACCCTTGAAGGTACGCGTCCGCTCCTCGTCGAAGTACAGGCCTTGGTCAATAAAACAAGCTACGGTTACCCCAAGCGGGCTGCCAGCGGTTTCGACCTGGCCCGACTTAACCTGCTTGTCGCCATGCTAGAGCGCCGTACCAAGCTGAATCTCTCTGATAAAGACATCTACATCAACATTGTCGGCGGGTTAAAGATTACCGAGCCGGCGGCGGACCTGGCCGTCTGTATGGCTATTGGCTCAGCCGCGAAGGGTATGCAGCTGAAGGCCAATGCCGCCGTCTTCGGCGAAGTCGGCCTGTCCGGCGAGGTCCGGCACGTGCCGTTCATCGACAAGCGTATCGCCGAGGCCAAGAAGCTCGGCTTTGATACGGCCATCGGGCCCTTGCCTCGTACCGGCAAGAAGCCGGCTTTGCTTAGCGGCGTGACGAGTGTTCGCGACGCTCTGAACCAATTTCTCAGTAAAGACTAACGTATATCGAGTGATATTTACGGGCCGTGTTTCGGCGATTTGACGTTTAGCACCGTAACATCCATGTCGGCGCTATCACTTCCTTGGTACAGCACGCTATCCGTCACCGTGGCGTTTATGTGGACGGTACCTGAGTCAGTGGGGGTGAAAGAACAGGTACTTGGTACGCCATCGGAGATATTCGTAAGCGTACAGGCGTTCGTACCATCCACGGTAACGGTGATAGTGCCTGGGTATTGCGGATAGTTCGGATCGTTTAGCGGATGGGTGCCGCCAAAGGCCGTGACTGATATTTGGCAGCCCTGATTGTTGCTCTGGTTGTTCTGATTGTTCTGGTTGGACGTCGAGTCGTACGTACACGTCAGCGGCTGGTTGTTGATAGTAACGGTCGGCGGACTGTCGCTACAGCTATGGACATCATCGGTACCGCTGACCGCTCCGGAGTTTAGACCGCCCGTGACGAACTTATCAATCGAGAAACCCGCGGCATTGCTGTTATCGAGAGTCTCTTTGGCGGAGGCCGGCGTACAGCTCGTTGCGGTCTTGCCCGATACTTTGTCTATGACCTGGGAACTGGCGACATTAGACGGTGCTTGGTACCACGATGGATAAAGGTCCTTGCTGGGGCTCGGCTCGACATCGCCGTAGTGAATGTGATTGCGGATGACGAAGGCCGGCAGGGTCTTGATATCGGAAGGCTGCTGCCAGTTCACCGGTGCAAGGCCGTTGTGTGCGTACTCCATCCAACCTTTGGCGAGCGGCTCCGTCAAGTATTCCATACTGGTACCGCGGGCTGCGGAAAGGTCGATGTTGCGGTTGTGGTTACCTACCCAGGTGACGACGGCATACTTGGTTGACCATGAAGTCATGAGGCCATCGTAGCCGTTGTTGGTCGTACCTGTCTTGATCGCGAAGTGCCAACCCTGGTACCGGTGGAACTTGTAGCTCGTACAGTTGGTAGCGGAGCAGCTGCCAGGCAGATAACTGGCATTCGGGTCGGAGGCCATGTCGTTCATGATATAGGCCGTATCCTGGTTGACGACCTGCTTGCCTTGCGGCTGCTGCCACTGGTAGATAACCTTATTGCTAGCGTCGGTGATCTTCAGAATGAATGTCCGCGGAATAGCGGAGCCCATGCGCGCGAGCGTTGAGAGGCCGTTCACGTGGTCGTCGAGATAGAGGTACGCGCCGTCACCGATGGCCGAGGCGCCGTAACACTGGGTCGTAACGGTAAGCTGCTCGTTGGCGTAACAATTGTACGTCGTCGGGTTGTACGGGTTATCCATCATCGCTGAAGCGATCTGAATTGTCTTATTGATGGATGCGGTGTCGCCGGTGCTCGTATCATTCGGGATGACCGACAGCATGGCCTTGACGGCGGGTATATTGCGCGAACCTCCAAGTGCGTAACGGAGTGTAATGGGGCCAGGGTTGAGGAAGTCGTAGTCCTGCAAGCAGTTGCTCTGGCCTTTTGGCGGCGGGAGACCCTTAACCGTACACGGATAACCTGGCAGCGGCGTCTGGGAATCGTAAAGGACTGAGCCGGCGCCGACGTTGTTATTGTTGTTGATGAACGATGTGTAGTCGTACGGTTTGAAGCTGGAGCCCGGCGGAATAAGAATGCCGGCTGCGTAGTTGTTCTGGCCATGGTCCGGGTTACTAAAGTCGGTGCCGCCGACAAGCGAGACGATCTGACCGGTCTGGACGTCTTCGCCTACGAGCGCTTCCTCGTCGGCAGCACCGCCAGTGAGGTAGCTAATGTTTGAGCGATTGTCCTGAACGAGCTTCTCGGCTTCAGTCTGTAGGTTCATATCGAGTGTCGTGATGACCTGCCAGCCGCCGCGCTGCACTGTCTGGGAGCCGTACTTCTGCTCTAGCTCTTGCTTGGCGGCCAGGACAAAGTATGGCGCGCGGATGCCTTGGTATTTCGATTGCAATGGATGGACTTGAGAGAGGACGTCGACTTTCTTGGCAGCATCGGCCTGGTCTTTGGTGATCATTTTCTGGGCGACCATTTGATCAAGAATATAGTCCTGCCTCGCCAGAAGGGCGTCCTTGCCGAAGTAGTCGCCGGTCATTTCCTTGTTATAGACGGGGCTGCTATACGGTGAGTAGTATGGCGGATCCTGGGGAATAGCGGCCAGCATGGTGGCTTGAGCAAGCGTCAGGTCCTTACAGCTCGTCTGGAAATAGTCGCGGGCGGCGGCTTCGCAGCCGTATTCTACGCCGCCATATGGTGCGGCATTCAGGTAGCCGGTCAGGATGTCGTCCTTGGAGTATTCGCGGTTCAGCTCGACTGCCAGGATGAGCTCCTTCACTTTGCGGGTGATAGTGCGGTTGTCCGTCCATTGCTCGTTCAACTTGACGAGCTGCTGGGTGATCGTCGAAGCACCCTGAAGGCCGCCGCCGCCAGCAGTATGCAGCACGTCGTGTACGCCCGCACGTATAATAGCGCCCATATTGAACGCCCCCTCGTGATAAAAATCTTTGTCCTCGATGGCGACTGTGGCTTGCTTCATGAATGGCGAGATCTGGTCGCTATTGACCGGCAGGCGCTTCACGGCGTCATAATCTTGCCAAAGGACTGTTTGCCCGGTCTTATCGTAATACGTAATACTGCCGCCCAGACTGCCGCCCGAGATATCTTTAATCTTCGGTAGATCTTTTCGGAAGTAGGCGAAGACGCCCAGGGTGAGCAAGAAGACGACGACGATGCCGATGCCCGTTACCTTTAGCGCCATAATGGCGCCGTCGCGGCTGAACCAGTAGTGCGCAAGCCGCTTCGGCTGCAGGCGGTAGAGGAAACGCATAAACGGCTGCTTTGGCAGCGTGCTCAGGTATGCGGCGCGCCGGGCGTCACGGGCCTGCTTGCCGGCGCGCAACCGGTCGCTCAGGCTTTGATTGAGCCGGATTGTCTTGCCGGACTTGGAAGTATAGCTGCGGCCGTTGCGGTGCCGCCCGAATGGGTCACGCTTTGGACTGTTCATCGCGGATATTTCTCGTGGCTCCCTTTATTGCCTGCTAGTTGCTACTCATTATACCAGCCACTGGCTGAGAAAAAGCCAAACTTTCCGTACCCTGTTCACTAGTGGTATAGTATCGCTGTTATGCACAAGTGCCGGAACTATTATTATGACTGCCCGTATGCTGCCGTTGGCGGTCTGTTCCGTGCATTCATCTGATAACTGTTACCTTGGAAGACACTGAAAAGCCCGCCAGCTCGCGCGGGCTTTTGTTATAGTAAACAGTAAAGAGGAATATATAACTGCTATGGCAAGTACCATGACCCTGTCCGAAGAACTCAAATGGCGCGGCTTTACCAACCAGACAACGTATAAAGATGCATCGGCCTTGGATGGCAAGCGGATTGCTTTCTACTGGGGTGTCGATCCAAGTTCGGACTCGATGACCGTCGGCAACCTGGCCATCGCCATGATGGTTCGGCATTTCATAGCGCATGGGCATAAGGCCGTGCTGCTCGTCGGCGGCGCGACAGGAATGATCGGCGACCCGGACGGTAAGAAACAGGAACGCGATCTGTTATCCTTGGCCGCGATTACTCGCAACAAGCACGCCATTGTCGCTCAATACAAGCGGGTGTTTGCCGGCTTGCCGTTTGATGTAGTGGATAACTATGACTGGTTCAAAGGGATGGGCTACCTGGAATTCTTGCGCGATGTCGGCAAACACGTGCCAATGCGCCAGATGCTTGCCCGCGAATTCGTGCAGTCGCGCCTGAGCGAAGAAGGGGCGGGCATTAGCTACGCTGAGTTCAGCTACAGCCTTATCCAGGGGTACGACTTTTTACACCTCTACCGCAAGAACGGGGTGACGCTGCAGGTGGCGGGCGCTGACCAATGGGGCAATTCGATTGCAGGTGTCGAGCTCATCCGGCGTATCGACAACGGCGAGGCGAACGTCTGGTCCGCACCTCTCGTCGTCAACAGAGCCACCGGCGTGAAGTTCGGCAAGAGCGAAGAAGGCGCCGTTTGGCTCGATGAACAGAAGACGAGCGTCTACAAGTTCTACCAGTTCTGGCTGAACGTCGATGACGACAGTGTCGGCGACTTCCTAAAGCTGTACACAATGCTCGACAAACCGGCGGTTGCCAAGGTGATGGAAGCGTTCGAGGTGGACCGCGCCGGCCGCCTAGCGCAAAAGATGCTTGCCTATGAGGTGACAAAGCTCGTGCACGGTGTCGATAAGGCTAACGCCGCCCAGCGAGCGACCGATGTACTGTTTGGTGGTGGTGATTTCCGTTCCCTAGGCAAGATGGATCTGGCCGTCTTGGAGGCTGAGTTGCCGATTACTACGGCGAAGCGCGATGACCGCATCGCCAGCTTGCTTGTCTCGTCCGGCCTGGCGGGCTCCACTAGCGATGCCATGAGGCTCATTAAAAGTGGCGGTATTACCTTAAACGGCATAAAGGTTGCCGATCCTCAGATGGCGCTTCCCGCAAGAGGATTGAACCTGCTTCGGCGCGGCAAGAACAGTTTTGCCCTCGTCCGCAGATAGTCTGCTACAATACAAGGACATAGTTAATCTATTTACACATGCCTTCCGCAATGACATCCCATCCACCGCGCCGCCGCGCTGACCAGTACAACGACCCTGGGTATAACTACCAACAGTATTGGGAGGGCCGCGAGTATGAGCACGCGGCCGAAGAACTGGCGATCAAGCGCTTGCTCAAGGGCAAGCATTTCAAGACGGCAGCCGATATCGGCGGGGGGTATGGCCGCTTGTGTCTCTTGCTCGAAAAGTATGCCGACAAGGTTGTACTAGCTGAGCCGAGTCTGCAGCAGCTTGACCTCGCGAAGCACTTTCTAAGGGGCCATCCGGAAATAGAACGACGCCTCATGCAAGCGGATGAACTGCAGTTTGCCGACGGCTCAGTTGACCTCATAACGCTCGTGCGTGTCCTGCACCATTTGCCCGACCCTGAGGCAGAGCTCGGCGAGATTGCTCGCGTTCTCGCGCCGGACGGCTGCGCTGTCATAGAGGTGGCCAACTACGCGCACATGCGTAACCGCTTGAAGCATCTCGTTCGTGGCAAGCGCATGCCGGTAAAACCGGTTGATATTCGTTCGGCCGAACATCGCGGTAAAGACGAAGTCCCATTTGTGAACCATAATCCCAAGACATTGCTGCGTCAGCTCGAGCACGCGGGCCTAAGGGTGGATCGAACGCTGTCGGTATCGAACTTACGTTCCGGTACTCTCAAGAAGCGCTTGCCCCTTGAAGCCATGCTTGCCGCTGAGAACCTCCTGCAGATGCCGTTGTCCTACGTATACTTCGGCCCGAGCATCTTCTTCCTCGTCCGCAAAGCTAAGTAACTGCTCCTTCGCGCCGTATACTAGTAGGGTGATGGAGGCGCAAGATACCGTTCAATCATTGAAGGGCGTGGGGGACGCTGTCGCGAAGCTGTACGGCCATCTTGGTATCCGTACACTCGGCCAGCTGATGGATTATTACCCGCGGGCATACGATGATTTCTCGCATACCACGCCGATCGCGCAGTTGCGGCCCGGCATGGTGACCGTAAAAGCGGCGATCGGCCAAGTTGCGGGTCGCTATGTGCGGCGCGGGATGTACATTACTGAAGCCGTTGCGTCCGATGATACGGGCAGCGTCCGGCTCGTATGGTTCAACCAGCCGTACCGGGCGGCCGCGATCAAGCACGGCAAGGAATACTTTATCTCCGGTAATTTTGAGCTGTCGCGCCAGCGCTTCGCTATCCTAAGCCCAGGCATTGAACTAGTGAGCGACTTTCCGCTGAATACGGCGCGCATCGTGCCGGTGTATCGCGAGACGAAGGGTCTGACCTCGCGCCAGATCCGCTCGGCGCTGTACCAAGCGCTGCCGCTGATCCGTTCCTTGCCCGAGACGCTGCCGCTATGGATGGTTAAAGAGCACAAGCTCATGGGGCGTGCCGAAGCGTTCGAGCAGATGCATTTTCCCGAGAGCGATGTAGCGCTTGCGGCGGCCCGTGAGCGCCTGGGGTTCGAAGAAGTCTTGCGGCTCGCCCTCGCCAGTCTGCTCAACAAATACGAGATTATGAGCGAGCAAGCGCCTGCCGTGCCGTTTGATGAAGCGGCGGCAAAACAGTTTGTTAGCCATTTGCCGTTCCAGCTGACCGATGCCCAGCGCAAGGCAATCTGGCAAATATACCTAGATATGCAGAAAGAACAGCCGATGAACCGGCTCGTCGAAGGCGATGTCGGCTCTGGTAAGACGGTTGTGGCGGCCATGGCGGCGCTCATGGTGCTGCGGCAAGGCAAGCAGGTGGCGCTGATGGCGCCTACGGAGATCTTAGCGCGCCAGCACGCCGATACGCTTCGCGCCCTTCTCGCGTCGGTTGGCATGGATTCGCTCGTCGGTCTACTCGTCGGCAGCATGAAGCCGGTCCAGAAGCAATGTGCGCATGAGGCAATAGCTAAGAGTGCGATGCGCTTCATCGTCGGTACGCACGCTCTTATCCAGGAAGCGGTTGATATGCATGCGCTAGAGCTGATCATCATCGACGAACAGCACCGGTTCGGCGTGGAGCAGCGCAAAAAGCTCATTGCCAAAGCCGGGCATATGCCGCACGTGCTGAACCTAACCGCGACGCCTATTCCGCGCTCCTTGGCACTGACGTTGTACGGCGAACTCGACGTCAGCATCCTTGATACGAAGCCGCCTGGCCGCCAGCCGGTTAGAACGGAGATTGTTTCGCCCAACTCACGCGAGCAAATGTATGCGAAGATTCGTCAGGAGCTCGACGCCGGCCGGCAGATGTTTGTCGTTACGCCTCTTATCGCTGAATCTGAAGCGTTGGAGGTTGCTTCGGCAGAAGCTACGTATGAACGGATGAAGAATCGGGATTTCAGGCAATACCGTGTCGGTCTGCTGCACGGTCGGATGAAGCCGCAAGAGAAGAACGACGCCATGGAAGCGTTTCTCAAGCACGAGCTCGATATCTTGGTATCGACGACGGTGATAGAAGTCGGCGTGGACGTGCCGAACGCCAGCGTCATGCTTGTCGAGGCCGCCGACCGCTTCGGTTTGGCGCAGATCCACCAGTTGCGCGGCCGCATCGGCCGCGGTAGCCATCCGGGCTATTGCTATCTGATGATGAGTGACGCGCGCGAGCCGTCGCCGCGGCTTCGCGCACTCGAGCGCACCAACGACGGCTTCAAACTGGCCGAGTTGGATCTCGAGCTGCGCGGTCCAGGCGCTATCTACGGCGTTGAGCAGCACGGCCAGCTAGACCTGCGGATTGCCAAGCTGACGGACATCAAGCTCATTGCCCGCGCCCGCAAAGCCGCCCAGGAGATGATCGACAAGAGTGAAGACTTGTCATCCCACCCTGATCTGGACGCGCACGTTAAACGACTTCGTGCAGTTAGTAACCTAAACTAGTGTTTTGGGAAATAATTTCGTACAATACCTCCGTTACTACATTCTGCGGATGTGGTGGAATGGTAGACACGCTAGCCTTAGGAGCTAGTGCCGAGAGGCGTGAAGGTTCAAGTCCTTTCATCCGCACCATCTTGACAGATAGAGCACAAAGTGTTAATGTATTGCAGTTCGTCGAGCTACCTAGCTCCGAATGCATTTTGATAAGCAGATTATTGTGAGAAAGCGCAAAATGAGCTTTCCTGTAGGAGAATACTTCGCCTGCTGAAATGCTCATTTTGTGGAAAGTTGATATACCGCTTTAGGTGTATGCCACAAATAGCAGCGATGCTGTCACTGCTATGCACGATAGCAGCGGATGGGCGGAGGCGCACGGCATGGTATCACTCAGCCACCTCAAGCGACTGTTGGACATTCAGCTCTACGGGTTTCCTGAAAACATTAAGGAAATCTATAAGCCTTCGGGTATCGGAACGCTGATTGACGCGTTCAACGAAGCACGCTCTATCTCAACGCAGGAGCATCCCGTAGTTGTGAGCGTCTACGACCAAGACGTTATCGTTGACCCGGATTCAGACCCCGAACTTCTGTTGCGGGACCTACTCAGATTTCAGAGCTACGACGGTATGATTATCGGCCCTAGGTCGATAGCTAAGTTGACGCTTCGCCAACGCTTCCACGACTGGAAAGTCCGTCGCGCCCACGACCGCCTACACGGGCTACTCGCCAACGCTGAAGCAAGCGAAACGCGTGTTAACCGTCGAATCGGAAACCCGATAGTCCGCCGCTAAGGCATTGGAATGTTCTGACGGACTGGTGGCAGTCATAGTGTTGACGGTGTACCGTCTCTCACATTGAATATCTGCTTATCAGCCCGTTCCATGGGTGTGTGCCCATGCCGATGAGTCGAAAAAGACGAAAACGGACAAAGTGTGTTACAATCACCAATCATTATGTTTACTGTAACTAACCAGCATCATCTGCACGTATTGCCGGAGCGACGCGGTTAGTTAACTATTTCCCCAAGAAATTAACGCCGGAGATCGCCTCCGGCGTTTTTGTTTGTCAATTTTAAGGAGAACAGATATGGATTTGCGATATACGACGCCGGAAAGAGCAGCCGAGGAAGCCAATAGGCGTTTGCGTGATAAAGAGTTACAACGGAGAGTGGAACAATACTTGGGTAATATATGGCCGCGTGGATTTGATGATATACGCGCACCGGCAGCAGTGTTTGCGCCGTACCTGGCGCGTGGATCAGGCAACGAGATCCGTAGCCTGTGCATTGCGCAGCGCGTTGGTATAAATGGTGCCGTTGCGAACTACGAGGACGCCGAATATGTAACAGCCAATGTCGCGGCAGTGGATTGCTACCGTGTGCCCTTGAAGCTGCCTAAGGGGCAGCAGCGCCGGCTATGGGTAGTGCCCGAAGAAGATCGCAATGGGAAAATAGGTGAGGCACGGACAATCTATCCCGACATGGCTATCAAGCAGTACGCGGCTGGCGTTCGGGCATCGGTGCTTGAGGCAAATGTATTGCCAGCGGATACGCCAGTAGTGGATTTCGGGGAGTGGTACGACATTCAGGCGAAGCGCTTTGGCTGGTCCGGCGAACGCCAGAAATCGCCGTTTTACTACATGGCATCTATGGCGCTCTATGCGTCCGGCCGGGCGATACTCATGGACACGCCGCCGACTGCATATGCAACGAACGTGATGGCGCCGGCTGCGGAGGCCGCTGAACAGGCTCTCAGCGTCTATCCGCTCATAACAAACGAGCTGCAGGACGGCCGGGATTGGACCGATGTAAGTTTCCTCAACGAACGGGAAGCTGCACGCCTTGTTCTGACGGGGCGCATCAGGTAAGGTAAGGAGGAGAAGAGTAAATGTACAAGTTACAAACCGGTGATGAGATAAGAGTGGTTGCGCCATCGAGTAATTGGAGTAAAGACCGCGAGGCATCATATGCGCGCGGTCGGCGCAGCTTAGAGCGTTTTGGCTACAAAATTACGTTTGGAAAGTATGTGCGTGACGATGATGGGCTGGGGAGCGCATCAGCTCAAAAACGAGCGAATGATCTCATGGCGGCCTATCGTGATGAAAACGTAAAAGCCATTATGGCATTAAGTGGTGGTTGGCTTGCTAACTCCATCCTGCCTGAGCTTGATTGGAATGTCATCGTACGTAATCCGAAGCCGCTGATTGGCTACTCGGATATTACGGCTATTCATAACGCCATCTATGCAAAGACGGGTAACGTGGGGATGCTCGGTCCCTCTCTAGGTACGCTTGGCAACCGAAGTGGCGCTGCCTATATGGCAGAGTCCCTGGAGAAAGCGCTGCGCGGTGAGTCGTGCGAAGTTATGCCATATGAGGGCATACGCCGCAAGAAGGAAGTGAGCAACTGGCGGGTGCTGCAAAATGGATCGGCTGAAGGGGTCGTTGTTGGCGGCAATATCGCCACGCTATATTTGTTGCAAGGGACACCCTATATGCCGCCCTTCGATCGACCAACAGTGTTGCTTATAGAGGACGATGACGAGGCAGGCAAGTACACAACCAAGGAGTTCGACCGCCGGCTTGAATCACTATTACAACAGCGGGGAGCAAGGGAAAATATTGTCGGCATACTAGTCGGTCGTTTCCAGCCAAAGAGCAATGTCAGATCCGAGGATATTTCCGGTATCATTGCTCGTAAGAAACTCAGAGGTATACCGATTGTGGCCGACATCGACTGCAGCCATGATCTGCCACTGGCAACGTTCCCGATTGGCGGGCGTGTGAAGCTACAAGCAGATGATACAATACGCATAACTATAGTGGAGTCCTGACATGGCACTATCAACACAACCCTATAAGGGCGCACGGGATTTTTACCCCGATGATAAGCGCGTACAGAAATACCTGTTCTCAAAAATGCGCGAGGTGGCTGAGCGTTTTGGCTACGAAGAATACGACGCGCCCATCCTTGAGCCGACCGAGCTATTCTTGGCCAAGGGTAACCAAGAGATTATCG
>Ga0068855_100001671_pt1 | contig 27748 bp, 44 predicted proteins | sample KBSCornC52_FD_66592 | JGI IMG/M metagenome (GOLD analysis project Ga0068855, IMG submission 66592) | Corn rhizosphere microbial communities from Kellogg Biological Station, Michigan, USA - KBS Corn C5-2 | ecosystem: Host-associated > Plants > Roots > Rhizosphere > Soil ... | reverse complement strand
CAAGCCGCATGTCTTCATGCCCTATATCGGCGGCTGGAAGACCTATCGCGACCGCTGCAACGCCATCGCGTCGAATGATTACGAGGGCTTCAGCCTGACCGCGCCGGCGGCGCGCTGAGATGGGCGACGCGATCATCGAGGTGGCGCTCAACGGGGCAACGACCAAAGCCGCCAATCCGCACGTCCCGCTCACGCCGGAAGAGATCGGCGCCGAGGCGCTGCGCTGTATCGCCGCCGGCGCCTCGATCATCCACAATCACATCGACAGCATGATGATCGAAGGCGAGGCCGCGGCGCGGCGCTACGGCGAAGGCTGGGCGCCGATCCTCGCCGGCGCGCCGGATGCAATCCTCTGCCCGACCACGGTCAGTGCGCCGACGATGGGCGGGCGCATAGCGCATATCGCCGGCTGCGCGGCGCAGGGCGCGAAGATGGCGCCGCTCGACACCGGCTCGATCAACCTGGTCAACACCGCGCCCAATGGTGCGCCGGGTAGCCAGCGCTATCTCTACATCAACAGCTTCGAGGATCTGGAGGCGATCAACGGCGAGCTGGTCAAGGCGCAGCTCGGGCCATCGGTCGCGGTGTTCGATCCGACCTTCCTCAGGATCGCGCTGGCCTATCACCGCGCCGGCGTCCTGCCGCCGGGCACGCTGATCAAGCTCTACTTCGGCGGCGATTTCGATTTCTCCGCGCGGACCACCCCCGAAGACGGCCGCGTGCCCAAAGTCAGCTTCGGCCTGCCGCCGACGCTGCGCGCGCTCGAGGCCTATCTCGAGCTGCTCGACGGTTCGGGCCTGCCCTGGTCGGTCGCGGTCGTCGGCGGCGATACGGTCGAGTCCGGCATCGCGAAGCTCGCGCTGGAACGTGGCGGCCATGTCCGTGTCGGGCTGGAGGATTATCGCGGCGCCGAGGCGAAGAGCAATCTCGCGCTGGTCGAGGCCGCCGCCGCGCTGTGCCGCGAGGTTGGTCGCGCGCCGGCGAGCTGCGCCGAGGCACGGACGATCCTCGGCCTCGCCTGATCGATGCGGCCTTTTCGGCTCGCCCTCGGCGCTCTACTCGCCGCGATCCCGACGGTGACCGCGATCGCCGCGCCCGCACGGCAAGCGTGCAATGTCGACGTCAACGTCATGGATCCCGATCCCGCCGGCGCGAATCTGCGCGCAAGCCCCGGCGGCAAGTTGCTGAGACGGCTGCGGGCGACCGGCAGCAGCGACGCCTGGGTCTCGGTCCACGCCACCGCCCAGCTCGGTGACTGGATCGAGATCGACAGCGCACGGTTGAACGATCCGGCGCTGCCCTCCGGCGAAAAGCTGCTCTATCGCGGGCGTGGCTATCTCCATCTCAGCACGCTCGGCTTCGACGGGCTGCAGAACGGCACCACTATCTATCGCGACCACGACTCCGCCAGCCGCCCGATCGACGACAATGCGCCAGGCGACCAACGCATTACCTTCCTCGGCTGCTGGCGTGACTTCTTCCACATCCGTGTCGCCAAGGGCGAAGGCTGGACCCACGGGGCCTGTCTCAACATGCTGACCACCTGCAGCTGATCCGTCCGCGCCGGCCCTGAATCCGGGCGATAACCACGCGGGGTGGCGCTTCGGCTCGGATCCGCCTAGAGCCAAGAGCATCCCGTATCAGGAGAATTTCATGTCGAGAGTTGCCGTGCGCCCCTATCTCGTCGCCAAGGACGCCGAGGGCGATTACCGGGTCACCGTCAGGACCACCCGTTTCAATTCCGTGGGCTACCCGCTGGTTACCTCGACGATGGTCGACCAGACCTTCCGAACCGCCACCGCAGCGAGGGCTTATGTCCGGGACACCCTGGGCGGCCAGGCAAGCGAGATCGGCTTGAAGTAACGCCCCCGTCTGAGGCAATCCACGCCGGCATCGGGCCCATCGCGCGAACGAAGGGCTTTTGGGAGAGGAGCTAGGCATGGACATCGCAGGCAAGCGCGCGGTCGTCACCGGTGGCGGCAACGGCATCGGCCGGGGCATCGCCCTGGCGCTGGCCGAGGACGGCGCGAAACAGATCATCATCGCCGACATCAACACCACGGATGGCGAGAAGGCGGCCGAAGAGCTGCGCGCCAAAGGCGTCGATGCGGTGCACCGCAAGGTCGATATCAGCCGGCTCGATGAGATCGAGGCGCTGGCCGATTTCGCCTGGGAGCGGATGGGCGGCGTCGACCTGGTGTTCAACAACGCCGGCGCGAGCCGCCTCGCCCGCGCCTTCGATATTTCCGATCAGGACATTGCCTGGCTGATCCAGGTCAACGTCATGGGCGTGGTCAACGGCTCGCGCGTCTTCGGCCGCCGCATGCTCGCGGACGGCATTCGGGGCTGGATCACCAACACTTCGTCGCAAGCCGGGATTCTCGGGCGTACGCCGTTCCTTGCGACCTATACCGGCACGAAGCATTTCGTCGTCGGCTGGACCGACGCTCTGCGTGCCGATTACGGCGACAAGCTAGGCTTCAGCGTCGTCTGTCCCGGGCTGGTGGCGAGCAACATGTGGCAGATCGGCAAGGCCCGGCCGGCTGAGTTCGGCGGGCCCTTCACCGACGATCCCGCGGCCAAGGACTATATGGTCGACCGCGGCATCCCGCCTGAGGATGCCGGCCGCTCGGTGGTTGACGGGGTCAAGGCGGAATCCCTGTTCATCTGGACCCACCCCTCGCTGCAGCTCTGCGAGGACCGCTTCCGCGATCAGGAAGAGAGTAGCATCCGGCAATGGGGCGACAGCGCCCGCCAGGCCAAGCAGGCGCCGTTCGAGCCGGCGGCGGGCTGAACCGCTTATTTCTTCGTCATTCCCGCGAAAGCGGGAATCCAGACGAACTGATCTAAGGGCTGAGGCCGGCGTGGGCACGCACGCTCATGGATTCCCGCTTTCGCGGGAATGACGAAGCTAAAGTGACGCGTCCTGTCATTGCCGCGTCGTTCGGGCCTGCCTTATGAGGCTCCGTCACACCAAGGAGTGGAAGTCTGATGGCTAAAGTTACCTATACGACGGTCGGCTCGAACAAGCTTGAGGAAGCCAAGAAGTTCTATGACGCGCTGATGGAGTCGATCGGCGTGCCGGCGATCGCCGACCATCCGTCGGGCGGCCGGGTCTATGGCGGCGCCGACCATATGTTCGGCGTGCTCGGCCCGAACAACAAGGAGCCGGCGACGGTCGGCAACGGCTCGATGAACGGCTTCTCGATGGACACCCGCGAGCAGGTCGATGCCTTCCACGCCAAGATCCTGGCGCTGGGCGGCAGCTGCGACGGCCCTCCGGGCGAGCGTTTCCCGGGCGGCTATTTCGCCTATGCCCGCGACCTCGACGGCAACAAGCTCGCCGCCTACAAGATCGGCTGAGCCCGCCCAAGTCACCGGCCGGGAGACCAGCTCTCCCGGCTGGGCCTGCAGGGGAGATGCATCGATGCTGAAGCTGATCCTGCTGTTCCGCCGCAAGCCTGGCATGAGCCGGGCAGATTTCATCGACTATTACGAAACCGTCCACGCGCCGCTGTCGGTCGACAAGATCCCCGGCATCGCGCTCTACCGCCGCAGCTATGTCGAGCCCGGCGCCGCGCCCTTCGGCCATCCGACCACCGAGGCCGGCTTCGATGTCGTCACCGAGCTCGGCTTCGAGAGCCGGGAGGATTATGACGCCGCGGTGCAGGCCTTCACCAGTCCCGAGCTCGGCACGCTGTTCTACGCCGACATGCAGAATCTGTTCGATCTCAGCGAGCCGCAGCGCGGCTATTTCATCCGCCAGGAACTGAGCCCGATTCCGGCGCGCGCTGCGCCCTAGTGGCGCTTTCGTCACGATCGAAACGCTGCCGATCCGCCGCACCTTCCTATCTCCCTTCCCTGAATTAGGGAAGGGAACTTGGTACTAAAACCACATCGGCAGGATGAAGTGCCGATGGAGAACGCGATCGCGGTGCCGCACCAGAATCTCCGGCGGCACGAGGTTCAGCTCATGGACCGCCTCGCTGCCGAACCACTGGTACAGCTCGGGCATCGGGCAGTCCGCCAGGTCCATTGACGACACCATGTTCGAGAAGGTCGTCCAGTAGATGTCGACCGCGCTCAGCCGGTCGCCGACGAGATAATCGCTGCCTGCCGCCTCCTGATCCTCGAGCTGATGGGCGAGCAGCTCCATGATCGCCCGCGCGCGCTCCCAGCAATGGTCGATGCCGCGACCGCCCTCATATTTGCGCAGCATGATCTCGGCCGGGCGATTGCCGTGCTTTTCGAGCAGATCGAACAGCAGCGTGCGCATCACCCAGCCGAAGCCATCCTCGCTGCACAGCTCGTGGCACAGCCCGAACATCAGCGCGCGCTGGCGCTCGTCGCGCGGGATCAGTGCCGGCTCGGGCTCCAGCCGCTCGGCCAGCATCAGCATCTCCGACCAGTGCGTCCGCGGCCGGTCGTCGTCGAGCATCGCGACCGGCGCCGAGCTCTGCCCGGTCCAGGCTTGCAGCTCCTCATTGGCCTCGCCGATCACCTGCATGACCGGCACATAGTCGATCTTCTTGATATCGAAGATGCAGCGCACCGCCTCGCCCCAGGGCCCGGGCATGCCGGCGCTGAACGCGATTCTCAGACCCGGCATGCTGCGCGCTTCGGCGGCGGTTACATAGCTGCGGGTCATCGTTCGGATCCTTCGCTGCACAGAGCAAGGATCCTAGCACAGCGACCGCGGCAGTGGGATCAGCGAACCGTGACGGCTGCCGGCGATACCATGACCTCGACCCGCCGGTTCTGCGGCTCGCGCATGCCGTCGGCGGTATCGACGACCGGCTTGGCCTCGCCGTACGCCTGAGTCACGATCGCGTTAGCCGGGATCTCCTTGCTCGCCAAATAGGCGCGCACCACGCCGACCCGGCGCTGCGACAGATCGCGGTTGTAGTCGCCGGCGCCCGACTTGTCGGCAAAGCCCGCGATCGTCACCTTTCCGCCGACGCGGCGATATTTGTCGGCGACATTGTCGAGCACCTCGGCGCCGCCCGCCGAAAGATCGGCGCTGTCCCATTCGAAGAACAGGACGAAGGGATAGTCGGGGATCATGCCTGCGTTCGGCCCGCCGGCCAGCGGCGCGGGCGCCGGGTCGGGTAGTTGAGTAGCGGGCGGCGCGGCCTCTGGCGCCGAGGCGGCCGGCGGCGCGAAGCTGTCCGGCAGCGGCTCAGTCGAGGGATCGGGCTCATCGACCGGTGCTTTTGTGGGCGCCGGGGCCGCATCGCGTCGCTGGGGCTTTGGCAGCTTGTCGCTTGCCATGGCCGGCGCCACGATCGCGAGCGATCCGACAAGGGCAAGCAAGACAGTGCCGCGATGCATATTTTGCCCTCCTGATCGATCCGTCCTAGCCATGAACCAGTGGTGCCGAAGAATTCTTAAAATAGCTCGTTAACGCGCGGAAACGATATTGCGAAGGGCCCCGCTCTTTCAATCGATTGGCGACCGTATCGAATGTCGGTTAGCGATAGGGAATGGCGCCGCCCTCACTGAACGACATCAAGCGGGTTCACTGGCTTGCGGTGCTCGGCATCCTGGCGTTGACCGCCGCGGTCGAGCTAGCGCTTGGGCGCAATCCGATCTGCACCTGCGGTCATGTCGCGCTCTGGCATCCCTGGCTCGATGCCGGCAACAGCCAGCATATCGCCGACTGGTACACGCCCAGCCACATCATCCACGGTTTCCTCTTCTACCTGCTCGGCTGGCTGGTGCTGCGATCCCGCCCGCCCGGTGAGCGGCTGATCCTGGCGGTCGCGATCGAGGCCGCCTGGGGAGATGCTGGAGAATTCGCCGATCATCATCGACCGCTATCGTGAGGCGACGATGGCGCTGGGCTATAGCGGCGACAGCGTGATCAATTCGGTGTCCGACGTCGGCTTCATGGCGCTCGGCTTCGCCTTCGCCCGGCGCGCGCCGGTCTGGCTGACCGTCACCGTCGCGATCGCCTTCGAGCTGATCGCACTCTTCGCGATCCGTGACAATCTCACGCTCAACGTGCTGATGCTGGTCTGGCCGATCGATGCGATCAAGGCTTGGCAGGGCGCCCTGTGAGGCGACAAGGTGGGTCGATCATAGGAAGAGGATGTCATGCGCGCGCTTGAACTTCGCCACCCCTGGGGCACCGCCAATCTGCGCCTGGTCGAGCATCCCGATCCGGTCCCGGGCCCCGGCCAGGTCGTCGTCAGGATGCGCACCGCCTCGCTCAACTATCGCGACAGCTTCATCGCCGCGATGGGCGGCTATGCGCCCAACAGCGATGCCACCGAGCCGGTGATCCCGCTGTCCGACGGCTGCGGCGTGATCGACGCCGTCGGTTCCGGGGTGACCCGCGTCGCGGTCGGCGATCGGGTCGCGCCGTTGTTCTTCCCCCATTGGATCGCCGGCCCGCCGTCCGAGGAGGTGCTGGCCGGCGCGCTCGGTGCGCCCGGCGGCGCGGGCGTTGCCCGCGAGCTGGTCCTGCTCGGCGAGGGAAGCGTGTCCAAGGTCCCCGATTTCCTCACCGACCAGGAGGTCGCCACCCTGCCCTGCGCCGCGCTGACCGCGTGGCGCGCGTTGTTCGTCGATGCCGATCTCAAGGCCGGCGACAGCGCCGTGCTGCAGGGCACCGGCGGGGTCTCGATCCTCGGCCTGCAGCTGGCCAAGGCGGCCGGGCTGATGACGATCGTCACCTCCTCGTCCGACGCGAAGCTGGAGCGGGCCCGCGCGCTCGGCGCCGATCATTTGATCAACTACCGCACGACGCCGAACTGGTCACAGCCGGTCAAGCAGGCGACCGGCGGGCGCGGCGCCGATTTCGTCATGGAGGTGGCTGGCGCCGAAACGCTGGCCGAGAGCATGAACGCGATCCGGCGCGCCGGCCATATCGCAATCATCGGCGTCGTCTCCAACCCGCTGTCGCCTGGGCCGGTGCTGTCGATCGGCCAGATGATGGGCGTCTCGGCCAAGCTCCAGGCGCTGATGGTCGGCTCGCGCGAGAATTTCGAGGCGATGTGCCGCGCGATCGAGCTGCACCGGATCCATCCGGTGGTCGACAAGGTCTATCCCTGGACCGAGGCCGGCGAGGCGATCGAGGCGCTCCGCCGCGGCGAGCATTTCGGCAAGATCGTGCTGCAGTTCTAGGCGAGCTCGATGCCCACCGCCCTGATCGTCGGCGCCTCGCGCGGGATCGGCCGCGCCCTCGCCGAAGAACATCTGCACCGCGGCTGGCAGGTGATCGCAACCGTGCGCAAACCGGCCGCCCTCGCCGATCTCCAGGCCGCCAGCGGCAGCGCCCTAGAGGTCGAGGTCGTCGACATGATCGACTGGGCCGGCGTCGACGGTCTCCGCAAGCGCCTCGGTGGCCGCTCGCTCGACCTGCTGCTGGTCAACGCCGGCATCGCCGGAAAGCAGGAATCGCGGCTGTCGAAAATCACCCCTGAGGGCTTCACCGAGGTCATGCTGGTCAACGCGCTGGGGCCGCTGCGGATCGCCGATGGTTTTCTCGACCTCGTGACCCGCGACGGCATCGTGGCGGTGGTCTCGTCCGGTCTCGGCAGCATCGCCGACAATGACAGCGGCAGCTATGAACCCTATCGGATGAGCAAGGCGGCGCTCGACATGGGCCTGCGCAGCATCGCCGCGCGGGACGGCGCCCGCCGCAGGACGTTTCTGGCGATCTGCCCGGGCTGGGTCTCAAGCGACATGGGCGGACCCAGCGCGCCGGTGACGCCGCAGCAAAGCGCGCGAGGCATCAGCGACATGCTCGCGGCGCGTCAGGGATCCGGCGGTATCGCCTTCGTCGATTACCAGAACAACGCACTGCCCTGGTGAGGCGATTGCCCGCCGCCCTTCGGTGCGCCGCGCTGGGCGACAATATGGCCGGTTAGCCGATCATCTCGGCGATGATGCGACGCAGCTCGCGCGGGCTGAGGGTTGATCGCCGTTTTTGCGGACGGGCGCGCTCGGATGCTTGTGCATGGCGCGCGCCAGGATAGCCGGCGGATGCCGGGTTGGTCTGTATCGGTGTATTGAGTTGCATAAAATCCATGGCGCGGAAGGCCGCGCCGTCTTTGGGTTGTTGTGAGTGCTAACGGCGCAGGCGGCGGTTTGGCCCGCCCGGTCCCGTCGAAGCGACGCGCTCGCGATAGATGATACGGCCCTTTTCAAGATCGTAGGGTGTCATCTCGACCGTGACGCGATCACCGACGATCGAGCGGATGCGGTATCGCCGCATCCGACCGGCCGTATAGGCGATGATCCTGTGGTCATTCTCGAGGCGGACGGCAAAGCGTCCATCGGGAAGGATCTCCTCGATCACGCCCTCAAGAGACAGCAATTCTTCCTTCGCCACCCGGTTCAGGCGGACTGGAGGTTGACGGCGGAGGTCTTGCCGCGCTGATCGGTTTCCAGCTCGTAGCTGACCCGCTGGTCCTTGTTGAGCGACGTCATTCCTGAACGCTCGACCGCCGAGATATGCACGAATGCATCGGGCGATCCGTCTTCATTCGAGATGAAGCCATAGCCCTTGTCGTAGTTGAAGAATTTAACCGTGCCGGTGGGCATGAATGATCCTTTCACGGAACATTGGTTTCCACCGACAGCGCGTCGGCGGAGCCAGGTGGCGTGGAAAGGAAGGATCGGCCCGAGGCCTCAAATTCCGTCGCAGGCGACGTTAGCCCGAGCAATATAGGCGGCTAGGTCCGAAAGATCAATTAATGCGCGACGCGGATCCGATTCCGATCGGTCATGAAAAAGGGGCCGGCGCGAAGGCCGGCCCCAGAGGTTCGAAGACGATGGTCGTGACTATTGTGCCGGGGTACCTGCGCCCGAGCCCGGACCGAAGGTGATTTCCACCCGGCGGTTCTGCGGCTCGCGCACGCCATCGGCCGTATCGACCAAAGGCTTGCTCTCGCCAAAGGCTTCGGTGGTCATCGCCGAATCCGGCACGCCCTTGCCAGCCATATAGCCCTTCACCGCATCGGCACGACGCTGTGACAGACCCTGGTTGTACTGGTCGCTGCCAGACTTGTCGGTGTGACCCGCCAGCACGATCTGGGCGCTGCCGGTCTGCGCATAGGCAGCCGCGGCATTGTCGAGGATCGCAGCCGCTTCGGCCGTGATGTCCGACTTATCCCAGTCGAAGAACACGATGAACGGCCCAGGCGCGACCGCCGGAGGCGGCGGAGGCGGCGGGGGTGGCGGCGGCGGAGGTGGCGGCGGAGGTGGCGGCGGAGGCGCTGCCGGCTCGCCGAAGTTATAGATCAGGCTGGCGAGGATGCTGTGCGACCGCCAGTTGAAGGTGACATGATCACTCGGGTTTGAGTTTATGTCGAGGTTATAGCGAACGTGACGGACGTTGAAGTAACGGTACTTCACGCCGAGATCGACATGCTCGGAGATCGAGTAGCGCGCCTCGGCCAGCGCCTGCCAGGCGAACTTCGTGCGATGGGCGCTGATGTCGAAATCGCTGCTGCGCGTCTTGACCCGGGCAACGCCCGCGCCACCGCCGACCGCGAAGTGGAACCGCTCGCCGAGCGGAAGATCGACCAACAAGTTGCCCATCGCGCTGAGCGCGCTGTCATTTCCGTGGACCTTGCCACTGATGCAGTTGCTGTCGCTGTTAACGCAAAGCTCGGCCTTCTTCATGCTCGCGCGCTTGTAGCCGATTTCCGCTTCGGCCCGGAACATGCCGAAGTCATAGCCGGCGATGGCGTCGATATCGAAGCCAAGCTTGTGCTTGATCCGCAGCCTCGCCTCGCCCGGGGCAAGACGCGCATCCCCCACGAGAATGGAGCCGCTCGAGCTGAAATGGGTCGAGAGCGGGCGTAGATCCATCACGCCGCCTTCGATGCCCGCATACCAGTTCTTGTCTGCCGCTTGGGCGGGGGTCGCCATCGCGGCCATGGCAACGCCATTCAGCATCGTCGCCAGGAAGATGAGATTCCGTCGCATGTGTCGGGCCCCTGTTCTTTTTCGGTTGCCGTGAATTTACGGACGCTACGCCCCAAATACAAAGGAAAATGATGTCTACGCGATTGCCAAAGTATACCTTGTGGCCCCCCTGCAACAGGAGCCGGCCGCGCCCCTAACTCAGGTTATTGCCGAAAGTTCCCTAGCTTTCTTCAATCGGGCCACGATGTGGTAATTCTGTCGCTGCCTCGTCGCCGACGAAGCTTGCCCAGACCCCACCCGGCCGCCAGATCGCCTCCATCGATGCCCGAGCGGCAGCCTCGTCCCAGCCGAGCAAGTCGCGACGATAGCGGTAGAAAAAGGCGGAAACCCGCATATTGGCGATGCAATGGACATGGGTCGGCTCGTCCCCGGCAGAGGCCATTACTGCGCAGAAACGAGCGAAATCTTCATCCGTCGGCGCGTCGAACGCGACCGGGATATGGGTGTAGCGCATGCCGAGCGCGGCGACGCTCGCCGCCTCGTCGGCGAGGGCATGCTCATGGCCGTGCAAGCCAAGGTTAACGACATGGGTGACGCCAAGCTCGCGGATCGCGGCGAGCTGCGCCTCGCTCGGCTGCCCGGAGGTGGTGATGGTCGCGTCGAGCCGCTGCCAATTGTAGATGTCGATTGGGTCGTTCAATGCCGACATGGGCCGTCCTTTCCTCGAAGAAGGATGCCCAGGCGAGCGGCCGTCGTGGCTCGCGCTCCCCGGTGGTGATCCACCTGACTCGCCAGTTACGCGAACCGCCGCATTATGCGCCGATCGCCCTGACCGCGCAATTCGCCGTTGCGCGCGCATGGCGTCCGCTTCGCGACCAGATGTTGCAACATCCTTCCCGCCAGTGCGTTCGGCAGGCTCAAGACATTATTCGAAGGGACTGTTCGTGAAGTTGCTCGCTCTCGCTACCCCCCTCGCCGTCGCTCTGACAACAATGCCGGCCCAGGCACAGGAACGCGTCGTCCACAGCACCACCGTGACGCACCATGAGGCGAGCGTTCACCACGAGGATCGCGGCTCGCCGCGGCACGGCTGGCACCGGAAGCGCGTGTGCAGCACCCGCTGGCTGCATCACAAGAAGATCCGGACCTGCAAGAACATTCGCGTACGCTGGTAAGGCGCACGCCGCGGATGGCGGAATTTTCCATTCAGAGTTATGGTGTCTCAGCCTAAGGTCTGACGAGGGCTCGTTGTTTCCTTATTCATTGAGGTGACGAATGGCCCGCGAACATGACCGCATTCCTGTGGCCATGGGCGGCAAGCTGCGGACTCCCCATGGCCGCCAGGACGTCACGCTGTCCGACCTGTCGGTGACCGGCTGCCGGATCAACGCGGTTTACATGACGCTTACCGTCGGCCAGCGGATCGTGCTCCGCCCCGAGGGGCTCGAGGGGCTGAACGCGATCGTCAGCTGGACCTCCGGTCCTTCGGCCGGCATCAAATTCGACCAGCCGCTCGCCCCCTATGTGCTCGACTTCCTGGTCCAGGCGCACCCCGACGAGAGCCGGCCGATCACTGTCGAGGCCGGCGACAAGCCGGGCGACCCCTCGGCCTAAAACGTGGGCGGTGCCCGCCGCCGCCAGCTCCATTCGAGGAGATAGGCGAGCAGCGCGGCCGCCAACGGCCAGGGCCAGCGCGCGCGCCAGTCGATCAGCTCGATCAGCGCCGTCATGTACCAGATGAAAAGAAAGGTGCCGGCGAGCCCGACGACCGCCGCGCCGAGCAGCATCGCCGGCCATCGCGCCGTCCCGGTGACCGATCGCGTGAACCGCGCGACGCCGCTGCTCGCCAGGGCAACCGGCAGTGACAGCACACCCATCGCCAGACCCCAGAGCGGGACGAGGATCAGCGCAATCCACCGCCACAGGCTGCCGTGCATGACCTGGTAGGCGAAGAAGCCGGCATAGCCGATCACCGAGGCGAGGTAGGCGCGCAGCAGCATGCCGCTGATCGTGCCGGCGATCGCAATAAGCCGCATCCGCTACCCCCGGGATCAACGCTACCCGGACCGCCCCAGACCGGCAATGGAGGGGCCGCATGGCGAACGGCGAACGCCGTCACCGCCAGGCTCGCGGATCGTGAGCGCTGGCGGCGATACTGTCGGCGGACCTTAAAGCTTGCCGATTTCCTTGTCGGTCAGGCTGGTCTTGAGCCGGGTCGGCTTCTCGCCGGCCGAGACGGTCGTGCCGGGGATGTTCACGAAGCGCTGGTCGTAAATGATCGTGACCGAGCCAATGGAGCCGTCCGCGGCGGCATTGACATGGTCGATCGAATAGCCGCCGCCACTCGCGACTGCGATGTAGCGCGCCTTCTTCGCCACCGCGGCGGTGAGCGGGGCGGCCGCATCCTGCGCCAGGACCGGGGTGCTGGCGACAAGCGACACGGCAATCAACGCAAAGAACGTACGCATAGCTGCAATAATCCCTCTTCCAATGTGAGGGCTTCCGTTTAGGAGCGCATCGGCCCTGTGACAAGCGCGTGAATCCGCGCCTGGCCGCAAAAACCCGAGTCTATTGGTTGGAAATTCGCGATGCAGGGGACGCGCCGCGGCCCCGGCTATGGCTTCACTCCGCGGCGGACGGTGGCGCCCTGCCCCGCAGCTCCCATTGATTGCCGCCCGGATCCTTGCAGATCAGGAGGCGGAGCTCGGTGCCGTCAGGCGCCGCAATACCCTCGACCGCATTGAACTCGACGCCGGCGCTGGCCAGCCGCTGCTCGACCGCGGCGATATCGCCGCCATAGTCGATCGCGGCGTGGGGATTGGTGCTGAGATGGACCTCGGTACCGTCGCTCGCCTGGAACCAGTTGGCGCCAAGCCCGCGCATGCGCTCGCCGGGGTCCATCCGCTGATAGCCGAGCACCTCGGTCAGGAACCTGGCCTGCTCCTCCAGCTTGTCGGGGGTGACATGCAGATTGACGTGATGAAAATTGGGCATCGCTCAGACTCCCGCTCGGGACGGTTGGTAGGCAAGGTAAGGCCAAGTCGCACGGAGCGCCATGCCGGCTCGATCGCGGATCTAGGTGACGGCCAACGCTTCGCGCCGGGCCCGCCGCCGCACGAAGGTCATCACCGGTTTCTCGATCGCCAGCCAACTTGCCCAGCCGCAGACGCAGGCGGCCGCCAGGGTCAGGAGGCCGACCGCGAGCGGATGCATCCACGCCCACCACCAGTTCAGCAGCTTGGTGATCGGCCAGGCGTAGAGGTAGACGCCATATGAAATGTCGTTCTCATTGTTGATGCGATAGAGCCAGGATGCGCGTGCGGCGGTGGCGAAGACCAGAAATCCGCCGAACATCGTGGTGGTCGCGACGCTGACACTGCGCACCATCAGGCCCGCGACCAGCGCCATCGCCGCCAGCGCGATCGTCGCCGGCGTGAAGCGCAGCCAATCACGATAGAGGTAGAAGCAGCTGCCGGTGAGAAATGCGCCGATGAGCCTGATGTTGCGATGCGGCTCGCCCAACGCGTACGCCAGCGGCCTGCTCAAATGCCCGGCGTGAAGCGGAACCCATTCCGTGATTGGCTTCGTCGGAAAGATAATCGTCAGCACGAGCAGGATCGCTGCCATCGCGAGAACCAGACGGCGGCGGCGCAGCACCCCGGCAAGGCCGAGCAGCAGAAGCAGCAGATAGCAGCGGAACTCGTAGGAGATGGTCCACATCGATCCGTTGAGACCCATGGCGTGACTGCCCGTGAAGGTACCAGGCACCCAGGGGATCTGGAGCGCCAGCGCGTCGAAAACCCGCTTGGCGATCTCAGCTGGCGATGTCGGTGGCGCCGCCCCGGCGAGTGGCACGACGACCAGGATGGTGAGCGCGAAAGCGACGAGATAGGCGGGATAGATTCGGGCAATGCGCTTGACGAGATAGGCCGCGGCCGTCCGGCTGTTGAGCAGGCTGCCGGTGACCAGATAGCCGCTGATGACAAAGAAGCCGATGACCGCGACGCCGCCGAGATCGAGCGGACCGCCGAACATGCGGGTGAGGATTTCGCGATGATCGTCACCGTCGACCAGGCTGGCCGCATGTGAGGCGATGACCAGCGAGGCGAAAAGCAGGCGAAGCGCGCCGAAGCCATTGTCGTGATAGCCGAACCGTCTCGGCACGGCCGGGACGTCATCGATCATGGCGCGGCGCGCCTGGCGTCAGGATAGGCCATGCATCCCACCGCACCGGTTGTGCCGATCCGGGCCGACTCCCGCAATGGGGTCGATCGCCTCAGCGAATCGAGCCGATTTCATTGGCTTCGATCTCGGAGCGTCTGCCGCAATCGAACGTTGGACCGGCGGAGAGGCCGAATGGCAAAGCTCAACGACGCATGGTCGGTCCAGCCGCACGGCGCGCTGATCAAGCTCGCCGACGGCATTCTGACGGTCGAGGGATCGATCGTCATGCCGCTCGGCAGGTTTCCCCGTCGCATGACCGTGCTGGTATTGCAGGGTGGCGGCAGCGCGATCTGGAGTCCGGTGCCGCTGCGCGATCACGAGATGGCGCGGATCGAGGCGCTGGGCCCCGTCCGCTTCCTGATCATTCCCAACCAGGGCCACCGGCTCGATCTCAAGCCCTGGCATCAGCGCTACCCCGAGGCCCGGATCCTCGCGCCGCCAAGCGCGCGGCAGGCCGTGGCCGAGGCTGCGCCGGTGGATGCCACCGGCGACATCATCGGCGATCCCGCGATCAGCTTTCAGCTCGTCGCGGGCACCAAGCTCGATGAATTCGCACTGACCGTCAAACGCAGCGACGGCGCCACGCTCATCCTCAACGATATTCTCTCGAACGTGCGGCACCCGAAGGGATTGGGCGCGCAAATCATGGCGCGGCTGCTCGGTTTCGGCGTGAAGCGTCCGCGCACCTCGCGCCCGGTCCGCCGCATGTTCGTCACTGATCCTGTAAAGCTCGCCGAGCAGTTCCGCGCCTGGGCGACGATGCCCGATCTGCGGCGCATCATCGTGTCGCACGGCGAGGTGATCGATCAGGCACCGGGTGAAGCGCTGAAGCGGGCGGCGGCCGACTTCGCTGACTAGGGCGCTAACGCGCCGGCTGACCTTTGGGAATTCGCGATGCGATCCTTCAGCTCACGCTCGAGATGATCCGCGCTGACGGCGATCGGATGGCCCTTGGCCAGCGCGTCGGCCGGCAGCTTCTGTCGCGCGAGATCCAGCAGTTCCTGCCAATAGATCAGCGTCTCGGAATAGACCGTCTGGCGACGGAGGCGCCTGGCGCTCATGAGCGCCGCATCCAGATTTGCCGCGAGCGTCCCGTGCAATTTCCTGTTGGCAGTGGTTGGCATTGTTTTGCGCTGGCGACTCATCTTGCGAACCCATGACTGACGCGAACTGCGTGGCCGGAAGCGTTCCGGGCCAGCGGCAGCCTTACACCATATCGGAAACCGGAAATGGTTATTATGCTATTGATATTAAAATAGTTATCCAGTGTGTCCGGCCCGCTCCAGTGCCGCCCGCATGTCGATTTCCGCCGATCGGAGCGGCACGCTTCCGGCGCTCGCAAAGCGCAATCGCCTCCCCTATGACGAGCCGATAACCGGGAGGGAGACAGGCAATGGGCGGAGTAGCGATCGTCACCGGCGGCGGGACCAACATCGGCCGGTCCGCGGCGCTGGCGCTCGCCGGCGCGGGCTGGGACGTGGTCGTCGCCGGCCGCCGCCAGGAGCCGCTCGACGATGCCGTCGCGCGCGGCGGCGAACGGGTCAGCGCGATCATCGCCGACGTCACCGACGAGGCCTCGGTCGACAATCTTTTCGCCCAAACGGTCGACCGCTTCGGCCGCATCGACTTGCTGTTCAACAATGCCGGGGTGATGGCCGGCGGCGCGCCGATCGCCGAGTTCACCACCGAGGCCTGGCTGAAGACCATAGCGACCAACGTCACCGGTTCCTTCCTCTGCGCCCGCGCCGCCTTTCGCCAAATGGCGAAGCAGAACCCGATGGGCGGGCGGATCATCAACAACGGCTCGATCTCGGCCTATGTCCCGCGGCCGAACATGGCGGCCTACACGACCTCCAAGCACGCGGTGACCGGGCTCACCCGCCAACTGTCCTTGGAGGGCCGCGCCTATGACATCGCCTGCGGCCAGATCGACATCGGCAACAGCTTCGGCGACCTGCCGCCGGATTTCGCCGGCGCGACGATGCTTCAGGCCGACGGCAGCCAGCGCGCCGAGCCGATCATGGACGTCGTCCATATCGGCGCGGCGGTGCTGCACATGGCGCAGCTGCCGCTCGACGCCAATGTCCAGTTCATGACGATCATGGCGACCAAGATGCCCTATGTCGGGCGTGGCTAGCGCGGCGACCGCAGCAGCCAGTCGAACAGCGTCTGCGCGACGATGGCGCCGAGCAGCTGCGCGACGATGAACCAGGCGACCGAGCTCGGCGCGATGCCCGCGAATGTGTCACTGAGCGATCGCGCGATCGTCACCGCCGGATTGGCGAACGACGTCGAGGCGGTGAACCAATAGGCCGAGGTGATGTACAGGCCGACGATCACCGGCGTCGCCTCGGCGCGAAAGCGCAGCGAGCCGAGGATCGCCGCGATCAACCCGAAGCAGGCGATAAATTCGGAGAAGGCCTGGGCCGGCCCATCGCGCAGCTTGGTCGATATCTGCATCACCGGCTCGGCGAACATCAGATGCGCCACCCAGACGCCAAGCACCGCGCCGATCAGCTGGATCGCGACATAGGCGGCCGCCTGCGGCCAGCCAATCTCCCGGCGTAGCGCGAAGACCAGCGTCACCGCCGGGTTGAAATGCGCCCCCGACAACGGCCCGAAGATCGTGATCAGGACGACCAGCCCCGCCCCTGTCGCAAGCGTGTTGCCGAGCAGCGCGATCGCGTCATTCCCGCCGGCGAGGCGTTCGCCCATGATGCCCGAGCCGATGACGATGGCGAGCAGCAGCGCGGTGCCGAGCAGCTCGGCCGCGAGCCGTCGGGCAAGATCGAACGCCTCACGCGGTGGCTCGAGACTGGCGTCGGCGAGATGATTCAACCGCTCGCTCATGCCGCGGACTCCGGCGTGGCAGCCGCCTTTCCGATCTCGTCGAGCCGGCGCTGCAGCGTCAGCCGATCGAGGCTTTCCATTGGCAGGCTGGTGAAGATGCCGATGCGGTTCTCGAGGAAGCGATAGGCATCGGCGAAAGCGAGCGCGACCTCCGCCTCATTGCCTGTCGCCGCGGCAGGATCGGGAATGCCCCAATGCGCCGTCATCGGCTGGCCCGGCCAGATCGGACACAGCTCGCCGGCGGCATTGTCGCAAACGGTGAAGACGAAATCGAGCTCGGGCGCCGCGCGATTGCCCGCCCGCGAAAACTCCTCCCAGCTCTTCGACCTTAGATTGTCGGTGGGATAGTTCAGCCGCCGGAGCAGCGCGAGCGCCTCCGGATGAACCTCGCCGCGCGGCATTGATCCGGCGGAATAGCCTCTGAATCTGCCATGGCCGATCCGGTTGATGATCGCCTCGGCAAGGATCGAGCGTGCCGAATTGCCGGTGCACAGGAACAGCACGTCGTACACGTGCGACATCGATACCCCCTTTCGGTCAGCAGCGGGATGCGGTCAGTTCCTCGATCAGCGGCGCGCAGAGCGTGGCGTCGCCGCCGCAACAGTCCTTGAGCAGGAACAGCGAAAGGTCGCGCAGCGTCTCGAGACGCGCGCGATAGACGATCGACCGGCTCTGTCGCTCCGACTGGATCATCTCGGCGCGGACGAGAATCGCGAGATGGGTCGACATGGTGTTCTGCGGCACGCCGATCCGGCGCGCGATCTCGCCGGCAGCCAGGCCCGTCGGCTCATGGCTGACGAGCAGGCGGAAGCACTCAAGCCGGCTCGGCTGGGCCAGCGCCGACAAGACCGCGATCGCCGAATCGGAATCCATATATCGAGATTAGTCGAAATAACTGGCCACGCAAGGATCAGACGAGCAGTCGCTGCCACCAGCCGACGTCGTGCCATTGGCCGAATTTGAAGCCGACCTGTTGAAATACGCCGATCGGGGTGAAGCCGACCGCCTCGTGCAAGGCGACGCTGCCGGCATTGGGCAGCGCAATCCCGGCAAAGGCGGCGTGAAAGCCTTTCTCCGCAAGGATCGCGAGCAGCGCTTCATAGAGCGCGCGGCCGACGCCCGTCCGCCGTGCGTCTTCGGCGACATAGGCGCTGACTTCGGTTGAATGGCGATAGGCGGCGCGCGCCCTGTGGCTGCTCCCATAGGCGTAGCCGGCAATCTTGCCGCCACGCTCGGCCACCAAAAAAGCATGCGTCGCCGAATAGTCCTCGATCCGGTGCGCCATCTCGGCGACTGTCGGCGGCTCCTGCTCGAAGGAAATCGCGGTGCCCTCCACGATCGGCGCATAGATCGCCTGGACCGCCGCCGCATCCGCAGCCGTCGCGCTTCGGATCGAGATGTCCCCCATCGCATCCTTCCACCGGAGCAGGCAGACTTGCCCCGCCACGTCTTCGGCCTGATACCCGCCTGCGACCATCGCGCAAAGCATCAGGACCAGCATCATGCCCGCCACCAACGGCCGCGAGGCCCATCACCCGGTCGAGCCGTTTTTCCTTGAGCGCTGGTCGCCGCGCGCCTTCGACAGCTCACCGCTCGACGATGCCGAGCTGCACAGTCTGTTCGAAGCGGCGCGCTGGGCGCCCTCGGCGTTCAACGGCCAGCCCTGGATTTTCCTCTATGCGCGGCGCGACACGCCCGAATGGGAACGCTTTCTCGACCTGTTGATCCCGTTCAACCAGGACTGGGTGAGAAACGCGTCGCTGCTGATCTACCTGCTGTCCGACAGTCTGATGCAGCGCGGCACGGGCGAGCCAAGCCCGTCGCACAGCCACAGCTTCGATGCCGGCGCGGCCTGGGGCTATCTCGCGCTGCAGGCGACGCATCTCGGTCTGCAGGCGCATGCCATGGTCGGTGTCGATTTCGATCGCGTGCGCAAATCGCTGGCGGTGCCCGACCGCTATCGGATCGAAGCGGCGATTGCGGTCGGCCGGCCGGCCGACAAGTCGATCCTGTCCGACGCGCTGCAGGCGCGCGAGATGCCGAGCGATCGCAAGCCGATCGGCGAGTTTGCCTTCGAGGGCCGATTTCCGGCGCAGGGTTAGGACAATGATCGGGTGAGAAGCCAGGCCGCGTGCAGCGATATCGCCACGATGGCCAGGAATCCGATCGTATAGCCATTTCGTCGCAGCGCCGGCCGCGCGTGAAGATAGGCGAACGTGTGCAACACACGCCCGATGGCGAATGCGCCGCAATAGATCGCGCCCGCCCAAACCGGGCCCCCGGCGATGACGTAGAACACGCCTGCAATGAAAAATGGGAGCAGGTTTTCAAGGTCGTTGCGATGGGCACGACCGAACCGCGCAACCGCTTCGGGGTCCGGATTGACATGCGCACCGCCGAGCCAGGCGGCATCTTCCGCATGGAGGAAGGATTTCAGCCTGCCGCGGGTGGCCGCGGTGCATGTGCCGAGAAGCAAGGCCTTCAATGCAAGTGCGATCATCGTGAGGCCGAAGATTTCGGTCAGGATCGGACTGATGTGCATGGCCTGCATTTGCCTCACCTCGTTCGTCGCGTCGTGCGGTCAGCCGGCTTCCGGTCGCGCGGCGCTTTCGTCTCCTTCGGCGGTAGGCCGCGCACATAAGCGAGCGCCATATCCAGCCACGCGTGGAGATCGCTGTCGGTCGCGATGCCTTCCGGATCGACGAGAATGAAGCCTGCCATTCGCCGCCCCGCGCCGAGGCAGGGCGCGGCATGAGGTCGCCCAAGCGCAATCGGCTCAGCCTCGGCCCCGACGCGGGCCATCAGCCCCTTATCGGAAACGCTGCACAGCATGTTGCCGTTCAGGAGAAACGTCAGGCCGCCGAACATGCGCTTGGTCGTCACCGGCCAGCCGGCCAGCCTTCGCGCGACACGATCGGCCAATGTCTCCACTGCGCTCTCGCCTTCACTTGTTTTTCGCAAGCTAGTCGGAGTCGATTGTTATTTGCAAGCGAGATTTCTACGATACGTCGATGTCCGGCGCACGACGTGAAAACCGATCGCTCTGTCCGTTGAGCATATCGCTCGAGATCTTCGGGGATCGCTGGACGCTGCTGATTGTGCGCGACCTCATGCTGAAAGGCCGCAACAGCTTCCGCGAATTCGCCGATAGCGGCGAGAAGATCGCGTCAAACGTGCTGGCGGATCGGCTGGCCCGGCTTGAAACGCACGGGATTATCGACCGTCGGCCTCATCCCGAGGATGGGCGCAGCCAAATCTATCGCCTGACCGAAAAAGGCATTCAGCTCGCGCCGGTGCTCCTGGAAATGATCCTTTGGGCAGCACGGCATGAGCGAACCGCCGCACCACCTTCGGAGGTGAAGCGCATCGAGAAGCAACGCGCCGTCTATCTCTCGGAAATTCGGCAACGTTGGGAAGAGAGCCGATAGAAGGGCGTCGCCGGCGCGCGCCGCCAATCACCGAGTTCGTCTTCGAGGGCCGGTTTCCGGAGGAGCGCGCCGCCTAGGCTGCGCGGTGCAACTAATTGCCCGCTCAGCAATCTTCTGTGCTAAGGACCCTCTTTTCGCGGGGGCGCGGAACGGCAAGGACCAGCATGAGCGCCACAGCGACACTCTATCGAGCCAATGCGGGCCGCGAGCGCGATGCCGCTTCCCAGGAAGTCTTGGCCAATCGCCAGCAGATGCGTGAACGTTCCGCCCTTGTATGGGACGAAATGGCGCAAAGGCTGGAAGAGACCGAGCGTCTGGCGGTGCGTAACGCAACGGCCAAGGCCGCACGATCGGCAGCCGCCGACGCCTAGAGGCGCGCCGACCGCGCGTGCCCGGCTTTAACACTTGTGCGTTATCCCGACGGCGGCGGACGCACGCCGCTCAATCAAAGGACAATCCCATCTCATGAGTTCGTTCAGGGAACCGAGTTTTCAGGAGCGCCAGGCGCGCGCGGCCGAGGCCAAGAGCCGGGCATTGAGCAGATTGAGCACCAAGCAGCCAGTCGATGACGCGGTGCTTGCCGAACGCCGTGCTGCCGCAGCAGCGCGCGACGAGGCGCGAGCAAAGCTAAGTCAGGAAAAGGCCGAAGCCCGACGACAGGAGAAGGCTACCAAGGTGCGGGCCAAGGAGACCGCCCTATCAGACGCCGCAGCGCCTGCGCCGCCGGCGGCAAGCGAGGCCGAAATGAAAGAGGCGCGCGATGCGCGTTACGCCGCCCGGAAACAGCGGGTCGCCAAGCGCTGACCGCGCGGCCGGATTCCATCTCCCGAGCCGACCTAGGCGGTGATAGCCTCGATCCGGCCGTCGGCCAGGCGCCAGATCACGTCCTGCGGCACGGGCAGGCTCAGCGCCTCCTCGTCCGCCAAGCCGAGATAGGCGCCGCGGATGATCCGCCCGAGCAGCCCGTGCGAGATCGCGACGACGGTGCCTTCGATCCCACCGAGCCAGTCGCGCGCGCGCGCCACCGCCATGTCATGGCGTTCGCCGTCGGGCGCGCGGAAATACCAGTCGTAGCGCGTCGTGCCGTCGCGCGATCCGGGCCAGCCGGCATCGATGTCGACATCGGTCAGTCCGTCCCAGCAGCCGAGCGAGACCTCGGCCAGCCGATCATCCCAGCGGATCGCGGGATAGACGCCGAGCGCATGAACAATCTCCGCCGTCTGCCGCGCCCGGCCGAGCGGGCTGGCGACCATCGCATCGACCTTGCCGACCACCGCCGCCAGCTTGCGGCCGCATGCTTCGGCCTGCTCGACGCCACGCTCGGTCAGCGGAGAGTCGAGCCTGCCCTGAAACCGGCGGGTCGCGTTCCACTCGGTCTCGCCATGCCGCAGCAAATAGATCTCGGCGGTTGATGCGGTCGGCACGGTTCAGGCCCCGTCCGTGCCGCGTGCGAACTGACGGATGCGGTCCGGCAGCGCCAGCCAGTGATGCTTTTCCTGTTCCCAGATAGATACATCGGGCGACGGAAAGCTGCTGTCGGCGAAGGCACCGACCGACACTCCGATCAGATCGGGATTCTTTTCGAGCAGCGCGTAGATCGTGCTGCCGCAGGCGGGACAGAAGCCAAAGGTGAGGCTGGTCCCGGCATCGGAGCCGCGGGTAAACTCCTTTGCATCGCCCAGGATGTCGACCAGATCCCTGCGGAAATAGGCGACCACGCCGAACGGCGATCCGCTGCGCCGCTGGCATTGTTGGCAATGGCACATGGTCGTGAACGGTCGCGCATCCTCCGCGACGCGGGCACGCAGCGCGCCGCATTGGCACTGCGCGTCCATCTCAGCCGTGGCCGTCGGCCCCGGCATCCGGTTCCGATGCCTCGATGAACCCGACCTTGCGGTCGCCGCGCCACAACTCGACCGGCCGGTCGGTCGCGCGCGCCGCGGCCTGCTTCATCGCATCCTCGTCGTCGTCGGCGAACAGATCCTCGAAGAACAGGACCCGGCCCATCGCGGGATGGATGAAGTTAAGCTTGTAATGCGCCATCGGAGATCCCCGGCGGGCCCCGGCGCGGCCGATACCGCACCCTCGCCGCCTGCCCGTTGGATACGGCCATGGCCGCGCTAGCACAGGGGCTGGCGCGAGACAAAGTCTCGGCAATGACGGTTAGATTGGTTTCAGGCTGGGGTCGGCAGATAGCCGAGCATGTCCGCCGCCATCACGAAGATGGCAAGGGACAGCACCATCAGCATCAGGACGACGACGCGTTCCCACGGAAAATGAATCTGGGCCGGACTGCTGACGGCCGGCTGCGGTTCTTCAATCATCTGGAAAAGGCCCCCACACGCAACCGCGAGAGAAGAGTCCAACGCGCAGGGTTCGAAAAGGGTGCAGCGCCGAAGCGAGTCTTTTTCGCGCCGAGCAGGATTTTACGCCGGGGTTCCCGCCAGCACCCCGGCTGCGGCGGGCGATCGCGGCTAGAGGCGGCCGATGTACATCCGCAGCAGATCGGCGTTGCCGCAGGCCGGGAAGCGCGCCTTGACGTCGGCAACGAGCTGGTCCGCCGCGGCCTTGTCGACCAGCCCCCTGACCTTGATCGCGGCCCAGTCGTCGCGGACGAAGCTGACCATCGCACGCATGTCGGCGAAGGCCTGGCGGTTGGTGATCGCGGTATGGCTCGGCACGATGATTGTCGCCAGCAGCTTTTCCAGCTTGTCGATCTGCGCCAGCCATGAGGCGGTGGTCGAATGCTCGCCACCGAGCACCGGCACGAAATTCTGCTGGACGACGTCGCCGGTGAACAGCACCCCGTCCTCGCGCACGAGGAAGGCGGCATCGCCGTCGGTATGGGCCGGCGAGGCGTCGATGATGTCGACCGTGACCCCGCCGAGATCGAGCGTGGTGGTTGGCCCGGAGAGGATGATGTCCGCCTGGCGATAGGCGAAATCCTTCAGCAGCACGGCATTGTCGGGCGACATGCCGCGAAAGGCCTCGATCAGCCTTTTGCCCTTGGGGCTGTCGACATCGAGCTGCTGGCCGAGCGGGCGGAGGATGATCGCCGAGGCCGGAAAGGCCTGCTCGCCGCCGATATGCTCAGGGTGCGAGTGCGTCGCGATGACGTAGAGGCGTCGATCCGTGCCAGCGATCCGCCGGACCTCGTCGAGGATCACCTGACCGTTGGGCTTGCCGAGCCCGCTCTCGATCACCAGCACCCCACGCGACCCGACGACGATGCCGACATTCGCCACCCCGCCGCGCAAATTCGCCGGGATGGCGTAGACATGGGGCGAGAGCTTCTCGGTGATCCCCTTGACGATCCGCATCGACGGCGCTGCCGCCGGCTGGCCCTGGGCGGGGACCGCGGCGGGCGAGAGCAAGGCGAGCGCCGCGAGGATCGCGAGACCCAGTCTGGTGATCATGATCCCGAAGCTCCACCCATAGTTCTTGCTCCACCTAAAGCGCGTTCGATCCGGCGAGGACAAGTCCGATCACTACGGCTCTTGCTTTCCGAAGAGGGGCACTACGCCGCCCCGAAATAGCTCGGATCGCTGCGGTCGCGCTTGCCCATGGTCTCGAACTCGCCCGTCGATGGGCCGCTCTGGTCGAAGTCGTGAACATAGCGGCGGTGGATGATCCGCCAGGTCCCCTCGCGCCGCTCCCAGCGATCGATGTAACGGCCGAGGTTGCGGATGTCGTGCAGCGTGCCGTCCTCGGCGCGGCGGCGCAGGGTGACGTCGCCATAGGTCTCGCTCCGCGCCGTATCGCCGTCGACCGTGATCAGGATATTGCTGAACTCATGGGCATGGCTGGTGAAGGCGAGATGCGCCTCCATGATCCAGTCGACGAACGCCCAGCCGGTCCCCTGGAACATCTGCGCGCCGTAGTCGGCAATCGCCTCGGGATGAAACAGGGCGTGGCCGAGCGCGCGGTCGAGCCGGTCCATGCAGCGGCCGTAATTGTAGATCTGCTCGGTGATCGCCTGCTTGTCGAGCAGCTCGCGGAATTGCGCTTCCAGCGATGGCATCCCTGTTCTCCTAAGCCTTGCCCCAATGCGCTTTGCAGAACAGGCGAACGTCCCGATCGAGCGAACTCTCCTCCGGCGTGCCGCCGCCGAAATTGCCGTGCACCGCCGCTTCCAAAACGTGAAGCTCCGCATCGATCCCGGCGTCGCGCAGCGCGCGGTGCATACGCACCGTGTTCGACAGGAACAGATCGCGCGTGCCACTGGTCAGCAGCGTCGGCGGAAAGCCTTTGGTGAAATCGCCAAACAAGGGCGAGAGATAGGGATCGGCCAGATCCGCCCCGCCGGCATAGAGCAGATTGGGCAGCATCAGCGTTCCCATCGGATCGATGCCGGCGTTGGTGTGGAAGGTGTCGCCGGATTCGGTGAGATCGAGCTCCGGCGACAGCAGCACCAGCCCGGCCGGCAGCGGCAGGCCTTCGTCGCGCGCTCGCAGGATCAGCGCGGCGGCGAGATTGCCGCCCGCCGAGCCGCCGCCAACGATGATCTCCGCCGGATCGCGCTCGTTCAGCAGCGCGCGATAGACGGTGAGACAGTCATCGAGGCTCGCCGGATAGGGATGATCGGGCGGCATGCGGTAATCGACCGAGACGACACGCGCGCCGACCTTCGCCGCCATGCCCTGCGCCCGTGCCTTGCAGACCTCGCCACCGCCCATCACCAGCGCGCCACCGTGCATGTCATAGAACAGCCGGCGATCGCCGGGGTCCAACCCCTCGGGCATCAGGTCATAGGACAGGACGCCGCCATCATTGCGCTCGGTGGCGGCGCAGGGCACCGGAGTCTTCGGCACGAAGCGCTCTGTCATCATCGCGTCCATCGCCGCGAGCCGCGCCTTCCAGCCGGCGACATCGCCAAGCGCCGGCCAGCCGCCGGGCGAGCCATGCACCGAGAGGAAGCCGCGCGCCGCCGGGCTCAGATGCGCAGGGATCGGAATGGTCCGTTCGGGGACGCGCAGGCCCGTATTCTCATCGTCTGCCATTGCCTTATCCTCTCTCACTCCGCCGGCGGCGGCATCATCGTCTTCAGCGTCTCGGGATCCAGATTCTCCGTGCCGTATTTCGCGGCATGCTCGACGAAGCGGTCGGCGATCGCCTGGCGGCGCTGCGGGACGAGCTCGCCGCGCGTCTCGATCACCCAGTCGCGCGACGCCTCGCGATTGTCGTTCGCCTCCTGGAAATGTGGCATGACGAAGCGCGCGAACAGCTCATAGCTTTCTTCGGTCGCGCGGCGATTGGCCCATTCATGGGCGAGCAGCATGAAGCAGCCGAAGCCACCGGTCTCGGCCTGCAACTTCTCGATCGTTGCGATCGCATCGTCGGGCGTGCCGATCACCGCGACGTCGAGATTAGCATAGGCCTGAACGAGATCCTCGCCGCTCAAATCCTCCGGCACGATCGGGAGCTGGGCGACCTTGTGATAATAGTCGATGTAGTGGCCGAGACCGAAGCGGCAGTCGCGGATCGCCTGCTCGCGGGTCTCGGCGAGATGGACCTGGACGACCAGCCGCCAGTTGCGCCGGTCGACCGTCTTGCCATGCTCGGCGGCGACCTGCTCGCACACTGCCCAGTTCGACGCCAGCGAGCTGAACGCGGCTTTTCCCAAAGCCTGAAACTGCAGCATGCCGATGCCATGGCGGCCGGCGGCGGCGGCCCCCGTCGGCGAGATCATCGCGGCGACCGCCATCTCGACCGACGGCTGCGTCCACGGCCGCATCTGCAGCTGGGCATGGTTGAGCTTGAACCAGTCGGTCTCGGCGGTGACTGCCTCGCCGCGCAGCAGCGGGATCAGCACCTCGAGCGCCTCGTCCATCCGCGGCCGCGTGCTGCCGACCGGGATGCCCATCATATAAGCGTCGGTGGTCAGCGCCCCCGGCCCGACGCCGAACATCACCCGACCGCGGGTGACATGGTCGAGATAGTTGATCCGTTCGGCCAGCATCAGCGGGCTGTGATAGGGCAGCGAGACGACGCCGGTGCCGAGCCTGATGCTGCGCGTCCGCTCGGCGGCGGTGGCGATGAACATCTCGGGCGTGCCGATCGTCTCCATTCCGCCGGAATGATGCTCGCCGATCCAGCATTCGTCGAAGCCGAGCTCGTCGAGCAGGCTGACCAGCCTGAGATCCCGGTGCAGCGCCAGCGAGGGATTGTCGCGCCGGCTATGGAACGGCCCGATGAAGGCGCCGAAGCGCAGTCTCTCTCCCATCGCAGGCTCCTTTGGTCTTTGGGGAGAGGCTACACGGGCGCGGGGGCGATGCCAGCCCCTATACTCGGCCGACAAGCCAGCCCCACTCGTCATTCCCGCGAAAGCGGGAATCCATACAGCCGTAGTGACTGTCGTGCGGTCAGGACCTTGCGTGCCGTCCCTATGGATTCCCGCTTTCGCGGGAAATGACGAACCAGGGGAATTGCGGGTATAGGGCCGAGGGCAATCGAAAATCGAGGAGCGCGCCGTGGGACGCTTTGTCGGAGGGACGGACCGGCTGATGGATTACCTCTCGCGCTATGGGGCGCGTGAGGATCCCGCGCTCACACACTGTCGCGAAGAAACCGCGCAGATGGGGCAAATCGCGATGATGCAGATCGCGCCGGAACAGGGGGCGTTCCTCGCCATGCTGGTCAAGCTGATCGACGCGACGCGCTGCCTCGAGGTCGGCGTGTTCACCGGCTACAGCGCGCTCAGCGTCGCCCTGGCGATGCCGGCCGAGGGCCGGGTCGTCGCGCTCGACGTGAGCAAGGACTATACCGACAAGGCGCGGGTCTACTGGCGCGAGGCCGGCGTCGCGGACAAGATCGATCTGCGCCTCGGACCTGGCGTCGATGCGCTCGATGCGATGATCGCCGCCAAGGAGGGCCCGTTCGATTTCGCCTTCATCGACGCCGATAAGACCAACTACGACAATTACTACGAACGATCGCTCAAGCTGGTGCGTCCCGGCGGGCTGATCGCCTTCGACAATATGCTGTGGACCGGCGCGGTCGCCGACCCGTCGATCACCGATCCCGACACCAGCGCATTGCGCGCGCTCAACGCGAAGATCCAGGCGGACGAGCGCGTCGACATGGCGCTGGCGACGGTCGGCGATGGGGTGATGCTGGCGCGCGTGCGGTGAAGACCGGTGATGACAAATGCCACGGCTCAGCAAGGACAAGGTCCGGCGCCTGTGCGACAGCGGCTTAGCCTGACGGCGCTCCTCGTCAGGGATTATGACGAGGCGATCGACTTCTACACCGACAAGCTCGGTTTTGAGTTGCGGGAGGACACGCGCCTTTCAAGCAACAAGCGTTGGGTGGTCGTCGCGCCCCCGGGGAGTGCCGCCGGCCTCCTGCTCGCCAAGGCAGCCGAAGAC
>Ga0068855_100001670_pt1 | contig 27749 bp, 20 predicted proteins | sample KBSCornC52_FD_66592 | JGI IMG/M metagenome (GOLD analysis project Ga0068855, IMG submission 66592) | Corn rhizosphere microbial communities from Kellogg Biological Station, Michigan, USA - KBS Corn C5-2 | ecosystem: Host-associated > Plants > Roots > Rhizosphere > Soil ... | reverse complement strand
CTTTCGAGTTTTAACGGTGGTTTCCCAGTGCAACCGCGCGGCAACCGCGTAATCCTGTTGATGTGATTCCGTATCGCTCGAGGAAGCAGAAATGGAGCGTCTGGCAGAGGATCCCAGCGCTTATCGGGTAGTCGAGCGAATACGTTGATACGATCGCCGCGCAACCCTCTGCCGCGAAGCTCCACTCGAAACGGCCAGTGATATTCGGGAAGCGGAACACTGCGCGATTTCAAAAGAATTACGGTTCCATTCTCATCCTCGACGCGCAGCTGGACGGGTTCTGTCGGGCGCCATCCGACCCTGGCCCAACCGAATAGACCGCGCGCATCGCCCTCGATCCGCCCATCGAGCGCAAACTCCAGTGGCAGCCAATGCCCACTCCCCAACAGAGGAAGCCCGCCACTCGATGCGGTGAGCCTTCCGCCGGCTGCGGGCGGCGCGGGGAAGCTGAACAGAACTCGACCGTCCCGAGTGGTGACAAGGTGGACAGAAACCGCGAGGACCGTTTCTCCAACTTGAATCTTCAGAGAATCCCCAGCGTGTCCATGGGGGAGCTCTCCGACGAACTCGAGCGTTGGCCCGAGGCCGATCCAACCACCCGCCTGCAGACTCGCATTCTGTAGCGTGGCGGAAGCCTCGTGGGATAACAATCCCTGCGGGTCCACGCAGTAGGCTTTGAGTGCAGCATCAAGACACCGTCGCGCATCATCAGCGCGGCGCAATCGGAAATAGGCGCGCGCACGGAGTGCGGCCACATCGGCATCCGGCGTTTCAACCCGCGAAAGCACGCGCAGCGCGGCATCTGGATCGCGTTCTTCGAGCAAAAGCAAGCGGCCGTAGAGGGGTGCGAGCATTCCAGCCGCCTCGGGCTCGTGGCGCCAGGCGCGATCAATCAACTTCAGAGCGTGAGGTAACGCTCCGTTCTGCAACGTGGTGTGGATCTCGCGCAGGCGTCGAGCGAGCGGACGGCTGCCAGCGCTCAGAACGCCAACTTTCAGCGCCTGCAACACTGTGACACGCATCAGGGTTGCCTGCGGCTCGGTCGCGGTCGCGCGGGGGCACAACATGCGTGTGCACCCGCGACCTTGCAACTCAGGCAATCACGCTATCAGCCCTTATTATGCGTCGTGATATCGTTCGAGGTCAGTCCCGTGAAGCCCTTCAGCTCCACGATGGTCTTGCCGCCGTCGAGACTGATGAAGGTATTACCCTGGCTCACGGTGACGTCGCCATGGCTTTGCAGATAAGAGAGCGACTGGCCCTCCAGGTACAACTTGTCGTGACCCGAGACGAAGTTGTTGATGACGCTCGCCCCACCCTTGCCATCCGAGGTGAACTGGAACAGATTGTGCGCGGAACCACCGGTCATCGTCGTGTGGCCCGAGCCCCCGACAAACGTATCGTTGCCGGTTCCTCCCTGCATGACGACAGAGCCCGTACCGCCAACAAACTCCGCAGTATGCGTACCGCCCAATAACGTAGCACTGCCGCTGGCTGCGATGAACTCGTTGACGGAGCCGTGCGACCCGTGGTCCGGTGAACCATGCGCACCGGGGTCATGGAGGAACTCGAAAGTGCCACCCTGAATGCTCGCGCTGCCGAACGAGCCATAGACGGTTGCATGACCCGCCTCAGTGATCGTGTCATCGCCGTGCCCAAGATTGATGGTGTCGTGCCCGCCGGCGCCATATTGGAAGATGGTGCCCGAGCCCTGCAGCGTGATGTGATCGTTGCCGGCGCCTACGGTTATAGCGCCGTAGCCGCCGTCGATGCGAATCGAATCGTTACCGTCGCCGGCAATGACAGTGCCATTGCCGTAGACGTGCACATTTTGATCGCAGCCACCGGGAATGCTGACAAACGTGCCCATCGTTCCTCTCCCTTCGAACAGTTGACCGAATTCCCGAGCCCACTGTTGAGGTTATTCTTAAGCGCAGCGCATTCGTCTTGCACCGGACAAATAACAGGACGGTGAGGGAACGGTAACAAATTGTGACACGCCTCACAATTACCCTTTGTATTTAAATTCGCAGCGAGCGCACAAAATATTTGACTCGCATTTTTTGCAGTGCGAAAGGAGAGCTCGTTTCAATCACTCACCACGGCTGCACTCCTGGCCATGTCAGATGTCAGGATCGTTTGATATCTCCATAAAATCCACTCGCTTGCGAGTCATTCCAATGGTCGATTCTACGGGGATGCCGCAGCCTCGACGCGGTTGCAGCAATTGAAGGGACAGCGCTGACAGCCATTCCGACTGCGACCACGAGCTCTACCGTATCTTCGCGCAAACCGTGCAAGGGCTCACGTTTCTTTTGACTTGCTCTCCCGGAAGAGAGACTCTTTTGTTACCGCCGCAAAACCAAACAACCGACAAGCGCACGCCCAAGCGAGCCGTCGTGAAGAGAAGCAACATCCAACTTCCAGCACACATCCGCTCGAGGGATGAGGCGCGATTCCGAGCAGGGAGCCGACCGAACGAGTCCAGAAAAGCCATTCACGCTCAGAGGCTCATATGGCCGAACCCTTCAGCAGCATGGCCTCTCTCAAGAATCAGGGGCTGCTCATTCCGGAAACAAACAACACACATTTCCGCATCGAGCGAAATTTCCTGGTCTCGATCATGGCGAAACGCCTCGCGGGGATCAAATTCGATGAAGCCTGGTATCTGTCGAAGTATCCCGATGTGAAAGAGGCGGTGAAGCGCGGGATCGTCGCCTCGGGCCGCGATCATTACGTGGCGCACGGCTTCTACGAGCACCGGATGCCGACTGCGATCCAGGTGAATGAAAAATGGTATCTCGATGCGTATCCCGACATCGCGGAAGCGATTCGCTCCGGCGTCTACAAAAGCGCGCAAGCTCATTTCGATCAGGTGGGATTTCGAGAAGGCCGCTTGCCGTTTCCAAACTTCCAGTTTTGAGTGCGCAGGCACAGGAGCGTAGCGAGTGCGTCAACAGGTCTCCTCGACCACCCCGCGAGGTTCCAGGCGAAGGGCAGCGCCCGTACACGCCGCGGCAGCGACGGCGCCCTCCGAGACGCCGCAACAGCCAGCAAACGATGTAGATGGCGCACCGGCGGCGCCGACTGTGCAGGCCACGCCGCCGGATTCGCTCGATGACGATCCGCTGTCGGTCGAGGTGTTCGATGAAACCGGCTATCTGAGACTCAATCCCGACGTGCGGCGGGCAGTCGAGCTGGGCCAGATCGAGTCCGGCTACGCGCACTACTTCTGGCACGGCAGAGCCGAAGGCCGTGCGCTTCCGGACAGTCCGCGGGAAGCGCGCAATGTCATGCTCCTGTCACCCCCGGACAACAGCCGATTGGATGTCTTTCCCAAAGAGGCGCGTTGCTCGCTCGAGGCGCTGATCATCGCGCCGCATGCGGGCCTGATGATCGTCGGTTGGATCGATGATGCCTCCCATCCTCTGAATTGCATCCGCATCATCGGGCCGGACTGGCGTGTCGTGGTCGACGCGTCACACTTCTTGCGCGTGCGGCGCGAAGACGTGGAGAAGGCACTCGGCAACCACCGCCTGCACGCGTTCGGGTTTATCGGTTTCCTGCATTTCGATCGCGGTGGCACTCCTTCCGGAGCGGTGCAAGTGGAATTGTGGCAAGCGGGGGCGTTCTCGAGCGTTGTCCAGTTCACTCCTACGCTCGTGGAGGATCTGGAGCTGCGCGACACCATACTTGCCCAGGTCGCCGCGGCGTCGTACTTCGGCAACTCCCAGATCGAGAGCCTCGAATATCTAGAGCGTGGCCTCGGCGCTGAGTTGGTTCGATTCAATGTCGCGATCACCCGTCGGGTCGCATCCGCGCCCTACATCGCACGCTTCGGTCGGCAGGGTCAAGTCAGGCGCGGCAGCATCGTCGTATGCCTCTACGGCAAGCCCGAATACTTCTTCCTGCAGAACTGTCTGTATTCCGGCCTCAACGGGATCGAGGATTACGAGTTCGTGTATGTGTCCAACAGTCCGGAGATGGCCGAGACGCTACTGCGCGAGGCGCAGCGCGCCAGCTTGCTCTATGGGCTGTCAATCACACTGGTCATCCTGTCCGGTAACGCCGGTTTCGGTGCCGCGAACAATGTTGCCGCGCGAGTTGCCCAGACCGACCGGCTGTTGATCGTCAACCCCGATGTTTTCCCGCGCGATATGGATTGGGCGCGCAAGCACTCGAGGCTGCTCGAGAATTTACCGAGGCAACAGTGCCGCTTGTTCGGTGTGCCTCTGTACTACGATGATGGCTCGTTGATGCATGGCGGGATGTACTTCGAGATCGACACCGGACTGTCACTGGCGCGCGGCAGTCCAACACCCGCGCGCATGTGCCGAACCGAGCACTACGGCAAGGGCGCACCGGCCAGCTTTCTGAGCTTCAACCGGCCCCGCCCCGTCCCTGCAATCACGGGCGCATTCATATCGATCGCTCAGGATTGGTACGAGCACCTGGGCGGGTTCACGGAGGATTTCATTTTCGGCCATTACGAGGATGCGGATCTATGTCTGAGGAGTATCGCGGCAGGCACTGCCCCGTGGATCCATGACATCCGCCTGTGGCACCTGGAGGGTAAGGGCTCGACGCGCCGGCCCCACCACGAGGGTGGTTCCCTGGTCAATCGCTGGCTGTTCTCGAGCCGTTGGCTCGACATGATCGAGAACGGACTGCTGGGTCCGGAACCTACGCACGCACTGCTGCGAACGAGTGCGCTCCCATGAAGGTGCTGTTAGTCAGTCTCTACCATCCGGAGTTGGTTCGTGGCGGAGCTCAGCAAGTCTGCTACGAGCTGTTCACCGCGCTCAAAGCGCGCCGGGATATCGAGCCGACCTTGCTCGCCGCGGTGGACCCGTCACTCAAATCCCTCTACAAGAGCGGCGCGCAAATCACGGGGTTCGATGGACGTGAGGGAGAGTTCGTGTTCCTCAGCCGGGGATATGATTATGTTTGGCACAAGGGCACCAGCATCGAGCTGACGCGCTCGTTTGCGGAATTTCTGGAGCTCGTCCGGCCTGATGTCGTTCACTTTCACCACTTCCATCTGCTCGGCATCGACCTCTTGACGTTGACGCGGCGCGTGCTGCCCCAAGTTCGACTGATCCTGACCTTCCACGAATTCATGTCCATCTGCGATGCCGATGGTCACATGTTGCGCAAATTCGACCGGACGCTGTGTACGCGAGCCTCGCCCGTACGCTGCCATCAATGTTTTCCGGATCGCCAGCCAGAGCATTTCTTCACGCGGGAGATGTGGTTCAAGCGGCACCTTTCCGTGGTGGATGTGTTCACCGTACCCAGTCGCTTCATGATCGAGCGCTACGCGTCCTGGGGGCTCGATCCGGCCAAGATCGTACACGTCACGAACGGTCAGCCGGACTACAGCAGGGGTCGCATCGCGGTGAGTCCGCGCGAAAAGCGCAACCGTTTCGGGTTCTTCGGGCAACTCGTGGACAACAAAGGACTGTGGGTGATACTGCAAGCGATAACCCAACTGCGCGCGCAAGGATTCACAGACTTCACCGTGGAAATCAACGGCGACAATCGGCAATACGCCTCGGACGCGCGCCGCGCGGAATTCGAGGCGTTCATCGCCGCGGAGAGCGAGCTACCTGTCGGCGCAAGGAGCGTGATCTTCAACGGCTCCTATTCGGTTCAGCAACTGCCGGAACGCATGGCCCGGTTGGATTGGGTCATTGTGCCGTCGGTGTGGTGGGAGATCTTCTGTCTGGTTATTTCGGAGGCGTGGATGTTCCGGCGTCCCGTTATCGCCTCCAATGTGGGCGGTCCCGGGGAGCGCATTACGCACGAGAAGGACGGCTTGTTGTTCGAGGTCGCCGACCCGAGCTCGCTGGCGCAGGCCATGCGGCGCGCCTGCAGTGAGGAGGGTCTATGGAAACGATTGGTCGAGGGGATCACACCGCCCGCGTCGGCGGACACGATGGCCGACGGGTACTTGTCCATCTATCGGCCGCAAGTGGCCGAGCATGCAGCTTGAGAACGCAAGCACGCAGGACGCGGACAACAGCGAGAGAGTTATGGCCGTCAGCGGCTTTGTGGAACATGTCGGCACCGACAAGGTGGTCGGTTGGGCCTATGACTCCAGCTCACCCTTGGCTCGCCTGGAGGTCACCGTGCGAATTGGCAGCAAATTCTATGCCTCGGGTTTTGCGAACATCGCGCGTCACGACCTGTTGATCGCGAGTATCGGTGACGGCAAGCACGGCTTCGAGATCGATGTCAGGGAGGCTGGCTTCTCCACGGCTCAGTTGGCAGCGCTGGAGATCCACGCTATTTCGGGCGTGGAGGTCGTCGAAATATCGCGTGTGCACGCGTCTGCGCTGGTCACGGATCTGAAGTCCGATCCCCTCATGCCGACGAGCGATGCCAGCCAGTTTCCGGTGTTCATCCTGGGACCGGCTCGCTCGGGGACGAGCGCGATCACACTGGCGCTGCTTGAATCGGGAAGCTACATCGGCGCCGGTGAAGGACATTTGCTGCCGCTGGCTCACAAGCTTTTATCGGTGATCGATCAGCATTATCACCGCGTGGGCAACGAGGGGAGCACGATGCTCGCGCGCGTATCGAGCGATGCGTTCCAAAGGCTCACCCGCCGCGCTTTCGTCCAGTTGGTCTCGGACCTGTTCCCAACGCCTCATTGGTTGGACAAGACTCCCACCGTGGAAATGGTGCGCGCAGCGGTGCTGATGCGGGAGTTGTGGCCGAACGCACGCTTCATCTTCATGAAACGACGCGTGATCGAGAACGTGCTTTCCCGGCGGCGCAAGTTTCCAGATGACACGACCGAGAGCCACTATTGCGACTGGGCGGCGGTGATGAGCGCCTGGCTGGCGGTGCGAAAGGAGCTCGGCAACGCAGCTCTGGAAATCGAGCACCGGCAGCTCGTGCTGAATCCGCGGGACGTAGCGTCTTCGATTGTCGCTTTCCTCGAGATGCCCGAGCTCGCAGTGGAGGGTTTGAACGGCTATCTGTGCTCCTCGAGGCCGGAGCAGACCGATGCAAGCTTCGGCAGTACCTATTCTCTGGAACGCCTGGACCTGGATCCACACGACACCCAGCGCATGATCGCGGTTTGTGATCCGGTCATGACGGCATTTGGCTATGGTTATGGAGAGAACTATTACATCGACAGGACATGAAGCAGGCAGCAGGTCTGACTGCGCTGCAGAGAAGCCGGCAGAAAACACGGCAACTCTCGGACGGGTTGAAACGCTGTCGACGGAGTTCGCCAGCGGCTGGGCCTCGGCACGGGCCGCGGGTCAGTTCGCGCATGTGTTCGCCATGTTGGAAAACGAGGTACTGGGCTTCGGCGCGGCGAGCATAGTCAGGCCGGATCTGGAGAAAGCGCGCCAAGAAGGCAGGCTGGACGCGTACGCTTTCATGCTGACATTCCAGCGCGCTGTCGCTGCGGAGCTGGTGTCATCGATCCAGGTATTCGTTGTTGGACAGCCCGCGATGTTGACCCGGACGAAGTCCATCAAGATCGACCGGTCGCCGTGTCTGCGGCTGTTTCTGCTGGGATCGCCCCGGTCCGGAACCTCGCAGCTCGGCTCGACCCTTGCGAAGGTCCTGGGTCTTCCGTGGCTCGGCGAAGGTCACGGTGCGCCATTGTTCGCGCGGGCGGCCGATGCACTCAGCGGAGACAAGGGCGCCGAGAATGGCCTGGTGCGGCACCTGGCTCGGGAAAACTTTCGGCAGATCGCGATCCAGGCCGCGCGCAGCGCGTATTTCCATATGCACGGTTCCGCATCGTTCGTCGACAAGACTCCGGGTGTTCCAATGATCGCGGCCGCGCCATTCCTGTTGGAATGCTTTGCCGACTCACGCTTCATCTTCCTGCGCCGCAATCCGGTTGCGAACATCCGCTCGCGGCTGGCGAAGTTCGGGGGCCCCTTCGAAGAGCATTGTCGCGACTGGGCCGCGGCCATGAGCGAGTGGCTGAGAGTGCGAACGATGCTGCCGCACTTCGTGGAGATTCAGCAGGAGGAGATGTTGGCAGCCCCGGAGCGGGTGGCTCGCGTGATCGCGGATTACGTCCGTGTCCCGGAAGCCGCCGAACGGATTTGCGAGTCGCTCAAAACGGATCGCCTCGAGCAAACCGGCGCGGGGGCGGGCAAGACGGACCGGTTGCAGGCGGGCTGGACGGTGGAGCAAGTGAGCGCATTCGACCGGATCTGCGGACCTGCGATGCGGGCTTTTGGGTACGGTTAGCGGAGGATCGCCATGAAACCCACACACCGGGGTGTTCAATCTCTGATTGGCACAGTGCTGATCCTGCTTGCAGCGATGCTGGTAGGAATGGCGGCATACGCTCTGCCCTCTTTGAATCTCGAGGCGCTGGCGGCCCTGCTCGGCATCCCGGACGAGACCGATCACAAGGCGCCGATCGACTATGGCGCGGGTCCCGGGAAACCGCGACCGGGAAAAACCGCCACCGCCACCGCCACCGTCCAGGCGATTCCCTCGGGCGGTGCCTCAGCCAGCGCGGCGGGTGTGTTCGGCGCACCTATCACGTGGCCGATCATTCCGATTCACCAGATCTTGCTTCCCGATGGTCGTGTAATGAGCTACGGCACCGACGAGAGCGGCAATCAGGGAGCACAGCTGTATTACGACGTGTGGAATCCGTCCCAGGGCACGGACATGAGCGCCCACCTGGTGCTGCCAAACTCGACCGGCACCGATATCTTCTGCGGCGCGCAGTCGCTCATGCTGTCGGGTGAGGTGCTCACTTCCGGCGGCGATCTCACCGTCAATGGTGAGCGCAACTCGGCGAACAACAACACCACGATCTTTTCGCCGTCCAACAACTCGCTCACCGAAAATACGGCGATGACGTACGCACGTTGGTATGGGACGCTCGTCGGGCTCCCGAACGGCCAGCTGGCCATTTTTGGCGGCCGCCAGAACGTCGGCTCGCTGAGTCCGGTCAGTCCAGCAACGACTCCGGAACTCTATGATCCATCGCTCAGAACCTGGACGTCACTCCAGGGGGCCACGAGCTCCGCCGCCTTCGGTGCGAACTGGTGGTATCCGCGGGCCTTCGTCGCCCCTGGCGGCAGCATCTTCGTGATCATGAACACGAACGGTAAGATGTTCTACGTCGCGACAGGGAACGGCGGCAGCATCACGCTATCCAGCGTCACCCTTGCGACCACAGGTGACCTCAAGCTTCCCACGATTTCCTTCGCGCCCGGCAAAGTGTTGGCCGTTCGGCAGAATCAGGTGGTCTATGTCGTAGACTACACCACCTCAACCCCTGTCGTGACGCAGACCGACTCCATCGACGCAGTTCGCGACTGGGCGAACGGCACTGTTCTCGCGGATGGACGCGTTCTCATTACCGGCGGATCGGCCCAGGACAACCAGTTGGTGGGCGTCGACTACCAAGCGGAAATCTGGAGCCCCAAGACAGGACATTGGACGGCGGGGGCGAGCGCAACCAAGCCTCGACTCTATCACTCGAGTGCCATGCTCTTACCAGACGGGACGGTCCTGACCGGCGGCGGCGGCGCTCCGGGTCCGCTGAACAACTTGAACGCGGAAATATACTATCCACCGTACCTGTATGCCGCGGACGGAACACCGGCCGTACGTCCCACTCTCTCTTCGACCAACCTGTCCAGCTACGTTACAGGTGAGACACTGACCGCGACTGTGGGGCCAACCGACAGCATTTCGCGCCTGACCCTCATTCGAACGGGATCTTCGACACACTCCTTCAACCCGGACGCCCGGTTCATCGAGCTCAGCTTCACACAGACGGGCCAGACGCTGACCGCGCAGCTGCCGAGCGATCCCACCGTGCTGGTCCCCGGTTACTATATGCTGTTTGCGTTCAATTCGGCCGGCGTACCGTCGGTCGCACGTATTTTTCCGATTAGCGCCGGCGCGACGGCGGCGACCGATTTTTCGATCGCGCCGACGACGGTGGCGTTCGGCACCGTTCAGGTCGGAACCTCGAGTGCCACGCAAACGGTGACGTTGACCAACAATGGCGCGACACTCCCACCGCCGAGCATTACGTTCAGCGGCCCCGGCGCGACCCAATTCTCCCAAACCAACGGTTGTGGCAACTCCATCCCGGGCGGAAGCGCCTGCACCATAACAGTCGTTTTCAAACCCACCGCCGCCGGCTACGCCCGCGCGACGCTGAATGTCGTCGCCTCAGGCGTGACCCACACCGCGGCCGTGAACGGAACTGGCAGTGAGCCCTTTACGCTCTCACCGACCTCGGTTTCGTTCGGCAATGTGCCTGTGGGGACCTCCAGCGCGGCCAAAACGCTCACGGTGACGAACACCGGCAGCGCACCGCTACCCGTCAACAGCATTACACTGACCGGCAGTGCATCGAGCCAATTCTCGCAGACAAACAACTGTTCGACGGTCGCGGCAAGAGCTTCCTGCACGGTCAATGTGGTCTTCACGCCGGCCACGACGGGATATCTGTGGGCGAAGGTGAACGTCAACACACCTGGCCTCGCGCACAGCAGTACGGTGAGCGGGACCGGACAATGAAGTCGCTCGTTCTCCAAGGAGAATTCCCTATGAACGTGGCTGCCGAAATCGAAACGCTGTTTGATGAGAAATCGTATCTCGAGCGATACCAGGACATCGCCCGGGCGGTGGAGGCAGGCAAGCTCAAGAGCGGCTTGAGTCACTTTCTCCGCCATGGCCAGTTCGAAGGCAGGACTATCCGTGGCTTCGACCCGGTCTTCTACCTTCGCACTTATCCGCTCGCGGCAGAAGAGATCGCTGCCGGCCGCGCGCCCAATCCGATCGCCCACTATCTGCAGTTCGGCAAGGCGCGGGGATACTTGCCCTCTGACTCCGCGCCGCGTCCGGAGAATGCGGCGCAGTTGGCGAACCGATTCGGCGGTTTCTGGACCGACCAGCCGAACGCTCTGGACCTGATACAGGGAAAGCTCGAGGCGGGGCTCATTACGACGCTCGACGCCGAGCATCTCAGATTCTGGGCGGACGAGGGATATCTCATTCTCGAGAAGGCGGTGCCGGAGTCGGTTCTGGAGGCGGCGACGCACGATCTCGATCTCGGCTACTCTGGGCGCCTCCCGGAGCTGATGTTTGAATGCCAGGATGTCATCGGCAGCCGCAAGGCCAGCCCCTGGCAGAGGGAAATGAACGAGGTGCCGGCCAAAGCGCTCGATCTCCATTTTCAGTCGGTGGCCGTGCGCCAGCTGATCTTCAGCGAGGTACCGGCAAGGTTTCTGGCACTACTGTTCGATGCGCCGCTGTTTGCGACCCAGACGTTGGGATTTCTGGTCGGCTCGGCACAGTCCGGGCATCAGGACTCGGCGTACGTGGCCTATTCAATTCCCCGGCAGTTCTGTGCGACCTGGATCGCACTCGAGGACGTTACGCTCGGGGCCGGTGAGCTCTTCTACTATCCCCATAGCCATCGCTTTCCAGATCACCTGTATTCTGGCAAGTACAAGAGCGTGCACGAGACCATGCGGCTGGAGGGGTGTGCCTTCCCGACCGCGGAGGTCAATCGTCACATGCAGGCGCTGAAGGATCGTGCCACCGAAGCCGGGCTGAAGAAGGAAGTACTCGCTGCCAAGAGAGGTGATGTGCTGGTCTGGCACGCCGACCTCGTTCATGGCGGCAACCCTCTGCGTCCCGGCGTCACGCGCAAGAGCGTCGTCACGCACTATTGTCCCAAGTATGTGGCGCCGCTCTACTCCGAGCTGAAGAAGACACGCATCTTTCACTACGGGAACCACTGCTACACAACGGCGTACTACACGAAATCGGAGCCGTCGATGGAGTGTCGCTACTTCGGTGGGCCGCAGCGCACAGACATTGCGCCGCGCGACCTCCCGTCGCGCGGCGCAATGACGTAACGAGTCAGGTCACTGTGTGGTCCAGAGTGTCAGTCCGCGCATCGACCATCCCAGCTGCGCGGGCTTGCCCTTGGTATGAAACTCCGCGTTCAGGTGCACATTGGTCAGCATATACTGAGTCGGGTCAGCCGAGGTCACTTTCCCCGGGTACGTCGATGTCAGGTACTTCAGCGCGTTGGCAAACTGGGCTTCGCTGATGGACCAGTCGAAATGACGCCATCCTGACCACGGCGTACCGGTCGGCCCAGCGCTGTCCGATGCTCGCGCGACGAAGCGCTGATCCACTCCGAGCGGCGAATTCAGCATGTACTCGTTAGAGGGAGAATCGTACCCGGTTGTCACGGCGGATGGTGCCGCGCCGTTGTGGAATATCGCCACACCATAGCTGATCTTCACGCCGCTCGTGGTCTGGAACACCATATCCAACACTACATAGGCGGCGGATCCCACTGCCGTGGGAACCTGCAGATCCATGGAGCCGTGCAATGCAGTGTTCGCGCTGGCGAACGGCATGGGCTGGCTGCCCAAGGCAAAGGTGAACTCCGGCGTAATCATCATCTTCTGATCGGTGGTCGACGGCGGCAGGTCCTGCGAGTTGATATAGGCGCCGACCTCGTTGCCTTCCATCTGTGCCGTGCTCGTACCAGACTTGCTCTGAAATCCAAGCTGCGCGATCAGGGGATTCGAGGGCGTGAAGCCCGACTTCGAGCCCGCGCCCCAACCGACCGGGACGAGCAGGCCGTCCGAGGTAAAGCGGTCGGGCTGCCACAGCACCAGTCCGAACTTTCCCTTCGGCACTGGGGAGTTGGTTGCAGGCGGCACGAAGAAATTTCCGGAGATGCCGCTTTCCCATGGCTGCGCGAACAGGTTGGTCGTGTATGTCGGAGTAGCGGCTGCGGCTCTCGAGCTCGCGCCGATGCAGGCTAACAAAGCCGGCAACAGGACCGCGGCGGCCGTACCATAGTGCAACTTCCCCGACTTGAAAACTCTATGCATGTAAACGCTCTCTGTGTTGTGTCCAAATCTGTTGGAGCACTCTGCCGCACTATCCAACTCGAAGCTGTGAAGCAATCGGTGCGGACGGGAATTTGCGGCAAATACTGACTCCCCAGCCGTCGGCAGATGCCGACGGCTGACTGTGTATTCACTGCAAGGGTGGACTTGCGCCGAGATCCGGTGAATCGCGGTGCAGCCGTGAGTGCGCGAGGGAGTTAACGGTGAATTGCTGGAACGCGCAAGCCGTCGGCTTTGACCGACGCGAAACGAGACCTGTGTCGGTTAGCGCCGACGGCGAGTATCGATGTTGATCGACTTCACGGAGTGGTCCATAGCTGCAGTCCGCGCATGGACCACCCGAGATCGGCAGATTGGCCCCGAGTGTGAAATTCCGCGTTGAGGTGGACTTTGGCCAGGACGTATTGGGTCGGGTCTGTCGAGGTCACCTGCCCTGGATAGGTGGCTGTCAGGTCCTCGAGCGCGCTGACAAACTGAGCTTCGCTGATCGACCAGTCGAAATGACGCCATCCCGACCACGGCGTACCGGTCGGCCCGGCGCTGTCCGATGCTCGCGTGACGAAGCGCTGATCCACCCCGAGCGGTGAATTCAGCTTGTAGGAGTTGGAGGGAGAATCGTACCCGGTCGTCACGGCCGATGGTGCTGCGCCGTTGTGGAATATCGCCACACCGTAGCTGATCTTCACGCCGCTCGTGGTCTGGAACAGCATGTCCAACACTACGTAGGCATCCGGTCCCACGGCAGTGGGAACCTGCAGATCCAGGGAGCCGTGCAATGTAGCGTTCCCGCTGGCAAACGGCATGGGCTGGCTGCCCGAGGCAAAGGTGAGCTCCGGGGTGATCATCATCTTCTGATCGGCGGTGGACGGCGGCAAGTCCTGCGAGTTGATATAGGCGCCGACCGTGTCGCCTTCCATCTGCGCCGTGCTCGTACCCGCCAGGTCTCGAAAGCCGAGTTGCGCGACTGCTGGGTTGGAGGGCGTAAAGCCGGTTTTCGAGCCCGCGTCCCAGCCCGTCAGAACGAGTAGACCGGTCGACGTAAAGCGGTCGGGCTGCCACAGCACCAGCTCGAATGTTCCATTTGGCACCGGGGTGTTGGTTGCGGGCGGCACGGCGAGATTGCCGGAGATGCCACTCTCCGATGGCTGTGCGAACAGCTCAGTCGTGGTGGGACCGGCGGGCGGTCCCGTGCCGCTACCGGTGCCGCTGGCTGAGGAGCCCGACCCACCGCAACCCGTCACGGCCGAAACTAGAGCCAACACTCCCAAAACTTGCCTCAAGACCTGCCCGCCCCGAATTTGCACGCCCTGCCGCTCGCCAACGCGGCTTTGCGCGAACCGTTGACGGATACGGCCCGACGAATCGCTTCGGCCTGCCAATTATATCGAGATCAGGAATTGATCATCTTCGCACCGACGATCGCTAGCATCACGCAGATGGCCGAGCGCACGATCTTATCGGGCGCACGTGTGCTCGCGATCGAGCCCAGAACGATTCCAGGAATCGATCCGATCAAGAGCGCGACCAGCAGCTCGCCATTGACGTTACCGAGGAGCAAGTGGCCGATGCCGGCCAGTGCGGTCAAAGGTATTGCATGCGCGATGTCGGTGCCCACTAGCGTGCTCGCGTTCAGCCGGAATGGATAGAGATACAACAGCATTACCGCGCCCAACGCGCCGGCGCCCACCGAGGTGAATGTCACGAGGAAACCGAGAATGGCTCCCGCGACGACCGTGAGTGCCGGCTGCGTACGCTTGAACTCGATGGGTCGCGACCCGCGCATCCGCTGGCCGAAGGCATGGATACGGTTCCGGAACAGAGGCGCGATGGATGTCAGGAGCAGCGTGATGCCGAGCGTCCGGAACATGAGTTGGTTGTGGCTCTGACTCGTGCCAGTCGCCCGCAGCCAGATCAACGTCGATACCGCAGCCGGCACGCTACCGCACAACAAGCGCAGGACGATTTGTTTGTCAATGGTCCCATTGTTGCCATGGATCGAGGCGCCGACCATTTTGGTGACGCACGCGAACCACAGATCCGTGCCGACCGCGACATTGGGCGCGGCGCCGAAAATGATGATCAACATGGGCGCCATCAGGGATCCGCCGCCGACTCCCGTCAGTCCCACGAGCGCACCGACAACGAAGCCCGCGACGCAGTTCATCCAGTTGATCGTCACGGTGTGCGCTTCAGGGCAATGGCGCGTTGTCGGCCAACGGCACTGCGCTGGTCAGACGGCCGAGTGCGTACGCGAGCTGCGCGCGCGCGACATTCCAATCGAGCTCCGCGTTGATGCGTGTTTGACGAGCCGTCGCAAGAGCGGTCTGAGCGGTAAGCACGTCTACGATCGACCCGACTCCTGCCTTGTAGCGGCCCATGGATACTTGCAGATTCTGCTCGGCGGTCTTGAGGAGGTCTGCCGTGCCCGTCAACTGATCATTGGCCGACTTGAGGTTGTAGTAGCCCTTCCAGGTGTCGAGCGTCACGTTGAGCTCCACCTGTTCCACGTTGGCCTCGCTGACGTGCAATGCCGCCTGGGCCTGGCGGATGCCGTAAGTTGTGCTGAAGCCGGTGAAAATCGGCACGTTGACCGAGATCTCGATCTGATTGAAATTCTGGGTAGGCACCCCAGTGGTCGCTGTTAGATGATGCATGGCGCCGATCGAGATTGAGGGCAAACCCGTCGCCCGGGCGGCAATGATATCGGCTTCGGCGGCATCGCGCTGGTAGCGTGCGGCCGCGAGATCCGGCCGCTGGCGTTCGGCCTCCCTCATGAGATCAGCAATCCGCGCCGCGAGCGGCGGCACCTCGTTCGGCACAGGGTCCGGCGCCAGAGCGAATGTTTGATCGGCCGGTCTGCCGAGCGTGATGGCAAGCGTTCCTTGAGCGCTCTTCCCCGACGCTTCCGCCTGCACTCGTGCGAGCACATCCTGCTGATAGGCCGTTTGTGCCTGCAAAACATCGCCAAGTGTCCCTGCCCCGCCGGATTGCAAGGCGCGCGCAATCCCGAGGCTCTGGGCCGCGACTTCTTCCGTCGACTTGGCGGCTATCACACTCGCATCACCCGCGACGACGCCGTAATAGGCCTGGACAACCGAGCGCACAGTCTGCTGCGCGACACTGTTCGCAGTTGCTGCAGCAGCATTCATGAGCCCCCGCGCACTATCGATATGTCCTGTGCGCGCTCCAAAGTCGTACAGTGTCCATGTCAAGTTAACAGCCGCATCACCGGTATTTTGCGTAGTCGAAACAATGTCGCCGTTCACATCGGCATGCTTGCCGAACTCTCGGGACTCGGATCCGGTCGCGGAAATCTGTGGAAGCCACGCACTCTCGGCACGTCCCAACGCGGCGGCTTGCTCGTGTGCCTGGGCCCACGCGACCCGCGTCTGGGGATTCGCGCACAATGCAAGGTCGACGGCCACTGCAAACGTCAGACTCCGGGCGGGCGTGGCGCAGGTGTTGTATCCTGTCGGATCGGCGAGACCCCCTGCACTTCGGTGCATCGCTCGATCGGTGCGAAAGGGATCCGGGCCCGATTCCGCTGCAGCGGCGAGGCAGCCGGTCGCAGCGGCTAACACACCGATACCGAAGGGCACTCGCCTCATGCTGGCACGCCGCTTGTCTGCGCACGCACGGCAGTCATGTTGTGTTCTATCGTGGACACCCAGCGGTTTTTGTCAGCGTCTGCGAGTCGCGCTTTCGCGACCGCATTGCCACGATCGGCTGCGAGCCGATACCAATGGATTGCATCGCGCCACTCGGCCTCGGTGGTCGCGCTTTCCGCTATCAGGTCGCCGAGCGCAAGCTGCGCCGATTCGTGATCTCGGTTCGCCGCCTCGCGGTAATGTCGTTCGGCTTGCACGCGATCCGGCGTGATGCCGAAGCCGCGCCGCAAACACACGCCTACGTTGTATTCGGCATCGGTGTTACCTTGCGCCGCCGCTTGCCTGAAAAGCTCGAAGGCCCGGGGCAATCTGGTGGCATTGTCAGGGCTCTCCAGGATCAACCCGGCGAGCAAGACCATCGCGGTCGTATCACCTTGCGCGACGGCATCACCGAGCCAGCGCTCGGCCTGGCCCAGTGAGCGCTCGACGCCGATACCCCGCTTGTAGAAGTCCCCCACAACGCGCTGCGCCGTCGCGTCCCCGCGCTCCGCCCCGCGCAACCACAGTTTGAACAAGCGCGCCATCTCGTCGGGCTGCTCGCCGGCAGCGACACAGAGGTTCGTCAAGACCCGGGTCGCTCCGCCATGCCCCTGGCGCGCCGCACGCTCGTACCACTTCGCAGCTTCCTCGAGATCGATCTCGACGCCCCCCTGGCCGGTAGCATACGCGTCACCGAGCCATGCTTGCGCAAACGAGTTCCCGCGCAACCCCGCGCGGTAGAACCATCGAAAGGCAAGCCGCAAGTCCTTGACCCCGTGCTTACCTTCGAGATACCAGAGTGCGAGCATCGTTTGCGCCGCCGTGTCTCCCTTCGAGGCGCACGTCAACAGTAAGTTGGCCACACGCTCGTTTGATGGCGCGTTGGGATCGCCTCGAGCGAACATCTCCGCGAGACGGCAGGCTGCAGAACCGCTGCCCAACTCGGCAGCCCGAAGCAGCCAACGCGCGGCAAACGTCGCGTTTTCCACCACGTACGGGCTGCGCGTAAATTGCTCATAGAGCGCCAGCGCGGCATTCGCGCAGCCCGCCCCAGCCGCTTGCTCCAGCAGATCGAGCGCGCGCGGGATGTTCTGACGCACGCCTAGCCCCTGCAGGTACAGAAATGCGAGATTGTAGAGACCTTCGGAAAGACTCTGCTCGGCGGCCCGCGAATACCACTTTGCGGCTTCTGTATAGTTTTGAGGAACATCCCTCCCCGTGGCGTGAATGATACCGAGCTGGAGGCTCGCGGCAGCGCTCCCTTTTTCGGCGGCACTCCGGTAGGCGGCCAGCGCCGCAGCCGGATCGCGCGTAACCCCGAGTCCATGCATCTGTAGCGTGCCGAGGTGATAGAGCGCGTTGGTATCGCCCTTGACCGCGGCGCGATTGAACCAATCAGCAGCCGCTTGAAAGTCTTGCGGCAAGCCGTGGCCCTCAGCGTACAAGGCACCTAGGCGCTCGTAGGCCGCGGTGACGCCCTGCTCGGCCGCCCTCGCGATCCAACGAGCGGCTTCCATCGGATCCCGGGGCACGCCTTTGCCGGCCAGGTAAAACTGGCCCAGCCAATATTGCGCTTCGGCGTCGCCGAGCTCGGCGGCATCGCGGCACAGAATGGCCGCCGTGTTCGTATCCGGCTCGGGCCCGGAATCGAATAGCCGGACCAGCGACAGCAAAGCTTTCACGTGTCCACGCGTGACGGCACGCCGCAGCCAGGTCTCCGCGAGGCTCGCACTCGGGGGCACTCCCTGTCCCAGGCGATAGATCTCTCCCAGCTGGAACATCGCGGCCGGATGCCCGGCCTCCGCCGCTTCATGCAGAAGCGCGCTTGCACGCTCCCCGTCGCGGCTTGCATCACCCCCATGCAGAAGCAACAAGGCCAGGCAATGCTTGGCGGTTGCGTTGCCCTGAGCCACTGCCTGTTCGAACCATTCGATGGCGCGCGCGTGATCGGCGTGACCGCCAAAACTTCCGCTATACAGCATGCCGAGGCCGAGCTGGCCAGCAACTCCGCCTTGCTTCGCCGCCGCCGTGAACCATTGCTCGGCAACGCCAAGATCGCGAGCCACTCCAAGTTCTGCGGCGTATTGATAGCCGAGGCGTGCCTGAGCACCGGCGTCGCCGCCTCGAGCGGCGGTCAGATTCCACTCCGCGGCCTGCACGAGGTCCTGACGAACAGCCAGTCCCTGGGGAAAAATGCGATTGAGCAGGGAATCTTCTGCTTCGTTCGATTCGATGCGTTTGATGGCCGACGCCGTGGCGGTCGGCGGCGCCTCCATGCCAGTCAGATAGATTTCCCCAAGTCGCGCCTGAGCCGGTACCGAGCCTTGCGGTGCGCACTGGCGATACCATCGCACGGCTTCCACAAAGCTTTGCACAACGCCTTGACCGCGCTCATAGAGCTGCGCGAGCCGCAGTTGGCCGGCAGTGTTTCCCCCCTCCGCCAGCTCGCGAAACAGGACGGCTGCATCGGCGTATCGCTGCTCTCCGTACGCGCGCTCCGCGCGTTCGATGGCCGACTCGCGTTTACGAAAAAAGGCCTTCGACCACCAGGAGCGCATGCCCAACTGGATTTCCCCCTATGGCTCGCGCATCGCTTCGGAAGTGTTGCGCAGGAGCCCCTCGACGAGATAGGACATGATCGTACGTTCTCCAACCATGACGTCGCCGGTCAATGTATCGCCGGGAAGCAAGCGGAAGCTCTTGGGAACGTTACGCAGCTTCACTTCGGTAATGGCGACCTGCACCTTGAAGTGGGGTGCTGTTGGCTGATTGTTGTCATCGACAGTGAATGAATTTTCACTGATCGACTTGACCCTGCCGACGGCTACGCCGTACTCCAGGAAGCGATAGGCATCGAGCTTCATACGCACCTGCTGGCCCACGCGGACGAATCCAATATCGGAGCTTTGAATAGCCATGTCAGCGAAAAGCGGAGTTTTCAGCGGCATCAGCGTGAACAGCGGGTCGTTGACTGGAGACGTTGCGTCCGCCCCACCTCCCTGGTAGACCGATCCGGTTGACAGCTTGCCGACCTTCACGACGATTGCGTCCTGTGGCGCATCCAGACTGACCAGATCCCGCAGCTTCTGCGCCTTCTGCAACAGTTGCCGCGTCGCATCCAGATCGTTGCTGTCAGTTGTCAGTTGTGCGCCGACGTCGGAATGCCACTTCTGGATGTAGGCTTGCTGCTGCGCTTGCAACGCGGAAATCGTCTGGGAGTTGGAATCGACCTGCTGCCTCGCATCAGCCAGGAGACGCAACATCTCCGTGCGGTTGTCCGTCGCCGACATGACCTGCAGCTTCGAGACGTAGCCTTGCGCGAGCAACGGCTCGTACACATTGACAACCTCGCCCGCGATCTTGAGGCGCTCACTGTATTGGCGTACGTCGGACTTGTACTGCCCCACCACGGCCTGCAAGCTGTAGATCTGGCTGTCATAGTTCTTTACGTTCGACTTGTATTCATCCTGACGCTTGCGCCAGATACCCGCCTGGAGCGTTTGATACGCATCGTTGTGTGGAAACACCGGTTCCACGCCGGCGAGCTCAGCCTGTTCGCGTGCCACCACCGCCTCGTCGCTCGCGAGGTGCTCCCGCAACTGCGTCAGATCCGCCTGCGTAAAGGTGGGATCGAGGGTCGCGAGCGCTTGCCCTTTTTTGACAAAGTCGCCAGCTCTCACATTGACTGACTTTACGATACCGGTGTTGTATGGGGAAACATACAGCATGCCCGCGATAGGCGCGACCCGCCCCGTACCGCTCACCACGATATCGACGTGCACCACGCACGCCAACAGGACCACGAGCACCAAAAGCCCGACCAGCACATGGAGCGTCGTGCGCTCTCTGGCGGGCGCGGTATTCAGGAAAACCGCGGCAGTTTCCGACTCGAACGCTCCGACCACGTCGCCGAGGATATCCGTTTTACGCCGCAGTGTGAGCCAGCCCGCACGAGTTGCTACTTCTTTGCCCATCAGGCTCTACCCTGCGAGATCATCGGCAGATTCTCAGTACCCGGATCGACGTGCCGGTTCTGCTGATACCACATGTGCTTATAGATATCGCAGCGTCGCAGCAGCTCCTCATGCGTTCCGATGTCGTACACCCTCCCGCGCTCGAGCACCAGGATGGCATCCGCTTCGACCAACATCGAGAGGCGGTGCGAGATCGTGATCACCGTCCTACCCTTGGCAATGCGCTTCAGATTGGCGTTGACGATCGCTTCGCTCTCCGCATCGAGCGCGCTCGTGGCCTCGTCGAGGACCAATATCGGCGGATTGATGAGGAGTGCCCGTGCAATCGCCAACCGTTGCCGCTGGCCGCCGGACAAGTTGGTCGCCCCCTCTTCCAGCATCGTGTCGTAGCCGCGCGGTAGGCGCTCGATGAACTCTTCGGCACCGGAAAGCTGTGCCGCATGTACGATGTCAGTAAAGCTGGCATCCGGCCGGGCCATCGCGATGTTGTCACGCACCGAGCCCGCGAACAGAAAGTTCTCCTGCGGTACGACCCCGATATTGCTGCGCAGATGGACGAGATCGATCTCGCGCAGATCCATGCCGTCGATCTTGATCGTCCCCTCGTAGCCGGCGTGCAGGCGCTGCAGCAGTCGCGTGACGGTGGTCTTTCCGGAGCCACTGCGCCCCATGATTCCGAGCATCGTGCCGCGCGGAACGGTGAACGACACGTCATGCAACGCATACGGCGCATCCGGCGTATAACGAAAGCGCAGGTCCTTGAAAGTGATCTCACCCTTGACGGGCGCCTTCAAGCCATTCACCTGAGTTGGCTCCGGCGGTGTATTCATGACGGTGGCAACCTGGAAGATCGCACCGCGCACTTCGGCGATATCCATCTGCAGCGTTGCGATGCTGATCAGCGGCGAGGCGAGTCGCATCGACAGGATCGCAAAAGCCACCAAGGTACCCGGAGTGATGAATTGGTTTTGCATAGCCCCATCGGTGCCTAACACCATGTACGCACCGAGCGAGAAGCAGCCGGAGTAGATCAGGCGCTGCAGTGGCAAGGTCAGCGTCTGCGGCCAGTTTGCGAGCAAGCCCATGGCGTGACGCGCGGCAGTCGCCTCGGCGACGCGCCGATCCCATTCCTTACGACGCCGACCCTCGAGACACAGGGATTTGATCGTGCGCATGCCGTACAGTGTTTCGACGAGGTGCGCGCTCTTGGCATGATCGGCCGCTACGACTCGGCGGTGCGCGCGCGCAAGTGGCGGCAGGAAAAGCAACACGATCACGAAAATCACGGCCGCAAGCGCGAATGCGATCAGCGCGAGGCGCCATTGCAGTATCAGCATCACCGGCACGAGGCCCAGCAACGGCACGGCTTCGAGAAATGTGCCGAACAGCTGCCCCGTAAGGAAATGGCGGATCTGCCAGATATTCTGCAACTTGTGCAGCGTGCGGCCGGTGGGATTGCTTTCGAAATATTCCATCGGCAGCTTGAGCAGCTTTTCAACGATGTACAGGTTCAGCCGGCCGTCGATCCGGGTGGTCGCAACCTGCGTCAGGATGCGGCGCACGTGTCCGATGATCGTCTCGGTCACCATCATTATGAAGATCCCGCCGACCAGGACGTTCAGTGTTGGGTAGGAATGGTTCTGTAGCACGCGGTCGATCGTGATCATGAACAGCATTGGCGGCGCGATCGCGAAGATCGTGCTCACCATGGCTCCGTAGCCAACGTCGCGAAACAGCTTGGCTTCCCTCAACACCTGTCCGGCGAGCCAAGGCAAGCCAAACGGTTGCTGAACGTCGGTGGCCGCGAAGGTCCGCTTGATCAGGATGAGCTCGCCCTCCCAGAACTCGGCGAGCTGGATTTCTTCTATCGCAACGAGCTCCGTCGGCGGGGCTTCGGGATCGCGGATAACCACCACCGAGCCCTTCATCGGATCCGATCGCGCGTCTTCCACCAACAGAGCGCGGCCGTCCTTCGCCCGCAGGATCGCAGGAAACGTCTTCGAGAGCCGCGGCAGCTCCTCGAGTGTCACATGCAGCGACCGTGCATCCAGTCCCAGATCGCGCGCCATACCGATGAGTGTTCGGGTGTCGGGCTCGATCGCTTCCACGGAAAAACGGCGGCGCAATTGATCGACGCTCGTATCGATTCCCAGGCGGGTGGCAACGGCCGCGAGAGCCGCGAGAGCCGTGGATCTCGCGTTCGCGGTGCCGCTCGATTCCATGACCACTCGCGGTTGCATGAGTCAGTGGCGCGTCGCGCCAATCGAGCCGCATGCGTGCGCAGCCCTCGAGGCGGCTCTACACCCGACCCACGCACTCATTCGATAAGCCCGTTTTTGCGCAGCGTGGCACGCAGCCGCGCCCAGGCCGGAACCAACGACGTAACCAGGAAGTGCGCTTCCTCGTCCTTTCGATCGCCGAACCATTCCTGAGCCAGCGCCAGCTGTTCCGGAAGTGTGCGAACGGCAAGCTCCCGCTTCAGCCGCCCGACCGTGGCGTAGCCTTCAATCCAAGCCGCTACTTCCTTGCGCTCCTCTTTGGTCAATACCGCGCTGAGCTCCTCGGTGAGCCTGGGATTGGCCTTGGGCAGGCGCCCGACAATCTCATTTTTCCCTTTCTTCGTTTCCGCGTCGTACCGAGTACGAATGATCTGGACGATCTGATTGCGCTCACGAAAATGCATATGGGCTTTCCTTCCTGGCTAAACTCGGGCAATATATTGCCCGCACTCGGATGGCAGGTCAAGGTGCACGAATGCCTAAAAGTCCGGTTTTTATCGTTGGATCTCCCCGTTCTGGCACCAGCGTCCTGGTCGCAGCGCTGTCGCGGGTGGGCTATCAGGGCCACCGCGAGGGCAATTTTCTGCCCCTCATGATGATCATCGGGAGAGCCGTCGATCGCTTTTTCGCGGTGGGCGGGAAGAAGAATCCCAACACTCTCGTGGCTCACGTGGACCCGGCGCGGCTGAAAGGCGGGATAGAAGACGTATTCAAGGCACTCACAGAGGAGTTGAACACGAGTCCTCTCTGGTTCGATAAGAGTGGCAACCACGAGATGATCCGCGCCGTTCCCATCTTGCGACGCCTCTGGCCCGACAGCGTGTTCATTTTCGCCAAGCGCCGTGCCATCGAGAACGTGCTGTCCCGGATCAAGAAATTTCCGCGCCGCGACTTTGAATATCACTGTGCGGACTGGGCGCGAAACATGAGCGCATGGCGAGAAGTCCGCCCGCAATTGCCGGCAGGTAGCTATCTGGAGGTGGACCAGCAGGATCTGATTCGAGATACCGAGGCCATCAGCGCGAAGATTTCCGGGCTATTGGAACTGGCCCCCGGGCAAGCGCAGAAACTCGTGAGGACCTTCAAGTCCGCGCGTCCGCAAGAGACGGCCACGGGAAGCGCCACCCAGACCTATACGCTGGAAACGCTCGGCTGGTCGGAAGTACAACTGGCCATCTTCAAGAAGCATTGTGAGCCGGAAATGCAGGCCTATGGATACGCACTAAGCTCCGAGTATCGTCTGTCACAATAATTTACGCCGCCGATCCAGTGGAGGGAGCAAACACGGGAGGTCAGGTCCATGTTGAGTATCCGTCCCCTCTTGGCCGCGTGCTCTGTGGCGCTTGGCCTGCTCGCTCCGCTTGGTTCGCTCGGCGCCACTGCGCAGGTGTGGTTGTCGCCCGCCTTCTCATTCGCCGGACATACCGGTTCCGTCGACAACCTGGAGCTATTCAAGGACTCCTCTGCCTGGGCCGAGGCAAGAGCGCGCGTGAGCGTCTTCAAAATCGCGGTTCACACGCTCAACCAGCTGCCCGACGATGATCTCGCCAGCATGTTGAGCTATCTCGACAGAAACCATATTGCCTTCGCGGTCGAGTACGGCATGCTCACCGCCAGCGACTCATGCGGCAGAGGTGTCGAAGGTTTCAAGCCCGAGAACATGCCCACACATATCTCGAACCGGGTCAAGAAGCTCGGCGGCCGCATCCGTTACATTGCGATGGATGAGCCGCTTTTCTTCGGGCATTTCTTCAACAGGACCAACGCCTGTCATTGGAGCATCGACACCATCGCGCGCAATGCGGCACCAAACATCAGACAGTTTCGCGCGATATTCCCGGACATCGAGATCGGCGATATCGAACCGGTCAACAATATGAAAGACGATTGGCTGGAGGCAGTCCGCGACTGGATCGAGGCTTACCAGAAGGCCAGCGGTATGCCGCTCGCTTTCTTTCACGACGATATGATCTGGCGCGAGCCCATCGCTGCGCGTACCAGAATGCTCACCGCCCTGCTCGATTCGCACGGCATCAAATTCGGAGTGATCTTCAATTCACGCGGCGACGTGAGCTCGGATCAGGACTGGCTGGCCAGCGCCAAACGCAACATCGAGGAATACCGCGCCGCCTCTCTCAAAGCTCCGGATCAAATCATCATTCAATCCTGGAAGCCGTACCCTACACACGTGTTGCCGGAGTCCAATGCGTTCACCTTGACTCACCTGGTCAATTACTATTTCGTAGGACACTAGCTTGCCGGACACGCTTTATCTTCACATCGGCACGGAAAAGACCGGTTCGACGGCGCTCCAGGCCGTGAGCGGCATGAACCGCGGGGCGCTGATCAAACACGGCATCTTTTATCCAAAGACCCCTGGCGAGCGCAATCACACCAAACTCACGATATTTGCTGCCGACGCGCCGAATGCGCTCGATCTGCGGCGACTGGCCCGCATGTTTCCGGACACGGCGTACGAGGACTTCAAGGCGCAATTTGCCGCAGAGCTGCGCGCCGAGATCGCCGCCAATCCGTGTCCACGGATTTTTCTTTCCAATGAGCATCTGTCGTCGCGGTTGCGACGCGTTGAAGAGGTCAGTCGGGTCGCGGCGATTGTCCGGCCGCTGGCGGAAGCGGTGAAGATCGTGATCTATTTGCGACCTCAGCCGGAACTGTTCCTGAGTACCTATTCGACCTCGATCAAGGCCGGCCGCACCCAACCGCTGCAGGCGCCCAAAAAGGATCAACACCCCCGCTACAACTACGAGAAACTCCTCTCCCTGTGGGCCGAGGTGTTTGGCGAGGAAAACGTGATCGTCAGAATCTACGATCGTGACACCTTGGTGGGTCGCGACGTGATCAAGGACTTCTTCTCGATCATGGGATACGAGCCTGGCCCCGATATCCAGATCCCCACCACCCTCAACACGCGGCTCGATCACGATGCTCTGTGCTTCCTGCTGGAATTCAACAAACACGTCCCGCCCTTTCGCGAAGACAGTGTGAACCCGGATCGCGGTGACATCTCGGATGCGCTGGAGGCAAGATCGAAAGGTGCCGCATTGGCCGTCCCTGCCGCGGTTCTACGCGCCCTTGCCGAGACATACGAAGACTCGAATGCCCGGGTTGCACGCCGCTTCCTTGGTCTATCGGACGGCAAGCTGTTCCCGGAGGTGGACTACACGGATAGGCCGGAGGGGGAGGCGCTCACAGTCGAGCGCGCAGTGGAGATCTCGGCATATCTGTGGCAGTGGAAACAACGAGAGCTGCTGGAGGCCAAGCGCGAGATCGCGCGCCTGCAAGCGAAATTAGCCTCTCTACGCAAGGAGGCGCCATAACTGGCCCAAGATGGGGTGACCGCCACCGCGCACGGCGGTCAGCAGATTTGCTGAGCGTTAGTTGTCGCGACCGCGCTACGGTGCTCAGTCGCCTATTGAACTTAAGTCGTTACGAAAAGCCAGCAGTGGGACATTTTGGTTCACCTGTGACAATTTTTTCTGGCGAATGCCGGCAAGTACGCTAGACTCTGGTCGTAGTGATAAAGGCAAACCCGTCGAAAGACGGGGACGCAAAGCCACCGGTCTAAGGACGCACGTCTACGGCAGCGGGGTTGCCACATTCGCACTCTCAGCGGTGCGGATTGCGCTTCTTTCCGCTCGTGTCTTGCGCTCTCAGGGCCGCGTTTTGGTTCCGGGGAGTGTTATGGCACCGACAATACAGCACGCGGCGGGCCTGCAAACGCCTGCGGCCGCAAGCGCTCCAAACGTGGGCGCGTTCATGCTCACCCTTTGCCGTCTCGAGGCACCTGTCTCGATTCGGCCGCCTCAAAACCCACAACTGGCGCGATTCAAGTTCTTTACGGGACGCACACGTCACACCGACGGCACTGAGCGCCTCTATTTGCACATGGGTTACTTCGCAACTGTCGCGGAGGCCGAGCGCTGCGCACAGCTCATGCGACCGCGATATCCGCACGTCGTCGTCACTCCCACTCCGGCCGCACCCCGCGGCCTCCCGGCGGAGCCTCCAGTGCTCCACGGAATTGCGCCGGCCGAAGCCGGCACATTGACCGATACGCAAGTGCTGAACATTCTCGAAACTCGCCGTATCGGGCTCAATGGGTCCGCGGGACACCTGGCGGACGGGCAAGACAGACCCGACATCTCGCTCTTGCGCCCGGATGACACCAACACCCGGCGTGCGCTGAAGGAAGCGGTCGTTCAGGGCGCGGTCATCTCATTCGTCCTGCAATTGTGCCGGTCCGCCCACCCAATCAACCTCGGCAGCGTGGCCGCGCTCGACATCTTCCGAGCCTATACGTTGTACCTGGCGCAAGGGCAACACGAGGGCCGCCCCTGGTATGCGCTGCGTTTGGGCTTCTTCAACGACACCGTTTCCGCAAAACAGGTGGCTTACTACGCACACGCCAGCTTCCCATCGGTTGCCGTGGTGCCGATCAATGATGTCGAGCGCCAGCGAGCGAGCAAAGAGCCCATCGCCCTGACACTGCTCGCACGCCGTCCTGCGCAGAGGCAGGAAAAAAGCATCGATGCGCTGCTGGCGGCCGACCAGGCCCAGAGCGCCGTGCCCGAGCCGCCCCGCTATCCGTCGGCCGAGGCGCCTTTCAAAAAGCCGGCCGCACAGGGCGCCACACGCAGTCAGAGCGCCGCAGGCACTAACAGGCAACCCCGCAAGGACGGCCTCGAACAGACGCTGGAGCTGCTCGCGTCGAGCGAAATCTGGAGCAATTCCGACACCGATTCGTTCAGCGAAACCGGAGTACGACATTTGAAAGTGGAGGTACAGAAACGCAGCGCCAAGGGCTCGTGAGGGCTGGCCGAAAAGGATTCCGTGCCGGGACGCCTCATGGGCCACTCTGGTGCTGGCCAGGTCCGCTGGTGGCGCAAGACACCGCTGCTGCGATCACTGTAGCTTGCGCGCGCCGCCACGCAC